>CEUN01118066.1_pt1 | contig 33230 bp, 35 predicted proteins | sample 361501 | NCBI WGS metagenome assembly CEUN01 (sample SAMEA2622801, study PRJEB7988) | marine metagenome | biome: marine biome (ENVO:00000447); feature: marine epipelagic mixed layer (ENVO:xxxxxxxxx); material: "saline water (ENVO:00002010), including plankton (ENVO:xxxxxxxx)" | depth 120 m | reverse complement strand
AGACGGGAGTATTGCAGCATGGCAGGCGCGCGGCCATCCTTGTCGCCATGACTAGCCACTCAGAACCGCATTCGACCGATCACGTCCTCTTTCAGTCCATGATCGAAGCGTTGACCGGTGGCGAACGCGAGATCGCCTTCCACGGCGACGGCGATCTGCCCTCGGCCTTTGCGATCACGGATCTGGCGGCGGCGGCCTTCGGGGCCGCGGGCACGGCGCTGGCCGACTTCTGCGATCTTCACACCTATGACATCTCGCCCTGGCGCGCGATCAAGTCGCTCTTCATGCCGTCGCAACGCCATCGTCGTCTGGATGTCAGCGTCGATCGCAGGCTGGCGTCGTTCTGGTTCGGCTGGTCGATCCACCCGCACGGTTGGGAAATGCCAAGCCTCTGGGACCCCATCGCCGGTGTCTATGAAGCGACCGACGGCTGGATCTGGCTTCACACCAACGCCCCCCATCATCGCGACGCCGCGCTGCGCGTGCTCGGCTGCGACAATGACCGGGAGAGTGTCGCTGCGGCTGTGAAGACCTGGGAGATGACAGAGCTGGAGAGCGCCATCGTGGCCGAACACGGCTGTGCTGCGGCGATACTCTCGCTCGATGCCTGGGCAGCCCACCCCCAGGGCCAGGCGGTGGCCAGCGAACCGCTGATCGCCAAGGAGTGGCATCAGCCGCAGGATCCGCGCCAGTGGTCGTTCGATCCGGAACGACCACTGGCTGATTTCAAGGTTCTCGATCTGACGCGTGTGCTGGCCGGACCGATCGCGGGCCGCTTCCTGGCAGCCTATGGCGCCAAGGTCCTGCGCATCGATCCGCCGTGGTGGAGTGAGCCCGGCGTGGTGCCCGAAATGACGCTGGGCAAACGCTGCGCCGGCCTCGACCTCTCAAAGGATGATGGCCGAGAGGTCTTCCGGACCTTGATCTCCGAGTGTGATGTGATGCTGCACGGCTACCGCGCCGATGCCCTGGAACGGCTCGGCTTCGGCGCCGAGGAACGGCGTGCGATCAACCCGAACGTCATCGACGTCTCGCTCAATGCCTATGGTTGGACGGGCCCGTGGCGCGACCGGCGCGGCTTCGACAGCCTGGTTCAAATGTCGAGCGGCATTGCCGATCAGGGCATGGCCTGGGCCGGCGCCGACAAACCCACGCCGCTACCGGTCCAGGCCCTGGACCACGCCACCGGCCACCTGCTGGCCGCCGCCGCCATCGGCGGACTCTCGAGCCGCCTTCTGACCGGCGATGTCATGACCCTGCGCCTGTCGCTGGCTCGCACAGCGCATCTGCTGACATCCCAGGGACGCGTTGCTTCCGGTGACGCGCTGAAGGCGGAAACAGCCGATGATCTCGACCCCACGATCGAGCAGACAGACTGGGGCCCGGCACAACGCCTGCGCTGGCCCCTCGCCATCCAGGACTGCCCGGCCCGCTGGGATCGACCCGCTACGGATCTGAGGTCAGCTCCACCAGAGTGGCCCTAGGTCGTCTCGCCCAGAAGCAGGCTGGTCTCCAGCACGGTGCGCCTGCGAGGGAAGCCGCCTTTGCTGAGGCGCGTGATCATAGCCTCTGCTGCCTGCTGCCCGAGGTCGAACCCCGGCGAACGGACCGTCGTGAGAACAGGGTCGGAGAACTGCCAGAAGTCGAAGGCGTTAAAACCGGTCACGAGGACGTCGTGAGGAGCCGAGAGACCCCGAACCTTGAGATCTTTCAGCACCGCAATCCCGATCTGGTCGTTGGTCGCCATGATCGCGTCGGGCAGGCCGTTTGATTCGAGGCAGGAGATCATGGCCGCTGACGTCTGGCCGAAATCTCCGGTGCCGCAGGCCATAGACTCCATCGAGGCGCCGGGGACCGCCGCGACCGCCTCGGCGATCCCGCGCTCACGCTCGGTGACCGCCTGCCAGTGATTGTGCGACTGCTTGAGCAGGAGGATCGACCGTGCGCCTCGACCAAGAACATGGTCGCCAAGCTCACGGGCGCCGGCGCGGTCGCTCTGCAGGACACAGCACGCATCACGATGCTCGGACGGCAGGGATTCAAGAAGCAGAACGAACGGCTGCCCTGTGGCTGCTGCGGTGCGCACGATGTCACGCCGCACTGCACGGTCGCCAGACGGAAGGATGCACAAGCCATCGGTCTGCCGGTGGCGGATGAGTCTGGAAGTCCTAACGCGGTCGGCCGTGAGGCCTTCGATCTGCAGGGTGTAACCGTTGTGGTTCAGCGCATCACCGAGCCCTGAGACAAGCTGCGTCGTGTAACCATCCGAAAGATAGGTCGGCGATTCATCGACCACGATGAGACCGACCGAACGGGTCTCGGCCATGCGGATGCTGCGCGCGGCGCTGTGCGGACGGTAGTTCAGGTCACTGACGGCCGCGGCGATCCGTTCGCGTGTCTCGTCGGTCATCGTACCGTCGCGACCGTTGATGAAGTTCGAGACACTCATCGCCGAAACCTCGGCGCGGCGTGCGACGTCGTTCAGCGTTGTGCGTCGGCCCGGTGGAGCCGTTTCAACCATTGCTCAGATATCCAGGATCTCGGCGAGCCGGGCTTTGATCTTGTCCTGCATGGTAACCGCACCATCGTCGCGCCACATCATGGCATCCGACCGCTCGAACATCGGCGGAAACCAGCTCTCTGTGAGATAACGTTCGGTCGTGTGATCGTCGGTCAGGTAGGTGTTGTCCTTGGCCGCACGTTTGACGACCTCGACACCAATGGTCTCTTCAGTGACCTCGATCCCATGGGCGAACCGGCTGGCCCATCCGGCCAGCTCATCGCAGAGCACGAGCATTTCGAGCGATCCCGTGCGGCCAGATGACAGAAAGCCCAGATTGTGAATGAAGGACGTGCCCGCAAGGTTGGCCAGCACGAGGTTGGCGCCGACCTCGGAGGCTGCCTGAGCATCGACTGCATGAGCGTCCGAACAGCCAGCGCCAACCCAGGTCGGCAACCCGATGGCGTTGTAGTAGTCGGTGCCGCCAAGGTTCCCCAGCATATACTCGGGTCCGCCATAAGCTATGGTCGCGGTCTTCATGTCCATGGGCAGCACGGACGAGCCCGCCAGCACCGGCGCCCCGGGCGCTGCGATCTGATGGATCACGACACCGGCCAGCGTTTCGGCCGCCGACTGCGCCAGCACACCAGCCATGGTGATGGGACCGGCCATGCCCGGAAAAATGGCGGGATAGCAGACAACGGGAAGGTTGTTGCGCGCGCCCAGTTGCAGGCGGCGGCAGAGTTCGTCGCCCAGCTTCAGGGGTGAGACCGGCCCCGTGAGATCGAGACCGCACGGCGTGTCGCCCAGGGCCTGCCAGCCACCGACCCGTTCGGCCATCGACTGCCAGATGGCCTGGGCCTTGATCTCGTCATGGGCGGTGAAGGCGATCGGTTTGATGGTGTTGTCCATCATGGCATTGACCGAACTGCGCGCCTCTTCTTCGGCCGGTACATCTGTGGGGTAACCCAGCGAACAGGCGACATCGAGATGGGGCAATGCCTCACAGACCTTTGCCGTGTTGGCAAGGTCCTGCAGTACGCCTGGGCGCAGCTCGCCCGTGCGATGGTCGAGCACGTTGACGCAGTTGTGGCCGGCACAATAGGCAGCCGTGTCCGAGCGCGTGTCGACAACCTGCTTGCCGTCGCGATTGTGGAGCAGGACGCGGTCAGGAATGGTCGAAAGGGCATCGCTCACCCGCTCGGCCGGAATCTGGATATAGCCGTCCTCGTCGGCGCAGCACCCGTGATTTTCCAACAGGTCTTTGCGGGTCGCCTCGTCATCGATCTTGACGCCGACCTCCTCGAGGATGCGCAGCGCGCCATTGTGGATCGCCATAGCCTTGTCCTGGCCGATGACCGGCAGACGAAGATTCTGCGTCCGCCGCAGGTCCTGGGCGGGCTGTGCGTCGCGCGCGAGCGCGGTGTTGCGTCCGCCACGGCGTTTGCCGCGCCGCGTTGCTGTCTCACTCATACTGGATCTCCGTACATGCCGATGATCTCGCCCTCGGCCGTCACGCCGAGCCCATTGAGCATGCGCGCCCAGTAGCAGAAGTTGGCGACGATCTGGTTGACCTCGAAGATCTGAGCGTCGTCGAGCCCGGCTTCGCGCAGAGCGACAACATCGGTCTCGACCATGTCGCCGGGATGAAGGGTGAGCTTTTCCGTGTAGGCGGCAATCGCCGTGATTCTGGCGTCATCGGGATCGGGCGTACTATCCGTATCCATCGCGGCCATCATGGCTTCGCCCCTTTCGCGATCGCCCAGGAGATCGACAAAGTTCGAGCCGTGGTTGTCGCGCGCGTAGGCACAACCGCACAGGATCGCCGTGTGGGTCGCGATGAGCTCCTGCAACCAGTCCTCCAAACTGCGGCGCGGGTTGTGCAGGAGCTCACGGTAGAAGCGGTCGGCGAGAATCAAAAGGTCGGGCCGTGAGGCAAAGACCTGATACATGTTGTGCACGCTTCCGTCGGTCCGGCAGACCTCGCCATAGGCCGCGTTCAGTTCATCGTCGGCACCGTCACGGTCCACGGCTTTGATCCAACTGAAACCAGACATGGTATTTCCCCTTCCGAGCGCATCGAGACAGTCGCTTTAACGATAAAGTCAATGCATGGCAAGTCACTGCAAAGAACGATGAGACCTTTCATCAAACGGCGGTTGGCCGAGCCGCCTCGACCCGGCCGTCGCGGGGCAACAGAGTCAGATCATCACCGGTCCTGATCAGGCTGCAGGGATCATCCTGCAGCTGATGGATCAGAGGCATCCCGGCAAAGAGGGCTCCCTGGGCGAAGATCGGACTGGCTTCGCGAAAAACGATACCCAGAGGGGCGAGGCCAGTGCCCACGACGCTGCGATTACACCCTTCGGTTTGGTGAAGACAAGGATGTGATCGGCGATAGCCTGACCAAAGAGATCGTGGTCTCTGTTGGAGATGATCCCTGTCGTGGCATCGAGGTCATAGCGCAACCCGAACCCATGCGCCGAGACCAGGGCGGGGCCACGCACAATCTCACCCATGCCGCGCCCTCCGGACAGACTGAAGCTGGTACCTTCGGTCATGCGCTGATCCGTCCCGCCACAGCGGCATCGAGACAGGCACCCAGGCGGCGCCAGGCCACATCGTATCCGGCCGACGCCAGCGTGTTCACGAGCTTGGCCGAATTGGTCACAAGATTCTTCCATCCCGTCGCCTCTCGCAACATCGGCGCTTTAGGATAGAAGCAGGTGCCGGTCGAGAAGGTCTCGCCAGCGTCTTCGAGAGCAGCGGTCAGTCCGTCCCTGTCGGACAAAGCCCTGACCTGCGGATCGACCGCCAGAAGGAGCCTGGTGTCCTGGTGGATGCGGCGTCCCTGCAGACCCGCGACAACAGCCCTGACCTCATCGATGGAGAGTTGCGGCGCGGCAAACACGACAAAATCCACGACACCGTCGTGCAACGTGCTGCCTTCCCGGAATGACGCATCGAGATCGGATGGCCGCACAACATCGTCCTCGTCAGGCACCGCGCCGCCGAAGGCCGCCTCCGTCGTCAGCGCTTCGGGTGTCACAACGACCAAATGGAACATCGCATGCCCGCCGTAACTCGCCAGAGCGACCGCAAGCTGTTTGAGCCCGTCAAAGTCCGGCGCCGCAACATCGCCGTCCATCACCGGCACGGTGTCGTAACCCACTGCGAGACGCCCGACGATGGCCGCCAACGCCCCCCAATTCCACTATCTCGGACGGTGCACATTCCAGCAGGACCGACAGGTTGCCGCGGCGGTTCTCCCGCCGATGCATGCCATAATCCGGCGAGCAGCCGATCAGGGCCGACGCCAGAGCCGAAGGGCCACCTTCGAAGTTTGTCCGCGCGCCAAAGATCGCGTTGGCAGCGATCGCCGCGCCGGTGTCACCCCACGCCAGATGATCGCCGAAGGCAGGGGCTTCGATGGTCTGGTAGTTGATGCAGGTGTGGGTCGGACAGAAACCGAGCGCTTGGCAAAGACGTTGTGTCTCGCGGTCCTTTTCAACGAACACCGTGTCGACGCCATAGGACGTGACCCATTCGGCCGCACGTCCGAAGTCGACCGCACAGGGATCAAGCCAGGCGGGGACGGCAACCCTGGCCCCTTCCCGTTCCAGAAACGACAACAACTCCGCACCGGGCTGCCGGGCCAGAACGGTGTCAGCCGCAAGATGGGCCGAGGCGACCGGCACCATCCGCTCGGCATCGAAGAACGATCCGAGATCATAGTTGAAGGCCATTGCCCACTGGCGGGCGGCTCCACCCTCACCGTCGAACCAGCTTTGTTGTTGATCCGTCAGCTGCATTGCTCTGACATCGACCGGCGAAGCTTCACCAGACACCTATCGGCCAGACGGAGAGGCTGGGCTTGGGCCGGGCGGTCGCGGCTTCGACCCTGTCATCGGAGAGTGTGACGCGCAGCTTGCGGGTCATCATCCAGGTGAACAGCCGATCCTTCAGTTCTGCACAGACCGAGGCATAAGCGGGATCGCGCCCGAGGTCCCGACGCTCCTGAGGGTCGTTGCGGAGGTCAAAAAGCATCGGCAGTGCGGCCTGGAAGTGCATGTATTTCCAGTCGTTAGTCCGGACCATGAAACTGCGGGCCTGCGAGCCCGTCAGACCCAGCGCGACACGGGCCGGTTTCATGCCGAAGCAGCCGTCGCTGAACACAGCATCACGCCATTCATCCGGTGCCTCGCCTTCCAGCAGCGGCACCAGAGAGCGACCCTCCAGGCGATGGGGCATCGGCTCGCCTCCGGCCCAATCGAGGAAGGTGGCGGCGAGATCGATGCACTCGGCAAAACGGTCGTCATCGCGGCCGCGCGTGACATCAGCCTGTCTGCGGGGGTCCATCACAATCAGCGGCACCCGCACAATCTCCTCGTGATAGAGGTCCTTTTCGCCGAGCCAGTGATCCCCGAGATAATCACCGTGGTCCGAGGTGAATACGACGATGGTGTTGTCGTCCAGTCCCTGCTCGTTCAGGAACGTCATCAGGCGGCCAATGTGGTGATCGATCTCCGCGATCAGCCCGAGATAGGTCGGGATGACGTTCTCGCGCACACCGGGTTTGCTGAAGGTCTTGCTCTCCCAATGCTCCATGAAAGCCGCGTAGACCGGATTGGCCTCCTCTTTCTCCGTGTCAGCCCGGTTCACGTCGGCGACTGGAACCTCGCGGTAGAGATCGTTCCAGGGAGCCGCCGCGATGTAGGGCCAATGCGGCTTGATGTAGGAGAGATGCAGGCACCACGGGCCATCACCTGCCTCACGGATGAAATCCATCGCGCGATCGGTCATCCAGGCCGTCTCGCTGTGTTCCGGCGCCACCACAGCCGGCAGGTGAGCGTTGCGCATCTGCCAGCCTGAGAGGATTTCACCATCGGGACCGGCTGCGGCGTTGGCAACGTCGTGCCAGGGATGGCGCGCGCGATAGCCCTGGTCCCACAGGAACCGGTTGTAGGCGAGGTCAGGATCAAACAGCGGCTCCGGGTATAGGCCGTCGTCGCGCTCGAAGGCCTCGAATCCGATCTCACGCGCGAGCGCACCCGGCCCCGATTGCGGGTCGAGACCAAGGCGTTCGAAAGCCTTCTTGTCATAGACGAAGTGGGTCTTGCCGGTGAGCGCGGTGCGGTAACCCTGCGGGCGCAGCAGATCACCAATTCCCATCTCGTCGGGACGCAGGGGATAACCGTTGCCGTGACCTCCATGGCTGAAGGCGTAGCGACCGGTATAGGTGGAGTTGCGCGAACCGCCGCAGACCGGCGCCTGCACGAAGGTCCGCGTGAAGCGCACGCCACGTGCCGCGAGAGCGTCGATGGCGGGGGTCTTGAGATGCGGATGGCCGGCACAACCCAGACAATCAGCGCGCAACTGATCAGCCATGATGAACAGGATGTTGGGCCGACGGGGCCCATCCGAGGTGTCAGTCGATGCCATGCGCGACCTGCACCTCGCGGACAAAGGCGATCACGGCCTGGATGCCGGCATTCGTGAGCCCTTCTACCGGCGCCATGTCTCCATAGGGCCAGTGATGGGCCCGGACGCCGTTTCTGATGGCGTTCACGAAGGCAAAGTCGGCGTGGTGGCTGGGTTCGTAGATGATGTGGATGAGCGGTGGCCCCTGCTCCGTGCCGCCGCCGGCCACACCGTGGCAGCTCGAGCAATTCGCTTCGAAGATCGTCTGGCCGCCCTGCGCCAGACCGCTGAGATCGGGCACTGTGATCGAAACAAGATGGTCGTTGCCGAACGCTGTCCCGCTAACGAGCAGACAAAGAACCAAAGCGGCACGATGTGAAAATCTTGTCATAATGCCAGCCTCACGAAATACACTCTTCAATTCAAGGACTTACGATCTTGCGCACCACATTTCTCGGAGTTGGCACGGGCTCTGCTGGTACCCAGCCAACGCAGCTTTGTTCAACAGAGCCCTCGGGGCTCAACAGAAACAAGGAACCAAACGATGGCCATCAACGAACGCTGGAACAGCATGTCCCGCCTTAACTGCACCCGGATTTCCGTGGGTGCCTTCCTCGTCGTCTGCATCCTGGCGGTCTCAGCCGTGCCGGTCGCGTTGATCAGCGGAGTTCTCTAGCCGGGCGCGCATGTCCCAAAAAGAAACAAACGCTTGAAACACCTTGGCCCGCGGTTCGAAAGACCGACGGGCCGCTTCTTTTGGTCAAGAATCAGGCAGCCACGTCGACCTCTTCCCAGCTTGCACCTTTGCACACTAAACTTCTCTAACCGGCAGGGAGGCAAAACCTCATGATTCTCGATGACAGACTGAACCGAGGCGATCTGATCGTGCTCGATGGTGCGACCGGCTCGGAAATCCCCAACTTCGGCGGTGTGGTCGATCCCGTGGCGTGGTGTGGTGTCTCGAACATCAAGTCTCCGGATGCGGTACGGAGCGTCCACGAGGCCTATATCCGCGAAGGTGCGGATATCATCACCACGAACACCTTCGCGACCTGCCGCCACGTACTCAACGGTGCCGGTCACGGTGACCGAACGGTCGAGATCAACCGCCGTGCCGCCGAACTGGCCCATGAGGCTCGAACCAACGCCGCAGACGGCCGAGAGATCGCCGTCGCCGGGTCACTAGCCAACATGGCCGCGTGGATTCCCGGCACGATCAAGTCCGATCCCCGCTACCTTCCCGCCGACAACGAGGCCTATGCCGCGAACTTCCGTGAACAGGCACAGACACTGGCCGACAGCGGCGTCGACTTCCTGATCCTGGAGATGATGACCGGACGCGATGTCGATATGATCCTGGCTGAGGCTGCCTGGGAGACCGGACTCCCGGTCTGGGTTGGTCTGAGTGCATCGCTCGGGCCCGACGGAGATGTGGTCCCATGGGATCCGAAGATTGAACATCCTACCCAGTCCGACGGGCGCGACGGCCAGATTGAAAGTTTCGAGACGTCCATCGAACGGTTCGCCGTGCTCGAACCTCAGGTGATGGGCGTGATGCACAGCACGCTCGCAGCCACTGCGCCGGCGCTTGCGATCCTCAAGGACCATTGGTCCGGTCCGATCATGACCTATCCCGAAACGATCGGGACCGAGGCTGGCGGCAATCGATCGGGAGTCTCCTGCGCGCCGGACCACTTTGCCGACGCGTGCAGCCAATTGGTCGATGACAGGGTACATGTCGTCGGCGGCTGCTGCGGCACCACCGTGGCGCATCTCGCGGCGCTGGCCGAAAAACTGGGCCGCCGGCCGCACTGAAACGGCTTACAATAGTCCTGCGACCGTCAACATCCGCAAAAGTGCGTTCAGTTTCCAGAATCACACAGGGGCGTCTTCAAGGCGCCGGCTCTTCGGAACATCGCTGTGACCGGGCCCTACATGCACGACGGCCGGTTCGAAACAATCGAAGACGTCCTGGTGCACTACAACGCAGGGATCCAGCACAGCAGCACGGTAAGCCCGCTGACCCTTCAGGCCGACAATGTCACCAGCGACCCGGACGCATCATTCGGCCTCAATCTGGAACCGTTCGAGGTCGACGCCATCGTTGCCTTCCTTGACACGCTGACCGATGAATCATTTCTGACGAACCCGCGGTTCTCCAACCCGTTCCTGACGGAGTTGCCATGAAACGACGGATGACAGTCCTGTTAGCTCTCGTTGCGGCCGTCGGGCTTGGTGCCTACACCATAGCTGCTCTGCTGTTTTCCGGGCCACGGGGCGTAACCCTCGTCTTCCAGGCTGTCGCCCAGGGCGACCATCTCGTTTTCAATGATGCGCGCTACGACAATCCCAGAGGCGCGGGCGAACTCGAAATCAACGCGTTTCGGTTCTTTGTTTCGAACCTGCGCCTCGAGGGTGAAGAAAAGACCTATCTGGTTCCGGACAGCTATCACATCGTTCGCTTCGACGGCCCGGATGAGGCCTTCAGGATTCATCTTCCCTAGACCGAGCTGAACCGGATCGAGCCCGTTTATCTCTCCTTGGGAATTGATGAGACCAGGAACACGTCGCTCGACGTTGTCGGCGATCTCGATCCCAACAACCGCATGGCCTGGAACTGGGAGGTCGACTACAAGTTCGTGCTCTTCGAAGGTGCTATGATGAACGAGGCTGAACGCCTGCCGGTGGTTTAGCACATCGGTTTCGACGAGAATCGCCGCGATCTTACCTTCGAGTTCACTCAGGCTGTTCGCACCGGCACGGACACCGAGCTTCATTTCATCGCCGACGCCATGAAACTCTTCGAGGGACAAACGACCATCGACCTCTCCCGGAAACCTGCCGTCCTTTTCGACCGGCAGAACGCGGCAGCGGTCGCAGCGAGCTATCAGAGCCTGATCCACCTCGCCGAGTGAAACGCCCGACAAGCGCGACCTGACGTGAGGAGCAGAGCAACCGGCCCGGCCGATCACCTACTTTTTGTGCGGCGGGGCCAGATCCAGGGCGGGATTGCGGTCGAAGAAGCCCAGCGGCTTGAGTTTGAAGCCGGTGTATTCCATCGGCATGATCGGAAAGTCCTCCAGCCGTGGCACGTGGAACACACCCATCGTGTACCAGAGCACAAGGTCTTCATCCTTGAGCGAGCGATCGGCCCTGGTCCATTTCGGCAACCCGTCCCCGCCCAGGCTCTGTGACACATAACTCCCGCAAGGAAAGTCCTCGCCTTCCGCGTAACGGGTCACCCAGAGGTCATGTTCGACAAACCCAGCCCGGTTCATGAACGGTGACCCCGGCTGGTGCATGGGTTTGATGTTGGCTTCGGGCATCAGCTTGTAGGCCGTGTGGCCACCCATTCGGTTCGTACGACCGCGGTTGATGACCTTCCAGTAACGTCCCAACTCCGGCTTGATGTCGCGCGCTGCCTGCGTCTCGCTTTCCAGCAGTGTTTCCCTCGCGCCATGGGCGTTGCCATGGGGGTTGTCGGGACCGGTCGGCACAAGGTCGGTCTCGACCTCGACCACAGCGTTGTCCGGACCATCGACCTCCATGTCCAGACGCACATTGAAGTAGTGCTCGTGGATCATGCCGTTGACGTTGGGCGCGACCATCCGGCCATAGGCCGTCGGCTGGCCATCCTCGACCGCGCCGCAATAGAGGATGCCGGTTAGCTTGGCCTCGAACTCGATCGTGCCGTCCTGATAGAAGTACCAGAAGATGCCGTAGTCGTAGTTGCCCACCGTGTAGAACGACGACACCACCATCCGCCGGGACCGGCGCACCACGGTCTGGTGCGTGATCGGATTGGTGTGTTTCCAGAGAACACCATAGTCCTCTTCGTGCATGCAGATGGCGTTGGGATAACGCACCACCTCACCTCGGCCATTAGCGATGTGGACATCGAGATAGTGGATCTCGCCCAGGCAGTCGCAGCCCAGCGTCAGCGCGTTCACGCAGGTGCCGAACACGGTCTCGCCCAGATCGAACGAATGGTTGCGAAAGTAGTCGTTGGCGGTTTCCGCGTAGGGCACCACCAGTTCGGTGAGTGAAGCCCGATAGATGATCGGCCGATCGTTCTCGCCGTCGCGATAGCCGATGGTGTGAAGCACCATGCCTTCGCGTGGCGTGAAGCCGACGCGGAACGACCAGTTTTCCCAGGTCACGAGCTGTCCGTCGACCTGGAAGCCCGGGCCGTCCGGCTGGGTGATGTCGAGACGGGCCGGCGCGGCACGAAGCTGTTCCTGTGACTCCGACTGGTAGTTGCCGGTTTCCGGCGGGATCGGTTTGACGCCGAAGTCCTCGACCCGCAGCACGGTCATCTCGTTGAGGTCGACCACCGGAACGAGGCCATCGATCGCGCGGACGTGGGGGTTGTCGCCGGGCGTTTCGACATAAAAGGCATGGGCGCGCATCAGCCGCCGCGTCGCCTCTTCCTCGGTCCCGAAGTTGCCCTGCGTCATGTTCTCGACATTGACCTTGTCGAGGTCGGTGATGCCGCGCTTCCTGAGGCCTTCGATGAAATCGGGATGGACTTTGACCAGTGCGGCCATCTCCTCAAGTTCTTCGTTAATGATCCTCGTCTGGACACCCGGAAGGTATTCCCAGGAGACGAGGCGGTCGTCATCGAGCGAGACCCGCCCTTCAAACACCTTGCCTGCCGTACGGTCCTGCACCGCCACAAAAGCATCACGCCGGATCGCCTGACTGTCCCTGAAGGCGCGAACAACTGATTTGTCGGGCTCCTGAAGCATCACGGTTTCGAAAAGGGCACGCTCGTCGATCGAGGTCTCGCGACGGACGATCGCAATGACCTGCTCGAGCTCATCGGGCGTCAGCGGATCCAGCGGATGCTTTACCTCGATCGTGTCCGGAATCTCAATGCTCTTGGTGGCCATGGCTGTCCTCATGCGTCAGAAGCCCAGAGGTTACGCCGGAGACCGAGGGAATCAAGAAAGCTGACCATGACTTTCCCCAAGCTTGCCCCGGGAGACGATGAGGTTGTCCGCAGGCCAGCGGCATGACCAGGTTGGCGGGAGATTCCTAGGGGAACCTAGATGTCACAGACCAACGTCGTGATCTTCCACACCGGCGACCATCGCCGCCATGTATAGATCGATGGCTCCCAGGGATCCGAAATCCGCACGGGCGTGTTCGCCCGGCGCGGTGCAGTGTTTTGCTGATGCGGGGGCTATCTAGATGCAAACGGTACCCATCTTAAATGAGGGTTCCATTTAGACGTCTGTGTTGGTGGGCTGGCGAAGAGAGCGCTCGGGATCCCGGTTCCTGATGTCTGAGGCGGCGAACCAAGAACACGTTTTCCGTAGATTTTCCGTACGAAATCTTTTTGGCCGTCCGTCGAATCAAGTTAAGTGCTTGAAAAACCTTGGCGACCCCTAGGGGCTACACCGCCAAATAGAAGAAATTCAGGTTTTCTGCGGGCTAGAGCCCACCCAGTGTGTCAGAATTAGTGAGGGTTTGTACCAGTATCCTATACCAGACATCATCATTTCTAATATGGTAACGCCCTGGGTAGGAGCGTGTCGTCGACCACTGCAGAGAGACCACGGATAGTGCCGTCATCTTCGACCAGGGCGGGCTGTTCCGTTCCCTTAGGGCCATGGCGCAACAGTCGCATGGATGTGCTTCTCTCTCAGCCGAAGGTCACGCTAACTGAGCCCAACCCGGCAAAGTCGGCGCGGAAACGATCGCCCGGCACGGCGTCGGTAGCCCGCACGCAGGAACCAGGCAGCACGATCTGGCCCGCCTCCAGCACGACGTTGAACGCCGCCAGACGATTGGCGAGCCACGCGATCGCATTGGCAGGATGGTTCAGGATCGCGGCGCCTGCACCGGTCTCCGCAACCTCGCCATTTTTCCACATCACGGCACCGAGCGTTGGCAAGTCCATCGCGCCCGGCTGCACGGGCTGACCACCCAGCACGACCGCGGCCGAGGATGCGTTGTCGGCCACTGTGTCAAGCAAGCCTATCTTCCAGTCTCGAACGCGGCTGTCGACGATTTCGAACGACGGTAGCAAAAACTCAGTAGCCCGCATCACGTCGGCCAACGTGCAGCCAGGACCACATAGCTCGCGGCCGAGAACAAACGCGATCTCGATCTCCACCTTTGGTGCGCAAAAACGTGTGGCTGCTACGGTCGCGCCATCGTCGATGAACATGTCGTCAAGCAGATGTCCGTAGTCAGGCTCGTCGACGCCGAGAAGCTGTTGCATAACGCGTGCGGTGAGACCGACCTTGTGGCCCTTAATGGTGCGACCATCGTCGACTCGGCGATTGATGTTCAGCAGCTGTATGGCATAGGCGTCGTCCAGATCTATCTCAGGCCAGGTCGTGATCAGCGGGTCGATGGGCGCCGATGATTGCTCAGCCTCGAAGAGGGCATCAGCGGCAGACTGACGCTGTGATTCATTCATGGTCCTTCGCTTTCCTTAGAAGAGCACCGAAAGGCTCGGCGCCAGAATGACCGACTGGTCGAGCAGAACCCGGCGGTCCGCGATGCGCCAGTCGCCCTGCTCGTCAGCTACGAGCCGATCGTGGCGTTCGCCGGCGAAGACATGGGTCCGTGTCTCCAGACGATTGGCATAGAGGATGAAGTTGGAGCGAACTTTGCGAGAGCCATCAGACTGTGGTGCCACACGCACGTTACCGATGATACGACGTGTCCGGGTCGCCGGCTGCTCGGACCAGTCGACCTCGGATTTGAGACGCGCGACGCGGTATCCAAGCGTTGTCCGATCATCGTCAAAATGGGCGAGTTCATCGGGTGCGCCTACGGCTCGCTCGGCGTTCTTGTAATCGACATTGCGTCGGATGGGGACGACGTACGACGTTTCGTCAGTGAAGAGGTCGAGCCAATCATCGAAAAGTCGGTCATCGAGGAGCTCGGCCTCGTGGAAGAGAAAGCTCTCGATCTGATGCTGGAGTTCAAGGGTGGCGGCCTCGCCCTCTCGCGCAGCCTGCACCTTACTCTGCGGCATCGATCATAGCCTCCTCGAGATTGTGCGTTTGTGGGCGATCCCGGGACGACATGAGGCTAAGCCAACGGTGGAAGAAGCCACGCGATGCCATCTCGCCAATCACCGGTCCCATCCGGCCGTCGCTGTCCGGAGACGAACCGTTGCGCCCAAGACTCGACTGTAGGTTCATGGGCGTCTTGCGCACCTGCGGGCTGGTGAGGTTGTTCTGGATGGTGACCCAGTTCTCGCCGTCATCCTGCTCATAGAGCCCGCTCGCACCGAAGGTGAGCACCGTAAAGCGGCGAAAGGCGTCTTTCACATCATCGGGCGCGTCTGCGTCGACAAAGACATAAGCCCACACCTCCATCTCATCGGGCGATTTGGGATGCCACACGCGAAGCGTCGGAATGGACGAGTAGAGCCAGGAGAAGTTGGGAAAGATCGTGCCGTGGCTTTCCATGCGCCGTCGGTCGTCGCCAATGCGTTCTGTGACAGCGGCCCGTGTTTTCTCGATGTAGCGCAGCAGAACCGTCGGAAGCAGTGCGGCGTCAGACGGTCGTTCCTCTTCGGCAATCCACCATCCGAAGCCGTGCCCGTGCGGACTGCTGTACTGGTGCCCATGGATTGTGTCCTTCAGCGGATCATGGTCTAGATCATCCGCAGAGAGCAGCGAGTAGGGCGACTTGTGCGTCGTATATGTATGGTACATGTCGCTGGCAAACTGTTCGGCAGCGAACTTCCAGTTGGCTCGGATACGCCATTTGATGATTCCGCCAACAAACTCAATCCCTGCCGGAGACCGGTCGAGCGACGCGTCGAGATAGTACGCGATATCGCCCATCTCTTCGGCGAGCGGCGGCACGTCCTCATCAAAGCAGCCGAAAATCAGACCCCTGTAACTCTCGATACGCGGTACTTGTTTAAGACCCCAGGCAGCCTTGTCGACGATACCCTCGTACTGATCCTTGAGCGGCATACCAGTGAGCCGGCCGTCGGCGGCATACGACCAGCCGTGATACTTGCATGTGAAGGCCCGAGCGTTGCCCTCATCCTCGCGGCAGACGCGCATGCCGCGATGCCGACACATGTTGAGGAACGCCTTCACCGAGCCGTCCCGCTGGCGCACGACGATGACCGGATCAAGGCCCATATAGGTCGTCACATAGTCGCCGGCCTTCGGAAGCTGGCTGTCATGGGCAAGAAACAGCCAGCTTCGACCAAAGATACGCTCCATTTCCACGTCGAAAATGGCTTGGTCGGTGTAGACCTCAGGACCGATCAAACCGTGTTCGGCGTCAACCAAGCGCTGCAGGTCAGGTGTCATTTCGTCCGCATGCTGTGCTCGGGGTGTCATGTCAGCTCTCCAAAGGTCGTTGGTGTCCCCAAACGCTTTCGGCTGTCATATCGGTGACTTCCCAACTCGCCTCGTCTACCTGCAGGCCGCCCCAACCTAGTTCGACGGCAAAATCGGAGGGCGATTGGGCATAGAAGGAAAACATGCGGTCATTGGTATGGCGGCCCAGCTCGTAGGCGATCGGTGCCTTCCCCGCGCGGCAAGCGTCGCGGGCAAGGCCAACACCGTCCATGTCGTCGACCTCGACCATGAGATGATCGAACCCGACGTCGAGTCCGAGCTTGGCGTCTGCGTTACCAATAGCAATCGCGTGCTCGCGCGGCCCACAACGATAGAAGTGTACGTCGCCGCCAGCGAAACGATCGCTGAGACGAAACCCAAGAGCCTCGTAGAGCTCACACGTTTCGGTGTAGCGCTGCGCGACGACAAAGACATGCCCCATGCCCAGGTCACCGGTGACGAATCCGTGGCCGTGGCCGCAGCGCGTGGGCAGTGGACCCCGCTCTCGGCCATGGAAAATCTCAACCGGCTGCCCTCCTGGGTCGCTGAAGGTAATCATGCCGGCCACACCGCGAGAGGCACTGAGTTCGTCTCCGTCATGATAACTGACGTCCAGGCCTCGATTTTCTACAACAATCGCCGCGGCCTTTAGGCCGTCTGGCGTCGCAGCTTCCCAGCCGATCGCTGCGACGCGCTCAGTTTTTCCGCTTTCAACCTTCAGGCGCCAGACGTGATCGTCCATACGCAAGTGCAGACAACCGTTCTCGCCCTCGATTACTTCCATCCCGAGAACTTCGGACCCAAAGCCGCGCCACTCGGCGATGCGTTGGGTCTCGAGGACGAGATATCCCAATCCGGTTACATTCATGGCTGTCTCCCATTGGCGTTAACGGCTGCAGCGGCATCGCGTCCCCAGACGCCTGCGCCCGCATCGCACGCATGGATCGAGCCTGTCACGACGCTGCCGTCTCGCCGCGATGCGAGCAGTACATAGTGCCCAGCATAGTCCTCTGGCCGCGGCGCGATAACGAGCGGCGACCAGTTGCGCATGATGCCGTCAACATCCTGCGCGCCATAGGAGGTCGACTCCAGGTCGAATGCCGCCGGTCCGCGAAGATCTGTGGCCATGCCGGAAGGTGCTACCCCGTTGACGCGCACCTCAGGTGCCAATTCCCAGGCAAGCTGGCGCACCAAACCGACAAGGGCGTGTTTGGTGGCCGTGTACAGCGCGCCCCCGCCACCCGGATAGAAGGCCGCATTCGACAGCGTGAAGAGCAACGTGCCGCGAGTGGCGCGCAGGTCGTTGAGAGCAGCTCGCGCCCCCAAAAGGCCGGCCTTTACGTTTACACCGAAGAGCTGATCAAAGGCCGGACCGATCGTCTCAGGCGCCATCTTCGCGATGCCGGTGTCGAAGTCCCAGAGACCGGCATTCGCGATAAAGCAGTCCAGCGCACCGAAACGCTCCACCGTGGCGGCGACCGCTGAGGCGTTATCATCGTAATGCGTTGCGTCGCCTGTTGTGACTGAAATGTCGTCGCCGAAGTCGAACTGCAACGCCGCTGACTTCTCCTTAGAGATCTCCAGTACGCCAACGCGGGCGCCTTCCTCGAGAAAACGCGCGACGATGGCACGGCCGAGGCCAGAACCTCCACCGGTCACCACGGTGACTTGTCCGTCAAGGGCGCCCATCGGCGATCACCTGCCACCTTTGATGAAGTCGATGAGCACCTGATCGTGCTCCTCAGGTTTTTCCCACTGGGGCCAATGGGCCGCATCTTCCATCAGGTAGAACTTGCAGCCCGGGATGGCCGACGCGAAGTACTCGCCCAGATCCGGGCCCTCGCCGGGGTTGTGCTCGGTCCAGAACACCAAGCCCTCCGGCTCGAAGTGCTTGAGGTCGCTCTCGACCCACTGAGGATCGAGATCCCAGGGATCGTCCTTGCCCATGTCGACACTGAAGAACTGACGCATCGCGGCGTTGATATCGGGATCCTGGTAAAGCCGCACCCGGATTTCCGCCATCTCATCAGTCATGCGGTCGGGCGAGACCACCAGCCACTCGAGCCGCTTTCGCATGATTTCGAAGGTCGGTTTGGTGATCGCCTGATAGGACAGCGCAGCAAGTTCGCTGTGATCGGACTCAGGCGTCACGAAGTCGGTCTTATCGAGCTTCACGCGGCCTACCCCGGTGTTCATGATCATCTTGCCGGAGCGTTCCGGATAGCGCAGGCCGAACTCGAAGGCGATCTGGCCGCCCATGGATTCGCCTTCGATATGTGCGCGCTCGAAGCCATAAGCGTCCATGAGGTCGACAACCGCATCGACTTGGAGGTCGTGGCGTTTCTTTGCGTCATAAGGCTCTTTTGAGCTGTAGCCGTGATAGAGCGCGTCGATCGCCAGAACATGAAAATGTTGGCCAAGGTTGGCCATGTTGCGGGCAAACGTCTCAGCATGGCCGCCGACGCCGTGGATCAGAATGAGCGGTTCGCCGGACCCGCACTCGATGACGCGGTGTTGCCAGCGCGGCCCCTTGACCATGCGCGTTTGGCAACCCAGAAGCTCCACAGCGATCGTGCTCCACCGATCGAGAGGCTGGCAGTCGACGGTGCGTGACAGACTGAAATGCGGTGTGCCCATGGTGGCGTCTCCCCTTTGGCCAAATTGGTTAGGGAGTCTTAGCGGCATTTAATAATAAAGCCAATATTCATTTTAATATGGCTTGGGTCTGCCGTTTGTAGGCTGCGCGTGCTATGCGTCTCGAACCTCCAAGGACGGTGACAGGATATGTGTGTTACGAAGATACGGACAGAGAGACTGATCGACCTTGACCAGCGGGGGGCACCGCAGCAGAAGCGTGCTCGCGAGGCGTTCGAGCGCATTTTGGCCGCGACCACGGACCTAATCGACGAGATCGGCATCGACCGCATCACGACCATCAACGTGGCCGAGCGCGCCGGCGTCAACGTCAGCTCTCTCTATCGCTACTTTCCGAACAAATACGCTCTTGTGCAGTACTTGGCACGCCGGCTGGGCGAACGACAAAACGTCGCCGTCAATGCCTATTTGGAAACGGTTAACCCCGAGCGTCCGTGGCAGGAGGTCCTCGACGGCATCGTTGATGCGATGGTGGACGTGAGCTGCAAAGAGCGTGGCGCGGTGCCGTTGCAACGCGCACTTCTCGCTGTGCCGGAACTCCGCGAGGAGTATCGTCGCTCCGCCGAGGACGTAGGCACCAATCTGGAAAAGTTCCTGCAACGCTGGGGCGTCGACCTGCCCAGGGACCGGATCAACCTCATCATCATGTCCATGGGCGAGTGTTCGGCAGCCATGCTTGATCTCGCCGTTTCAAAAGGTGCGTCCTACAACAGGGATGTGGTGAGAGAGCTAAAACGCGTCTTCCGCGGGTATTTGGAGACTTATCTCCATACAGACAACTGAGCCCGAAACGCAGACATAACTGTTACGCAAGCGGTCAACTTTACTGCTGTTAACCCCAATCAAGTTAATAGGCATCGCGACCAACTTTGTACCACCCCTTGTACCAGAAGGGGGCTCTGAACATCACAGAAGTCCTAAGAGTAAGGCGTATCAACGCCTTGAGAAAGCTTTGGCGACCCCTAGGGGAATCGAACCCCTGTCTCAACCGTGAAAGGGTTGTGTCCTAACCTCTAGACGAAGGGGTCGCGGAAGGTGGCGGTGAGATAGACGCTCATCGGCATGAAATCAAGGGTTATCGGGTGTTTTGCCGCAGCAGTCTGTGACATCACGCCGTGGCAACATCATCGATCACGAGCTGGACGTTTTCACGGCCCTGCCAGCGGTTCATGCGCAGGTGACCGGCGATATGGAGATCGCCCCCGCCGCGCACCAACAGGGCATCCCCGATCGGCTGGGCGGCAGCGCGGAAGGCAATGGCCTGAAGCCGTGAACCATCACCGCCTGTGAGAACGCAGCGGACGTGTTTTTCGCCGACGAGATCGGCGCGCACAACACGGGCCCCCACCACGGCGAAACGCGGCTCGGCGTTGCCCACACCGAACGGACCGATCCGTTCGACGGTACGGACGAGGTCATCATTGGCCGCCCCCACCGCCACGGCTCCATCGATCCCCAGCTCCGGCGTCGCGGGACGGGCCGCAACCTGGGCGGCGATCCGGTCATCGAGAAAGGCCGAGAGCTCAGCCAGCTTGTCCTGCTCGACCGTCAGGCCTGCCGCCATGGGATGGCCACCACCGTTCACCAGCAGACCGCTCTGGCGCGCCGCCGTGACCGCACCACCGAGATCAACCCCAGCCAGCGATCGGCCCGAGCCCTTGCCGATGCCGTCCTGCAGCGCAATCACAAAGGCCGGGCGGTTGAACCGTTCGACGACACGGCTGGCCACGATGCCGATGACACCGGGATGCCAGCCCTCGCCCGCCAGCACCAGACAGTTGCGACCCACTTGCTCCTCACCGGCCCTGAGCGCGGCATCGAGCACGGCCTTCTCGATCGCCTGACGTTCGGCATTGAGACCGTCGAGCTTCATGGCAAGGCTGGTGGCTTCATCGGCATCGGTGGTGGTCAGCAGGCGCACGCCGAGATCCGGCGCGCCGATCCGTCCACCGGCATTGATGCGCGGCCCCAGAATGAACCCGGCGTGGTAGGCCGTGGGGCGCTCGTTGATGCGCCCGACATCAGACAGCGCCGTCAGCCCTGGGTTGGCGCGCGCCGCCATGGCCTTGAGACCCTGAGCCGCCAGCGCCCGGTTGAGCCCGGTAAGCGGAACGGAATCGCAGATCGTGCCCAGCGCGACGATGTCCAGCCATTGCATCAGATCGGGCTCGGGGCGTTCGGAGAACCAGCCGCGAGACCGCAGCTCCCGGTTCAGCGCGACGATGGTCATGAAGGTCACGCCGACGGCTGCCAGCGCGCCGAGCCCGCTTGTGTCATCCAGACGATTGGGGTTTACCACCGCAAAGGCTGGCGGTAGACCGGCTTCGGCCGTGTGGTGGTCCAGCACGATGACATCGATGCCTGCATTGGAAGCCAGACGCAGCGGCTCGAAGGCCGAGATGCCGCAGTCGACCGTGACCACCGGCCCTGCCCCGCGATCCCGCAGCGCCACCAGAGCCGGCGCATTGGGGCCGTAACCTTCTTTCTGGCGGTCGGGGATATGCACGGTGGCACGGCCACCGATGGCATCGAGATAGCGCATCAGAAGCGCCGATGACGTGGCGCCGTCGACATCGTAGTCACCGAAGATGCCGACCATCTCGTCGGCCATCACCGTATCGGCTAGGCGCGCGGCGGCACGATCCATATCCTGCAGAACGGCAGGATCAGGAAGAAACTGCTTTAGGCGCGGATCGAGAAACTGAGCGGCTTCGTCGGGGCCGACACCACGCGCGGCAAGAACACGTCCCAGAACCTCGGGGCAGTCGAGACGTTGCGAAAGCGCCAGTGCGGCGCGTTCGTCATCGACCCTGGCACGCCAGCGCCGCCCGGTGACCGAATGCTCGACGCCCAGGACCGCCGATGGCACGGATCAATCGCCCAGATCGAAGGACTTGCGATGGAGATTGTGCTCCGCCGAAACCACCCGCACGGTGCCTGAGCGCGACCGCATCACAATCGACTCGGTGGAGATGTGGTTGCCATGGCTGTGCACACCACGCAGCATCCAGCCATCGGTCACACCGGTGGCGCAGAAGAAGATGTCGCCGTGGGCGAGTTCCTCGATGGCGTATTTCTTGTTGAGGTCCTCGATGCCCATCTTGCCCGCGCGGACCTTCTCTTCGTCGTTGCGAAAGTTGAGACGGCCCTGGAACTGTCCACCGATGCACTGCAGCGCCGCAGCAGCCAGCACACCTTCGGGCGCGCCACCGATCCCCATGTAGAGATCGATGCCGGTCTCAGGCCGGGTCGTGGCGATAACGCCTGCAACATCGCCGTCGGAGATCAGGCGGATGCGGGCCCCGGCCGCACGCACGGCACTGATCAGGGCTCCATGGCGCGGACGGTTCAGGATCAGAACGACGAGATCACTGACAGCCACGCCCTTGGCGTCTGCCAGGCTCACGAGGTTCTCGGCCGGCGATCGGTCAAGGTCGACGACGCCGACAGGCAGGCCACCTCCGACAGCGATTTTGTCCATGTAGGTGTCAGGCGCGTTCAGAAAGCCACCGTGTTCTGCAAGGGCCAGGACCGCCAGCGAGTTGGCCCCGCCGGTGGCGCAGATCGTGGTGCCTTCCAGAGGATCGAGTGCGATGTCGACTTCCGGGCCAGAGCCGGTGCCGACCTTCTCGCCAATGTAGAGCATGGGCGCTTCATCGCGTTCGCCCTCGCCGATCACAACTGTGCCATCCATCTCAAGGCCGTTGAGACCCCGGCGCATCGCATCGACCGCCACCTGATCGGCGGCCTTTTCATCTCCGCGGCCCATTAGTTTGGCCGCCGCAATCGCCGCTGCCTCGCTCACGCGCACGGCTTCCAGGGCAAGGTCACGGTCCAGCGTCATCGTCGTCTCACTTGCTCGATTCGGGAGCCGGAATGTAGCGCGGAGCGCCAACCCGTGTCGCGTGAGAGTTCATGAACCATCAACAGGACGGAGGGGAAAACTCCGGGGGCTCAGAGCTCTTCGATGCGAATCGTCATAGGCGCCTCGGTGACCGAGTCAAGATCGGCGATCCGCTCGAGCGCACGGCGCATCGCGGCCTCTTCGGCTTCATGGGTCGTCATCACGACAGGAACCTGCGTCTCCGGGTCGCGGCCGCGCTGGATCAGGCTGCCCAACGAGATGTTTTCGTCACGCAGGACAGCCGAGACATCGGCAATCACGCCGGGTCGGTCGAGCACCATGAGGCGGATGTAATAGGCCCCGTTGCGGCGATCGATCGAAACCGCAGGACTGGCGACCAGTTCGGACGCAGATACGTTGAACATCGGCAACCGCGTGCCACGCGCAATGTCGACCACATCGGCCATCACTGCCGAGGCTGTCGGGCCCGCGCCGGCACCGCGTCCGACGTAGGTTGTGGCATCAACGAAATCACCTTCGACGACCGCCGCGTTGAACACACCGTCAACATGGGCGATGGGACCGCTGAGCGGCACCATGCAGGGATGAACCCGCTGTTCTATGCCGTGCTCGGTCTCCTGCGCGATCCCCAGCAGCTTGATGCGATAACCGAACTCCTGGGCGAATTCGATGTCCATCGGTGTGATCGCCTGGATACCTTCGACATGGACGCTGTCGAAATCGACCGGGCGACGGAAGGCGATGCTGGCCATGATGGCCAGTTTGTGCGCCGCATCGCCGCCACCGATATCCAGCGTGGGATCGGCTTCTGCGTAGCCGAGGCGCTGGGCCTCGGCCAGAACATCCGCGAAAGCCCAACCATCTTCGCGCATCGCGGTCATGATGTAGTTCGACGTGCCGTTGAGGATGCCGTAGACACGCGAGATGCGGTTGCCCGCAAGCCCTTCGCGCAGGGCCTTGATGATCGGGATGCCACCGGCCACGGCCGCTTCGTAACCAACATGAACACCAGTGCTGTCAGCCAGCTCAGCGAGCTTCGTGCCATGGACGGCCAGCAGTGCCTTGTTGGCGGTGACGACATGTTTGCCGTTCTTCAACGCGGTTTCGACGAGATCGAGCGCGATCCCTTCTTCGCCGCCGATCAACTCGACAACGACGTCGACCTCGGGATCAGACGCGAGATCAGAGGCATCGTCGGCCCAGCGAAAACCCGACAGATCGACGCCACGGTCACGGTTGCGGTCACGCGCGGACACCGCGGTGATTTCGATCGCTCGGCCACAACGGCATGAAAGCAGGTCGCGGTGTCGTTTCACGACATCCACGACACCGGCGCCGACCGTTCCCAGGCCGGCGATACCAAGACCCAGGGTACCCATCAGACGCCGAAGAACACTTCGACCCGACGGTCGACGGCTTCACTGTCGATCCCGGCGGCAGCGGACATGGAACTCGACGCTGACGCGGCTTCCACCAGGATATCGCCGGCAGGCACACCGTTGCCGATCAGTGCCTTGGCCACCGCTTCAGCACGGTCGAGCGAAACCTCGAAATTGACCAGTTCCTGATCGGCATCGGCCAGGCCTCCGCCGGTGCGGCTGGCATGGCCGATCAGACGGATCGGCCCTCCGGTCTGCCGATGGATGGCAGCAAGCTGGGCGATGATCTCGTGTTCCTTGGCGCCGAGCGATGCCGATCCGTGACCGAAACGGATGATCGCAGCCAGCGTTTCGGCCACCAGGGCATTGCCCGCGGTCGTGAACGTCGCATCGTCGATCACGGTCGTCGGGCTGCCAGCTGATACCACTGTCTGGGTCTGAAGGGTGGCATCTGGGCTGGAGGCATCGAACAGCTCATCGAAGCTGAGGTCTTCGAAGGCCGGTTCCAGCGCTTCGACTGTGACAGCTTCCTCAACCACGGACATTGATGTGCTGATATCGGCAGCGGCCATGTAATCGGGCACGACCACAATGTTATCGGTGACATCGCGTTCCGACATGGCAACGAGCGACTGCCCGGCAGTATCGTCGGCACTTGAAGCTGAAGCCGACGCCGCAGCGGCCACCATCATGTCGGCTTCGCTGGCGTCGACGCCGGTGACGCGGGTCTCGGTCACGCGCGTCACGCTGCCGACCAGTTCCCCTTCTTCGTCGAGGATGACCTCGGTCTCGGTGCTCATGGCCATGACGGTTGCACCATCCATGATCTCAGCATCGGGCTCCGGAGCGACGGCCGGTGTCACCGCCAGCGTGTCGGCGGGAACCTCGATCGGCTGGGCCGCAGCGATGTCAATTTCTTCGCCGGCGGTGATGATCGTCAGCTCTTCCTCTTCGACCGCGGCAACGCTCGTGACCGGGATTTCCACGGGCGTGACTTCGTCGTCAGCCCTCACGATGTTGCTGGTGTACTGCGCGTTGGCAAGATCAGCAGCCAGGGACTCAGCAACCAGATCGATCTCAGCCGCGCTCGAGACGTTTTGCGGTTTTTCAGGCACTTCGGCAAGCGACGGATACTCATCACTCTCACCCGGGACCTCACCCGAGGTCTCAGCGGCATCTTCACCCGCCGCGGTGCTGTACCAGTCATTCGGATCCAGATCGTCCAGCCAGTCGGCACACGAGGTGAGCAGAACCAGCCCCGAGGCCATGGCCGTCGTTTTGAGCATGGCTGATATGCGCCGTCGCGGAACGGTCTTTGTTGCAGTGCACAATGTCATATATACCCACAAGGTGAGGAGCGCCGGATAGGTTATTGAAACTATACCTTTTTGGCACATCTCTCAACAAAGACGGCGCGACGCCCCCAGACCGTACCCAATTGCATGAACGACCAGACCAGCAAACCCGAACTGCAGATCGAAGACTGGCAATCCATCGCGGAAAAGAGCCAGCGTCTGATGTCGTATTTTATGTCCCGTCAGGGTGACAACGCCGGCCAGTTGGAAGACATGAAGCGGATGGGCGAGGTCTTCATGCAGGCCTATCGACAGCTCCTGACCGATCCGGCAAAACTCGCCGAAGCCCAGGTCAACCTGTGGCAGGGCTACATGGACCTGTGGCAGGCCACCGCCCGGCGCATGGCCGGTGGTTACGCCGAGACAATCGTCGAACCCGATGCCGACGACCGTCGCTTCCGCGACGATGAGTGGCGTGACAACGCAATTTTCGACTACCTCAAGCAGTCCTACCTACTGTCATCGAACTGGGTCCAGGATCTGATGGGCGGTGTCGAGGGTTTGGACGACAAGACCAAGAAGAAACTCGATTTCTACACCAAGCTCTATGTCGATGCGCTGTCGCCAAGCAACTTCGCGGCGACTAACCCCGAAGTGCTGCGCGCCACGGCCGAAACCCGGGGTGAAAATCTGGTCAAGGGCCTTGAGAATCTGCTCGACGACTTCGAGCACGGCAAGGGCCAGCTTTCCGTGCGCATGGTCGATGAGAATGCCTTCGAGGTCGGCGAGACCCTGGCCATCACGCCCGGCAAGGTGGTCTTCCAGAACGACCTGATCCAACTCATCCAGTTCACGCCCGTGACCGAGAAGGTTCACAAGAAGCCGCTGCTGATCGTGCCGCCGTGGATCAACAAGTACTATGTGCTCGATCTGAGGCCGCAGAACTCGTTCATCCGCTGGATCGTTGAACAGGGCCACACGGTGTTCGTGGTCTCCTGGGTCAACCCCGACGTCAGCCTCGCCAGAAAGGACTTCAGCGCCTACCTTCTGGAAGGCCCCATGGCTGCACTCGACGCCCTGCAGGACGCGACCGGCGAGAAGAAAATCAACATCCTGGGCTATTGCATCGGTGGCAGCCTGGTGGCCTGCACACTGGCCTATATGGCGGCCAAGAAGGATAACCGCATTGCGTCCGCGACCTTCCTGACCTCGCTGACCGACTTCGAGGATGTCGGCGAAATTGACGTCTTCATTGATGAGGAGCAGGTCCGGAACCTCGAGTGCATGATGAATGAGCGTGGCTATCTTGAAGGCTTCGAAATGGCGGCGACCTTCAACACACTGCGTGCCAACGACCTGGTCTGGTCGTTCGTGATCAACAATTATCTGATGGGCAAGGAGCCCTTCCCGTTCGACATCCTCTACTGGAACAGCGACAGCACCCGGATGTCTGCGGCCATGCACAGCGAGTACCTGCGCCGCATGTATCTCGACAATGCGCTGGCAAAGGGCGAGCTGGAGCTCGACGGAACCCGCATCGACATGACCAAGGTCAAGGCCCCGGTCTACATGGTGTCGACCCGCGAGGATCACATTGCGCCGTGGGAATCGACCTACAAGGCAACCCAGCAGTTCAGCGGCAAAACGACGTTCACCCTGGCCGCTTCCGGCCATATCGCCGGGATAGTGAACCCGCCCGCCAAGAACAAGTACGGCTACTGGACCAATGACGAGAATCCGGCTAGCCCTGACGCGTGGCTCGAAGGCTCCGAACATCACGACGGTTCCTGGTGGCCGACCTGGGCAGACTGGCTGGCCGGCCACGCCGGCGCCAAGGTCACGGCACGCCAGCCCGGTGAGGGCAAACTCAAGGCGATCGAGGATGCGCCCGGCAACTTCGCCAAGCTCGACCTGCGCAAGACAAGCTGAGGCGGCCCCGGCTTTGTACCCGGACAAGTTCGCGCGTGACGTTAGGGCAGCTACTCTGTCCCTTTCGTCATGACGATTGATCCCGTGCTGCTCTGGGGCGTGGTTGTGCTGGCTTTTGTCGGTTCGATCACGCCGGGACCCAACAACCTGATGGTGATGGCCTCGTCCGCCGCGTTTGGATGGCGGCGCACGCTCCCGCACATGCTGGGCGTGATGTTCGGCTTTGGGCTGATGATCGCACTCGTCACGGCCGGTGTCGGCGCGATCATCCTTGAAATCCCGCTGCTTCTGGGTCTCGTGAAGTATGGCGGCGCAGCCTGGCTGTTCTGGCTTGCCATCAAGATAGGCCGCGCTGCTCTGCAACCGACAGCCACCACGGAAGACGACGGGAACACGGCGGCACGCCCGCTGACCATGATCCAGGCTATGGCCTTCCAGTGGGTCAACCCGAAGGGCTGGGCCGTGGGGCTGGCAGTGGCGGGTGGTTATGTCGAACTGTCACCGTCGATCTGGGTGCGGACCATCGTGATCTCGGCGATCTTCATGGCCTGCACACCGTTCGCGAATGGAAGCTGGATGGCGGCGGGTGAGGTTCTGCGCCGCCTTTTCAACAATCCAAAGTCCGGCCGCGTGTTCGGCCTGATCATGGCGGCATTGATTGCCGCGACTGCGCTCATGATCGTGCTTGATCCGACCGATCTCGCGCAAAGCGCCGGATAACCGGCTTTGCGGGCTCGTTGTTGTCGATGACGACATCGGCCGTGCCCAAGGGATCAGACTCATCCCGATAGAGCCGGTGGCCCGCGAGATAGCGGGCCTCGTTCAGACGCCGCAGTTCCTCGGAATCACCCCCCGCCCGCGCCAGGGCACGGCGCAGGCATTCCTCGTCAGCGACATCCAGATGAACCGTCAAATCCCAAGCATCGCGCAGTTCGGGCCGCAACAGGAAGACACCATCGACAATCACGATCCCTCGGGCGGTGACCGGCAGGGGCCGGGACGACACGGGGGCATCGGCCACGAGATCGAAGGATCGGGTGCGGACAAGAGCGGGCGACAAACCACTGCGCAGAGGATCGAGCAACAGGGACTGAAGCGCCCCGTAATCGAAGCTGTCACGATAGTAACCCTTGGCAGAGAAGCGTCCCCTGGCGTGGCGGTCGGCGCGCGGCTGCTCGAAATCGTCGACGCTGGCACGGATCACTTCGCAGCCGCGTGTCTGGAGTGGCGCAACGAGCGCATCGGCGAAGGTCGTCTTGCCCGAAGCATCGGGACCATCAATGGCAATGACGGCCGGCGCACCCGGCGTCAGCGACAGGATCGCATCGCAGACCTCGGCGATGACCCCGTCCTGGCTCAACGGTCCTTCAGCGCATCGCGGTAGGCTTGGCCGTGGGCCGCATAACGGTCGACCGTGGACATGAAGCCCGCTTGCTCTTTGGGCGAGAGATCGCGCATCTTCTTGGCAGGATTGCCGGCCCAGAGTTCGCCCGACGGCACACGCTTGCCGGGTGTCACCAGGGCACCCGCAGCAACCATGGCGCCGGTCTCCACCACGGCCTTGTCCATCACAGTCGCACGCATGCCGATGAAGCTGCGATCTTCCAGTGTACAGGCGTGGATCAGACAGTGATGGCCGATCGTGACCTCATCGCCGATCCAGGTGGCCCCATCGTTGCTGGAAACATGGACCACCGTGCAATCCTGAATGTTGGTCCGGCGTCCGACATGGATGGCCGCGACATCGCCGCGCAGAACACAGCCTGGGAAGATCGCGGCGTTTTCGAGAACGGTCACATCACCGGAAACAAAAACACCGGGAAAAACGAACGCATCACTTGAAATATTTGGCTCAATACCTCGATATTGTATGATAATTGTATCATTCATCAGGGGAAAACCGCTACGCGGGGCAGCCCGGCTGTCTCGTCGAATCCGGCCATGACATTGAGGTTCTGAAGTGCCTGTCCCGAGGCGCCCTTGACCAGATTGTCGAGTGCGGAGACCAGGATCGCACGGCCCGGTACCCGATCGGCGAAAACACCCAGCAGGCACATGTTGGATCCGCGCACATGACGCGTCGCCGGCGCCTGCCCCTGGGGCACCACAGACACGAACGGCTCGTCCTGATAGCGACGGACCATCGCGCCACGCAGATCATCGGCCGAAGCGCCGTTCTTCAACGTGACATAGGTCGTGGCAAGAATACCCCGGTTCATCGGCATCAGATGCGGTGTGAAGGTCACCTGAACGGGCTCACCGGCGGCCTCGGTGAGCTCCTGATCGATTTCCGGGGTGTGGCGATGGCTTGCGATGCCGTAGGCATGGATGCCTTCTGAAACCTCTGTATGAAGAATGCCTTCCTTCGGCGCGCGCCCTGCCCCGCTGACACCGGACTTGGCGTCGATGATGATGCCTGTGGCGTCGATCAATCCCTGCTCAAGGCAGGGGATCAGGGGCAGCTCGGCCGTGGTGGTGTAGCAGCCGGGATTGGCAACCAGCCGTGCAGCGCGGACCTGGTCACGCTTGATCTCGGTCAGGCCATAGACCGCCTCGGCCTGCAGGCCCATCGCCTTGTGTTCGCCGCCGTACCACGCCTGGTAGACGGCCGGGTCCGTCAGACGGAAGTCAGCCGAGAGATCGACCACCTTCACATGCTCCGGCAGCGCGGCGATCACCTCCTGTGTGGTGCCGTGCGGCAGGCAGCAGAACGCCGCGTCAACCTTGGAGAAATCGACATCATCGATCGCCACCATGTCGGGCAAATCCATGTGTGCAAGATGCGGGTAAACGGCGCCCACAGGCTCTCCGGCGCGGCGATCGGCCGTCAGCGCGGCGATCTCGATTCTGGGATGATCGGCGACCAGACGCACCAGCTCGGCACCGGTGTATCCGCTGGCGCCCAGCACGGCGACCCTGAGCTTTCCGTTGGCGGTCATGACTGTTCTCCGTTTCGGGCCTTGTAGTACCCCACCGTATCGCCCGCCGTCGAGACTCCGAGACCGTTCAGGAGCCGGTTCGAGTAGTTGAAGTAGGCCACGACCTGATTGACCTCAAGAATCTCACCATCGGTACAACCCTCTGCCTTCATGGCGTCGACATCGGACTTCTCGAGGGCACAGACGTCGGTGGTCAGCTTGCCGGCATATCTCAGCATGGCGAGTTCATGCCCTTCGAAGGCATCTTCAGGCCGGTGCGCATCAAGGGCGGCGCGAACGGCATCCGAGCGTACGGGGTCGTCCATCAGACGGCTGGCGTTAGCCCAATGATGGGTCAGGCTGTAGGGGCAGTTGTTGAGGATGCTGACATAGCTCGACACTGTTTCCAGGAACCAGAGGGGTATCTGATTGTCGTCATTGTGCAGCACACTGCGGTAGAGCGTGACATGGCCGGTCATGGTCGCCGGGCGCAGCGAATGCACCCGCATCACATTGTCGAGCGTGCCATGCGGCGTGCGCGCGAGATCGAAGACAGCGTTGAGGACGTCGTCGGCCTCATCGTCGCTGATCATGCGGATCCAGGCGGGTTCGGTCATCGGCTTCAATCCCGTACAGTCAGAATGGCGTCGAGCGGCTTCTTGATCTTCGCTGCCGACGGCACGGTGGCATCATCTGCCGGATGCCCCACAGCGATGATCATCACAGGCTTTTCCGACGTCGGCCGGTCCAGGAGCCCGTTCAGAAACTTCACCGGATTGGGCGTGTGGGTCAGCGTCACCAGACCGGCGTGATGAAGCCCTGTGAGCAGGAAGCCTGTGGCAATGCCGACACTCTCGGGCACGTAGTAGTTCTTGTAACGCGTACCGTCATCAAAGAAGCCGTAACGCTGTGCGAAGACCACGATCAGCCAGAGGGCGATTTCAAGGTGCGGTTTGTCCCCGGTGGTCCAGATGGGTTCCAGCGCCTTGATCCATTCATCGCTGGCGCCACCGTCGTAGAACGCCCTCTCTTCGGCCTCCGCAGCAGTGCGAATCCGGTGCTTGAGGTCGGCCGATGCGATGGCCACGAAGTGCCAGGACTGATGGTTCGCGCCGCTGGGGGCAACCCGGCCGCTGCAACGCAGTCTTCGATCACGCCGCGCCGGACCGGACGATCCGAGAACTGCCGCACGGAATGGCGGGTTTTCATAAACGCCCGGAACGACGATGCGGCGGATATCATCTCGTCATCGGTCATCAGATGCCGATCGGGCAGAGGCAGGGCTTCATAGGCCAGGGCATCGCGCGTGAACATGTTTCTCTCCCGCGCTCAGCCGACCGGCGTGTCGTAGCCATCGAACTGCGGCAGACCGTCGTCGAGGTCGTAGTAGCAACCCTTGTCACCAACGAAGATATGGCTGCCGAGCACCATGCCCGAGGGATCGTCGATCGTCCCGGCAAGGATCGCCATCTTGTCGTCCGTGCTGGACCGCCAGAACAGGTGGGAACCACAAGCCGAGCAAAACCCGCGTTCCGCAGCTTCGGATGCCCGGAACAGCGTGATGTTCTGCTCGCCTTCCAGCGTAAAATCAGCCGCCACAATGGCCGTCGTGGCGTAACGGTGGCCCGACTGCTTGCGGCACTGCCTGCAATGGCACTCGATCAGCGAGGTCGTGGCGTTCCTGGCGGAGTACCGGACCTCGCCACAATAGCAGCCGCCCGTGATGTCTTTAGTGTCTGGCATCGTTGGTCACCCGGAATGTTGTTCATCTCTATGCAGCACGTTTTAGAGGATGTACCCGGTTTCGTATCCAGGGAAACTGCCGATCCTGCCGGCAGCGCCTTTTCTGCGCTCACATACGGTCACTCCGTTCCGTGCCGAAGACAGCCTTTCATCTTGAGCCCATCGCGCATCTTGAGACCGAGTAGGGTGAGATTGGCGGCGCCCGCGAACAGCTCAAGGCCCTGGAAGAGGAAAAAGACGGTATCGAACTCACCCAGCTGCAGCTTGTAGGCCAGAAAGAACGCGGCGGGGACTAACACCAGGATACCATTGAGCGCGATCAGGGGCATACGTTTGGCCTTTGTTCCGCGACCAGCCCCCATGCGGCGGCGGCCGGAGAGCTTGAAGCCGGTGCCACCGGCCGCCGCGCATCCGCAGCCGGTCACCTGGCTGGCCCGCGATCGCGGCGCCAACCGCCAGAATGTGCAACGGATCGTCAACGATCTGCACAAGGAGGGACTGGTCACCTTCGAACCCAACCCCCACCACCGCAGGGCGCAGCTGGTGGTACTCACCGAGAAATGACATGACACCTTTGATGCAGGCATGGCCTCAACAACACGAAGCTAGTCAGAGAGGCCCTAGCAATCGCCGGTCGAGAACTCGAGCACGACAGGATTCGACAAGCGAAAGCAGAAACACGGCGACAGATTGAGGCAGAGCGTAAAGCCGACCTCAACGAGCTAATGGCCGAACTACCCGAGCATGAAGCGGTCCCGGCGGCATGACACCTGAGGCTGCGGGTGGCTGTCGGGCTGCCCGCAAGCCCCCTCAAAAATTGGAGGAATCTTATGAATATCCGAACGAAATACCGCCCTTCCACTGTGTCCGACCTTGTGTTCGCGAACACATACGTCAGACAGCTTGTCGATGACTATGCAAACGGCGCAAAATCGACGGCAGTGGGTTGCCGCTACCCTGTTGAACAGGATAATTTGGCCATCTTTAAGTTCGACTTTGTTTCAGTATGACTTAGACATTCACCCAAGGTTAAGAGCTGTATTGTTGTAAAAGAATTGTAAGCTCTAGGTAGGTTTTCGTCTAGCGATTGGCTACTTGTAACCTTTTTGTAATATTCAAAAAAGAAAAAGCGCCGAATAAATCGACGCTTTTCCAATAACTTAGTAGGTTCCAGTTTTCTATAAGCACTAGCGCTTCG
>CEUN01135517.1_pt1 | contig 33326 bp, 32 predicted proteins | sample 361501 | NCBI WGS metagenome assembly CEUN01 (sample SAMEA2622801, study PRJEB7988) | marine metagenome | biome: marine biome (ENVO:00000447); feature: marine epipelagic mixed layer (ENVO:xxxxxxxxx); material: "saline water (ENVO:00002010), including plankton (ENVO:xxxxxxxx)" | depth 120 m | reverse complement strand
CGCACCATATTGATCATGGCATCGATGATTCCGGCTTCTTGCTTTGTCGTTCCTTTCGGATTTAGCAGTGAGGGCTAAAAGATGAAAGTCGTAATCGTAGGTGGTGGTATAGCGGGGTGTGCAACTGCTTACTACCTTGCCAAAGATGGTCATCAAGTCACGCTTTTTGAGCGTGATTCTCTGGCATCCCATGCCTCCGGATTTGCTCAGGGCGGATTAAGGCCGGTAATTCGCGGTTCTCGCCAACCTGAATACCAAAACCTTTCTGATTTCTCGATTGGCCTGCATCGACAGCTGGCGGCCGATCTGTCTGGCTCTGGAACCGGTGAAGAGTATTCGGATTTCCATCAAAAAGGCTCAGTCCTGCTAATCCAAGACGAGAAAGAGGCAGAAGAGTCGAAGCATGTTTACGAGTCTTATACCGACTACCATCAGTACGACTGTCGGTGGCTGAGTTTTGGTGAACTCAGCCATATTGACGCAAGGATTTCCACACAAGTAATCGGCGGCTTGTACTTTGGGGTGGCTTACGAACTCGACCCGTACAAGCTAACCCTTGGTATCTGGCAAGCTGCGGAATCCATGGGCGCAAAGCTGATCAACCGAGAGATTACAGGACTGAAGGTCGAGGGTGATGCGGTAGTCGGAGTTCGAACCTGTGATTCTGTGGTTGATGCTGATGTGGTAGTTATCGCGGCTGGACCTTGGACTGCAGGGATGCTTGGACAACTAGACGTCGAAGTGCCAGTTTCACCGCTACGTGGACAAATACTTCGACTCGACGCACCCGGTCCGCCGTTGAAGATTTCGCTTTGGTGGGACACTGACTACGCTACTTCGAAATCTGACGGACTGTTATGGATCGGTACAACGGAAGAGGAAGTCGGTTTCGATGACCGCACGACCTATGACGCGCGCGAGCGCATTATCGGATCCGCTGTAGAGATGCTTCCGTATCTTTCCGAAGCCGAATTAGTTCAACAGACAGCGTGTCTGCGACCTATGACCCCTGACAAGATGCCGATAATCGACGCTTCGTTGCCGCTCAAAAACCTGGTCGTCTCGACCGGTGGTGGGCGCCAGGGGATCGCGCTGGGACCCGGTATGGGCATGGCTACAGCTGCCCTCGTCACAGGGAATGAACCGCCGATTGACGTGAGCGGATTTTCTCTAAAGCGGTTTGGGTAAGTCGGGACTAGTCACCGGGCGGACGTTTCAAACCACCCCCTTCGACATGTTCAGAACGGTGCATTCGGATTATCTTTCGCTGTGGCTGGAAATGACGTCTGGTCGAACGGGGAATCTAGATACTTGGTTGGCTCTTTAGTAAACGGTGGACGAAGTACCTCTGGTGAATAGAACGATTCGACGGATAGTTGGCAAGGTAGCGAACGTTCTCGTGCCTGAATATTCCGAAACTTTGAAAAGTGATCGGGGAGATACATCGCGCCAACTTTCTTTTGATTTCGCCAGAAAATCTATCGGAAAACCAACTGCCGAAGGAGTCGATGAACTGATTCGTTCTACGTTGGAACTTCACGAGGCTGGTTTATCGCTTCCATCCGTCCGAGTATCGAGTCGAATGCGTCGGACACTCGGTTCGTATATGCCGTCCAAAAAGCAGATCGCCATTTCATCTCGTCTATTGGCGATAGGTGATGAAAACGACTTACGAGAAGTGGTACTACACGAAGTTGCTCACGCAATCGTCCATGCCCGATGGGGCGAAAAACCAAGTGCACACGGCAAGGAATTCCGTTCGGTTTGCAAAGAGATTGGTGCCCGACCGCGTCGATATGTCGATGTGACAACCAGCGATTGGACGTCGCAAGTTCGATACCTGTCGAAATGTGTTCACTGCAAAGTGCTGATCGTCCGGAAACGTCGGATGCGCTCGGTCAGGTGTGCTTGCGGACTCAAGTGTACCCCCAGTTCGTGGCGTGCTGTTGCTCCTGCTGAGACAGGTGTGCCGGGCGAGTGGGTGATGTTGTAGGCGAGACAGATCTTCTAGCTTCGTTTCAGTGCCTTTGGCCCGTAGTTGTCGGTGGACGGCAATGTGATGACCGCTGAAAGCATCTGATGTGTGCGAGCGTAGGGCGTGCCCTTCGATCGGGCTCCGGATGATGGGATGCAAAGATTGGCTGCGGTTGGGTGCCCACATGTGGAGAGTTGAACGTTTTCTCGGTGGGGTGCAGTGATCCTGAATCGAGTTCAGAATGACAGCGTACTAGAGTTGATGACGGAGGGTGTGGAAATCGTAAATCTTAACTACTGAACGTTGTAGTTAATGTTGGTTAGTGGTAGCGTTGAACGTTAAGAACTGAATATTCGTGGGCCTTTAAATCCAGTCCAGAGAGGCTGGCAAGGAAACCGCTCTGAATCCCTTCTCGCAATGCAATAGCGAGGGGACTTCTTGCACACGTGTCACGCAACGCGCGATTTCGATCCTTGTCAGCAGGCAAGGATTTTTTTGTGCCATTGATCAACCGGCAGCTTGCCGGGACGCCAGTCAGGTACACGTGACGACCAGCAGCGAGAGAGTTCTGCTTACGCAGGACGACATTCGAAGAGCAACGACGAGGATTTCGCACGAAATACTCGAACAGAATCGTGCTTCTTCCGATCTTGTCCTGGTTGGTCTCCAAACCCGTGGTGTCCATCTTGCACGAAGGTTTGCAGAGAACATTCGGCAAATCGAAGGTTTTTCTCCGGTTGTCGGTACGCTTGATCCACGCCTATGGCGAGATGACCCAGATGTTGCGTCTGGTCAACCACTTCTCCCATCAGATATTCCCAACGGCGTAGATGGCAAACCAGTAGTGATCGTGGACGACGTTCTGTACACAGGACGTACCGTGCGCGCTGCGATGGAAGCGCTACTTGATTTTGGCCGCGCGAGCAGAATCCAGCTTGCTGTTTTGGTGGACCGAGGTCATCGCGAGTTGCCAATCAGACCAGAATTTATCGGGAAAAATATTCCTACGGCGCGTGGAGAACGCGTTCAGGTTCGGATTGCAGAAATCGACGGCGATGATGCCGTTGTACTGGGACGTGAGCAGTAATGACAAACTCGACGACTGTTGAGAACCAGACGAATTTAGTCGACGTGGAAATCTCGACTCAGATCGCCGAAGGTGAGAGTGTGGATGTCCCGCGCCAACACCTCCTGGATCTAGACGATTTCTCTTCGCAAGAAATTACCGAGCTTCTGGACAGCGCTGAAGGTATGTTGGAGATCGTTGGGCGTGATTCCCGAAAGACTCCGGCGCTACGCGGCAAGACGATCATCACGATGTTCTTTGAGAACTCGACTCGCACTAGGGTCTCGTTCGAACAAGCCGGGAAGATACTCGGCGCCGACGTTATCAACGTAACCGCATCGGCAAGCAGTGTCTCCAAAGGTGAGTCGCTCCTGAACACGGTCAAGACGCTTCAAGCGATGGATATTGATGCGTTGGTAGTTCGGCATCCGCATTCGGGCGCACCGTACTTTATTGCCCGTCACGCTGCAGCTTCAGTTGTAAACGCCGGAGACGGAACCCACGCACACCCAACACAGTCACTACTCGATTTGTTCACTGTTCGAAATCACGTTGGCGAACTAGCCGGCAAGAAGATCGCCATTGTGGGCGACATTCTGTACAGCCGTGTTGCACGATCCGACATTATCGCCTTCCAAAAGATGGGCGCAGCAGTAGTTGTTTCGTGTCCCAACACTCTGCTTCCGGACGAATGGAAGCCTGGAAGCACGCTCGACGAGTCGGCGGGTTTCAACGGGCTCAAGCTCGCAAAGTCGGTCGACGAGGCAGTAGATTCAGCCGACGTTGTGATGGCACTTCGAATCCAACAGGAACGACAAGACGCAGGTCATCTACCTAGTCTCAGAGAGTACTCAGATCGATGGGGGATCAACTCCAAGCGATTGTCCCTAGCCAACGACGATGCACTGCTGATGCATCCGGGTCCGATGAACGAGGGAGTAGAGATATCGAGCGAAGTTGCTCACGGTGCGCAGAGCGTTGTTGAGGAACAGGTCCGAAACGGTGTCGCAGTTCGGATGGCGGTTTTGTACAAACTTTGCGCCCAGGGCAAATCGACTCGAATTGGTGCGGGCTAAGAGTCTTAGAAGCAAAGGCACAGGAAACGAATTTGGAAGCCATAAAACTTGCAATCACTGGCGGAAGAGTGATCGACCCGGCACAAGGTATCGATAGGGTAGCTGACGTCCTAATCTCGGACGGGGTAATTCAGGAGATCACCGAAGGCAGTTCTGGCGACGTTCCGTCTGGATTCGAATCGCTTGATGCTTCCGGAAAAATTGTTTCGCCGGGATTTGTAGATCTTCACACTCACTTGCGGGATCCGGGACAAGAATGGAAAGAAACTATTGTGACCGGTACTCGTGCCGCGGCTTACGGTGGTTTTACGACTGTTTGTGCGATGCCGAATACAGATCCGGTTCAAGACTCGGCTGCTGTAGTTGATGACGTAGTGCGTCGAGCGGGCGCCGATGGGGCAATTCGAGTTCTGCCAATCGGAGCAATATCGATCGGACAGAAAGGTAAACAGCTTTCGCCAATGGGCGAACTTGCCGATGCTGGTGTGATCGGATTCTCAGACGATGGCAACCCGGTTACCGACGACAATCTGATGCGTCAGGCGCTGGCATATTCAGTCGACGTTGATTTGCCGATTATCAACCACGCTGAAGACAAGAAGCTGGTTGCTGGTGGAGTGATGAGTGCTGGGGCAGTAGCGACCAGGCTTGGACTCCCTGGAGCGCCGGTTGAAGCCGAGACGGTGATGGTCGCGAGAGATCTTCATCTCGCGGATCTGACGGGCGCACGACTTCATGTTCCACATATTTCGACTCTTGGCTCGCTGGTTGCGCTGCGGTCAGCTAAAGAGTGCGGTGTTGATGTCACTGCCGAGGTGACTCCCCATCACCTAACCCTCAACGACGAATGGGTTTACGGACTGAATGGAGACGTACCAGCGGTAGTTAGTGTGGAGGCGTACGACACCAATACTAAAGTGAATCCACCGCTGCGAAGTCGAGAACACAAGGAGGCAGTTGTTGAAGCGCTTAGTGAAGGTCTGATTGACATCATCGCGACAGATCACGCGCCTCACGCTGCAACCGACAAGGTATGCACTTATAACGAAGCCGCTCATGGCATAAATGTGCTCGAAACGGCGTTTGCTTCTGTGTTCGGACTCGTAGAAACCGGGAAGATTTCGATCCAAAGGCTGATCGAATCACTCACGTCGGGTCCGGCAGCAATTCTTCGCAAGGATCTTGGGTCACTAAAGAAGGGCTTTTCGGCTGATGTGACAATTATTGATCCGGGCGCTACTTGGATTGTTGAGCCCGAGAAGTTCGAATCGAAGAGCATGAATAGCCCTCTGGGCGGCGTCCAGCTGACGGGACGAGTTGTTACTACGATTTACCAGGGAGAGACAGTGTTCGAGTTGCCAGTTGAAGCAAGCGTGGGATCCGGAGCAGGCAAATGAGCGAAGTTCGCGGCGATGCCTATTTGGTGCTTGAAGATGGATCGGTCTATCCAGGCAAACGGTTGGGTGCTGCAGGCATAACGACCGGCGAGGTTGTGTTCAATACCTCGATGACCGGGTATCAGGAGATGCTGACTGATCCGTCATACGGAGGGCAGATTCTCGTTCCGACATACCCAATGATCGGTAACTACGGCACGAGCGAAGCTGATGTTGAATCGACTCGCATTCAGGTTAATGGGTTTGTCGTTCGGGAAGATTGCGAGGAACCGTCTCATCCTTTGTCAGAAGGAACTATCCACGACTACTTGCTTGAAAACGGTATCTCCGGGATCTCGGGTGTCGACACCAGGGCGATTACGCGCAAGCTTCGATCTGCCGGAGTAATGATGGGGATTATTACTCCCAACAAGAATGTTGAGAAGGCTCTAGAACAGCTCGAAAACTCTCCTAGATACGGCGAGTTCGATGTTGTTGGGGATGTTTCGACCGACGAGACGTATGCGTGGTTAGGTGATGCTGGGGAGCGTTCTCGAGCATTTTTCGATCTACGTGGACGTGCTCGCCAGGGTGGCATGGGTAACGATGTCGAGCGCGGTATCGGTCAGCGAGATCTGGGCGACAACTACATGAAAGTGGTCGTGAACGATTACGGAGTTAAGCTGAATATCCTTCGTTCACTTCGGGCTCGAGGCTGCGAAGTTGTTGTTGTGTCGGATTACGCCACGTCGGACGAAATTCTTAGCCACAACCCTGATGGCGTGATGCTTTCACCTGGTCCGGGTGACCCTGAACTACTCGATCGATCGGTTGCTACGGCAAAGAATCTGGCTGACAAGTTGCCGTTAATGGGGATTTGCCTGGGACACCAGGTGATTGCTCGGGCGTTTGGCGCATCAACGTTCAAGCTCCACTTCGGACACCGCGGTGGTAACCAGCCGGTGAAGGATCTGGAGTCGGGTCGTGTTTACGTCACGGCCCAGAACCACGGCTATGCCGTTGATCCGATCGGATTGCCCGACGAACTCGAAGTTAGCCACATCAATTTGAACGATCAGACGGTTGAAGGGTTGCGTCACCGCGATTTGCCGATCATGACGATCCAGTACCACTCCGAAGCGTCGCCTGGACCGCACGATAGTGAGTATTTGTTCGACCGATTTGTTGGTCTCATTCAGGCAGGCATGGGCGCGAAAGTTTAGGAGATTACCGGGTGGGGGCGACCCACTCGACACCGATCTGCCTCAACAGATGAGAAGCAGGATGAGTACGGGCGCAACGTTGCGCAGCAGGAGACTTGATTGACTAACGGCGCTGTTTCGGCTGAGATGCCAAAGAAGGTACTGGTTATCGGTTCGGGACCGATCATCATTGGGCAAGCGGCAGAGTTTGATTACGCGGGAACGCAGGCGTGCCGATCTCTACGAGAAGAAGGAGTAGAGGTAGTACTCGTTAACTCGAATCCTGCGACGATCATGACCGATGAGGACATGGCAGACAGGATCTACATTGAACCTCTCACAGTACCTGTACTCGAACGAATTATCGACCGAGAACGCCCCAATGGCGTACTTGGAACGCTTGGTGGGCAAACCGGTCTAAACCTTGTCGTTGATCTTGAGAAGTCGGGCATTCTCGAAAAGTACAACGTGAACGCCCTTGGTACTTCAGTCGCATCGGTCGAAATGGCTGAGGACCGTGAACAGTTCCGCGATTTGCTTGAGCGACTCGGTGAACCGGTGCTTCCGTCGTATGCCGTAGAGACGGTAGAGGACGCGGTTGATGCTGCCAAAAAGATTGGTTACCCCGTTGTGATTCGACCCGCTTACACGCTCGGCGGAACCGGTGGTGGAATTGCGAACAATGAGGACGAACTGCGCCAAATTTCTGCCGGTGGAATTGCGGCGAGCAAGGTTGGCCAGGTTCTTGTTGAACGATCACTACTCGGCTGGAAAGAAGTTGAGTATGAAGTGATGCGTGACGGTGAAGGTAACGTCATCACCATTTGCAACATGGAAAACCTTGATCCCATGGGAGTACACACCGGAGACTCGATTGTAGTTGCTCCAAGTCAGACTCTGAACGACAAGGACTACCAGCGTCTGCGCACCGCATCGCTAAACATCATTTCTGGTTTGAATATCAAGGGTGGATGTAACGTACAGCTCGCTTATCGGCCTTCAACAATGGTTGCTGACCAGATTGGCGAAGGTGCGGGATACGACGACGAAGGATCAATGTACTACGTGATCGAGGTGAATCCTCGTGTTTCGCGTTCGTCAGCGTTGGCATCGAAAGCGACCGGATACCCTATTGCGCGAGTAGCGGCGAAGATCGCGCTAGGTAAAACTCTCGATCAAATTTCCAACGCCGTGACTCAGAAAACGACGGCCGCGTTCGAACCCGCGCTCGACTACTGTGTCGTCAAGATTCCACGCTGGCCGTTCGACAAGTTCCCTACTGGCGATCGTTCGCTCGGAACCCAAATGAAAGCGACCGGTGAGGTGATGGCTATCGACAGGACGTTCGAAGCCGCTTTGCAAAAAGCAGTTCGCTCTCTGGAAAATGGCCGAGGAACGTTGCTCTGGGAAGACCCGGATTGGGGCACTGACGGACCACCAGATTTGTTGCCTGACGATGACCGTATTTGGAAACTGACAGCCGCAATTCGTGGCGGTCGAACAGCGGAATCGGTGACACTCGAAACTGGAGTTGATCCGTGGTTCACACGTGCGCTTCAACGCATCGTCAATATGGAGCGGACGCTGCTCGCCGATGAACTTACGCCTGACCTCATGTGGAGGGCTAAACGTCTCGGGTTCTCGGACGCGCAAATCGGCACGCTTGCCGACTATTTACCTGAGCGGATCCGGGCGATGCGCAAGAGTTGGGGACTCAAGCCGGTCTACAAAATGGTCGACACTTGCGCAGGTGAGTTTGAAGCGGTCACACCATATTTCTACTCGAGCTATGAGCAGGAGAACGAGGCGGTGCCGACCGAGCGTGAAACGGCGATTGTTCTTGGCAGCGGTCCGATTCGAATCGGACAGGGAATTGAGTTTGACTATTGCTCGGTTCATGCCGCGTGGGCGTTGCAAAATTCAGGTGTCGAGTCTGTGATGATCAACTCGAACCCGGAAACTGTTTCGACCGATTTCGATACGTCTGACCGGCTCTACTTTGAGCCTCTCGACGAAGAAAGCGTTCGAGACATCATCGAGAACGAAGGTGCTGAAGGCACGAATCCAGCATCGATGGTGCAGTTTGGTGGACAGACGGCTATCAATCTGTCGCAGTCACTCGGAGTTGCCGATCTTCCGGTGCTTGGTTCGACTCCTGACGTGATTGACCTTGCATCTGAGCGAGGTCGGTTTGAAGAAGTGACCGCCCGACACGGATTGCCACAACCGCCTGGCGGCATGGCGTCAGATGTTGAAAGCGCTCTACAAGTTGCAGGGAATGTCGGGTATCCGGTACTTGTCCGACCTAGTTACGTACTTGGTGGTCGCGCGATGGAAATCATCCAGACTCCGGCTGAATTGCTTCGTTATTTCGAAGGTGCAATGCGAGACTTCCCTGGTCAAACGATTTTGATCGATCACTACTTGACCGGGCTCGAGGTTGAGGTTGATGCTGTTTGCGACGGTGAAGATGTTTTGATCCCTGGGATCATGCAACACATTGAGCGTGCTGGCGTGCACTCAGGTGACTCAATGGCGGTTTATCCCGCACAGTCGCTGACCGAGTCAGAAGTCGAAACGATTGTCGATTACACCCGCAGGATAGGTCTCGCACTTGGTGTTGTTGGGCTTATGAACATTCAGTTCGTGGTTGCTGGTGGTGGCACATATCGTGGCTTCAACCCTGGCGGTGCGAGCAGTAAATCAGATGACCCAGAGATATACATCATTGAGGTGAATCCGCGGTCTTCTCGCACGATTCCGTTCATATCGAAAGTGACGCGAATCCCAATGGTTCGGATCGCTACGGATGTAATGCGTGGCAAGTCGATCAAAGAACAAGGTTACGAAGGCGGACTTGCACCGAAGCGTGATTTGATTGCGGTCAAGGCTCCCGTTTTCTCGATGTCCAAACTTGCCGGTGTGGATACGTTCCTGGGCCCTGAAATGAAGTCGACCGGTGAAGTCATGGGCATCGATACGACCTTCGATGGGGCAGTGACGAAGGCGTTACTTGGCTCGGGTCTCGATGTGCCTCAAGGTGAAGCGGTGCTGTTGAGCATTGCCGACCCTGACAAGGCTGATGCTCTCGGGTTGGTTCGAACTCTGGATGAAGCTGGTCACGATATCTTCGCGACTTCGGGTACAGCTGACATGATTCGCGCGATGGGAATTGAAGTCCACGAGGTCGAAAAACGGCTCGAAAGTGGGAGCGGAAGAACCGTCGTCGACATCATCGAGGACGGCACTGTAAAGGCTGTCGTGAACACTGTGACTGGTGACAGATCGACAATGCAAGACGGCTTCCACATTCGACGCTCAGCAGTGATGCAGAGAATTCCGTGCTTCACTTCTATCGATACGGCTCGATGTGCGGTTGAAGCAGAAGGTTCAATAACCGGATCGGGCGCCTCAGATGGGCAGGGCTACAACATTCTGACACTCGCCGAATATCTTGGGGACGAGTAGACCCAACGGCTAGGCAGACACCAGTTTGATTCCAGTCGTTTCCTGAATGATTCGGCTAATGGTCGTGTACTGCTTAGGCGTGTCCCACGCGTAGCCGTCATGAGCGACGTTTGGGTGTTCTACGTTTCGACGTTTTACAACTAACTTGAAGAAAGCATGTGACAGTCGGAGCACGGCGTTATAGTCGATCAGCGAGTTGTCGAGATCTTCGTGTACGCGGCTGTGTTTCATGTACCCAGCGGTCGCCTAATCAAGCACGTTCGCGCAGTTGTTCCTCTGGAACACCGATGCCTTCTGGTGGCCCATTGGTGAGAATTGACCGCGATACCGCAACATCGTATTCAGGATGCGCGAAAAGCGATTTTGCCCAGTCGAACAATCCGGAAACTTTGCCCTGTTGCATGAGGATATTGTCCGGGTGGAGATCGCCGTGTACCAGTGATGGATTTTCATGCTGCTGCGGGAAGCCGTCCGCTAACCATCCTGAGAGTTCATCGAAATAGGGAAAATTAATCGCTCTGGCGATCGCAGTTATGTCTTCCAGCAGCCGACTTGGCTTCATGTGCTCTACGTCGATTCGCGCCTGAGCGAGTCGCCGGCGCAGCTCCGATGTGTCGATCTTATGCAATCTGTATTGGAGTATTGCCATTAGTTCCGGGAATTTCTGAGCGTCGGGATCGTCCTCCATGACCAGTTGCCCCAGATTTTTACCGGGGAGGCGTTCCATTAGAAGAATTGGGCGCCCATCCAGCAGCTTTCCCTCGGAATCGATCAGCACCCGAGGTGCGAGATGCCCAGATTTGGCAGCTACGTTGTGAATCGTAGATTCGCGGATTACCCGCATCGACTCACGAGGGTGTCGGAAATGGCTCAGTACGAGTGATTGTGGAAACTCAGCTGGAGCGTTGCTGACCGCGAACTAGTACGTGTCGGTGTCGAATCCGCATTGAAGCGGGATAAGTTCGGCATCCACGAGTTCGTCGTTTCTGAGCTCCTGTTTATTGTTGAAGTAATGAATTTAGTTCTTGAACGAGCGTGTGGTTGTGCGACATCTGGTGAGGCTAGGGTGAATCTTAGGGCGCAATGCACCACATGTTAAACAAAATGACCCTGCGTGCAGCAGGGTCAATGTTTGGCGTTGTGATCGGGAAATTAAACCTTGGCGGCGCTAACTGACAACCAAACTCGGGGAACAGTCTTGAGATTCATTTCGTCCCAGGTCTGTGCAAGTCCCTTTTGAAGTACTCTGCGACCAACGTCGAGCGGAACACCAGGCATAACGCCTTCGATCCAATCGGAGAACCCTGAAATGTGATGCCATCCTTCGTGAGGAACGTCAACACGATTCAGATCGTTAACGAGAACCTTGAAGCCAGCGTCCTCTACAAGGTTGATGTAATCATCGGCGTTCAACTGAACCCGCGACTGCACCTTGGCGGTCTTCTCGGGAACCATTCCATGTTCTCGCTTGAGAATTCTCAGCGATCGCATCATCCACTTGCGGAAAAAAAGGAGGCTGTCCTCCGGGTGTGACCCTTCGAAAAATGAAGTGTTGAACGCAAAAATACCGTTGGGCTGCAGCTTGTTTTTGATCTGCCCTAGCAGTTCTTTTTTGTCTGGAACGTAGTGGATCGAGTTGCAGTAAACGATCGCGTCGACCTTTTCTTTAACAGAGCCAGTCAGGTTCTGAACCTCTGAGTGAACGTAGTTGATTGCAACGTCTTTGCGATCACCGATCTCTTCGGCGGCCGCTTTTAGGGCGGTGGTAGAGTGGTCAACAGCGTAAATGGCGGTGTTTTTTGCCGACTGTAGTCTTTCCAGGATCAGCTTAGTTATGCCGCCGGTTCCGCATCCAAGATCGACAATTTTTCGTTGGTTGCCAACTTCGGCAAGATCGAGCAGTCGTTCGTTAACCTTGGTGTAGAAAGTAAGGTTGGAGAAGCTCGTGAAGGAGTATTCTTCGCTCGCTGTGACCAAATTATTGCCTCGATATTTGCTGCGATCGCAGTACTTATTCCGTTGCGATCAGGATAGATCACCCAAGACTTGGAGTCATAACCGCCAAAGTCTATCAGAGCAAATGCCAACTAATTAGGATTTACACGTAGGTTGTTGACTAGACAGTTCTCTCAATTAATCAAAGTTTTTACCGCGTTTGCTTTTGGCGTGACGACTCTAGTTGCATGTGTCAGCGACAACGATGAAAATATTCCTTTAATTTTCGCCGCCGCGTCTCTTTCAGATGTCCTTGAGGATTCTGCCGAGTTGTATGAAAACGAGACGGAGAAACGAATCGAATTCAGCTTCGGTGGATCGCTAACACTGGCAAACCAAATTACACAGCTGGGAGCTCCAGCCGATGGCGTGTTTCTGGTAGGAGATACGGCAATTAGTCGGATTTCGGCTGCAGATATGCTAAACGGTGATGGCAACGGGGCGGTGCTTTTCAACCAGATAGCGTTGATCGGGACTAATAACTCGCTACCGTTAGAGAGTCTGACGGATCTGGCGGGCCGTGAAGGGCGAATCGCCATTGGTAACCCCGAACTAGCGCCGGCGGGCCACTACGCGAAACAGGCGATGATGAGTGCTGGTGTATGGAATCAACTTTCGGATCGTCTTGTGCTGACTTCAGACGTACGATCTGCGATGGCTGCTGTAACCTCGGGCAACGTCGATTTTGCGTTCGTTTATACGAGCGATGTCACTTCGAGCCAAAATAACTCGTTCAAGCAATTGACGGTCATTGAAGATGGATACGATCAGATTTTTTACACTTTTGCACCAATCTCTGGCGCTGCCAATCACCAAGCCGTAACTGACTTCAAATCATTTCTGTTGAGTTCGAAACAAGCTCAGGATATTTTCAACGCTGCCGGATTTCAGTGGAACGTTTTGTTAACGCGAATAACTGATACTGGCGGACATCACTGATGAGTTCAGACGCATCCATAATCGTACTTTCGTTCCAGATTGCTCTAGTTGCGACAGGCGTGACGTTGCCCGTTGGAATGTTGATTGCTTGGCTACTTGCGAGGAAGCAGTTTCACGGGAAGTTCGCCCTAGACGTTTTTGTTTCTCTGCCACTTGCGCTCCCACCCGTCGTAGTGGGATATGCGCTTCTATGGCTGGTTGGAACGCATTCCTGGTTCGGCAGCTTGGGTGAGTCTGTTTTCGGATCGACTCTCGCATTCACATGGATCGCTGCGGCGCTCGCGGCGGCTGTAGTTTCACTGCCGCTCGTTGTTCGGTCGTTCACCGCGGCATTGGCGGGTGTCGATCCTCGATTAGAAGTCGCAGCACGAGGTCTCGGCTCTGGTTCGTTTAGAACATTTTTTACGATCACGTTGCCGCTTGCTTATCGCGGGGTCATTGCAGGTGCTTTACTCGGGTTTGTTCGTGCGCTTTCGGAGTTTGGTGCCACGATCGTTGTCGCCGGTAACATCCCGGGACGGACACAAACCATTCCGGCTGCAATCTTCACGAGAATTTCTGCCGGTGATTCCGATGCTGCGTGGCGACTCACCATCGTTTCGATACTGCTCGGTGTCATGGCTCTCGCAACTCACAACTGGTTGCTTAAACTTTCCTCTACTGTTTCCAGAGATAGCAGTGAGGTCGGATGATGATTTCGTTTGACTTGAGGATCGACCGTCGCGGATTTTCCTTCGATGTGTCAGGACAATTCGATGAAGGCGTTACCGCGGTATTTGGCCCTTCAGGAGCAGGTAAGACGACGCTTCTGAATTGCCTTGCCGGTTCAATGAGACCTGACTCAGGATCAATTGAGATTGACGGTGAGAACGTCTACTCGAGTGCCGATGGAATTTGGGTGCGACCCGAAAAACGTCGGATCGGTACGGTTTATCAGGATGGCGCGTTGTTCCCTCACCTGTCGGTCAGGCGAAATATCGATTTTGGGTGGAAGTTGGTACCGGCGGAACAACGACGGCTCGACCCGCTGGAAATCGTAGAGCTGCTTGGACTTTCTGATTTGTTGGAGCGAATGCCATCCGAGTTGTCTGGTGGAGAACGTCAGCGAGTTGCGATTGCACGCGCCCTCGCGATTTCACCGAGGTTATTTTTACTCGACGAGCCACTAGCTTCACTCGACGTTGCACGTAAAGGTTCAATACTGAATTACCTCAAGCGCGTTCACGATGAGTTCAAAATACCGATGGTTTACGTTTCTCACTCGGTAACCGAAGTCGTGTCCATAGCTTCACACGCAATGCTTATCCGAGACGGAAGTGTCCTCGGATTCGATCGACCCTCCGCACTGTTATTAACCGCCGCTCTAGACGGATCGTCTGTTGAAAGATTTGAGAACATTCTCCATGGCGTTGTGGGGGAATCGACTGATCAATTAACTACCATCGAAATTGACAGGATATCGATATCGACTCGACACCAAAATAAAAACCCGGGAGAGAAAGTCGTCGTTTCACTAGGTGCCAACCAGATCATCCTCGCTCCGAGCGAGCCGAATCAACTTTCGGCAAGGAACGTTCTAAAGGGGCGAGTGAAAGAAATCTGGTCGAGCAACGGCAAAGTATTTGCTGAAGTAGACGTCGGACCCGAAATCATCGTAGAGCTAACCGAAAGCGCCCTGAACGAACTTGGAATCTCGGTTCGAAGCGACGTTTTTTTAATATTCAAATCAAGCAGCGTCGACGTGTTCGATGCGTAAGAAATCCACAGAAAAGTAAATGAAAAAATCTGTTTCTATCACTTTGATGGCGAGCTTATTGCTGGTGACGTTAGCGGCGTGTTCGTCAGATCCCGAACCGACAGCTACCCCGCGACCAACATCAACACCAGCACCTCCGGTGGGACTTGGTGCGGATCCAGTAATTCCGGACGCTGCTGAAGTCGACCGAAAAACTGCAATGATGCTGGGAATCGATCTTCACCCTCAGCTTTGGGAGACTCGACTAAGCAACAACTACAAGTTCGGATTTCAATAGACGGTCGGCGAATATGCGTACGAGCGAGCTAACGTCGAAGTGCGCGTGATTAAAACGAAGTCGATGACGTTTTGTGGGCGTCAAACGCTGAGAAGACTGACGGTACTGAGCCTGCTGGATTCGTGGTTACGGATGAGCCGAATGATGAGGACTACTACTGGATAGATGGTCTCTTTACCGTTATTCAAGAAGCGATCGAGGCGGATCCAGCTCGCGTGTCGTTAGGGTTTGACTCAGTATTCGGTTTCCCGACTTCGGCGGTCATCGAGTTTGCCCCGGATAGCGAACACAAAGACGTGGCGTTCTTTGCCGCTCAACTCGTTCCAATTCTAGGACCACCTGAGTGATCGTTAGGTAGGGAGGCTGACTGTGGAGATGGTGCGGCGTTATCATCCCAATGGAGGTGCCTCGACTCCGCTGTCGCTTCGCTCGGGAAATTGGAGAACAGCGCGGTTGTACGCCGGCGGCAGTGGAACTGTGAGCACTAAGCAATTGCAACCCACCCGATGACACCCCGATGAACATCGGGGTCAAGCGTCTGTGGTGATGAAATACGTTGGAAAGTCCACGCCATTCCCGACCCCCAGCCTGCCGTCCTTCGAGAACCTCGCGATGGCACCATAGTCCGAATCGTTTTCAGAGCCGTCATACTGAATGCATTTTCAGTATCTTCGTGGTGGGTTAATGGTGTTCGACTCGCAGATAAGGGCTGTAAGCAGAGCCGTCCCCACAACGCCCCACTCAACCGAGATGCCTCGACGCCCTGGTGTCACATAGATCGACCAAAACGCATTCACCGCACCGTGGATCCCGTTTCGTGCAGACTCTTGCCGCGTGTCCATCAAGCTGCGCGTGCAGTTCTCCCCAGAGCTCTACATCCGGCTTAAGGTTCGCTTCGAATATTTCCTGATAGTCCGAATACCGGTTGCCGTCGATTTTAATTCCGATTCGATCAACCACACGACGCGTATATGCATCCACCACAAAGCTCGGCTTTTTCGCTGCGTAAAGAATGATGTCGTCAGACGTCTCTTCCCCGATGCCGTAAATACCCAGTAATCTCTCTCTTAGTTCGGGTATCGAAAGCGCGAACAACTCAGAATCATTGCCATTGAAGTCCTCTACGACTACCTGCGCGAAGGCCTTTAGCTTCTTTGATTTCGTGTTGTAGTAACCGGAAGAACGAATAGCTTCTACAAGATCGTCAACTGCGCATTCGTGGATCGCTCTATATCCCCAAATGCCAGCCGAATTAAGATTTTCCAGGGCTCTCGAAGCGTTACGCCATGAGGTGTTCTGAACAAGAATCGCACCCGCCGTTATTTCGAAACCGGCATTGGCTCCGGCGTTGTGCTTCACCGGCCACCAATTGCGCAGCCCGTTTTGCTTCACGAGGCGTTCGTAGATTTCCGTCAAGAGCTTCGCAGTTGGGTTTTTCGGCATCTCTATAAGGTCAGCTTGCTTGGACGTATCAACCGCAGCAGCCCAGAGGATTTTCTCGTATCGAATTCGTCATAGATTATGAGATAATTTGATCGTTAAAAACGGTCCACCACCACGTTAGGAGTGCGCCCCTTTGCAAACGATGTTCGAGCGACTCGACACCGCTGCCCGAAAAATGGAAAGTTTCGTTTGCGTGGGACTCGATCCTACACCCGAGCGCGTCCCAATCGACGATGTTCTTGCGTTCAACAAGGCGATTATTGACGCGACCAAAGACGTCGTTTCAGCCTACAAAACCCAGTTTGCCTACTATGAATTGATGGGCATCGAAGGATTTCGGATCCTTGAAGGCACGATTCAACATATTCGAGATGTGGCGCCAGATCATGTAGTAGTAGGCGATGCGAAACGCGGCGATATTTCAACCACGGCAACTGCATACGCCACTGCACTTTTCGAAACCTGGGGTGTCGATATCGCGACTATATATGCCTACCAGGGAACCGATTCGGTCGAACCATTTCTTCAGTACCCGGGCAAAGGCGTCTACATTGTTTGTCGTACATCCAACCCTAGCTCCCGAGATATTCAGGACCTCGTTGTAGACTGTACAGATCAGAAAGTTCAGGTCTTTGATCGAGTTGCCGACATGGCTGATCTATACGCTGGATCAGAAAACGTGGGCCTCGTCGTAGGAGCCACCTACCCGGATGATCTTCGAGCGCTACGTATGAAGCATCCCGAACCCCACTTTCTTATCCCAGGTGTTGGCGCACAAGGCGGCGACGCCGAAGAAACCGCTAGGGCGGGTGCGAATGAACAAGGTGGCGGCTTCCTCGTGAACTCTTCCCGCGGGATCATTTATGCGTCGAGCAATCCTGAAGATTTCGACATCGAGGCGCGCAACGAATCTGAGAAACTCAAGAATCTGCTTAACAACGCTCTGAAACCGAATGGCGGTTTCAAAGCGGAAACCTTGACGTTCGAGTAGCTAAATTTCTGGTGTCGTATGCAAGGAACTCCGTTTAGAGTTGGTGACCGTATAACCCTCAAGAAGAAGCACCCGTGTGGAGGTTTCGAGTGGGAGGTCTACCGCATTGGCGCTGATATCGGAATGAAGTGTCTTACCTGCGAACGACGAATGATGCTTTCGCGCCGAAACGCAGAACGTAGAACGGTTTCCAGGGTTGCTGCACCTGATGGCGAAAATACTGGGGACTAAGCTAAAGGCCACTACCGGTGACGTTTCGTACCGTTGATATACGGCTTATCAGTGTAACCTGTAGCGACTGAACAGAGGACTGCCTTTGGGACGGTTCTAGCCGGCGCAGGAATGGAGGATCTCGACATGATGGAGTTAATAATTGACAGCATCCGGGTTAGCTTGCTTAACCATCAACGCGTCGTGATCTTGAAGCAGAAAGATATCGAACGCTACCTACCAATCTGGATTGGTCCACCTGAAGCTGATGCAATTGCCGTTAGGCTCCAGGAAGTTTCCGTCCCGCGTCCTTTAACGCACGATCTACTGCACAACACTATTAAGGATCTCAGCGGTTCCATCGATCACATTGTTGTATCGAGCATGGAGAACGACACTTACTACGCGACTATCGTGGTTCGCCAGAGTGACAAGATGGTGGAAATCGACGCTCGACCTTCAGATGCTCTGGCACTTGCTGTTCGGGCGGGAGTTCAAATATTTGCTACACCCGAGGTGATGGAACGCTGCGGAGTTCGCCTGGATAAGGAAAGCGGAGAGGCGTACGTCGGTGAAGACGAGCTAGGGGCAACCGCCAAAGCGACACCACGGAGAGCAGGTGGTCCTGTTGGTGAACAGGAACGCGAAAAGCTTTCGGCGTTCGCCGACTTCATCGAATCTCTCGATCTTGGCGACATGGATGATGAAGACGGCGGTCGCAAACCCGATGTCGACGAGCCTGTCGCGGGCGGGTAAGCCGTCTAGTTCACTTGTCCGATTGGCCCATTTAAGCCTCTGTTAATATCACGATTGCGCCGGTTGTCCTGATGTTTTTTGAACTGTTTCAGGGTTGTTTCACTGTAGGTGTCCACTTTCTGCGAAAAAACCACCAAAAATCCCGCTTAAAAACTTGAGCCTATTTCTTAAAAAAATTGGTTGGAATATGTTGCGATTGTGATAGCATGCACAAGCGGTCATTTGGAGCAGGGGATTTCCTGTGTCGGACGAACCAATGTCGCCAACCGAACCATCGGAACACACAGGCGAAACAGGGAGTTCAACAGGCGGTTCTACGGAACATGCTGATAGTGGCCTGCCCGCAACAATAAAGTTGCTTGGGAGAGTCGGTGGAATCGGCTGGTTTGTCGCCACCACTGTCGCCCTCGGAGCTTACGGCGGGTATTGGCTTGATCGACAATTTGAAACGGCACCCGTTCTCACTATTGTTGGGCTGGCGCTGGGTGTGGCAATGGCATTCGTTGGCATGATCCGGCTTCTCAGCGCGATTAGAAGTGGGCGGTAACTGCCAATAGAGAACGAAAGAGAATCAGGTACAGGCCGCTTGGGAAAGCTCCTATCTAGTCCCAAACTTCTTGTTATCGCCATCGCTGCCATTGTAGCGTTACTCGTTTCCGTAGGCGGCGGGGCACTTGGTGCATCCTTCGGTCTTGGATTTCTCGGCGGTCCTATTCCTTTTATTTCGATACCAGCCGAACGGGTCGCCTACATCGGTAGCTATCCTCTACTTAACTCCACCATCATGTTCTGGTTCGGTGGAATCATTCTTCTCTTTGTCGCCTGGCGAGCCGGTCGAAACGTAAAAGACGTTCCGTCTGGCTGGCAGAACTTCATGGAAGCCATTTACGAGTTCTTCAGTGGAACTGTTGATGGTGTGGCCGGGGGGGGGGCAAAGTCGGGTCGCCGATTCCTTGCCCTTGTATCGACCATCTTCATGGTTGTTGTAATCATCAACTGGGTCGGAATTCTTCCGGGTGTTGGCTCTGTAGGCCGAATCGAAACCATTGACGAATGGGTTCATCATCACATTCACGCCGTTGAAGAAGCTGAGCGAGAGAGTCACCCGGATTACAGTGACAAGCAGATCCACCAACTTGCGCTGATCCACTTGCTCGAAGAGCACGGTAATGATACTTTCGTTGCTTTCGACGGAAACTTCATCCCGCTAGGTCAGGGTGAACAAGCTCGAGTTCCTCTACACAATATCGTTACTTTTACTGACAAGGAACTCGACGATCTCGCCAAGAAAGTAAAGAACGACGAAGACGTATCTGACGATCCCGTCTACGAACGCATCGAACACGACATTCACGAAGGTGTCGTAAAAGATGTATTCACCTATGACGAGGGTGGATCTAACGAAACCGAGTACAACTTCACTGGTCAAACGGCCGGCCTTCTCGTCCCTTACCTACGTGGTGCTTCTACTGACATTAACACGACGTTGGCAATTGCAATCGTCGCTATGTTTACAGTCCAGCTCTGGGGCTTCCGAGCACTCGGTGTTCGGGGTTATGGAGGAAAGTTCCTCGTCAACCCGATCAAGCAGGGTCCGATTGCAACGTTTGTTGGAATCCTTGAAGCGTTTGGTGAGCTGACCCGAACTATTTCATTTACATTCCGCTTGTTCGGAAACATGTTCGCAGGAGAAATTCTGTTGATTGCGATGGCATTTTTGCTGCCGCTAATCGGAATCATCCCATTCATGGGTCTGGAGTTGTTTGTGGGCGTTATCCAGGCGTACATCTTCGCAATGCTCACTCTTGTATTTGGCGTCATGGCGGTCGCGAGTCACGGTGATCACGACAGCCACGCGGGGGATCACTGAGAACAGCGTTCCTCTTAAATATGGCGTGGTGGGCGACATGAGAAATCGTCGTGGTTGGCCACCGACGCATAGAACGAAGTCACTAGGAGAAATCAGTTGGAAGCAGATGCAATAAAGCCTCTGGCAGCAGCAATCGCAATCGGTGTGGGCGCACTTGGCCCAGCTCTCGGTATCGGTCTGTTGGCTGGTAAGGCGATGGAAGCTCTGGGGCGAAACCCTGAAGCGACCGGTCCTGTTCAGCAGAACATGATTCTTGCCCTTGCGTTCGCAGAAGCTATCGCTATCTACGCGTTGGTTGTTGCGATCATCATCCTGTTCGTCTAATTCAATCGGAATCCGCGTGACTTCCCTGAGTCTGGGATCATCCCTAGCTCAGGAGAAGCTAGCGGGCCGGTGGCAGCGAATTAGATTCGCAGTCATACAGGAGTAGGCGGGTAAAGGAACGAATATGGATGCGCTTGGAATAACCGTTCAGCAGTTGCTAACTCAGTTAGTTAGCTTCCTGATCCTGTTCTTCATGTTGTACAAGCTGGCGTATGGCCCAATTATGGGCATGCTCGACAGTCGTGCACAGAAGATCAAGGAAAGTTTGGAAGCAGCAGAGACTGCGCGCCTTGAAGCGGCTTCTTCGGCGGAGCGAGTTGAGGCAGAAATTGCTCAAGCTCGTGTCGAAGGTCAGAAGATCGTTGTAGAGGCACGCGATGCGGCTTCGAAGCTCCGGGAGCAGGAACAGGGGCGCGCACGTGGAGAGGTCGAATCGATGCTCGAACGTGCCCGGACTGAGATCGCTCGCGAGAAAGAAGCTGCTGTTGAAGAGGTTCGCAAAGAGTTTGCGGGTCTTGCAATTACAGCCGCTGAAAGAATCGTTGAAGGAACACTTGATGCCGAGTCCCACTCAGGCCTTATAGACAAGGTTCTGGAAGAAGGACTTAGCGAGAGGAAAAACTAGAGCAATCCCTACTTAGGGCGCTCTGATTAGCAATGGCAGCAACCGGACGAAGATACGCACAGGCAGCTTTCGAGCTCGCTAAGGAACAAGATAAAGTCGACACGTGGTTGGAAGATCTCGATCGAGCTGGTGAAGTTCTCGGCGACTCAGATGTGCTCGCCTTTCTCGATGCACCTCAGTTGGCAGACAACGTCAAACTGGATGGTATCTCCAAGCTTTTCTCGGATGTTGATGTACTTGTAAGAAACACGGTGAACCTGATGACGGTAAACCGTGACATCACCAAATTTGCAGACATGCACCGTATGTTTGGTGAGATGGCGGACGAGTATCGCGGTATCGGAAGAGCCGAGGTGATTACAGCGGTTCCGCTCGACGACGAACGCCGCAGCAAAGTTGCTGAAGGTTTGGAGAACTTGGTCGGTAGAAATGAAGTGAAGATCACCGAGAGTGTCGATTCAGAAATCATCGGTGGAGTCGTCGCAAAAATCGGCGACAGGTTGGTAGATGGAAGCACGCGCACACAGTTACGGGCAATGCGTGATTCCCTCGCCGAAAGGCCAATCGATTAGCTAGTGGGGCCCCTAAAGGGGTATTTGAATAAGGCCGGTCGATAGGCCGGTTGAATATTTAGCGGGTACAACCCGGAGAGAGAGTCCAATGGCAGTACGAGGTCAGGACATAGCCTCAGTTATTAAGAGGCAAATTGAAGATTTCGGTGGTGACATAACGCAAGTTGATGTTGGAACCGTTGTTGAAGCAGCTGATGGTGTAGCACAGGTTCACGGTCTTTCGGGTGTCCGCTACTCCGAGCTTCTTCAGTTCCCCGGAGATATTTTTGGACTCGCCTTGAACCTCGAAGAGGACAGGGTTGGTGCCGTGATTCTCGGTGACTACCTGAAGATTAAAGAGGGGGACGAGGTTCGAAGCACCGGTCGAATTATCGAAGTGCCGGTAGGTGAAGCCATGCTCGGTCGAGTTGTCGACTCGCTTGGTGTTCCGCTCGACGGTAAGGGTGCAGTTGCAACGACCGAGTCGTACCCGGTCGAGAAAATTGCTCCTGGTGTAGGTGCTCGACAGTCGGTTGACCAACCAGTTCAGTTCGGTCTCAAAATTGTTGACGCTATGGTGCCAGTCGGACGAGGTCAGCGTGAGCTCGTCATTGGAGACCGTGCTACCGGTAAGACCTCAGTATGTATTGACGCTCTGATCAACCAGAAGGACAGCGGAATCATCGGTGTCTATGTTGCAATCGGCCAGCGCGCTTCGAAGGTTGCTCAGGTAGTAACTCGACTCGAAGAAAACGGCGCTCTCGACAACACTGTTGTTGTTACCGCCAACGCTTCCGATCCTGCACCGATGCAGTACCTGGCTCCTTACGCTGGATGTGCAATTGCCGAATACTTCATGGCTCAGGGTAAAGATGTGCTGATCGTCTACGATGACCTTACTAAGCACGCTTGGGCATACCGTCAGATGTCACTGTTGCTCCGCCGACCACCAGGTCGTGAGGCATACCCTGGTGACGTTTTCTACCTCCACTCTCGACTCCTCGAACGCGCTGCTCGATTGAACCAGGAAGCTGGTGGTGGATCGATTACCGCACTGCCAATCATTGAGACGCAGGCTGGTGACGTTTCGGCTTACGTTCCTACCAACGTTATTTCGATTACCGACGGTCAGCTCTTCCTTGAGCCAGACCTGTTCAACTCTGGAATCCGACCTGCCGTGAACTCCGGTATCTCGGTTACCCGTGTTGGATCGTCTGCTCAGTTGAAGGGTATGAAATCAGTATCTGGTTCGCTGAAGGCAGAGATGGCGCAGTACGCCGCTCTTGCAACCTTCGCTCAGTTCGGTACTGACGACCTCGACGCCGTTACCCGTCGTCAGCTCGACCGTGGTGCACGATTTACTGAACTGCTGAAGCAGGATGAAAACTCACCACTGTCGGTCGAGGCACAGACTGCTCTGCTTTATATCGCTAATGAAGGCGCTCTCGACGATGTTCCGGTCGAGAAGGTTCGAGGTTTCGAAGCTCAGTGGCACGACTACGCCGCCGCAAACCTTCCTGACGTTCTTCAGTCGATCGCAGAAGCTGGCGACTTAAGCGACGAAAACAAGGGCAAACTTGATGAGGCTGTCGCTGCTTTCAAACAGACAGTCAGCCTCTAAGAAACCATCAGAGACTAGCGAATCAGTAGAGACAAGAATTGCCGAGTACTAAGGATCTAAGAGACCGAATCCGTTCGGTCTCGAATACAGCAAAGGTCACAGGCGCCATGCAAATGATTGCGGCGTCGAAGATGAACCGCGCACAGAATGCTGTACGCGAAGGTCGACCGTATGCTGACCGGATTCGAGACGTCCTCGGTGACCTCGCTGCGCTCGCTGCCAAAGATGAAGACGCTCAAACTGTAGATCTGCTGAAGGTTCGACCGGTCAATAAGACGCTTGTTGTTCTGGTCACTCCAGACAGAGGACTTGCTGGTGCGTTGGTCGGCAACCTCCAGCGTGAAACTGCAAGATTCATCCAGGGTATTGAGGGCGACTTTTCGATGATCGCTGTTGGTCGTAAGGGTGAACGATTCGTCGCTCGAACTGGCCAAGATTTGCTCGCAAGCTTCTCTGTGCCAGACCGACCAACTCTGGATGACACGGTTGCCATTGGTCGCATGCTCGTCGACGAATACTCCTCTGAGCGAGTTGACCGAGTTGTTTTGATCTACGCAAAGTTCATCAACACGGCAGTGCAGGAAATCAACGCTCGTCAGTTGCTTCCTGTTGAGCCACCGAAGCGTGATGAAGACGAAGTAGGCAAGCTAGAAGAACTTGACTACATTTACGAACCGAGCATTTCTGCAGTGCTCGAGTCGCTTGTTCCTCGATACATCGAGACGCAGGTGTACCACAGCATTCTCGAAGCGTTCGCTAGCGAACACTCCGCTCGGATGATTGCTATGCAGAATGCGACAGATAATGCAAACGAAATTGTTGAGGGTCTGACCCTCGACTTGAACAAAGCGCGGCAGGAATCGATTACTGCTGAGCTTCTTGACATCGTGGGTGGCGTGGCCGCCCTGGAAGGCTAATTAGAAAGAGCCGTCCGGGTAGGACGTGCCATAGAGATTCTTACGAATCCCAAGAATCAAGAAAGACCAGGAGAGCCTCAGTAATGGCTAAGGGCAGCAAAGGCAAAGTAGTACAGGTAATCGGAACGGTTGTGGACGTTGAGTTCTCAGCCGAAGAATTGCCTGAGATTTATTCAGCCGTCGAGCTTGAAAACGATGGTGGCAAGCTGGTGCTCGAAGTAGAGCAGCACGTTGGTAACAGCTGGGCACGATGTCTCGCACTTGGTGCGACAGAAGGTCTTGCACGAGGTACCGAGTGTGTCGACACCGGTGCGCCTGTTTCGGTTCCAGTCGGGACGAACTCGCTTGGTCGACTCATGAACGTCCTTGGCGATCCGATCGACGACGGTGAACCTGTTGGTGCTGACGCAGAACGATGGCCGATCCACCGCAAGCCTCCTACTTTTGAAGAGCAATCGGGTACTACCGAAGTTCTCGAAACCGGCATCAAGGTTATGGACCTGATCACTCCTTTCGCTAAGGGAGGTAAGGTTGGTGCATACGGTGGTGCTGGTGTTGGTAAAACAGTCATCATTACCGAGCTCATTCGAAACATCGCGCAGGAACACTCCGGTGTGTCCGTGTTCGCAGGTGTAGGTGAGCGATCTCGTGAAGGTAACGACCTCTGGCACGAGATGATCGACTACGGTGTTATGGACTCGACTGCGCTTGTGTTCGGTCAGATGAACGAGCCACCGGGAACCCGAGCTAGAATCGCTCTTACCGGTCTGACAATGGCCGAGTACTTCCGTGACGAAGAGAAGCGAGACGTGCTCCTGTTCGTCGACAACATTTATCGATACATTCTGGCCGGTATGGAAGTGTCAGCGCTTCTAGGTCGAATGCCTTCAGCTGTGGGTTACCAGCCGACTCTATCGACTGAAATTGGTGACCTACAGGAGCGCATTACGACGACCAAGGACGGTTCCATTACTTCGTTCCAGGCTGTTTACGTTCCTGCTGACGACTATACCGACCCTGGTATTGTCACAACCTTCGGTCATCTTGACGCAAACGTGTCGCTTGACCGTGCCCTTGCTGCGCAGTTCCTATTTCCGGCTGTCGACCCGCTCGCTTCGAACTCTCGAATTCTTGAGCCGGCTGTTGTTGGACAGGAGCACTACGACACTGCACAGGGTGTCCGATCTGTTCTTCAGCGATACAAGGACCTGCAGGACGTTATAGCAATTCTCGGTATTGAAGAATTATCTGAAGAGGACCAGATTACCGTTGGACGTGCGCGCCGCATCCAGCGTTTCCTGACTCAGCCTTTCTTCGTTGGTGAAGTGTTCACCGGTATGCCGGGTCGATACGTTCCGGTTGCTGAAACCGTTCGAGGCTTCCAGGAGATTCTTGACGGTAAACACGACGAACTGCCTGAACAGGCGTTCTACATGGTCGGTAACATCGACGAAGCTGTTGAGAAAGGAAAGAAGATGCAGGAGGAAGCTTCGGCAGCAAGTTAAAACTGGCTCCGAGCTTCTAAAGACATCGAACAGTCATGGCTAAACTTCAGTTAGCAGTTGTTACCGCAGAGGGAGAAAGCTTTTCTGGCGAGGTCGACGCTGTGGTCGCACCTGGTGGACTCGGTGAGTTCACAGTGCTCCCGTCACATGCTCGAATGATTTCGAGTCTTGCTCCAGGAATTCTACGATTCGATCAGTCGGGCGATTCAGTTTCACTTGCCCTGAGTGGTGGGTTCCTCGAGGTTTCTGACAACATAGTAACTGTGCTCGCTGACGCTGCTGAACGCGACGATGCAATTGATCTTGAGCGTGCGGAATCAGCTCTCGCTCGTGCTCAGGAACGACTGGCTTCGACTGAAGCAGATACTGACCTTGAACGAGCAATGGCAGCTGTTCGACGAGCACGTGTTCGAGTCAACCTGGGTCGTCGTCGACGCGATCGCGGCTTGAACTAGTCGACCTTCTCACTAATACGTGAATCACAAAAAGCCCCGGGAATCACGCTGGGCTTTTTTAGTCTCGGGGAGATTCCTTTCACCAATCCCGTTAAGCACTGCTTATGTTCGGTTGCCTGACGACATTTTGCGCATGATGGTCGCGACGTGATGTGCCACAGTTTTGTGACTAATGCCAAGTTCGCTCTCCATCTGCTTATTGCTGTATCCGGCTGCGATTAGCCGAGCCACCTCCAGCTCACGTTCACTTAGTGGAGCGTTTCACATGTGTGGCGCTGTATGACCGAAGACAATTCCTGATCTGTAAGCATGACCAGCGACTGGATATATGTATGTAGCTTCCAACTAGAACCTCTAGAGACTGGGCGTATTAAATCATGTCGATGCCGTAGTTCACACCCTAGGAGGGATTTTCGACTGGATTTACGAAATTGGTTTCGTAGAGCGCGCTGCTACAACTGGACGTTGATGCACCGATTTGGTGTCGGTCCTGCCGGAGATTGGATCTCTTGACGCGCTTATTGCCTTTGCTAGTCGGCGTGACTGGTAAGTGGAGATTCCTACCTTAACAGAAGCTGTACTCACATTTTGATGTAAGCGGATTTATATAACCTGAAGGACCTTACTTGGTCGGTAAGACCATAGTTGCGTACTTTGGTAGTGCGTTTTTGTAAAACATTTTCGATGTGATCCTTTCTCTGAGTAAGGGTTAGGAAATGCGCCGTAATCGTAGATCTTCCGGGCATAGCAACCTAACGTAGCATTACCTTGTATAAGGGTTACTAACAAAAAATAGTTAGTAATTGGTGGGGCTAACCCCAAGAATATCCCGTCGAAGATTTATAGCGATGGGTTAACCGAAGCACTACCTGATGTAGTAAGTCATCGACTGGAGTGAGAGAACCGGATCAATACCTCTCACGGTCACGCCTTCTGGCACCTGTGGCGACAGCGGAGCGTAGTTCAGGATTGACTTTATTCCTGAGTCGACGAGAGCGTCAATTACTTCCTGAGCTTGATCAATCGGAACCGCAACGATACCGATTTTTATATCAAGCTCTTCTACCGTTTTCTTCAACTGAGAAATCGCTTTGACTTCTAATTCGGAGATAGTCTGACCAACAATATTGTCACTTACGTCGAATGCCGAGACGATATTGAAGCCTTCAGGGGTGAACCCCGGGTACGACACTACTGCTCGGCCGAGTCGACCCATACCAACAACCGCTGCATTCCATGTGTGGTTGAGTCCTAAAATTTCTCTGAGCTGGTTTTCCAGCATTTTTACGTCATAGCCGCGGCCTTGTTTTCCGAATCGGCCAAAGTACGAGAGGTCCTTGCGAATCTGGGCAGGAGTTATTTGCAGGTGGCTACCGAGTTGTTCTGATGAAATGACATCTTCCCCAGCGTTTGAAAAATGCGAGAGAAGTCGAACATATAAAGGAAGACGTTGGATCACCACTTCCGGAACCATGGAGATTGAAACGTCGGTTAACGATTTATTGTTCGAAGTTGTCATTTACCTCTTATAAATAGCCATTGATAATTGCAAAATTAGGACTGCGTGTTTTGTATCACAAAGCGCCGGGAATGGCATCTTCGATTCAGTTCGGGGTATGTATGCTGTTCGTGAGGATTAATTTCCGTAATTCCCAAAGGTGAGTTGATGAGTCTCCGAGAAGCAGGACGTATAGCGGGTATGCTGGGCATGGCCCTAACGTTTTTCGTTGGGGGGATCAGTGTTTTACTTGGATTAGTCGACACTTCACCGGAACAGAGTGGAAGCACACTTATCGTTCGAGGTCTGGTGTTAATTGGATTATCAATCGTCGCGGGATACAGTGCATCCCAGGCGATTCGTCGACCGAGTTACGCGTCTATTCAGTATGTTTTAGTCGCAGTTTTGGGAAGTATTGTCGCTTTTCGAAGTTTCTTTGCAGCAGCAGTTGTGCTCGCCGCCGCCGCCGCCGCCAGCTACTCGAGCCGCGATAAATAGTTTGTCTTCTGGCATAGCATTCAGTCAGCACCGTATGTCTCGTGACAACGTCAGAATTCGTTAAATAAAAAGACCCCGGTGGTGAACCAGAGTCTTTTTGTTTGCGTTCTGCTGTTGTTATGCAGCTGAAGTGGCTTCTTCCTTGCTCTCTGCCATCGCACGTCGAGCGGACTCCTGAGAGTCGACTGTGAACGAGCATTGAAGGCATGACAAGGTCTTGCTGTCCGGGTACACCACGAGCTCAATGTCGCCGTGGCACTTCGGGCATGCCTTTAAGTAAAGCACTTTACTTTCCTTTTTCTTCGTCCCCGCCTGAAGTAGGTCGGAGCGTCCTGACAAATTATGGTCCAGATTACGGTTACGAATCCTGTAACAGTATTCTTCCGTAAAACGATCCGGCGCAGATCATACTACGAAAAATCACCCCGATCAACATATCAAGGCTGGAATTCGTAATCCTTTGGTTAAACCTCAGTGAGTGCTCCGTGAATCAACTACGAATTCACCACATAAAGTTTACACGATCCGTATCAACTATTACAATACACGATGTATTATTTACCATGACTCGGTTAAGTCCTGACATCAGGAATCAAACAAATACTGTCGTTATTTCCGAATCGATTACGTAAACAGGTTTCGACTTTGACGCAAAACTTCGATCACCCATCTCGCAGGCCTGTAGGAGATTCTTCTCCAGGCCTTACCTGGTCGAGATCCGATAACTTGAACCGGTTACTCTCGGATCTTTTCGAAATCACTTCACTCGACGACGAAAAACGGCACTTGCCTGGGACTGGCTACGAATTAGAGTCGTCGCGACCCCGACCGCATTCACGGCGCGAGCCTTCACCTCAAAGTCGAATCGCAGGCGTGTACGTGATTAGTGTCGCTGCTCGATTGGCAGATATGCACCCACAGACTCTTCGCAAATACGACAAAGAAGGACTAGTCAGACCTCAACGGTCAGAAGGTAGTCGTCGGCTTTATTCGGATTCGGACGTCGAACGACTGCGAGTGATACGTCGGCTCGCAGATGAGCTGGGATTGAACCTAAATGGGGTTGGCTTAGTGCTCGATCTGGTGAGATCATTAACGGATATCGTCTCATTACTCGAGAATAGTCCAGAAGTATCTGAAACCCGATCCGCCAAGGTAGCAGCCGACGAGTTGCGACAGATACTTGCCTATGTTGGTGCCAATTAACTGATTTATTGGGCACTGAAATCATAAATATTCTTACTCACTAACAATTCAACAGAAGAACATTGTCAGAAAAAGAAAACAAGATTTCCCAGGACGAGGTTGTGGAAGACAAAATAGTTGTGGATTTCGACGCAAACTCCGAATCTGAAGATGCTGGGTCAGAAGCCAACGATGAGCTCGCAGATGCGCTCCGTGAGAAAGACCAGTTAAAACGACTGGCCCAAAGAGCACAGGCTGATCTGGTCAACTACCGTCGGCGAATCGAAGGCGAGCAGGAGTCATCCCGCCTTCGAAATCAGCAGCGAATCGTACTGAAGTTCGCAGACGTTATTGATCAACTCGATGTTGCTCTAAAGACAGAGGGTGCTGAGTCAGCGGATTCTTCATGGTTTGAGGGTGTTGAAGCAATCTACAAAAACTTCGTTAGTGCTCTGGCTTCAGAAGGTTTCGAAAAATTTGAATGTGTCGGAGAAGAGTTTGACCCACGTAAGCACGAGGCGCTTCTATCCAGTCCGTCCCCAGATCACGAGCCAAATACAGTGATTACCGAACTTCGACCCGGGTACATGAAGAATGACGAAGTAGTTCGACCTGCGCAAGTGCAAATCGCAGTCGCTTTACCCGATGCATCTAAAGGTGACAACGAAGGCTAGTTACGAATTCGTTCACCCGAACCGAATTCACTCAACCAATCAATTTTTTAACAGCTAAATCGAAAGTTTGGATCCCGAGATGGGGTCCAGTAGGTAATAAGGAAACCCTAAAGAGCAATGGCAAAGGTTATTGGAATCGATCTCGGTACAACCAACTCCGCAATGGCGGTTATGGAAGCCGGAGAACCAGAAATCGTAGAAAACGCTGAAGGACGTCGAACGACTCCCTCGGTTGTTGCTTTCAACTCTAAGACTGACGAACGTTTCGTTGGTGAGCTTGCACGTCGCCAGGCGATAACGAACCCGGAAAACACTGTCTACTCGGCAAAACGGTTTATTGGTCGACGCTTCGACGATGCTTCAGTCCAAGCCGATGCATCAAGCGTTTCATTCAAACTTGCTGAGCTTGATGGCGGGGATGCCGGAATCGTTTTGGATGGCAAGACGAGTCCTCCTGCGGAAGTATCAGCAATGGTTCTGCGCAAGCTCAAGGAAGACGCTGAGGCGAAGCTGGGAGAGTCCGTGGATCAGGCGGTTATTACCGTTCCTGCTTATTTCAACGACGGTCAGCGTGAGGCGACGAAAATCGCCGGACAAATTGCCGGACTAGAAGTCCTTCGAATCATTAATGAACCAACAGCAGCTTCTCTCGCTTACGGTCTCGACAAGGAAGGCGAGCGAACAATCGCCGTTTACGATCTTGGAGGTGGAACGTTCGACGTAACGATTCTCGCTCTGGGTGAAGGCGTTTTTGAGGTCAAGAGTACCAACGGTGACACTCACCTTGGTGGTGACGATTTCGATCTCGCGTTGGTCGATTTCCTCGCAGAAGAATTCAAGAAAGAAAACCTTATCGACCTGCGAGACGATGTTTCGGCTCATCAGCGACTACGAGTAGAGGCAGAACGTGCGAAGATTGAGCTTTCGTCGGTTGCTTCTACCGAGATCAACCTGCCGTTTATTTCCGCAGACGCTTCAGGTCCGAAACACCTCCAGAACACTCTAACCCGTGCAAAGCTCGAAGAACTTACAGCTTCCCTGGTGGAGCGAACTATTGCCCCAACAAATGGAGCACTTAAAGACGCAGGCATAGGCTCTGGTGAAATCGACGAGGTAATCCTCGTTGGTGGAATGACTCGAATGCCGTCCGTTATCGAAACAGTCACGAAGCTATTCGGCAAGGAACCAAACCGAAGTATCAACCCTGACGAGGTCGTGGCTGTTGGTGCCGCAATACAGGCAGGTGTACTGCAAGGCGATGTCAAAGATGTTCTCCTTCTAGATGTCACACCTCTTTCGGTAGGTATCGAAACCCTCGGTGGTGTCCGCACGGCATTGATCGAGCGAAACACGACAATCCCAACTTCGAAAACGGAGACATTCACAACCGCAGCAGACAACCAGTCGAGCGTTGAAATCCACATCGTGCAGGGTGAACGAGAAATGGCTGGTGACAATACATCCATTGGTCGATTCAATCTTGACGGAATTCTTCCCGCTCCTCGGGGTGTACCGCAAATTGCGGTTACGTTCGACATTGACGCAGACGGAATCTTGAAGGTGTCGGCAAAGGACACGGGCACTGGCAAAGAACAACACATCACGATTACTGGTCGATCAGGCATGGACGATGCCGAAGTTGATCGCCTGGTGAAGGAAGCCGAGGAAAACGCTGAGGCTGACAAGGCAAAGCGTGAAGCTGTAGAGACATGCAACGCGGCCGAGAGTGCGGTATTCCAGGCTGAGAAGATCCTGAAGGACGATGGCGACAAGATTCCCGAAGACGTTAAAAGCGATGTTGAAGACAAAGTTGCCAGGGTGAAAGAGGTTCTCGCTGACGAAGCCGCTGAAACCGCTACGATTGCGACTGCAACAGAAGAGCTTCAAACGGTGCTACAGGCTGTCGGACAGGCGGTTTACGAAGCAAACCAGGCAGCTGGAGGCGAAGAAGCCACTGTCGAGGGCGGAGATCAGGCATCTGCCGATGACGCTTCGGACAGCGATGATGACGACACGGTCGAGGGTGAATTCCGCGAGGTGTAGTTTCACCTCTTCCTAAATTTTCGTTCCAGCGACGTAAAGAACAATTTGAAAGCCTCACCGTATTTCGGTGGGGCTTTCTTTTTTCCTGATAGAAGCGATAACTCAACGGCAAGACACCTGAAGCTCTAAGTTGGTAAAGTCCACGGTCATGAGTCAGTCCGCATTCATAGGAATCGACGTGGGCACATCGTCGATCAAAGTCATCGCTGTTGGTCCCGACGGGAAATTGCTTGCGTCATCGAGTAGTCCGATGACCGTCGACGTAAAGCGTCCAGGTTGGAGCGAGCAATCACCAGAGGACTGGTGGCGTGGGACATGTTCCGCAATTCAATCGGTTTTGGCAGTTTGCGATTCGCCCGAAATACTCGGAATAGGACTTTCCGGGCAAATGCACTCGCTTGTTGCTCTGGACGACGTCGGTCAAGTGATTCGACCTGCGATTCTCTGGAACGATGTGAGGTCGAGCGCAGAAGCGGAATACGTCCGATCGGTGGTGGGCGATCAAACGCTTCGGAGAACCGTCGGAAATCCTGCACTTGAAGGGTTTACTGTGACGAAGCTGCTCTGGTTGAAGAACAACGAATCTGGTCACTACAGACGGGTTTCCAAAATTCTTCTCGCCAAGGACTACGTTCGCTATCGTCTCACTGGCGAGATGGGGATCGAGCCATCCGACGCCTCGGGAACCCTGCTGTTCGATGTTTTCGAGAACGATTGGTCTGACGAAGTTTGCAGTCAACTTCAGATTGAAAAGCAAATATTGCCACAAATCGTTGGGTCTGATGAAACTGTCGGCTACGTCACGACTTCAGCCACAGAACAAACGGGACTAAAGAAAGGTGTCCCCGTAGTCGGGGGCGGTGCCGATAACGCTTGTGCCGCGACCGGAGCCGGTGCTGTTTCTGAGGGAGACGTTCTTTTTACGATCGGGACCTCAGGCGCGGTAGTGGCACCAATTTCCAATCCGGTTACTGACCCTGGAATGCGTATCCACTCGATGCGACATGCCATTCCGAATACCTGGTATTTG
>CEUN01142523.1_pt1 | contig 33609 bp, 25 predicted proteins | sample 361501 | NCBI WGS metagenome assembly CEUN01 (sample SAMEA2622801, study PRJEB7988) | marine metagenome | biome: marine biome (ENVO:00000447); feature: marine epipelagic mixed layer (ENVO:xxxxxxxxx); material: "saline water (ENVO:00002010), including plankton (ENVO:xxxxxxxx)" | depth 120 m | reverse complement strand
GCTGCTGGGATTTGACGGTGATGCCACCGTGATCAATATCGCGACGGGTGTGGCTGCGGGTTTTGTCGCCGATGGAGAGTTATTGCGGACTCGCGCAGACTACCATCGGATTCACCCCTCCTTTGACCTGATGATGGGGCAGTTGGGGCGTCATTTGTGGTGGAACGAAGGCGCACGCTCGTGGACTTACTTCCCACACGGACTCGGCGAGCTGCCCGGTTCTGAACAGGGCTTGTCGCGCCTGACTGACAGGCTGGGTGGCCCGGGTCTTGCCGCGCGGTTGATGCGAACCTTGCGAGCAGAGGGCCTGGTCAATGCAACGGCGGCTGATGCGGATGAGCGGTTGGAGCGGGCGCAGTTGGCAAGCGAGATCGAAGGTCTGGGCGTTGCAGCGGGCGCTTATCTGATGCGCCGTCAACCCGGTACATTGGTGCGTACGCTGCTGCAATGGCTGGACCGAGCCTATCTACGTAGAGCCAAGGGTGCCACGGACCCGGTGGCGATACTGGCAGAGCGTTTTATGGACAGCATCATCGGTGAACTCGCCCAGGCGGTCTCCACGTTTCGCGACGCCGCGGTTGGTGAAGTGTATCCGTGGCGCAAGTTTACGGATCGCATCGTCCTGACCGGTGGTATTGGCATCCACCTCGCATCCGGCACGGACGAACTGCCGGAATGGGCCGTTGTTAATCGCATCGCCCGGTCGCTGCCGGGTGTCGAAATCATGCGCTCGGCCCTCACTTCTGCCACCGAACGGGAGAGCTACTTTTTCCGTTAGTTTGCAATGATTGTCTCGCCGGACTTGTGCATGCACGGCCAGCCGCTGGACGTCAGAATTTTTGCACCGCACAATAACGAATCGAGGAAACTTATCCACTGATCAAGGCACACGGCGAGACGATGACGCCCAAGGTTTACATAGACGGACATGCTGGTACGACCGGATTGCGGATTCGCGACTGGTTGGCAGGCCGCGAAGACGTAGCACTGCTGACGATCGCTGAAGAGCATCGCAAGGACCCGGCAGCGCGACGCGACCGTCTGTTGGAAGCGGACGTTGCCGTGTTGTGTTTGCCGGATGATGCGGCACGCGAAGCAGTTGAGTGGGCCGGCAATGGCTCAACCCGTATCCTGGATGCGAGTACCGCGCATCGTGTCGCGGATGGCTGGGTGTATGGGCTCGCCGAGATGGACGCCAGGCAGCGTGGGCACATTCGTGATGCGCGTTTTGTCGCCAACCCGGGTTGTTACCCAACCGGGGTCATCTTGCTGGTGCGGCCGCTGATTGACGCGGGCATGTTGCCCGCGGATGCGCCGGTTTCCGTGCACGCCCTGAGCGGCTATAGCGGCGGTGGGCGTAACCTGATCGAACGTTGGGAAGATCCGCAAGCGGAACTCGCCACACTGCCGTTCGATGCGCCTTATGCAATGGAACGCATGCACAAGCATATTCCCGAGATGCAACTGTATAGTGGCCTAAGCCTTGAGCCGCAGTTCGTTCCCTCCGTAGGGCCGTTCCGCTGTGGCATGCGCGTGCAATTGCCGCTGAACGCCGCGCTGCTGGACAGTGATGTCAGCGCCGCCCGTATGCACGAGGCGTTGACGGCCCGGTTTGCCAACGAGCCGTTTGTCCTGGTTGCACCGCTGACTGATGGCGGGTTCAACGAGCTGTCCTTCGATCCCCGCGGCTGCAACGACACCAATTCAATTCGTCTGGAAGTGGTCGCTCATCCGTCCGGACACGTTGTATTGATCGCAACGCTCGATAATCTTGGCAAAGGCGCGTCTGGCGCGGCCATTCAGAACATGAATCTGATGTTAGGCTTCGACGAGACGACCGGGCTGGCCGCCTGATCCCTACGCGTTTGTAGTCCGCAGGTTTGAAATCTGCACGGGGCGGTCGCGGCGCAGACCGCAGCGACTCAGGCGCCGACCCCGTCCCATACTTTCTCCGCTACGGTGACCACCAGCTCGAGTTTGCGCTGCTGGTCGTCGTAGGTAACTTTGTTGCCTTCTTCGGTTGACGCAAATCCACACTGCGGCGCGATACCCAACTGGTCGATGTCCACAAACTGCGAGGCGGCTTCGAGCTTGCGTTGAATAACATCCACGCTTTCCAACTCTCCGGCTTTGGTTGTGATAAATCCAGGCATGACGCGCTGATGTCCACGGCTCAACAGCCGCAACGGCTCCAGACCACCGGCTCGTTCGGAGTCGTACTCCATAAAAAACACGTCAATGCCCGTACGATTGAATACGGCATCAGCTGCCGGGTCATAGCCGCCTTCGGCAACCCACGTTGACTGGAAGTTACCTCTGCACATGTGCATGGCGATGACTATGTCTTCGGGCTTGTCCGCAATAGCGCCACGCATCATGTCGGCGTATTGCTCGATGAGCCAGTTGGCATCAAAACCCTGTTCAGCTTTCTGTGCCTGGATTTTTGGATCACACAAGTAAGCGAAGAAGATATCGTCCATCTGCAGATAGCGGCAGCCTGCCTCTTAGAACGCACGCACGGCCTTGGCATACGCCTTGGTGATGTCATCGAACAATAGCTGCACGTCAGCGTATTCCGGTGGCGCGATGTCCTCTTTTGTAGTGCGAAAGTGACAGCAGCTGGGGCCCGGTATGGAGATCTTTGGCGTAACGCTCGCAACCGACGCGAGATAACGGAAGTGGTCCAACATGGGATGATCGTCGGGAAAATCGATGCGCCCGGCTATCGTCGGATGAATGGGGCGCAACGTTGCGCCTTGAAACTGCACACCTTCGCCGCGTTCGACCAGCTCCATGCCGTTGAGGCCGGCCATGAAATCGTAGTGCCAGAATGAACGTCGGTATTCTCCATCCGTAACCGCGCTCAAACCGAGGCTCTCCTGCATGGCAACCGCGTCACGAATAGCGACATCTTCGACTGCACTCAGTCCTGCGCTATCAAGCGACCCGTCTTCGAAGTGTTGTTGGCGGGCAGCCTTGACGGAATCGGGGCGTAGCAGGCTACCGACATGGTCGGCGCGGAACGGAGCTGCAGCCATCGCGAATGTCCTTTGTTGTCACTGAGTGCCGGGAACTACGCTAGCACAGATGTCTGAAGAACCAGCAGTAGCGAGCCCTTTTGCCACGCGCGAAGTCCCGATCAGTGGACCAGTGCGTACGGTCTTCCACCGTGAACTGTTTGCGCAGCTCGGGTGCCAGTTCAAAACGCCGGCGGTTGTTCGAGAAGATTAACAACCCTTCCGGGGACAGGCGTTGCATGGCCAGTTGCAATAACTCGACGTGATCGGCCTGTATATCGAAGTCGCGGTCGAGGCGTTTGGAGTTTGACCATGTTGGCGGGTCCACAAGAATCAGGTCGAAGGATTGCTGTTCCTGACTCAACCATTGCATGACATCGGCCCGCACCAGCAGATGGTGTGCCTCGCCGAAGCCGTTGGCGTTCATGTTCCTGCGCGCCCAGTCAAGATAGGTTTGTGACAGATCCACGCTGACGGTGTTGCGCGCGCCACCGGCCGCTGCGTGTGCCGTGGCTGCCCCGGTATAACAGAACAGGTTCAGAAACTGTTTGCCGGCTGCCTGCTCGCGAATGAACGTGCGCACCTTCCGGTGATCGAGGAATAACCCGGTATCGAGGTAATCAAACAAGTTGACGCGCAACTTGACGCCGGCTTCCGACAGATCGAGTTCTTCTCCGCGCGCACTCCGTTTCTGATATTGCCGAGTACCGCGTTGACGCTCGCGTTGTTTTAGCGATATGCGTGCGGCTGGAATTTGAGTGATAACTGACAAGGCATCCAGGATCTCGCGCAATCGCTCTGACGCGACCTCATCGTCCACCGATTTTGGTGGGCGGTATTCGGCGACATGCAGATAGTCACCATACCGGTCAACTGCGACGGCGTACTCGGGGATATCCGCATCGTAAAGGCGGTAAGACGTAATGCCGTTTCGACCTGCCCACTTTGTAAGCCCGCGCAGGTTCTTGCGGACGCGATTCGCAAACATCATCGCCCCTTCGCTCAGCTTGATAGCGGTGGGCGCTGCCTCGGGCGAGTGTTCACGAATATGTGCGGCTTCAGCGATGTCAAAGAGCAGCAGCTTGCTCGGCAGAGACCCGTTCATCAACGAATACTGTTTATTGGATCGCAGGCCCATCGTTTTGCCAAGCGTTGGGTTGCCTGTGATCAGCGCCGCTCGCCACCCATTGAACTCGGTGCGCATCCGTTCGCCCAGCGCCGCGTACAACGGCCGCAGACTGGTCTCATCGCTCAGGCGCTCGCCATACGGTGGATTGCTTACCAGTAATCCGCGCTCCAGCGGTTTATGTGTCGGACGCACAAGTCTCGCGAGATCGCGCACTCGCAAATTGATGTGCCTTGCCAGTCCGGCATTGGCAACATTGATTTCAGCTGCTCGAATGGCTTTCGGTTCCGCATCGTAACCAAAACAATCGAGGACCCGATCCTGATTTGCGGCTGCGCGCGTATCCGCTTCTTCTTGCACCCGCCGCCAGTGTGCAGGCACGTGTCCAAGCCAGCCGCTGAAGCCCCAGTAGCCGCGCGCCATCCCGGGCGCCTGGTCCAGGGCGATCTGCGCACCTTCGATCAGCAGGGTACCGGCGCCACACATCGGATCCAGCAGTGCTGCGCCGTCAGCGGCCATTCCCGCCCAACCGGCGCGGGCCAGGATTGCCGCAGCCAGATTTTCCTTGATGGGCGCCTCGCCAACCGCGGTGCGCATGCCGCGCCGGTGCAGGCTTTCGCCACTCAAGTCGATGAATACGGATGCTTCACCGTGTCGTAACCTGACGTGCACGGGCAGGTCCGGCCGCACGGGTGAGACTGACGGGCGAACGCCTGCACGGTCGAGCAACTGGTCGACAATGGCGTCTTTGGTCTTCTGACCGCTGAATCGGGTGTTCTTGAGTTCCGCCGAAGTGCCGTGGAACTGCACAGCCAAAGTGCCGTCCGGACTGACGTGCTCCTGCCAGTCGATCGTCTGCACCCCGTCGTAGAGTTGATACGCCGTATGTACGGGAAACGTCGCAAGCCAGTAAAACACCCTGGAGGCGAGCCGGCTCCACATACAGATGTGGTATAGCGTTGGCAAATCCGCATCAAAAAACACACCACCCACAGTTTCGCGCGTGCGTATCGCCCCAAGGCTTGTCAGTTCGTCTGAAAGCAGGCCCTCCAGGCCTTTGGGACAGGTCGCGAGCGGGCGGTCGCGCGAAGCCGGCATGCGGGGCTACTCGTGGTGTGTTGCGTTGGCCAGGATCTAGCCTAACGAGGGGTGGAAGTTTGTTGCAGGATACCGCACGATTCCGCGTTTGTTCCAACGATCGAGCTCTAATGACAATGACCGCAGTTGCTTCCGATGTAGCGGCTTTACCGAGCATGGACGCTCACTTTGCAGGCGCGCTGGAGGCGGCCCGCACGTACTTGAGTGCCGCGCGCGCGGCGGTGGCTGTGCGGGTAGTCGTCGACGGCCGCGTCAGCGCTGGTGCCGCTGATGCTGAACAGCGCGCTGTACACGGTATCGCATGGATCGCAACCACTATCGAGGCAATGACCGCAACGGTGAGGTGGTCGCAGGCTGCCACCAACGCAGGCGGCGGCGAGATGGAGCGCCTGGTTGCGCAAGTACTCGTTGGCGAGTATCTGGCGCAACTGGTAGGCGGTATCCCGATGAGCCAGAACGAGTTGTTACGGCCCACTGACGTCGGGCTGGACGATGCGGCGGCCGATCTGCGGGCACATGGCGACGTTGCCGCGCTGATCAGCGGTGGCAATTCTGTCGAGACGCGCGCGGCCGTTGCTGCTCACATCGTCGAGGACGGGACGCTGTTCGAGCAGTTGAACGATGAGACCATGGACATGGTGCGCGAGGAGATGCGGCGCTTTACCAACGCGCGCATCATCCCGGATGCACACCAATGGCATCTGGCTGATCAGTTGATCCCGGACGACGTGGTGCAGGAGATGGCGGACCTTGGCGTATTTGGCGTCTGCATTGCGCCTGAGTACGGCGGTCACGGGCTCGGCAAGCTCGCGATGTGCGTGGTCAGCGAAGAACTGTCTCGCGGCTGGATCGGCGCCGGTTCACTCGGCACCCGTTCGGAAATCGCGGGTGAACTCATTTCCATCGCGGGCACCGATGAGCAGAAGCAACAATGGTTGCCGCAGATTGCCAGTGGTGAAGTATTACCCACTGCCGTATTCACGGAGCCTGAGACCGGCTCCGACCTGGGCAGCCTGCGTACGCGTGCCACCCAGGCGGCGGACGAAAGCTGGCGGATCAACGGCAACAAGACCTGGATCACGCACGCCGCACGCAGCGACTTGATGACGTTGCTGGCACGCACGGACCCAAACTCGAAGAGTTATGACGGCTTATCGATGTTCCTCGCCAGCAAGCAGCGCGGCAGCGACGCCAACCCGTTCCCAAGCCCCGGCATGAAAGGCGGCGAAATTCCCGTGCTGGGCTATCGCGGCATGAAAGAATATGAGCTTGCGTTCGAGGATTTTGAAGTGGCTGGCGACGGTCTGCTGGGTGCGCAGACCGGGCAGGGCTTCAAACAGTTGATGCGTACGTTTGAAGGTGCTCGTATCCAGACGGCGGCGCGTGCGACGGGCGTCGCGTGGCGCGCTTTTGATCTTGGCCTCGCCTATGGTCGCGAACGCAAACAATTTGGCAAATCCCTGACCCATTTTCCGCGTGTGGCGGATAAGCTGGTAATGATGGTGGCGGAAACGGTGGCGGCACGCGAGCTTTCGTATGTGGCAGCGCGGGAAAAGGACAAAGGCCGCCGCTGCGATGTTGAGGCTGGCATGGCCAAACTACTCGCCGCGCGTGTCGCCTGGTCAAACGCGGACACGGCGTTACAGATTCATGGCGGCAACGGGTACTCTCTTGAGTATGAAATCTCGCGCGTATTGTGCGACGCGCGTATCTTGAACATCTTTGAAGGTGCGGCTGAGATTCAGGCGCATGTGATCGGGCGGGGCATGCTGGCTGGACGCAATTGAGGTGCTAGCCAGGGCGCTGCCGCATCAGAGCGATGAGACAAGGAGGGGATAGATGACGTCAACGCAATACGGCTTGTATCGGCGTTGGGTGCTGGAACAACCCAAGCTCATCCTAGCCTTGTTGCTGTTGACCCTGGTCTATTTTGGTTGGAACAGCCAACACTTCCGTCTCGATGCCTCTGCCGATGCGCTGCTACTGGAAGATGACCAGGACTTGAAGGTCTTTCGTGCGACGCAGAATCGTTACCGGTCGCTCGACTTTCTTGTCGTCACCTATACACCAGACACTGACCTGTTCAGCGACGCCGCGCTGGACCCCCTGGTTCAGTTAAGGGACGAGCTGGCTGATGTTCGCTCAACTGCATCGGTGTTTAGCCTGCTGGAGGTACCGCTCCTCACCAGCACAGACATCAAGCTCTCGGAGATGGGTGATTCCGTACCTACCCTGGGTACGGCACGCGATGAAGTCGATCGGGCCCGCGCGCGCGAGGAGATTTCTACCAGCGCGGTATTCCAGGACCTGATCCTGAGTTCTGATGGAAAAACCACCGCAATCCTGGTGAATCTGAAAGACGACGAAGAGGTCTCCAGATTGTTTGCGGAGCGCCAGTCGCTACGTGTGCTTGTCCGGGAGGGTACCGCCACAAAAGATCTGGAAGCCCGTTTGGAAGAGGTGTCGCGGGATTACGATCAGAAGCGCGAGGCGTTTGACACGCTGCGCCACGAAGACATCATCGCCATTCGCGCGATCCTGGAGAAGTATCGTGGCGGTGCCACCCTGCACCTTGGCGGTGTGCCAATGATCGCCGATGACATGATCAGCTTTATCGGCAGCGATCTGGTGACGTTTGGTTTAGGTGTGTTGCTGTTCATCGTGGCCACACTGGCGATCATATTCCGCCGTTTGCGTTGGGTGTTGCTGCCGCTCGCCAGCTGCTTTTTTGCCGGTCTGGTCATGCTCGGGATACTGGGGCTCGCAAACTGGAAGGTGACAGTCATCTCATCGAACTTCATTTCGCTGATGTTGATCATCACGATGTCGATGAACATGCATTTGATCGTGCGTTATCGGCAGTTGCGCGCAGACCGGCCAGATGATTCGCACGCGGCACTGGTCGAGGAGACGGCACGGCGAATGGTGCGCCCTTGTCTGTACACCGCGCTTACGACAATTCTGGGTTTCAGCTCGCTGGTTTTCAGCGGTATCAAGCCGGTTATCGATTTTGGCTGGATGATGTCGCTTGGCCTGGTTGTCACGTTCTTTACGTCGTTCCTGCTGTTTCCCGCTCTGTTGGTATTGGTCGGGAATTCCAGTCGTGACGGTGTCGCCGACTGCCCGGTTGCGGTCACCCGCGCGCTGGCGGGTTTCACCCTGCGTCGCGGCGGCTTTGTGTTGGTGGCCGCCGCAGCCATTGCGGTCGTAAGCGGTATCGGTATCTCCAAACTCGAGGTGGAAAACAGCTTCATCAATTATTTCCGTGAGAGCACGGAGATCTACCAGGGTATGAAGCTTATCGACGAGCAACTGGGCGGCACAACGCCACTTGCCATCTTATTGGACCTCAAGGAGGAGGTTGAAGAAGAGGACGAAGAGTGTGCTGACTTCTCCAAGCTCACCGAAGAAGAAAAAGAAGAATGTGAGGACATGGGCTTCGGCGAGGAGGAAGATGGTGATCCAGCGGACTACTGGTTTACGGCGTTCAGGATTGAGCGTATCAAGGCAGTACACGACTACCTGGACAGCCTGCCGGAAGTGGGCAAGGTGCTGTCACTGGCATCCGTCCTGCGCGTTGGCGAGGGCCTGAACGACGGTAAACCATTTACACCGTTCGAGTTGGCAATTCTCTACAAGAAGATTCCGCCAGATCTGCGCGCGAGCATGATCGACCCGTACATCTCGATCAAAAACGACGAAGCGCGGGTGACCTTGCGCATTGTTGATTCTCTGCCTGACTTACGGCGCAACGAGTTGCTGGAAAAGATTCGCACCGAGCTTGGCAGCAAGCTGGAGATACCCGCGGAGAAGGCACAAGTGAGCGGCATCATGGTGCTCTACAACAACATGTTGCAGAGCCTGTTCGACTCACAGATTCAGACGCTAGGTGTCGTGATGTTGGGGATCGCCGGCATGTTGCTGGTGCTGTTCCGGTCCATCGTGCTGGCTGTGATAGGGATCGTGCCCAATATTCTGGCGGCCGGGATGGTACTAGGGCTGATGGGGCTTGCGGGTATTCCGTTGGATATGATGACTATCACGATCGCAGCCATCACTATTGGTATCGCTGTCGACAACGCGATTCACTATATCTACCGGTTCCGCGAGGAACTGCCGCTGGCTGGCGGCGATTATGAGAAGACGTTAGAGACCTGCCACACAAACATCGGGCGCGCGGTTCTCTACACATCCGTGACGATCATCTTTGGTTTCTCGATTCTTGTCTTCTCTAACTTTATCCCGACGATCTATTTTGGGATCCTGACTGCCGTCGCGATCTTTGCAGCGCTGATCGCGGCGCTGACACTGCTGCCAAAGCTCATCTTGTTGATGCGACCTTTTGGGACTGGTACCTGAGCCAGCGGGTCAGCGATCCAGACGCTCGGATAATTCGGCCAGTCTGCTACAACCCATGTTGGTCATGCACGAGCGCATGTCTTCCGACAGCAGATCGATGAGGTGCCCCGGGCCGCGCTCGCCGAGCGCGGCAACGGAATAGATAAACGCCCGGCCGAGCATCGCGAAGTCGGCACCTAACGCCAGCGCCCGACAGATATCGAGGCCACCGCGTACGCCGCTGTCAAAGAGAATGGTGAGATCATCGCCGACCACCGGCGCAATCTCAGCAAGCGCATCAATAGACGCGCGAGCACCGTCAAACTGGCGTGCACCGTGGTTGGACACCACGATGCCGTCCATGCCGCGCGCAACACACTCGCGTGCATCATCAACATCCATGATGCCCTTGACCACCAGATTGCCCGGCCACTCCTGACGGACCGCATCCAGGTAGTCCCATGACAGGGTGCCGCCCAGCTTCTGACTCACAAACCGCGACGCCTGCTGCATATCGACAACCGACGCGTATTTCTCAAGCATGCGGAAACGCGGCAAGCCGTGTTGTAACGTTGCCAGTGCCCAGGCCGGGCGAATCGCCGCGCGGACATAGGTTTTGATGGTTTGTCTGGGTGGTACTGCCACCTCTGCGCGTTTCTGTCGTTCGCGCATGCTTGCGCCGGGCACGTCTGCGGTGACCAGACAGGTGGTGAAGCCAGAGTCGGCTGCACGTTTCAGCAAGTCTTTGCGCATCTCCGGTTCGCGCGGCGGGTATAACTGGAACCAGGACATGTCGCCAGCCAACGGCCCGATGCTCTCGGGGGTTTCAGTCGCCACGGTGCTCAGAGAAAACGGTATGCGCCGCTGCCCCGCCACCTTGGCAAGTGTCAGTTCCGCGCCCGGCCACATCAGACCTGTCAGTCCCACGGGGGCAATGCCGAAGGGCGCCGCAAACGTCTGTCCGAACAGTGTGGTTTCAATCTGCGGCTGAAACTCGCCGCGCATGAACTTGGGCGTAAACGTGTAGCGTTGTAACGCTTCGATGTTGCGATCGCGCGCGTATTCAGCGCCCGTGCCGCTGTCCAGGTACTCCCAGGCAAAAAACGGAATACGCGCATGCGCGCGTTTCGCGAGGTCTGCGACCGCTGGGTAGTCTTGCATCAACACGGGGTCCACGGCGCGTACATCCGGTGGCGGGAGCAGCCCCATATTTTGCGTAACTTACCGTCGCCCTGTCCAATGTGACCTATTAAAGTGCTGCAGCGCGTTCATGGAAGATTGCAACCGCATCACGGCAGCGCCTGACGCCATGTGCGACAATTTTACGCATTCGAATCGCTTTGCGAGTTCGGCAATTGATGAGAATTCTAGAAATGAGCCTGAACGTGGTTTCTCGCTTGCTGGTGGGTGTTGTGGCAGTGGTGATTGCCGGTGTTGGCAACGCCATGGCCGCCGAGAACTGCCGGGCGGGCAATTACCTTTACTCGATTACCCGCGACGGCGACCAGACTGGGTTGCTGCAACTCAACGTGCGCGACGAGGGTGCGTTTTGTCGTCTCAAGTCTCGTGAATGGATGCAGAACGATTTTTTTGGTGTCACGCAGTACTGCCATTACATGGAACGCGAAGAACGATGGCAGGGGCGTGAACTAGCTGTATTCCAGTCCGACGCATACGGCTGGTGCAGCGGCCTTGCATCCACTGCCCGTCCTGGCGCCTGCAAGTGGCCGGAAGATGGCAAGCCGCTTACCGTACGTGCGGAGATGATGGGTGACCGCCTGCGGATGAACGGCCTCGAGTTTGTCGCAGACCCGATCGAGCCGTTCGTGACGCGTAACTATATGGCGCCGTTTTTTCCAGGTCCCAACGCATTCCAGGTGATCGACCCCATACATGGCAAGCTTAAAGCGGCGAGAGCAAGTCGTCTGGACGTGACTGGCCTCGGCAGCCGTTATGAAATCGATGGTGCCGGCGACCGCCTTCTCGACTACGACCAGTCTGGCGTCCTGGTAAAGATGCGCTTGACCAGCGACAACGTCATTACCGAACAGGTTCCGCTAAGTACCCCGTATCAGAAGCTGTTGCCAGAGCCTGGCAACGAAGCCTGTATGGCGGTGCTTTCGCGCCCGTAGTGTTCAACCGCGAGACGCCGCTCGCGCAAGCGCTCGCGAGCACTGATTTCCTGCGTCTGTGGATCGCAGGCTTGTGTGCTGGTGTGATGCGGTGGCTGGAGATTCTGGCGGTTGGTGTGTACACACTGGAGGTCACCGGCTCGGCGTTCACGGTGGCACTGATGTACTTCGCCCGTACGGTCCCCACAATATTCGGCGGCCCGGTCTGTGGTGCCCTGGCCGAGCGTCTCAACCGCAAACACATGTACGCAGTCGGTGTCAGCGTGATGTTGCTGGTTTCAGTTGCGCTTGCCGTACTGGCGTGGACAGGGTCGTTGCAGCTCTGGCACGTGGCCACAGGTGCGGTGTTATCGGGGATCGTGTGGTCCATGGAGCACACGGTCAGACGGACGGTCGCGCGTGACGTGGTGCCTCCAGGCGCCGTGGGTAATGCGATCAGTCTGGATACCAGTTCGCAGAACGCGACCCGTATGTTGGGCCCGCTTATCGGCGGCGCCTTGATGGCGGTCATAGGCCTGCAGGGGGCGTACGCGTTGGGGGTGCTGTTCTACGGTGTTAGTCTGTTGCTGGTATTGACGCTCGCGGCGGTCCCGGCCGGGTCTCCGGGGCGAGCGCCTTCGTTCCTGAGTGGCTTGTGGTCAGGTTTGCTGCACGCAGCGGAGAACCGTCTGGTCGGTGGCGTCCTGATTGTCACGATCGTGATGAACCTGCTTGGATTTCCGTACCTGTCGATGGTCCCGGTGATCGGCCGCGATACGCTGGGCTTGTCGCCAACCGGAGTCGGTGCCTTGATGGCAGCTGAAGGGGTTGGCGCTGTGTTAGGCGGATTACTGCTGGCTATCGTTGTCAAACGGCGTCATTACACGCGCATCTTTGCATTTGGTTCAGTTCTGTTCATGGCGATGATGATCGCGTTCGCCTATACCGCGACATCGTTCACCGCCGCAGGTGCGTTATTGGCCGCTGGCCTTGGTCTCGGTTGTTTTGCCGCCATGCAGAGCACAATTTTGCTGACGGCGTGCGCGCCGGCTATGCGCGGGCGTGTCATGGGCATGTTGGTGGTGACCATCGGTGCCGGACCATTTGGCGTCTTGATCCTGGGGGCATTGGCCGAACGCATAGGGGCGAACACCGCGCTGAGCATTACCTCCGGAATCGGGCTCTTCACATTGATTGCTTCGCTGATATTGTGGCGCGAGTTGTTGGCGCCGATGCCGGAGCCCGCATGATTGCAGCAACTCAGTGAGCGTCGTCACCATCAAATAGCGGTACGCAGCGGTGTTTGAACGGAATCACCAGGATCGCGCCGGCAACAAACCCACCAATGTGCGCCCACCAGGCGATGCCCGCGGTCGAGTCAGTCAGGGCGGCGTAAATTTGATACGCGAGCCACGCGCCTAACAGCAGATATGCCGGAATGGACAAAGGCAGTCGATTGAATGCGAGGATCAATATGCGAACCCGCGGGTGTAGCATCACATACGCACCCAGTACACCCGAGACTGCGCCGCTTGCACCGATGAGTGGCGCAAAAGATCCGCTATTAAAGGCGGCGTGTGTCATGCTCGCGACGACTCCGCACAACAGGTAGAACGCCAGAAAACGAACATGACCCATCGCATCTTCGACGTTGTCGCCGAAGACCCAAAGATAGGCCATATTCGACAGCAAATGCATCCAACCGCCGTGCAGGAACAGCCCGGTGAAGATCGTCACTTCGGCCGGCATCACGCTCAACGTGTGGGCCGCCCCGGCGGTGCTGCTCAGCAGTAACGCTGGCACCAGACCAAAGTTGAGCTGCAGGCGCGTGACGTCCCCGTCACTGAGCGTCAACTGGCACAGGAATACCCCGACGCAGATGACGATGAGTCCGCCCGTGACGATCTGAAACGGGATGACCCTTAGCGGGTTTTCGTCATGCAGCGGCAAGAACACTGCGAGCTGATCTCAGCTGTCGTAGTGCGCGGTTTATTCTATTTCGCAGCCGAGACGTTTGAGGCTTTCGTCGACCCAGCTGCGGTCCAGCGTGCCCGCTTCGATCTGCCGCATCTGTTCTTCTTCAGCGGCCAGCTTGCCCTCGGACGCACTGCAGACGGTCTCCAGTTCTGCAAACGGTACGCACAGCACGCCATCGCAGTCACCTAGCATGAGGTCGCCGGGCTCGATGACCATGCCATGGATCGCGATCGGTACGTTAATTTCACCTGGGCCATCCTTGTATGGCCCGCGATGCGTCACACCGGCTGCAAATACCGGCAGGCCACGTGCAGGGAAAGCGTCCGCGTCACGCACGGCGCCGTCAATCACAAAGCCTGCTATACCGCGCTTGATGGCGCTGGATAACATCAATTCTCCAATCAAAGCGTTGCTCAAGTCGCCGCCACCGTCGACCACGATGACGTCGCCGGGCCCGGACATATCGATGGCTTTGTGGATCATGAGGTTATCGCCTGGCCTGGTTTTGACCGTCAGGGCCACGCCGGCCATCTTGCCGTTGCCGTGCATAGGCCGGAGTCGCGCGCCGCCGGCACTCATGCGCCACATATTGTCACTGACGTTTGCGACCGGCAGCTTGCTGAAGCGTTCTATATACTCTTGGCCAGTTACGCGTGTACGTCTCTTGATCCGAAATCCGATGGTCATTGCTGCCTCCCGTGCGTGAGCGGTGTCCCTCTGTTTCTTACGCAACTGTGCGCAACTGTTTGAAGGAAAGCTTGTGAGCGCTGATTCGCGGCCGTTTCGATTCTACGACAATCGTCAGAAATATTTGTCTTTCGTGACCACTTGTAACGAGAAATGGAAGGTCGCGCAGCGCGCTATACAAGAGTTGGATGACATCACCCCAACGCCACCCGCACTGCGTATTTTTGATGCTGGCGTGGGTGATGCGACGCTGCTTTCGCACGTGATGTGCACAGCCCATCAGCGCTTTCCGACGGTACCGCTATACGTGGTTGGCAAAGAGATCAGCCTGGAGGATATTCGTCTCAGTCTGCACAAGTTGCCCGACCGGTTTGTCGAACACGAAGCGACTGTCGCCGTGTTTACCAATCTCTATTACCGTCAGGCCCCCTGGTTACACGTTGAGGATCGCGACATCAACTGGATTGATGTGCCGTTGCGCGGCACCACCTCGGCGGAATTTGGTCAGCAGCTGCGTGCGTTGGATTCGAAACTGGTGGACGGCTGGCGCGTCAAAGCGAGCGAGAAGACCGGCAATCCGCTATATGTGAAGCCCTCCGTGCTGGTGGTCTATCGAGAAGACCATAAGTTTGCGCTGGACGCGGTGCGGCCGAGGCCGGGCACGGCGCGTGCGGACTACGACCTGATCCTGGTCTCGCAGCCGTGGCGGGCGCGTATGCCCGCGCAGTTCAAAGTCGACAAAGTGCTGGAGCCCATCACCCGGGCGCTTGCGCCTGAAGGGCGCGCGTTGGTGACGCAGTCCACGGGCAACGATCCTGGCCTGGAACTGGTGCGACGTATCTGGCCGGATGAGGACCCGTTTTCGGTGACACGGCATGAGTTGATCGCAACGCTCAGAGAGCGACTCGCGGACGAGGCGGGTAACTTCCAGTTTCATGGCGTGTCGGACTCGGACTCCATCCTGAGTTATGCAATGCACACGCTGCCGGACGAAATTCAATCCAGCATCGGGACCTCGACGTTATTTGCCGCCTGGAATGCTGCCATCTATGTGGCGCAGATCGAAGACGAGCGCCTCGAGACGGTGCTGACTTCCGGCGAGTATCTGGAACATACCGCGGCCGTGCTCAAGAAATACGGCGGCTTGTGGTTCAACGACGAAGTGTTTGTCGTCTCGCGACTGGAGAACTGAGGAACGGTCATGGCTGACGGTATTTCTGGCATCGATCATTGCATTATCCTGGTACACGACCTGGAGGCTGCGCGCGCGCAGATGGCGCATCTTGGTTTTGCGCCAGCGCCACGAGGCGTACATAGCGAGCACATGGGAACCCACAATCACTGCGTGATGCTGGAGCGTGGCTATTTTGAGGTGCTTGCGGTACGTCATCCCACCGAGCGCAACGAACGTTGGCGCAACGTGCTGGCGACGCGCGAGGGGTTGGCTGCTGTTGCCTACCAGACCCAAGATGCACGTGCAGCGGATGCGCACTTTCACAGCGTTGGCATCGAGTCGCACAGCCTCGTTGACTTTGCCAGGCCGGTTGAATTACCGGAAGGTGACCGTGAAGCGAGTTTCACAACGGTGACTCTGCCGCCGAAGGTTGCGCCGGTGCCCATGTTTTTGTGTCAGCACCACACACCGGATGTAGTTTGGCGACCGGAGTATCTGCCGCAACCAAACGGATGTATTGGTCTCAAGGGTGCCGAGTTGGTAGTGACTGATACGGTCTCAGCCGCGCAATCGTTGTTCCCGGCATTTGCAGATTCCGAGCTCGGCGGTGACGCCCGGCAACAGACCATTACGACTCCAGGTGGGGTGCTGCGAATCACCAGCCAGGACGGACTCGCAGAACGATACGCAGCGGTACCGCGCACGGACCACGCGCTGCCGTATGTCGTGGCATTGCATCTGGCGGTCAGCAATATTGACGCTACCGAAGCATTCCTGGCGTCCGCTGGGGTGGCTACGCATCCGGGGCCGGACGGCACCCGTTGTGTTGCGCCTGCGAACGCATGCGGCGCGATACTGACGTTTAGCGAACACTAGAAGAGAACAATTCATGAGTCTGCTGAGTCCCGGCGTTTCGGCGCCTGAATTTAGTCTGCCCAACCAGGATGGAGACGCTGTGGCGTTGTCCGCACTGCGAGGCCAGAAGGTGTTGCTGTGGTTCTTCTCCAGAGCAGGGGGTAGCAACTGAACGGTAGAAGCCAGCGGGTTCCGTGATCGAACCCCAGACTTTGAAGCTGCAGGTGTTGTGTTGTTGGGTGTGACGTTCTCCGATACGGGCGCGCTACGTGATTGGCGTGAAGCGGTAGGGCTGACATCTGACCTTCTGTGCGACGCGGACCGTAGCGTGGCCATGGCCTATGGTGCCGCGGACAGTCCGGAGCAACAGAAGGCGGGGCGCGTCAGCGTCTTGATCGATGAAGGCGGTGTCGTGACCAAGGTCTACAAGCCCTCGGACGTCAGCGCTCATCCAGCCGAAGTGCTGCGCGAAGTCGCCGCTTCCTGACGGCCAGCGTTGTCGCCGTGCCTCTCCACCCGAGTGCCGCAAAGCCGCTGGTGGTGATCCCTGCCGCCGGCAGCTCACGGCGCATGGGTGCCCTGACCGCGCACAAGCCAAAGTCTCTGTTGCGTGTTGCCGGTCGTCCGATGTTGGTCATGAGCCTGGATCTGCTGGCCCGCGCCGGTCTGACTCATGTCGTCATCGTGTTGGGCTATCAGGGGCTTGCGATCGTGGATGCCATAGGCACCCGGCATCAATCGCTTCAGATTGAATACGCGTACAACGAAGATTTTGCGACCACCGAACATGGCTACAGCCTCTACTGTGCGCGCAACGCCTGGGCGCGCCGCGCCGAGGCGGGCATCGTGATGTTGGATGCGGACTCGCTGTACGAACCGCGCCTGTTACGCCGCATCCTGGACGCTAAACCTGCAGACGTGATCGCGGTCGACTCCGGGTTTGTTGCGGATGACCGCGATGAAGAGCTGGTCTGTGCTAAGGACGGGCAGGTGTTGTCGCTGGTGCGCGGACGGTCCGTGGCGCTCGACCACTATGCTGGTGGATTTGTTGGCGTCAACCGGTTTTCCCCAGCCTTCTGCGCGGCCATGTTTGATGTCATGGAAGCTCTGTTCACGCGCGAAGGCCGAGGTTTCAAGTATGAGCGGGTTTTCGATCGCATGGTGCGCAAGTTGGGCTGGCAGCTGTGCGCAATCGACTGCGCGGACCTCGCCTGGTTAAACGTGAATCATCCTGATGATCTGCACGCGGTGGAACGCGTCGCACACATGATGCTCGCGCCAGCAACCTGACGTGCCCAGGGGCCGCAGTGTTGCGCGGCCGTCAGGCATGTTGGGCTTCCTTGGCCGCCATCTGCGCTTTCAGTTGCGCCGGTGTCAGGCGCACGATGTCCTCGTTTTGGTGGCTGTACAGGTCGTAAGGCGCAGTATCCAGCTCTTCCAGTTCGATTTCGCGATTCAATACCGTGGCCTTCCACGCATCGTGTTCGTCCTGACGCGCGTGGAACTCCGGCATGACCTCCTCCGCGAACATCTTGAGGCTGCTGCAGATATCCTCGTGCGACGTCTTGCCGGCCTGATTCAACAGAATGACCTGGTCGATATGCGCCGCTTCGAACATCCGTAGACGCTTGCGGATCGTCTCCGGCGAGCCGATGAGGCCGTTCTTCAGGGCGTCTTTCGCCTTGTCGGTCTTGCGCCAGTCCTGATAGGCCTCCCACAAGTTGCCCCGGCCCGGGGCATCAACACCTTTACGGCCGTAGTAGGACAAAGCGAATATGAAGAAGGTCCAGCCAGCCGCTTTTTCCAGCGCTTCTTCATCCGTCTCGGCGCACATGAAGCCGTTGACGATGGCGATGTTGGGGTTGGTCGGGTAGTCGGCGAGACGATTGGGCGCGTTCAACATCGTGTTGTAGTAGCGGTGTACCCAGGCCTGCGCTGCATCTGGTGATACAAACGAGAATCCGAGTGCACCCATCCCCCACGCGCCCGCGTCCGCTATTGTCTGAATGTTGGAACAGGCGACCCACAACGGTGGGTGCGGCTTCTGCAGAGGCTTTGGGATGACGTTTCTGGCCGGAAAGTCAAAAAACTCACCATGAAACTCCCAGTTCGTCTGCGTGAACATCGGCACGATGGCGCGCACCGCTTCTTCCCAGCGATCTCGCTTGGAGCGTACCTGTACGCCAAAGGGGTGTAATTCAGCCGGCCCCGCACCTTCGCCCATGCCGAGTTCAACACGCCCGCCTGACAACAGGTCCAGCGTCGCGACCTTCTCGGCTACGCGATGCGGCTGATTGGTCGTCATCTGAATGACGCCGTGCCCAAGGCGAATGTTGCGGGTGCGTTGACTGGCCGCGCCCAGGAACACTTCCGGCGCGGTCGAGTGCGAGTACTCCTCCAGGAAGTGATGCTCCACCTCCCACGCGTAGTCGTAACCCAGTTGGTCCGCCAGTTCGATCTGCGTCAGCGAGTTCTGCAGCAGGTCGTACTCGGAACGCTCGCCCCAAGGGCGCGGTAGCTGATGCTCGTAGAAGACGCCAAATTTCATTGCGTAGTTTCTCAAGACTGACGGGGATGCAACGACTCTGACGGAACGCCGCGAGCGCGTGCAAGCGCAAAATTGTCCGGGAGCCATATCTCGATCTGCGCCGTGGCGTGGCGCCAGTCTTCGCGGCATGATGGTCGCATCGCAACAACGGATGAGATTCAGCGCGTGAGCCTGACAAAAGATTTTGAGCGTTTCGCCGTGGGTCAGTCGGTCAACAGAACTGAAGACCCACGTCTGCTGCGTGGCGAGGGCGTGTTTACCGACGACCTCAACCTGGACAGACAAGCCTACGCGTACGTGTTTCGGTCGCCTTTTGCACACGGTGTGATTGAACAACTGGATGTCAGTGCTGCGCGAGCCGCACCAGGCGTCCTGATGGTATTCGTGTCGGCCGACCTCGAAGCGCATGGCGTTGGTGAGCTGCCGTGTACTAATCCAGTCAAGAGCCGCGACGGCACACCGATGATCAAACCCCGGCGTACATCGCTGGCGCGCGACCGCGTACGCCATGTGGGTGAGCCAGTCGCGTTTGTTGTGGCCGAGACGTACGCGGAGGCGCGCGACGCTGCGGAGCTTATCGAGTTTTCTGTCGCGCAGATGCCTGCCGTCACCGACTTCATGCAGGCGATGGAGTCTGGTGCGCCGCAGTTGCACGAAGAGGCGGCTGACAATATCGCGCTGGATTGGGAATACGGTGATGCTGATGCGATCGAAGCGATGTTCGCCAGCGCCGCGCACGTCACGCGCGTGCGATTGAACAGTAGTCGGATTGTCGTTAATGCGATGGAGTCTCGGGTCGCAATCGGCGAGTACGTTGATGGCCGCTACATCATGCATGCGCCTAGCCAGGGGGTTTTCGGGTTACGCAACGCGATGGCAAAAAACGTCATGAACGTGCCGGTCGATGAAATGCGTGTGCGCACCTACGAGGTGGGTGGTTCGTTTGGCATGAAAGGGCAGATGTATCCGGAGTACGGTCCCACACTGCTGGCGTCCCGACTGCTTGGCCGGCCAGTGAAGTGGGCTGACGAACGCAGTGGCAGTTTTGTATCCGACCAGCATGGTCGTGATAGTGAAGCATTGGTTGAAGCGGCGTTTGCCGAAGACGGCACGTTGCTGGCCGGGCGCGTGCACTGTTATTGCGCGGTGGGCGCATATCACGCACCAGGTGGCCCATCCATGCACACACGCAACATCGTACGAAACTTTCCGGGCATTTACCGTTTGCCGGCGATGTACGCGCGTACGCGCGCGATGTTCACCAATACAACGCCTATCGGTGCGTACCGGGGCGCCGGTCGACCCGAGGGCGTCTACTACATGGAGCGCCTGATGGATCAGGCCGCGGAAGAGCTGGGTCTCGACCCAGTTGAGCTGCGCCAGCGCAATATGATTGCCGCGGATGCGATGCCGTACCCGGCCGTCAGCGAACTCACCTACGACAGTGGCGATTTCCCTGCGGTGGTCAGCAAGGGGCTTGAGCATGCGGACTGGCATGGGTTCGCCGAGCGGGAGCGCTCCTCGGAGGCGCGGGGCAAGTTGCGCGGTCGTGGACTCGCAAGCTACCTGGAAGTTACCGGCCCGCCAGCGCAGGAGATGGGCGGGCTGCGCTTCGAGGCAGACGGCAGCGTAACGATGATTTCCGGGTCCTTGAACTATGGTCAGGGTCACGCGGCCACGTTTGCGCAGATCGTCTGTACGCACCTGGGTGTCCCGTTCGAGAGGCTCACGCTCCTGCAAGGCGACAGCGATGAGTTGATCGCAGGCGCCGGAACCGGCGGGTCCCGGTCGGTTATTACCGCCGGCACGCTGTTGATGAAAGCATCAGATGCGGTCATCGAAAAAGGACAGCAAGCGGCCGCACATTTTCTCGAAGCGCATGTGGATGACGTCGAGTTCGCGAACGGCCGATTCACGATCGCCGGCACCGACCGTGGCATTGACGTCATGCAGTTGTCGGAGCGCTTGCGCGCGGCTGATTTACTGCCCGAGGGCGTACCTGATTCACTCGACGTCACGCTTGCGGATGACGCGCCGCCGTCGGCGTTTCCCAATGGCTGTCACGTTGCCGAAGTCGAGATTGATCCAGATACAGGCTGGGTTGAAGTGGTGCGTTATTCCGTCGTTGATGACTTTGGCGTACTGGTCAATCCGATGTTGGTAGAAGGTCAGGTACAAGGCGGCATCGCACAAGGCCTGGGTCAGGTAGTGACCGAACGCACGGTCTACGATGACGATGGGCAACTGCTGGCAGGCTCTTTCATGGATTACGCAATACCGCGTGCAACAGACATGCCGGAGATTCGGTTCGACTCGCATCCCGTGCCTGCAAAGTCCAACCCGATTGGCGCGAAAGGCTGTGGCGAGGCCGGCACCAGTGGCGCTATGCCCGCCATCATGAACGCCATTACCGACGTGCTGAAACGCAAGCGCGGCGTCACACAATTTGATATGCCAGCGACGCCGGAACGTGTGTGGGCCGCGTTGCAGTGCGCATGAACGACGAGGCACGAAAGTGACGCAACCCGCACCCCGGATCGGCGACCGGGCAACGCGCCTCGAAGACGAACGTCTCGTACGCGGACGTGGTCAGTACCTGGAAGACTTGCAGATTGGTGGCTGTCTGCACGCTGTTGTTTTGCGCAGCCCTCATGCGCACGCGCTGATCTCAAGGATTGACGTCGAACGCGCGCGGTCCATGCCCGGTGTTGTGCTGGTCTGGACCGCAGAGGATCTGGACGGGTGCGGTATCAAGCCGTTGTTGCCGTCCGCGCGTGTCAACGCCTACACCAACCAGGAATTTGTCTTCGATGCCATGCCCGCATTGGCACGGGACAAGGTGCGCTATGTGGGCGAGGGCATTGCCTGGGTGGTGGCGGCTGATGTTGAAACCGCACGGGATGCCGCTGAGGCGATTGCGGTTGACTACACGCCGCTTCCGGCAGTGATGAATCTCGCGAGCGCAACCGAGACGCCCGCGATCTCGGACGACGTGCCCGACAATTGTTGCCTCGCATGGAACTTTGGCGATCACGCACAAACAGAGGATGCGTTTGCGACCGCGACTCACGTCGTCAGCGTCAGCCTTCACAACCACCGCATTGCCGCTCAGCCAATGGAAAATCGCGCGGCGCTTGCGTATCCGGCGATGGACGACGGACAACTGGTCTTAAGGCTCGCAAGTCAGAATGTCCACGTCATGCGCGACGACGTCGCCCGTTCGCTCAATCTGCCGTCCAGCGGCGTACGTGTAATTGCTGAAGACGTAGGCGGTGGGTTCGGGTCGCGCAATTTCCCGTACCAGGAGTATGTCCTGACAGCGGCCGCGGCGCGTGAGTTGGCGCAACCCGTCAGGTGGGTCAATGAACGAACGGAAGGGTGCGCAACCGACCACCCTTCCCGCGATGTGCAGACCGACGCCTCCCTGGCACTCGATTCAAACGGGCAGTTCCTCGGGCTCAGGGTCCGTAGCCGCTTCAATGCAGGCGCGTACATGACGGGTGTCGCCTGCGGTGTGCCGACTTTTCAGTACGCCGCGGCGCCAACGTCTGTTTATCTGATAGGTACGTTTGCGGTGGACCTCGACGTTGCCCTGACCAACACCACACCTATTGGCGTGACGCGCGGCCCGGGATTTGCCGAAACCATTGACCCGATCGAACGACTGATCGATAAAGCCGCGCGAGTGATGCAAATCGATCGTTTTGAGCTAAGGCGACGGAATGTGGTGCCGGCATCGATGATGCCGTGGACCAACGCCATGGGCACAACATTCGACAGCGGTGATTTTGCGGCTTGTCTGGCGCATGTGGAACAGCGTCTGCGCGACCTGGACGTTGCAGTTTCGGAACACGAAGTCACCGGCGTTGGGATTGCCTGTCACATCAAGGGCACTGGCGGTTCCCCTGAAGAAAACATCAGTTTCGCGTTTGATGATGAGCAGGTGATCTTCACAACCGGTACGCAGGCGATCGGCCAGGGCCACGAGACCAGCTTCAGACAGATTGTGACGTCGCTTCTGGGTGTCACGGCCGAGCAGATTGTCTACCAGGCCGGGGATACCAATAAGATTCCGAAAGGCGGTGGTCACGGTAGTTCGCGGGCCACGTTCATGGCTTCCACTGCCATGTCCAGGGCCGCAGACATTGTTGTAGAGAAGGCGTTGCCGATCGCAGCCAATATGCTGGAAGCGGATATTACTGATGTGGAGTTTGTGGACGGCGCGTTTGTCGTCGTTGGCACCGACCGGAGTTTTCCGCTGCTGGCCGTTGCCACCGAGGCGCGCAAACAGGGTCAGTCACTGGACACGTACTATCACTTCGAACGCGACGCGTTGACCTGGCCAAACGGCTGCCATGCCGCAGTGGTCGCACTGGACCAGGATACGGGCCGTGTGCGTTTGCTGCACTACCTGACGGCGGATGACCATGGGGTGATGGTCAATCCCATGCTGGTGGAAGGGCAGTCGCACGGCGCGATCATGCAGGGCGTCTCGCAGGCGCTGCTGGAGCAGTTGCAATACGACCAGAGCGGCCAGCTGCTAACCGGGAGTTACATGGATTACGCAATGCCGCGCGCTGATGATCTGCCAGAGTTTGATACGCATTTCTTACCTACACGCTGCACCACCAACCCGGTGGGCGTTAAAGGTGCTGGCGAGCCAGGTGCTATCGCGGGTTACCCGGCTGTCGCCAACGCAATCGCCGACGCTTTGCATCAACATGGCTGTGAGGAAGGTGACTTCCGTGGTATTGCCAGTTCACAGGCCATATGGGAACGACTGCGCGAACACTAGGCGTCAGTTTTGCGCGGGGCGGGGTGCACGCAGCAGGAACACAAGCGGCGTGGTCAGAAGCGCGACCAGGCACAGAAATACGTAGACATTCAGGAAGCCGACCATGCGCGCTTCGGTAACCACCATGTTGTACACCGTGCGTAGCCCACTGATGGAATCCAGACTCAGGATACTGAGCGCCGCGGTTTCGCGTATCACTTCGTTGAAGTGCGAGATGTTCTCGCGAAGCTCGATGTAGTTGACCTGGCTGTAGTGCACCAGTACGGCGATCACGACCGAGGTGCCGGCGCTGGCGCCAATAGCCCGTATAAGCGCAAACAGAGCCGCCCCTTCGATACGGTAGCGCTGGTCCAGCGTGGAGAACGTGACGGTTGTTAGCGTTACCCACATCATGCCCATGCCAAACCCGCTCAACACCGTGACCCAGGTGACCTCAAGCGTCCCGATCTCCGTGTTCCAGGTGGTCATCCAGCCATTGCTTATGACCAGACACATCAGCCCCCACAGGATGAGATATCGCACCGGTAACTTGTCGGCCAACACGCCGCCGAGGAGCATGGCGACCATCGTGCCCACGCCGCGCGCGGATAATACCCACCCGGCTGTCAGCACTGGATAGGCTTGCACGGTCTGCAGGAATAGTGGCAAGACCAGCATGGTAGAGAAGGCGCAGATTCCAAACACGAAGATCAACACCAGTCCCACCACAAAGTTGCGGTCCCGGAAAATTGCGAGGTTCACGTAAGGGTTGCGGGACGTCAGGCAGTGCGCGATAAACATGTACATCGCAACCGCGGCGATGACGGCTTCCAGCACGATTTCGGTCGATTCAAACCAGTCTTTGCTCTGGCCGCGGTCCAACATCAACTGCAGCGCGCAGACAGAGAAGGTCAAGGCCAGCACACCGATCCAATCCAGGCGTTTTGTCTGTCGTTCCGCTTCCGGCAGTATCGCCCAGATTCCGGCCAGTGCAATCAGGCCAAGTGGCACGTTGATCATGAACACGTAGCGCCAGTTGTACCATTCGGTAAGCGCAGCGCCGACCGTCGGCCCTAGAACTGGCCCGAGTATCATGCCCATTGACCAGATGGACATCGCAAAACCATGTCGCTCGCGTGGATACGTATCCAACATGATCGCTTGCGAGATGGGTAACAGCGGTGCGCTTACAAATCCTTGCAGGAACCGATAAACCACCAGCTCATTGAGCCCGGTGGCTGTCGCACATAACAGCGCGGTCAGCGTAAAACCTATGATTGACGTGATGAAGATACGCCGCCGCCCAAACTGGTTGGATAGCCAGCCGGTGATAATCGTGCCTATGGCGCTCGCAACAACAAAAGCCGTGATGACCCAGCCAACCTGGCTGGGTGTCGCTGACAGGTTGCCCTGTATATTGGGTAAGGCCACATACGCCGTTGTCATGTTGACGGCGTGCAACAACGACGCACTCAGCACCGGTATGGTGATGATGATGCGTTCGGTCCGGGTAAATGGACCGACGGCTGGCTTGTTGATCAGCGGCATGTGGACGAGGGCAGGGTTGGGCTCAGTTGGATATACCGGCTCGATTCAGCATCGAATGCAACAACACGTTGCATCCAGCACCCAGATCGTCCGGTGTCGCGTTCTCCGCTTCGTTGTGGCTGAGGCCATCCTCGCAGGGTACAAAGATCATCGCCGTAGGTGTGTTGGTGGCCACCTGAATCGCATCGTGGCCTGCGCCTGAGACCATGTCCCGGTGCGTGAGTCCAAGGGTCTGCGCAGCGCTGCGTACTGCCGCAACGCAGCTTTCATCAAACGGTGTGGGCGGGCAGTACCAGATTTCGTCCGCGGCGATGTCAACACCGCGCTCGTCAGATATGGCGTTTGTTGCGGCAACAAATGCCTCGGCCATGCCGCTCAAGCTCTGGTCATCCGGATTACGGATGTCGACCGTAAACGCGACCTGGCCCGGGATTGTGTTACGCGAGTTGGGCGAAACATCCAGCGCGCCGACGGTAGCGACTCCGGGCGCGAATCGTCCGCCGATCTCCTCCACAGTCAATACCAGCTGAGCGGCTGCCGCCAACGCATCTCTGCGGGCGTCCATGGGGGTGGTGCCCGTGTGTGAATCCGTGCCGGTCACCGTGACATCAAACCAGCGCTGGCCTTGTCCGCCGGTTACTACACCGATCGTCTGTTCGTGCCGTTCGAGGATGGGGCCTTGCTCAATGTGTGCTTCAAACAGTGCCGCAAACTGACGCGTGCCGATCTTCTCCTCGCCGGCGTAGCCGATCGCCTGCAACGCTTCGCTGAATGTGACGCCGTCTGCATCCGTGCGCGACATGGCGTAGTCGGTGTCAAAAAGCCCGGCGAACACTCCGGACGCCAACATGGCGGGGGCGAACCGTGAGCCCTCTTCGTTGGTCCAGTTGATGACCTCTACGGGCGCTTCGGTTTCGATGCCGAGATCGTTCAGCGTCCGTATGACTTCCAGTCCAGCCAACACGCCAAAGATGCCGTCAAACTTCCCGCCTGTTGGCTGCGTATCCAGGTGGGACCCTGTGGCTACTGCCGCGCCGTCGTGACGTCCAGGGCGCCTTGCAAACATGTTACCAACTTCGTCTACGGTGACGGTGCAGCCCGCCTCCTCACACCAACGTTTGAAAAGGTCGCGACCGGCTTTGTCTTCCTCGGTGAGAGCGAGACGGCAACTGCCCCCTTTGGCAGTGGCGCCAATCTCGGCCATGGCCATGATCGACTCCCACAGCCGCTGCTGATTGATGCGTAGATTGTCCAATATTCGCTACCTGACCACTTTGGTTCCAATGTCTGTTGGTCACAATGGTAAAGTCTCGGTCAGCAATTAGCACATTGTCGAAGGGGTGAGCATGAACGGGATACTCGACGGTATCAGAGTGTTGGATTTTGGACGGTATATTGCTGGCCCTTATTGTGGCGCTCTGCTCGGTGATATGGGGGCGGACGTCATTCGCATCGAACGCCTGAGTGGCGGTGAGGACCGTTTTGTCACTCCGGTCACCGATGACGGTATCGGTTCCATGTTCATGCAATGCAACCGCAACAAGCGCGGGATGACGCTCAATCCGACTAAGGATCAGGGCAAAGAAGTTGTCCGCAAGCTGGTCGAGACAGCCGATGTGGTGATCGCCAACCTGCCGCCACAGACGTTGCGATCTATTGGCCTGGACTACGAAACGCTATGCGGCATGAAATCGGACATCATCCTGACAACCGTCACCGCGTTTGGACAGGGTGGACCATGGAGTGACAAAGTGGGCTTTGACGGACTGGCGCAGTCGATGTCCGGCAACTTGCATATGTCTGGTGAAGCGGAGACGCCCACGCGGTCGTTTGCCCCATATGTTGATTTCTGCACGGCGTCGCTGACGGCGATGTCGACCGTGGCCGCGTTATTCCACCGTATGCGTACCGGCGAAGGGCAACTGGTTGAAGGGGCACTGTTGAAGACTGCGCTGACCATCATGAATGGCGCGTTGGTTGAGCAGCATCATCTGAACGTTGATCGTGTCGGGACCCTGAACAGAGCGCAGACATCCGGGCCAGCCGATGTATTTCCGACGGCAGACGGATGGATCATGTGTCTGGTGATAGGGCGCCCGCAGTTCGAGCGATGGGCCGCCATGGTGGGGGCAGACGACTTGTTGAACGACCCGCGGTTTGCCGAGGACATTGGTCGCGGCGACCATGGCGAGGTTTTGTCCGACCGCATGCGTGACTGGTGTGCATCACGTACAACGGAACAGGCGCTCGCGGAAATGGAGCAGAACAAAGTGCCCGGTGGGCCGGTGTATTCGCCGCAACAAGCGTTGGACGATGAGCACATCAACGCTATCGGTTTCCTGGAACAGATTCAGTATCCGAGTGCCTCGATGCCGTCGCCGCTGTCTGGATTTCCAGTATCGTTCTCGAAGGCGCCTGGGAGCATTCGACGGCCTGCACCCACGCTGTCGCAACATACGGATGAGGTGTTGCATGAACTGGGTTATGGCGACGACACCATCGCCGAATTACGCGCGAACCGTGTTGTTTAAGTGAATAGCTCGATGAGTGGGCATGGCTATGGCCTCGCCTCGCTGGAGGCGGCCGCAGAACGCGTTTATGGCTTCATGCAGCCCACCAATCAGCAGACCTGGCCGTTGCTGAGCGAACTCGTGGGCGCGGAAGTCTGGGCGAAACACGAGAATCAGACGCCCACCGGTGCGTTCAAGGTGCGCGGTGGCATCAACTACGTGCACCAGCTGCAACAACGCGAGCCTCATGTAACCGCTGTGGTAGCCGCGTCCACCGGTAACCACGGGCAAAGCGTGGCGTTTGCCGGTACACGTGCTGGCATGGCTACAACCATCGTGGTGCCAAATGGCAACAACCCCGAGAAGAACGCCGCGATGCGGGCTTTGGGTGCGGAGCTCATCGAAGTTGGCGAAGATTTCAATGTCGCGCTGGATCACGCCCGACAACTGGCAGAGGAACGGGGCGCCCACCTGTTTGAGTCGTACCACCGGGACCTGGTTCTGGGTGTTGGCAGTTATGCGCTGGAACTGTTCAGGAACGCCCCGGCACTCGATACCGTATACGTGCCCATTGGCATGGGTTCCGGTTGCAACGGTGTCGTGGCCGCGCGGGATGCGCTGGGTTTGACCACAAAAATTGTTGGTGTGGTTGCTGAGCTTGCGCCCGCCTATCTGCACTCATTTCAGCAACGTCAGGCCGTGACCACCAACGCGTGTACAACGTTTGCCGAAGGGCTGGCGGTGCGTATTCCCAACCCGGAGGCGTTGCAGATGATTTTGCAGGGCGTTGATCGAGTAGTGGCTGTTGGCGACGACGAAATCGCGGAGGCGATGCGGCAGATTTTCTCGGCGACGCACAACGTGGTGGAGGGGGCGGGCGCAAGCACCTTTGCCGCGCTGATGCGTGAACGGGAGCACATGGCGGGACGTCGCGTGGGCGTCGTATTCTCTGGCGCCAACATCGACAAGCCGCGCTATCTGCAAGTCCTGGAGGGACGCACGCCCGGGCAGACCGCGTAACGCCGCGTCTTTGCGGGGCGTTCTCAGGTGACGAGGAATTGCTTAACCGCGTCCTCGTTCCATTCGATTCCCGCACCCGGTGAGTCCGTCACGCTGACCATGCCATTCCTGACGACAACGGGTTCGGTCAGAATCGGGTTGGCCCAGTCCATGTATTCCAGCCAATGTTGGGTTGGCGTGGCGGCGAGCAGGTGTTGGCTGTATTCCGGGAACAGATGGCTGGACATCGGCACATCGTGCGCCTCGGCGATGCCGGCGGCGTGCAGCCAGCCGGTGACACCGCCAATGCGCTGCACGTCTGGCATGACCAGATCGAGCGACGCCATTTCCAGCGCGCGCACAAACTTGCGCCCATCCAGCAGGTTCTCACCGGTCTGAATCGGGGTGTTGATGCTGGCGCGAATCTCGGCATAACCGGCGTAATGCTCGTGCGGAATCGGCTCTTCGATCCAATCAAGCCCGAACTGGTCCAGCACTTTGCCGCGCGTGACCGCCTCGTGGGTATTCAGCGACTGGTTGAAATCAACCATCAAGCGCACTTCGTCGGGTAGCGCCTCACGCACCAGTTCCACTGCCCGGTAATCCTGTTGCGCGTCTGAACGACCTACGCGCAACTTAACGGCGCCGTACTGGCCTTCCTCGACCAGCGCAAGCGCCTCGTCTGGCAGCGCCTCCGGGGCTTGGATCCACAGCCCACAACTGTTGTAGGCCGGCACCTTGACGGGTTCAGCCCCCAGGTAACGGCTGAGTGAGAGACCTTGTGCGCGTGCCATGGCATCCCACGCAGCCATATCGACGCCAGCAAGCGCGAGGCCCAGAAAGCCTGGCGTATCCATCAGCCGAAAGCGTGCGGCCAACGTGCGTTGCCAGGTTTGGGGCGCAACCGCACTGTCTGCCAACGCCTCGGCGATTGCGCCTACGCACTGCACAATGACTGGTAATGCCCAACCCGCAAACGCAAACAAGTAACTACGGCCGACGATGCCTTCGCGCGCGTGCAGGTCGAGCAGTACCAGCGGCGCCAATGGAATCTCGCCACTGGCCGAGCGTGGAGGGCGCTTGATCGGCACTGCAACAGGCCGCGCGACAATACGCTCAAGTGTTAATGCAGCTGATGTCATTGTGGTCACCTAGACACGCGCGGCCGCGGCGCACATGCATGCAAGCTTCTGACGCGCCAGATCGCGTCCCAGGTATCCAAGCCCGCAATCTGGTGCGGCTTCGAGGCGATGCCGGTCGATGTGCTCCGTGGCGCGCTTGAGACGCATCGTGATGTCCTCTGCTGATTCCACCTTGCTGCTCGCGATCTTCACAACGCCCAGCAACACCTTGGTTACGGTAAATTCCTCGAGCAGGCGCAGATCGTTCGGACGATGCGCGTCTTCGATGGACACTGCGTCGATCTGCGCCTCGTCCAGCGCGCGTGCCAGACGGTAGTAGTTGGACAAGGGCGCCTTTGGGTAATCCGGTTGATCGAGGGCATACGGATAACCGCAGCAAATGTGGACGATGCGCTCCACTTGTCGCGGAACACCATGAAAACATCGTTCAAGATCATCAATGCCATGTGACAGCGCCCGGTCGGGAAGTCGCGCGAACACGGGTTCATCTATCTGTATGTGTTTACAGCCGGCTGCCGCCAGTGCGCGTACCTCAACGTTGATCGCTTCGGCTAATGCCGCCCCAAGTTTGCGACTATCAAAGTAGTACGCATCTGCTGTCGACTCGGCCAGGCTGAGCGGGCCGGGAATTGTCATTTTGACGGGGCGTTCCGTGCATGCGCGCGCGCGCACGAAATCTTGCGGCAGGAAATGTTCCTTGGGCGCAATTGGGCCAACCCAGGTTGGCACAGCCGCACTGTACGCTTCATCCCGCAAGGCGCGTCGCGTGAGTTCATCGAAGCTGATGCCGTCCAGGTGACGGCAGTGGTAGTGCAAGTAGTTCTCGCGCGGTATTTCGCCGTCCGTTGGAATGTCGATGCCGGCGTCTACCTGATCGCGGATGACCGCGCCGACACCACGCAGCAGCATCTCTTCCAACGCATCCTCCGACAACGATGCTACGGCGTCGCCGTAGCTGCGCGTGACGCCTTGCAACAGGCTCGGATCGTTGGCCGAGAACCAGTCTGGCAGCGTGACAAAGCCCGGCTTTGGATATGCGCCTATACAGGTCGTCTTGATGCGAGCCGGACGTGTCACGTGGTGTTGGTTGGCAGGGTCTAAAGGTGCTCGGCAAAAAACGCCAACGTACGATCCAAAGCAGTTTTTGCCGAGGCTTCGTCGTAGCTGCCCCGATGGTCGCAGTTAAAGCCATGGCCGGCGTCGTACATGTATACCGGCACGTCGGGATTTTCCGCTTTGACCTGATCGACGTCAGTCAACGGAATACCTGCGTCATGCTCACCAAAATGCAGGATCGTCGGTACCTTGGGTTTGGCGGTGGGGTCCGCCGCTAGAATTTTCGTGATCTGACCGCCGTAGTAACCAACCGCGCAGGCGACCGGTAATTTGCACGCTGCAAGATACGATAAGGAGCCACCCCAGCAATAGCCGACGGTGCCAACCTTACCGGCTGCAGCAGCAGCCGTCACGGCGGCACCCATATCCAGCACTGGCGTCTCCCAACCCATCGGGAACGCGAGATCTCGACCCGTCGCAATATCATCCCCCTCGTAACCCAACTCAACGTCCCTTTGCAGGCGATCGAACATGGCCGGTGCAATCGCGACGTACCCTGCGGCCGCATAACCGTCTGCTACCGCGCGGATGTGCGAGTTGACGCCAAATATCTCCTGAATGACCACAACGCCGCCTTTGGGCGTGCCTTTCGGATCGGCGCGATACGCGGCCAGTTGATGCCCGTCAGATGCAGTCAGCTGAATAGTGGTTCCCATGATTCCTCCAGGTGTTATTGAGCGGGTGAGACGGGCCAATCGTCTTCGTTGTACACGAAAATGGGGCTGCTCCATGCCTGGAACCCGTCTTCCGTGTAGACGGATACCCACAGTGGGTTGTCGCCTTTGGCACGAAGCGGCACCGAAACTGATGTATTCAATTCGCGCGCCGGGTTGTCATCAGGTAACCGATAGACGCGAATCTTGCGCTCCAATCCGCCGGCATCCATGGTCACGCCTTCCATATCGACGTCGGCGAGCGACGCGCGCAGGTCGCCAAGGTTGGTAGAAACCTGCAACTCGCCGCTGTGGCCATCTTCCAGCCAGACATCGAAACCGCTGTAGTTGCCAGTCGTGACTGCTTCGAACACGACCGTGTCATCGCCGCGTGTCTCCAGCAACCGCTCACGGTTCCAGCCGTTGATTTTGACAATTTTCTGGACCCGATCGTCGGCAAATCGGACGCGACCTCGCCAGGTGGTGTCACGGCCGCGGCCACGATATTCCGCACCGCTCCACAACACCCGCAGGCGTCGACCCAACTGTGCTTGCGTAAACGGCCGTAGAGTCTCCACAACGTCCATACCATTGCGTACCTCGATGCGCTCAATCGGCGCCTGGGTGATGCACTCGACGCGCAGGGTGACCTCACGATCGTTCGTCTGGGCGATATCCCCCATCATGACACTGCCGACGCTGCTTGCGCTGGCGTCGTCGAAGGCATGGGGATCCTTATCAAAGGCGTTGGCTCCGCCCGCGAATTCCGCGTGCACGTCGAGGTGCATGCGTGTGCCGGTGGTGCCGTAGTGATGGCGTTTGCGCATGCAATCGAAGATACCGTCGCGCGACAGATCGTCGGTCAGGAAACAGGTGAGTCCACCGTATGCGCCAAACACTGACGCACCGGGATAACTCGCACCCGGCCGTCCTTTGTGGCCGTCGCTATTGCAGACTACGCCGCTCCGGTGCCCGTGGGGAAAGCCGTCGGTGAGTAACCATTCAAACGTGCCCCAGGCGGAGTGGATCTCCATCGCCGTTTCGAGCTTGAGGTCATGCGCAAATCCGATGTCCGCATACCTGCCACCAACGTGTGCGTAGATGCAGACATCTTCGTCTTTCAGCTTCTCGAACAGGATGCGTGCGTCCTGGGCGTCGGTATCCAGATCGTCGCGTTCGGGCAGCAACGCGTGAGACGAGCGGTGGATCTGGCGACCCTCGGTACGGAAGTAGACGTTACGGTCGCCACCAACGGAAGTGTTACCCGACCATTCATAGCCTGGAAATGTCACGAAGCGACCCTCCTCCAGGTACTCCGCCGTCAGTTCGTTCAAGTATTTCCAGAACGCGTTGTTGACCTGAAAGTCATTGGCCTGATGGCCGGTGACGTCCAGGAAAGACTTGTTGCGCGCAAAATCGAAGTACTGACGGGCAGTAGTGACACCAATGGACTCGCCACTCTGACCGTGCAGATCGCCCCAATAGCCGCTGTGTTGACCGTCGCGAATGACCAACGGGTGCGACTCGTCCAGCAACTCCTCTGTTTCTGCGTCCAGCACCGCGATGCGTAATACGCCCTCGCTGTCGCAGCTGAGATTCTCGAGTGTGACCGACTTGCGCCCGGCCTCGTAATCGTAAGTCTCCGGCAGGCCGTTGACGGGAAGGTTGGATTTTAACCTGAGTCTGGCGCTCGCCAGCGGCGTGGGATTACCCCACTCGTCTTCACATTTGAGGCCCAGTTGAAAACGCTCCCCCGGTTGGCGCAACGATGGCAACACCGCGCGCCAGACAAACGGCTCTCCGGGTACGACCGGCACGTAAGGCGTCTGCGGGATCGGTGTGAAGTGCCCAACAGCGCAGACGTCGGCCAACACGCGAAATTCCCAGCCGGCTTCCGCGAAGGTCTGGATCACCATTCCGGGCGACCCACCGGAGG
>CEUN01182328.1_pt1 | contig 33678 bp, 32 predicted proteins | sample 361501 | NCBI WGS metagenome assembly CEUN01 (sample SAMEA2622801, study PRJEB7988) | marine metagenome | biome: marine biome (ENVO:00000447); feature: marine epipelagic mixed layer (ENVO:xxxxxxxxx); material: "saline water (ENVO:00002010), including plankton (ENVO:xxxxxxxx)" | depth 120 m | reverse complement strand
TCAGGGCAGGTTATATGTGGTTGGGCAACTTCGCCGCATCCGCCGCAAATAGAAAGTGCTGGCAACTTCATAGCGTTATGAGCGTTTCGGTTTCCCTTGCGAGCTCGGGTATGTTTTTTCTTAGGAAGTGGTGGCATATCTTTTATTCAGTGGGTCTCTGCCCAATCAATCTGCGGATTCTGCGCCTTTTTCCATCAATTTCGCAAGACCCGCCCAGCGCAGATCAAACGAACTTTTGGCGCACGAGCACTGAATTATATTGCGATTTACGGTGCATGTGGGGCAAATTCCCAGGCAATCGTCTTTGCAAAGAGGTGCAATTGGGAGTGCACCCAGTATGGCTTGGCCTAATCCTTCTGTTAGATCGAGGAAGTTCTGTTCATCGATAATAAGCGCCGAATCGTAGTAATCGTCGTCGGTTCTGTTGTTCGGGCCGTCTACCAGATCGGCGTTTAACGGAGTGAACTCCTCTTCCATGTTCACAAATACGTTTACGGTTGCCGGTTCAAGGCACCTGCTGCACGAATCGTGAGTTTCGGCTTCTATTTCAGCGTTCACCAGAACAGTGCGATCGGTTCGCATGAGACGGACCTGACCGTTGATTTTTTTTATCGAATGTCCGCTAATTCGCAGGCTTTCATTTTCGATTTCGTGTTGCTGACTATCGCCGAGATTACCGGTGAGCAGGCCTGCAATGTTGTAGATCATTAGTCCAATTCCCGGCGATTCATTCGCCTACTCAGGGCCCGGAATCAAGTTCTGTGTTCAGTGTGCGTTTTGGCTTTCGAAGCTGATTTGCTGAGAAACCAGTTTTACTCAGTCCGCCTCGACGCACAGCATTCTACGTAAATCGGCTCCACATCGATCCCTTTTTCTTTCAGATCGAATGCAGTTAACTCAATGTCGTCGACTTTGACCGACAGAATTACCGATCCGCTGGTTCGTATCTCTCCGCCGCCATGGATGGCAAGCTGACTGCTACCGGCATCAAGAGTTACCCAGTTTTCTTTCGCCAGGTCTTTGCTCGATTCCGTGAAGGTGACCGGAAATCCAAGTGCATCATTGTATCACCGTGCCAGTCGGGAGACATTGTTGGCGACGAGGATTATCTGGTAGAGATCGGACATATTAAGCTCCTGATTCATTAGTTCGCTCGTAGGGAGACTACAGTCGAATCGGACACCTGTCTTAGAAACGTTCTCACCTAAAACAGAGATCGGTGAGACGTATGAAGTTTTCCGGTTGTGTTAATTCGCTTGTACCTGTGTTAACTTTTGATGTGCGCTCTAACAAGTTGAACAAAAATCGCCGAACGGATTCAGCCTAAAAAATCAATGAATAGAAATTCAATCCACCTCGCAGACAATCTCGATTTTCTGAGTGAAGTTCCTGACAACCAGGTGAACCTGATCTATATCGATCCTCCGTTCAATACTGGTGCGAAGCAGTCGATGACGAGCCTGAAAACCGTCAGGGATGAGAATGGCGACCGAACCGGGTTTGGTGGCAATCGCTATCGAACGGAGCGTGGGACGAGTAGGTCGTATGAAGATTCATTCGACGATTACGTTGGGTTTCTTGAACCACGACTAGAGGAAGCGAAACGGATCCTAACAGAGGATGGATCACTTTTTTTACACGTAGATCAACGTGAGTCTCACTACTGCAAAATCATGTTGGACAAGGTGTTTGGTCGAAGATCCTTCATGAATGAGATCATCTGGTCTTACGACTATGGAGGTCGGTCAAAACGCAAGTGGCCTGCTAAGCACGACACGATCTTCTGGTACGCGATCGATCCCAAAAATTACACGTTCAACTCCGATGAAATCGATCGTATTCCTTACATGGCTCCGTCACTCGTGAACAAAGAAAAGCGCGAGAAGGGGAAAGTGCCAACCGACGTTTGGTGGCAAACCATTGTGCCGACTAACGGAAAGGAAAGAACCGGGTATCCAACTCAGAAACCCATGGCGATTCTCGAACGAATCGTGAAAGTTCACTCGAACTCGGGCGATTTGATTCTGGATTTCTTCGGAGGTTCAGGAACCACAGCAGTGGCTGCAGCTAAAAACGGACGTGACTTCTTGCTGGTTGATGCGAACTCAGAAGCGGTGAAAGTTTCAGCGAGCAGGTTGAGCGAGTACGACCCGGAGTGCCTGGGGTTTATTCCGCCTGGTCAGTAGTGAGTCGTCGCGAAATCGATAATTCCAGTTCGTATGGGCGCCGGGAGCTAATGTAGTAGGTGCGATCTTTTCCATTTTCTTCGAGCTCCAACTCAACACCTGTATGAAGGAAAGGTACTGACCATGCTCGGTGCCCACCCCTGGCGTAGCGGATTCCGGATCCCCCATATTTGACGAATGAGTAGGGAGTGGATTTCACCGTGCGGATTTGATCGTGGTGGAAGCGTTTCCTGAACTTACCGTATCCAAACGCCACATGGGTGCTGTCGACCCAAACCACCAGTTTTCTAAACCAGATTGCTACAGCTGCCATCATAATGGTTCCAATGCCCATCGCAGGGTAGTAAACCCAGACCACCCAGCCGCGTAAATCCTGGTACTGGAAAATCGTGGGAACAATCGTTCCCGCGAGCATTGCGACAATTGCTCCGTAAAAAATTGCCATCAATCCCCACGGCATCGATATTTGCTCGTAGAACAATTCGTTGTCTGGCGATTCGCTCATTTGATTCAGTAGGTGAGATGCGGTCAGTCGCCCAACAGAGCTCTCGAAATTACGAGTCTCTGGATTTCGCTTGTGCCTTCATATATCTCAGTGACACGCTGGTCTCGGTAGATTCGCTCGACTGCTGACGGTTTGAAGTATCCGACTCCACCGTGGATTTGCAGCGCCTTGCTGGCGATTCTTCCAGCGGCTTCCGACGCATATAGCTTTGCCATTGCCGATTCTTTGCCATGAGGCAGTCCAGCATCGTATAAGGTCGCCGCACGGTAAGTAAGAAGTCGGGCAGCATCAAGTTCCACAGCCATATCGGCCATAGAGAACTGCAACGCCTGACGCGATGCGATCGGCTTGCCGAAAGTCATTCTCTGTTTGGAATAAGAGACGGCTGCGTCGAGTGCCCCTTTTGCGAGTCCAAGACACTGAGCGGCGATCATAATTCTGCTGGAGTCGAGGATCTTGAGCGCCAGTTTGTAGCCCTCGCCTTCCTCTCCGAGTCGATTGCCTACAGGGATGCGGCAATTGTCGAATACCAACTCGGCTGTGGCACACCCCTTCATGCCCATCTTTCCATGTTGTGGATTAATGGTGAATCCAGGTGTGCCTTTCTCTACCACCACTGCGGTAACACCTTTGTGTCCGGCGTCCTTATCGTGGTTGGTGAATACGGAGACCACGTCCGCAACTGCTCCGTTAGTGCAGAACAGCTTCGATCCGTTCAGGACATATTCATCGCCGTCTCTTGTAAGCGAGGTCTCGAGCGCGAGTGCGTCGCTGCCGGTAGCGGGTTCCGTTAGCGCGAACGCAGCAATCTTTTCGCCGGAAGCGAGGGATGGGAGCCATCGTTGTCGCTGCTCGTCGTTCCCGCCGTGATAGATCGTTTGTGAACCGAGAGAAACGTGTGTGATGAGTACAGTGCTGGTAGAGCCGCACGCAGCGCTCACTTCTTCGAGTACGACCATGAAATCCTGGTACTCGCCCCCAGACCCACCGAACTCTTCAGGAACGGTCATACCGGTAAGTCCAAGTTGCGCGAGCCCCTTGAGCTGCTCCATCGGGAACTCTTCTTTTTCATCCACCTGATTGGCGAGCGGTGCCAGATTCTCGGCGGCGAATTCTCTAACCGTAGTAACCAACATGTTCTGCTGTTCGTTGTAGAACGGCTGCATCTATATGTTCCCTGAGTGGTTTATATGGATCTGTGGTCGAAGAAATCGACCATGCTCGCTAATGAGCTGGCGTAACGATACTTGCATTGATTGTGCATTCACACTTCACCGTATCGCCATCCCAGCTTAAAGATTTAGAAGGGATAACGATAGACTTCACGATCGATAACGCTTCACTTGAAGCGGACTTCCCCCGGTGTGGGAGTCCGGAATGATCGGAACTTTACTTGCGAATACTTGGCATCGACCCGGGACTTACAAGCACTGGATACGGTTTGATCGATGTCGATGACCACGGTTTCAAGGCTGTCGAAGGGGGAGTAGTTCGCACCAAATCCGATCAGCCAATGGAGCAGCGATTATTCTCGATTTACTCGGTGATTCGAGACGTGATTAGCGAGTTTCGGCCAGACGTTGTAGCGGTTGAAGAACTACACGCCAGATTCGCGAAGACAGCGTTGCTCCTGGGACACGCACGTGGAGTTGCCGTAATGGCGGCAGGCGAAGCGGACATTCCTGTTCACAACTACCAGCCGAGTCGCGCGAAGAATCTGGTTACTGGTTCAGGACGTGCAGATAAACAGCAAATGAAACAGGCGATCGCAGTTCATTTGGAGACTCCGGATGCGGCCAAGAATGAGCATGTAGCCGACGCGTTCTCAATTGCAATTGCGCACGCGGTTATGAGCCAGAGTTCGGCAGTCGCCGCAATCGAAGCATCAAAGTAGACCTTTCCGATAATGATCAGTTACATCACTGGAACAATCCGAAACCTGACTCGTGAACCAGGGCGTGCCGTGGTTATAGCGGGGGGGGTTGGGTATGAAATTAGCCTGCCAACCTATGTGTATCAGTCGCTTGCTAACGACGGGATTCGAGAAGGTTCTGACGTTGAGCTAGAAATCTACTATCACGTCACCGAGCGTCAGCCAAAGCCAATGTTGGTCGGCTTCCGACACCCGACCGAAAAGCAGTTTTTCGAGCAATTGATACAGGTTGAGGGTATAGGTCCTGCCAAAGCTGCCTCTGCACTGGTGTTCCCGGTTTCAACAATTGCTTCAGCGATAGAAACCGAAGATCTTGGTTCGCTTCAGCGATTGCCGGGTATAGGTAGTCGTGCGGCGCAAAAGATCGTCGCTACTTTGCGCGGCAAGGTGGCTGCAACCGCGTTGCTGCAAGATGCCGGTATTTCCGAGCAAGGCCAAACATCGCCCACAGCATCAGATGCACGATCAGAGGCGATCGAAGCGCTGGTCACTCTTGGATATCGACCGACAGAGGCGCAGGAAAAAATCGATGATGTGATCAGGCGGACTCCTGATGTTGCCGACGACCTGCAGGAATTGATGCGAGAAGTTTTCAAAGCGCAGGTTTCGGCTCAGGAATGACGTACCATTTCGGGATGTTGACCCACGGAACTGCTCATCGAGTTTGGAGTGATTGATTGGCTTCAGGGCCAGACGAAAACGGAAGAGAACGGATTGTTCAGGCGAGTGCATCGGCAGATGACTCTGAAAAAGTTGCCGGGGAACAAGCGTTGAGGGAACGCGCTCAAGTTCTTTCAACTCAGCCCGATTCAGATGCTGAAACGCAGTCGAGAGATCTTCGACCAAAACGCTTCCAGGAGTACGTCGGTCAACGGGCTGTTGTTGACAGCATTTCTATCGCAGTAATGGCGGCGAAGAAGCGAGGCGAGACTCTCGACCACGCTTTGTTCCACGGTCCTCCAGGTCTGGGCAAGACCACTATTTCGCAAATAATTGCTAGGGAGTTGGATTCGCAATTAATCCACACTTCAGGACCTGCGCTTGAACGGCCAGCGGACGTTGTGGGTTTGTTATCTAACCTGAAGCCCGGCGATGTTTTGTTTATCGACGAAATTCACCGGCTGTCTCACGCTGTTGAGGAGTATCTGTACTCGGCAATGGAAGACTTCCGAGTCGACTTCATGACGGGTTCAGGTGCTTTCGCTAAGACGATCAATCTGCCACTTCAACCGTTTACTCTGATCGGATCTACGACCCGAGCGGGAATGTTGAGTGCGCCTCTGCGTGAGAGATTCGGGTTGGCTTACCACCTTGACTTCTATTCGACCGAAGAGTTGGCGCAGGTTGTCACTCGTTCCGCCAGGATTCTTGAAGTAGAAATTGATAGCGATGGAGCTACAGAGATCGCCCGTCGATCTCGAGGGACGCCTCGTATTTCGAACCGACTACTGCGGCGCGTTCGCGATTTCGCTGAAGTTAGGAATTCGGGGGCGGTGACAGCGTCGGTGGCTTCCGAAGCGCTTGAGATCGAAGGCGTAGACTCGCTCGGACTTGATCGACTCGACCGGTTGTATCTAACGACATTGTCGAAGAACTACCAGGGTGGTCCCGCCGGTATACAGGCTCTGGCTGCAACTATTAACGAGGATCAGCAAACGCTCGAAGATGTTGTTGAACCGTTCCTTCTCAAGATCGGGTTCATTGTGCGGACGCCGCAGGGACGTCGCTCAACGCCCGTAGGCTTCGAGCACGTTGGATTACCGCCTCGCCGGGACGGTTCATCAGGTCAGGGTACGCTGCTCTAAATCACCCCCAAGTGTCTAGGGGTGTCGCGATCATTCCAGTTTTTAGGTGGATGTGCCTTCCGCGGCTTTGGTTGCTTCGGCGATTAACTCGTCTGGAATGTCGTCGAAGGAAGCGTAGTTCATTGAGTATAGACGGGAGTACAGTCCGCCCATTTCCATGAGCTCGTCATGGTTACCCATTTCGATGATCTCACCATCTTGGAGCACGATGATCCTGTCGGCTCCCCGTATGGTTGCCAGGCGGTGTGCGATAACCATTCCAGTTCGACCCTCCATTAGACGCACCAGGGCCTGCTGGATAAGCATTTCCGTATAGGAGTCGATGCTTGCAGTCGCCTCGTCAAGAACGAGGATCTTGGCGTCGGCAACGATAGCTCGTGCGAATGAAATTAACTGTCGCTGACCTAGGGAAAGGTTTCCTCCACGCTGCTCAAGCTCGGTTTCATAACCGTTGGGGAGCTTCATGATGAACTCGTGAGCACCAACAGCCTGTGCCGCAGCTACCACGTCTTCTCGAGTCGTATCGTCCTTGGCGTAGCGGATGTTCTCGTACACCGTGCCTGAGAACAGGAATGGTTCCTGGAGAACCATCGAAACGTGCTTTCCGAGCGATTGCTGAGTCACGTCCCTGACGTCGTGTCCGCCTACTTTTACCGAACCGTCCCATATATCATAGAAACGGTGAACCAGGGCCGTTGTTGAAGTCTTTCCTGAACCGGTCGGACCAACCAGTGCAACGGTTTCACCTGGCTTCACTTCGAAGTTGATGTTCTTGAGAATTGGCTGATCGGGCAGGTAGCCAAAGGTAACGTCCTCGAACTTGATTGATCCGTCAATTTCGTCGAGCTCGATAGCGTCCGGCTTGTCTTTGATGTCTACAGGTACATCGATGACCTCGAAGATTCGCTCACCAGAAGCCATAGCTCGCTGCAGCACGTTGTAGTGCATCGTGAGTGAGCGGATAGGGTCGAAGAATCTCTGAACGAAGAGGATGAAAGCGACCATAACACCAACCTCGATTGAACCACCTAGGACGAAGAAGCCACCGACGATAACGATGATCGCCATAGCTGATCCGGTTAGTGTGTCGACGATAGGGAGCATGATTACACCAATCTTCGACGCCCGGTTGGCGGCGCGGAGGTTGTCGGTGGCTCGGATGTCGAACAGGTCGTAGTTTACGTACTCACGTGACATTCCCTGAACTGCTCGAATTCCGTTGATGTTCTCGGCAAGCGCACCACTGACAATTGATGATGTAACCCGGGCTCTAAGGAATGCTTGCCGCGCGTATGGGAGCCAAATTATTCGGATTATGAATAGGACTGGCACAACTGCGAGGGTCATTAAACCCAAACGCCAGTCGAGGTATATCATTGCGCCAATGATTCCGACAAGAAGCACGAAATCACCGATTGCGAACACCGCGGTTTGTAGGAACTCTTGAAGTGCCGCAACGTCGCCTTGTAGACGAGCCATCAGCTTTCCGATTTCAGTCCTGTCCATGAACGAAAGCGAGATGACCTGCAGGTGGGTGTACATCGCTCGGCGCATGTCGATGAGTATTCGCTCTGCGACACGACCAACGATGAGTTCTTGTAGATAGTTCGATACGAAGTTGAATCCGACGGCCGTGAGGAAAACGACCATCATCGTTGTCAGCTTCGAGCTAGAAAGCGTGTCGGCGCTCAGAGCACTGTCGAATATGTCGCGAACGATCAGCGGAATTGCGATAGAACTGGCTGTGAACACCAGCACAGAGATGATCGCTACCCAGAGTAGTACCTTGTAGGCAGCGACATATTTGATGAATCGGCTTACGACTTGACCACTAAATGCTGCACCAAACACCTCCTCGTCGAGGGTTGGACCAAGCTTAATTGACGCCTTTGGCGGAATTTCATGACTGCGTTCGTGAGTAGCTTTTACTGACATTAGGAAAGCTCTCCATCGCTGCCAATCGAATAATTTTCGCTTGGTCGAATCTGTAGCTCGTACAAATCGTTGTAGTGACCACCAAGTGCTAGAAGCTCTTCGTGTGTACCACGTTCGATGATCTTGCCGTGGTCGATGAACAGGATTTCGTCAGCGTGCATTAGCGAACTGAGTCGGTGTGAAATGATTATCGTTGCCCGGTCTGTGGTGAGATCAGTTAAAGCGGCTCGGATGCGCTGCTCTGTTGCAGCGTCAATCGCCGCGGTTGAATCGTCGAACACGATGAGTTTTGGTCGTAGGAGAATCGACCGAGCGATGGATAGTCGTTGGCGTTGTCCACCCGAAAGTGAAACACCACGTTCACCGATCGTGGTGTCGTAGCCACCTGGCAAGCGTTCGATGTAATCTCCAAGTTGCGCGTAATGCGTTGCGGATTCGACGCGGTCGTCAGGCGCCCACGGATCACCGTAGGCAACGTTGTGTGCTACGGATGCTGTGAACAGAAAAGTGTCCTGTTCAACGACCCCAACGGCTTTACGAAGCGAGTCGAGAGTGACGTCGCGAAGATCCTGACCGTCAATGGTGATGTGACCCTCAATCGGGTCGTAGAAACGTGGCACGAGATGAGCAATTGTCGATTTACCACTTCCAGGTGGGCCAACGATTCCTACGGTGTGACCGGGTTCGACTTTGAATGAAATACCTTCGAGAGTGTTTTCGCCCTCGTAGCCAAACTTAACGTCGTGAAACTCGAGAATACCGTTGGTTAGTTCGAGATCTTTAGCCGAGGGTTTATCTTGGATTTCGGGTTCAAGATCAAGCACCTGGAACAGGCGTACACCTGTTGCTGATCCACGGGCGTATCCGTTGACCATCATTCCGATCTGTCGGACTGGTTGGAGGAGGATGCTCATGAAGGCGATGAACTGAGTGAGTTCACCCGGCGTAAGCGTGCCATCGATGACCTTGAGTCCACCGACCCAGAGTACCGCTGCCATTGCCACCATGAACGCCACACCCATTAATGAAATATTCGTGGCTCGAATGCCGACCTGCACGTTGGCGAGTCTCAACGTTTCGTTGGATGCGTCATCGAACTTTTTCATCTCGTAATCTTGCGAGGCGAACGCCCGTACCACTCGAATGCCGCCAAGGTTTTCATCCATTACCTTGGTGAGTGCGGAGAGCTTTTCCTGTAATTGATACCAGTTGGATCTAAGCTTGAGTCGTGCGGCGGTTGCGTGCCATGCCACGAACGGTACGAAGCTAAGACTGATGAGACCAAGCACGAGGTCCTCGCTCAGCATCAGGTACATTCCAGTGCCGATAAGCACCATGAGGAATACTGTTCGCAGGAGCGCCGTTTGGACGAACATTCGAACGCCTTCAACGTCGATGATTCCACGAGTGATGAGGTCTCCTGTGTGGACCCCAGCGTGGTAGCTAAACGAAAGGCGCTGCAGTTTTTCGTAGTAGAGCATCCGTAGCTCATATCCGATGTGCTGCCCAATCGCTTCGCCCATGTAGTTCTGGAACATCGCCGACAAACCACGCCCGACCGAGGCTATAAACAGATAAATGGCTATGATGATGAGGGCGGTTCTGGCAGGGTTAGAACCTTCGCCAAAAATATCGACTGTACTGTCGATCAGCCCGACAACCGCAGGATTGACTATCTCAACGGTACTTTCGTCGAGGCTACGCGCAGCATCGACGGCTGAACCAATGAGGATAGGGATCGCAAGCTGAAAGCCCGAAGCAAGGAAAATAGCGATTAGACCGAAGAACAGTCGCCACCTGTATTGAAGTGCCATACGCGTAATGCGAATGAACACACCGGCTGAACTGGTGCCGATAGCTGGCCTCGCAGATGTGCCTGCGGCTTTTCCTATGGGTGCAGCTTGGCTGGTGGCCGTAGCAGTTCCTCCGTACTAATTTGCTACAGCATGTAAGCATCGCGCACTATTAGTGACCGTGCACGCGATTCTTTTACGAATTTTCGCGAGTGATGTGGGCGAAATGATGAATACCAGTAAACTCGCGGTTAAGCGAAATTGAGGTGAGTTACGGAGTCGGACCATCCTATTGTTTGATAGTTTACGATCAAGTAACCACTTATGACACTTTCCGATCCTGATAACGGCCTGGCCGATACCTTCGCTAATCTTGAAGCCGTACGACTTGATATTCCCAAAGATTCTGAACAAACTGATACTGAATCACGGCAATCGGTAAGGAATGAATTTTCGATTAGGCGCGCCGGTCTTGAAGATGCACTGATGTTGGAAAGTATCGAGCGCGAAGCTTTTCCCGGGATGACTCCTGTTACTCGAATCGATCGAGATCTAACTAGGCAAAACGGCCTATATCTCGCGGCAGTCAGGGCATGGCGTGAGGACGAACGACAACTGGGACCACGGTACGCAATCGCCACGCAGTCCGAGAAAGAAGACGACAGTTTCAGAGCTCGGATGAAGCGGAATGTTGACCGCTACTTCCTGGATAAAGTTGTTCGACCCAAGTTGCCCGAGGATTACATTGCGGGGTTTATTGGAATCTGGTTCGTTATTGATGAGGCCCACGTCGTAATCATTGGTTTGAGAGAGAGCGAACGCCGGAAAGGGATTGGCGAACAACTCTTGATTAGCGCGCTGGAGCAGGCTGTTGAGAACGACTCACGTGTAGTGACTCTTGAGGTCCGTGAATCGAATGAACCGGCGATCGAGTTGTACAGGAAATACGGCTTTCAAGAAGTCGGGTTGAGGCGGCGGTACTATTCCGACAATGGAGAGAACGCCGTAATTATGACTACGCCGCCGATTAAATCGGACGATTTCCAGTCACAGTTCACTAAGCTAGTTGACCAGCAGTACGACAAATGGGGTTGGGTGCGACGGCCTGGTTTCGATGGTTCTGAACGCGAGCCGGCGGCAAATGCCGATTCACAAGATGCGATTTAATCTTCGTAAATTTCGAAAACTTGCAATCCCAAGTGGGTTACGCTCCGCTGAACGATATGGCATAGATCAACACTAATACCAAGAAGGCGACCGAAATTCTTATTGCCCACGTCGCCCACTGCTTCTGGAACTTGATGAAGTGGTCAACTGACTCCCAATTCTTCCCTCGCCAGGCAATCTCGTTACCTTTTGCACCGAGAAATACGGCTCCTACAAGCAGGACTATATGGCCAAAAGGTGCGGGAAGAAATACAGCTGCCCAGAGGACAACGGCGATTGGTACGCCAGAGAATAGACCCCACACGGATGGCATGAGGAATGCTGCCCAGTTCCAACGCTTAATTTCAGGTGGAATTTCGGCGTTGCGGCTGCCGGAAGTGTAATCGGATGGTCGCTCAAAACCTGAATCCATCTCGAACGGAATATCCTGTGGTGGCTCTGCAGCCGAAGGTTGGCCGTTGTCAGGACGATATGTCGGCGCGTGCACGTCATCAGACTTTTCCGAGGGAACGGGTTCGGTTTTGGTGGTCTGACTTGAGACAGGGTTGAGATCTGGACGGTAGGTCCGTGGCGTTGCTGCCGACCCTGTTTGGACTTCTGATACCGGTGTCGATGGTTTAGGCGCGATCCGTACGACATCTCGTATTTCACTACCACATACCCAACAATAAGCGGCACGAGTGTTGTTGGCATTTCCGCAACGTTCACATGAGCTCAAACCGAGCGGTGATGCCGTTTCGGAGGTGACTTCAACGAGTCTCTCTCCACAACGGGTGCACGCGTACTCACCCATGCCGTTTTGAGTTCCGCAATGAGCGCAGAAGTGGTTATCGCTCACAGTAGGTTGTTCTGGTTGATCGCTCATGAGGTGTTAAGTCTAGAGGAGGAACGGCTTCAAAAGTGCTAGTAGATTCAATAACGTCCCTTTGCTCGATCTCTTAGAGGTTCTCGACACTCAGATCCATTGCGTTCATTAGATCTACCAGTTCTTCTTTCGTGTCGTCTCCAATTGGCGGGGTAGGTGGGCGGACATCCGAAGTCGTAATGAATCCACGATGCTTCAGGATCTCTTTTCGAACTGCGAGACTGATTCCTGCTGAGTTTTCATAGCGAATAAGTGGGATCCACTTGTAGAAGATCGATCGAGCTCGTTCTATGTCGCCCCTGGCCATGTATCGATGGATAGCAACGAGTACTTCGGGGTAGGCGAAACCGGTCATGGTTCCGATGGCACCGCGGCGCAATTCTTCATAAAGGAACGACCCGCCCAGTCCACCGAAAATCCCCATTGACCCCAAAGTGGCTTCAACAACTCTAGTTACCTTCTGCGGTGTTGGCGGATCCTCGAGTTTGAGGTATTTGGCGTCAGGTAGTTCGGTATGGAGTTTCGCGATGAAGGACGGATCGAGATGGACTCCGGTTTGCTCGGGGAGATCCTGAACTACGATTGGAACCGATGTAACTTCTTGCGCTGCTGAGTAGTAGGCGAATGTGGCTAGAGGATTCGGTTTTGCGAGCTTCGCAGGAGCGATCATGACTGCGGTAGCCCCCGAAGATTGAGCGTCTTTGACTCGCCGCGCCAACGCTCGTCCGCTTTCAGCGCTCGCTCCTACTGTGACTGTTAGATCATCGCCAACTGCAGCCACCACCGTATCGATGATAGGTCCCCGCTCAGTATCTGTTAGTCGATGTGCTTCACCCATCACGCCTAGTGTCACGACGCCCGCGCAGCCCGCGGCTTTTGCAGCATTTACAAGTCTAGAGAAGGAGGCAAGATCGACATCCCCATTCGATTGAAATGGGGTAGGCAGCATAAAGTGGATTCCATCCAATTTTCTATCGTCGACCAATTGAGACTCTCCCTCGTATTTAATTTAGCTTACTGCTTGAGTGAGCTACGGGTTTGAAATGTGCGTTGAATATGACCGTATGTTGGTCGTATTGAGGTTCTTTCGCAACTGTCACCCATAAATATTTGCAGTTCTCGAAAGCACCATCGGATCGTTAGAGGTGCTAGAATCACGCTCTGAATATGAAGATTTACCATCACATTGCTTGCTGTTGTACGGTCCGCTGAACAGGGCTGCGTAACTGCGTGTAGTGATTCGACCCTGTCAGCAATTGATGCGGCAGGGTCTTTTGTTATAAATTTTGAGCGTTTACGAATCGTTCGATTTCGGAAGCGGAGTTGAGGAACAAATAGGGTGACCACTGGAAGGGTTGATACCAAAGACTGGGTTCCGAATCCAGTTAATACTCGCGTGCTGAAAATTGACGGGCCAGAGATCGCCAATTTTGAGGATCAGGTCAAACTGTTTCAAGCAGGTGAGAAAGACGAGGTCGAGTTCCTACGGTTCCGACTTCGCCAGGGTGTGTACGGTCAGCGACAGCCAGATCGCCAGATGATTCGAGTGAAACTCCCGTTTGGTGGCGTTACTTCGGATCAAATGGAGGTCCTGGGTGAGGCGTCTGAGAAGTATGCTCCCCTTAAGAAGGGACACCTCACTACACGCGAAAACGTTCAGTATCACCACGTCCCACTTGGCGAAACGACTGACTTGCTTCGCATGCTCGGTGACGCTGGGATGTCTACACGTGAGGCATGTGGAAATGTCGTTAGAAACGTTGTGGCCGCACCATCCGCAGGTGTGTCTAAAGACGAAGTGTTCGATGTGACTCCTTACGCAGCTGCATACGCACGATATTTCCTTCGTCATCCAACTACCCAAAACATGCCACGAAAATCAAAGGTGGCGTTCTCTGGCTCGGAAAAAGACGAAGCAATGATCCTCATGCACGACGTTGGGATGCTTGCTCGAATTCAGGACGGAGAGCGCGGCTTCAAGATCGTTGTTGGTGGTGGCCTTTCTACCCGACCAATGATGGCTGAAACTCTTCGCGAGTTCGTTCCTGCTGAAGAACTTCTAAAGAATTGCGAAGCTGTTCTCCGAATCTTTAATCGACAGGATGAAGAGCGAAAGAGCATTGCCAAGGCTCGAATCAAGTTCACAATCGCCCGCCTCGGAATCGACAAGTTCCGCGAAATGGTGGATGAGGAACTGAAGGGCGACTGGGCAAAGAAGGAAATTGACCTCGAGTCGTTGATGTATGTCGATGACGAAGAGGCTGACGCACCCGCCGTACCTTCGAACGCTACTCCCGAGCCGACTGATGACGCTGCTTACGAGAACTGGAAGCGAACCAATGTTGAAGCTCAGCGGCAGGACGGCTTCAGCATGGTGTTCGTTCGAGTCGAGCGTGGTGATATTTATGCCAACCAGTGGCCGCAACTCGCTGACGTAGCGCGTAAGTTTGCTGGTGGTCGCGCTCGAATTGATCAGCAGCAGAACATTGTCTATCGCTGGGTTCGCAACGAATCGTTATACGACATCTACAAGGCATTGGGTGATATCGGATTCAGCGCCGCCGGTCGAGAGACGATTCGCGACGTTGTGACCTGCCCGGGTACGGACTCTTGCAAGCTTGGAATTACTTCATCCATGGGTCTAAACAAGGCTCTTGGTGAGGCACTAGACGAAATGGGCGACTTCGATCCGCTGGTTGAGAAGATGCACATCAAGGCAAGTGGTTGCCCGAACTCATGTGGTCAGCACCATGTCGCCAGCATTGGATTCCATGGAGCCGTTGTGAAAGGCCCAGGCGGACAAGCACCGGCTTACGAGTTGTTCCTTGGCGGACGATCTAACGAAGAGGCTGGGACCAAGCTTGGCGAGCGTGTCAAGGCTCGTATTCCTGCTAAACGGGCTCCTGAAGCTTTGAAGATTGTTCTCGATACTTACACCGAGCAACGCAACGATGGCGAGGAGTTCGCTGAGTACATAGACCGCGTTGGTGTTGGAGTGTTCGAAGAAAAATTCGGTGCCATGAAGGCGGAGCTTGGCCCATTGGATCGTGACAACATACAGAGCTACATGGACTGGGGCAAGACCGTGATCTACAAACTGGAACGCGGTGAAGGTGAGTGTGCCGTATAGAAGACGATCGCTTCACAAGTGGTAAACAACAAAAACGGGAGAGTGCTGTAATGCACTCGCCCGTTTTTCGTTATTGGAATCAGATAAGGACGACTATTTGTCTTGATCATCGTGTTGAGTGAACTCGATGATCTTGCCTTTGTCCTGTCGTGGTTGATTCACCGGTCGATCAGGTTTCGGTTCGATTCTTCTGCCTCGCCAGTATTTGACTTGCGGTTCGTCAATCGACGTTGGTTCAAGCGATTTGCATCGGCTGAAGATTGATCGTCCACCCCAGAAACCGCTTTGGGCAAATAAGCCTCGCTTTAGCGACAGATAATAACCAATTGCCAATAGTCCTATTCCGACCAGTGCGACAGGAACACGCGCGAATGACGTAAATGCGGCGGCTGCCAGCAAGGCGAGTCCCGCGATTATGAGGTAGCTCGGATTCAGCGCTACATTCGACAAGCGCTCTCTGCCTGGACGTTTTGGCACGGTAGGAGAAAACGGTTCGAACGTTGGTCTATCTGAAGAATTCGAGCCGGTAGGAAGATCATCAGATTTTTCGAGTATTTTGTCGATTTCCTGTTCGAAAATTGACTTGTCTGTCATGTGTAAATACTACCTAGTGGATGCACGGAGCGTTACTATACTCGACTACGTCCGCAGATCTCGCTGTGTGGTTCCACCTGAATTCGTTCACTAAAAACGCTAAAAAATGCCTGATATCGAGTACGACAATTTTCTTAAGATAGCGCTCTACAAGCTTGATTCCAACTTTCGGCGACTTGACCCAGATGAGAGGTCAAAAGCAAAGCAAGAGTTCGCCGAGGTAGTTGCCGTAAATTCGACAGAAAACCCGGTTAGAACGTATAGCACCGTTGGCACCCGAGCTGACGCGGAGTTGATGCTCGTACAGGACTCGAAGACTGTCGATACATTTCATTCTCTTTCGCGCGACATCAACAAATCGTTCTTGGGAAGCTATCTAGAACAGTCTTATTCGTACCTCTCTATTCGACGAAAGAGTCGTTATAAGCATGGTGGTGGCGCCTTAAAATTAAAAGACAACTACAAATATATGGTCGTTTACCCAATGACTAAAACTCGTCTTTGGTACGAGCGATCGATGCAAGAGCGTCAGGCAATGATGAACGACCATTTTAGAGTTGGGAAGAATTACCCGATGGTGAAGATCAACACGTCTTACGCGTTCGGTTTGGACGACACGGAGTTTGTACTTAGCTTTGAGATGGATGACCCGTCAGACTTTACGTCACTCGTCATGGACCTGCGAGAAGTGCCTGCCGCCCAATACACGCTTACCGAGATCCCAATTTTTACGACTATCAAGATGCCGATTGAGGAAGCTCTCGACGCGATGGTCTAAGCAGATCAAAACGATCATTTCAGTTGAAAACAAAAAGCCCCGGTGAAATCACCTGGGCTTTTTTAGATTCCTTAGAGGTCCGACTAGGTGTTGGCACCTGGCTCCGAAGAGTCGAAGTCGTATTCGTAGTTCAGCTTGATGAACTCCTGCTGATCATCAGGAACCTGGTCTTCAGGGTAAATAGCATTGACCGGGCACACTGGCTCACAAGCAGCACAGTCGATGCACTCATCCGGGCTAATGAAGAGCTGGTTGTCGCCAGGCTTCGAGTAGATACAGTCGACCGGACACACGTCCACGCACGCGCCGTCCATTACGTCAACACATTCCTTCGCGATGATGTAGGTCATCCGATGAGACTCCTGAGAAGTTGTAGCCGGTTCCTATTCCGACAGTCTAAGTGAGAAATTCACGGCGGATTATACGATTCCGTATTCCATGGTAAATATACTGCCATCCCCACGTTTTTGCAGAAATGTCAGCTGTTGTTATCTGGTTACTAATCCGGTGTGATTTAGTGGCCGCCGCAACCTCCGCCGCCGCCGCCGCCGCAACCTCCGCCGCCGCCACCGCCGCAACCTCCGCCGCCGCCACCGCCGCAACCACCACCACCGCAGCCACAGCCGGATGCGAAGTTAGGGTTAGAAATAACGAATCCCGAGCGCTCGAAACCTTCCACATAGTCGATGCTAGATCCTTCGAGCATTGGGGCGCTTTCGTCGTCAACGAGGGCATTTACAGTCCCCTCGACGATGGTGTCAGATTCAGACGGCTTTTCTTCGAGACCAAATACGTATTCGATTCCGCCGTGGTCGCCCGTGGCAACCGCAATTCGAAGGTATTGACCTTCAGCGTCCTGTTCTTTTAGGACCTCAAGCAGCTTTGTGGTTGCCGCTTCGGTGAACTCTACAACAGTCCTAGAACTGACCATGTGATGCTCCAGATATCCTTAATTAAAGGTCTTTTTGAGTCGTAGCTACTACTTTACGCGCGTTTTAGAGAAAAAAGTACAGATTTCGAAATGCATGCATGCGATGTGTATGTTCCACGGAATCTTTTCAGAATTTGTTGCCAAAAGATCGGAATTCGGCGGTATCATCTATTTTGTAGAATTTAAGATGTTCACTGCTCCCGGGGTAGAGACACCGTTACATTAAGACGAATTCAGGCTGCGACTGATCTGCCTGTCGGTGAAAACGACGCTCAATTCAGTGTAGACCCAGTTTACCGTTTAAAAAAATGGATAAATCTAGAATGGACGAACTCGATCGACAAATAATCACGCTACTAGAACGCAACGGACGTGCTTCTAATGCGCGTATTGCCCGCGATGTTGGAGTTAGTGAAGGCACGGTGCGCCGACGCTTGAAGCGTTTGATCAACGAACAGATCATTAACGTTATTGCCCTGCCTGATCCTCGAAAACTGGGGTACAACTCTGAGGCGCTTATCGGTGTTCAAGTTGACCCGGACAAGGTTGACGATGTCGCCTCCAAGATGGCGAATCTTGAACATACTCGGTGGGTCACTATTACGACCGGAACTTATGACGTATTTGCCTGGGCAACACTGCCGAACGCAGAGTCACTCGGTCGATTCCTTCGGGATGACGTCGGTGGCATCGATGGCGTCCGACGAACCGAGACTTTCGTCAACCTTCAAGTGATGAAGCGCGAGTTCGGTATACCTGCTTAGTCAGATCGAACAACTCGAAAAGAGGCACCTAACTTTGAGTAAAGTACCTCGTTTTATTTCCACCAATGGTGCGAATCCAAATATAATCATGTGACGTTCAAGGTGATACGCTCTAATCAATATGAGCACACGCTGAACTGTGAGACAGTGCTTACCGCCGACGAAACACAATGTGGCGGCCACAACTAATCAGGTCGAACTCGACCTTTCTGGAGAGAGCGATGCAGCAGACTGCTGTTACAGCCCATCGAACCGAACCACTTTCATTGCTTGGACCGGCTGAGCCGTCACTGCTCGAGCGCTTGGTTCCCAACGCTACTGCCTGGCAAAAATCGGCAGCTGTTGTTTTGGGAATCGTTCTCGTCTCGCTCTTTGCACAGGCACGCTTCTTCATACCTGATAATCCAGTGCCGATCACTCTTCAAGGGTTCGGAATTTTGATGCTTGGTGGAGTACTCGGTTGGCGGTTGGGAGTCACCTCGGCGGTCGGGTACTACCTGGTTGGCATGGCAGGATTCCCTGTTTTTGCCAAAGGCGGTGAAGGCTGGGACTACGTTATTCACGGTGCGACCGGCGGCTACCTGCTTGGATTTATCCTTGCAGCTGGTGTTGTCGGTTACCTCTCTCAGCGAGGCTGGAACCGTGGTCGCAGCTTATGGCCAATGATGCTTGGTTCGTTGCTCATTTATGCACCTGCACTGGTTTGGCTGAGCGTGTTCGATTTCGGATGGCCAGCCGAAGGCAAGCTACTGTCTCAGGCTCTGTACCCTTTCCTTCCCGGTGACATCCTCAAGTTGATGGCTGCCGCTGCGGTTACAGGTGGTTTGTGGCGATACGCCGATAGCAAGCGGTAGCCCCGATTTACCTAATCGGCTAAATCTTGAGTGCTTCCAGCACGAGATATCACGAACTATCTGAACGAACAGGAAAATATTGTGTACAAAGACACGAACTGCGGAGACCCCCGTGAATCCTCGGTTGGCTCTCAGATAACTGTTGCTGGATGGGTTCATCGCCGGCGCGACCACGGAAATCTCATCTTTATCGACCTGCGAGACCGAAGCGGCCTGCTGCAAGTTGTGTTTAACCCGGAGTATGGCGATAAGGGTCATGATCTGGCGCAGAGCCTGCGCTCGGAGTGGGTTGTACAAGTAACGGGAAAGGTAGTTTCTCGACTCCCCGGTGCCGAGAATCCAGATCTTCCTACAGGACAGGTTGAATTGTCGGCAACTGACTTGACCGTCCTAAACCGCTCGATCACTCCACCGTTCGAAGTTGCCGACGACGTTGATGTCGACCCTACGACCCGACTAAAGTACCGTTTCGTGGACCTGCGACGACCGAAGATGCAGGAAAATTTGCGACTCCGACACAAGGTTTCTCACATCATATGGGACTACATGTCGGAAAAAGGATTCACGCAGATTGAAACTCCGATTTTGATCAAGAGCACCCCTGAAGGTGCGCGTGACTACGTTGTTCCGAGCAGAGTCCATCCAGGTGATTTCTATGCGTTGCCACAATCGCCTCAACAACTTAAGCAGTTATTGATGGTTTCAGGTGTCGAACGCTATTTCCAGATCGCTCGTTGTTTCCGTGATGAAGATCTGCGCGCCGACCGGCAGCCAGAGCACACACAACTCGACTTCGAAATGTCATTCGTCCACCAGGACGATGTGATGGAACTAGTCGAGGATCTGTACAAGAACATTGTTGCGGAAACAGTTCCCGACGGAGAAGTGATAACTCCGTTCCCACGACTCACTTATGCAGAGGCGATGGAGCGGTTCGGTTCAGACAAACCTGACCTTCGTTACGGGATGGAGCTCACAACAATTACCGAAACTGCTGCTAGCTCTGACGCTCGAGTCTTCCAGGTCGTGGCGTCTTCAGGCGGCACGATTCGTGGATTGGTTGCGCCAGACTGCGGAAACTATGGTCGCCGCCAGACTGACGAACTGACTGAGTTTGCTAAATCGAGTGGAGCACAAGGTCTGGTGTTCATCGCGCTGGACGAGAACGCACCGTCTATAGACGGACTCGAGGATGACCACATTAAGTCACCCCTCAAGAAATTCCTTTCAGTCGACGTCGTGAAAAAGATGGCGACTGAAATGGGAGCAGAACCCGGCGACTTGATGTTGATCGTTGCTGGCACAGACAAGCTCGTGAACACGGTTCTTTCGAACCTGCGTGGCGAGATGGCTCGACGTCTCGATCTCGCTGATCCGAAGAAAATTGCTTTTGCGTGGGTATATGACTTTCCGCTTTTCGAATGGGACGATGAGCTGAAGAAGTATGAGCCAGCGCACCACGTATTCTCCTCGCCAAAAGCGGAGCACATGGATTACCTCGACTCCGATCCCGGAAAAGTGATTGGCACGCTGTGGGATCTTGTATGTAACGGTTCTGAAATGGGATCGGGAAGTATTCGAATCCACGACAGAGATCTGCAGGCGAAACTGTTCAACATTATTGGTTACACCGAAGAACAGATTGCCGACCGGTTCGGACAGCTCCTTACGGCGTTTACGTATGGCGCGCCGCCTCATGGAGGCATGGGACTTGGGTTGGATCGGCTCGTCGCTATCCTCGCAGGAGAAGACGCAATCCGCGAGGTCATTGCGTTCCCGAAAACCCAGTCAGCGTTCGATCCGTTGTTCCAGGCTCCATCGAAGATTGAAGAGCAACAACTCGACGAGCTCCACTTACGCGTAGTGATGCCTAAAACGTAGCACCACGCATACGTGTAGCCGCTCGGGAATTTTGGGGTTCCGAACCGCCAACCCTGAGTTACAATTTATTCGTAACAACGAGCGCCACGCGGCGCTCCTTTCATTCACAGGGTTGCACCGCAAGCGCCGGGTTCTTGGTGCTATTGCGAATTAATTTGTCCGGAGACTGCGTTGAAATTTACTCGCGACGATGGTGAAAACCGTCAGGCAGTTCTTCACATTGAAGTAGAAGAAGATCGTGTGGAGAAACATCTCCAGCGAGCGCACCAGAAGGTTTCGGCGCGCGTAAATATTCCTGGATTCCGAAAGGGCAAGGCTCCTCGCTCGATCGTGGAGCAGTTTGTCGGGAGAGAATACCTTCTTGAAGAAGCCTTGGAGACTCTCGTTCCCGAAGCGGTGGGTGTTGCGGTTGAAGAGTCAGACATTCCTTCAACTCACACTCCTCCGCTAATCAATGTTGTTGAGCGTGAGCCGATCGTGAAGATAGACGCCACCGTTGCTCTACCACCTGTTGCAAAGCTCGGTGACTATAAGAAGCTCAAGTTTGATGATGAGCTTGAAGCTGTGACTGATGAGCAGATCGAAGAACAGTTAACGCAGATTCAGGAATCGCAGGCAACCTGGGAGCCTGTGAAGCGCGCAGCGAAGTTGGGTGACATGTTGACGTTGTCGACCAAGGGATTGGTCGAAGGCCAAGAGTTCGCGAATGTTGACGGTGGAGATTTTGTTGTCGAAGAAGGCAGCATGAATCCCGTTCCAGGATTCTCAGAGCAGTTGGTTGGCCTCAAGGCTGAAGGTTCAAAGGAATTCGATATCGAAATTCCCGGCGACTACCCGAACGATCAGTTCGCTGGCAAGACTGCAAACTTCACTGTTGAGGTCGTTGAAGTAAAGAAGAAGAACCTCCCCAAGATCACCAATGCTCTTGCAGCTTCACTGGGAGAAGACTTCACGACGGCTGCGGAATTGCGTACCCGGATTAGCGATAATCTCGAAGCGCAAGCAAAGGACAATTTGCGAAGATCGCTGGAAGAAAAGATTATCGACGCACTGGTGGAAGATGCAGAGTTTGAAGTGTCGCCAATGATCATTGAACACGAGGCAGAACATGTTCTCGAGGATCAGCAGCGACAGCTTGCGCAGTACAACATCGACCTCCAGCAGTACATGCAGGGAATTGGCAAGACGAACGAAGAGATCGTTGCTGAGGCCAAGGATTCTGCAGAACTTCGCCTGAAGCGGATGCTTGTTGTTGACACGTTGGCGGAAGACACAGGCGCCTCTGCAAGCGACGAGGAAGTAACTGCCGAAATTGCGTTGATGCAACAAATGCCCCAGTACGCAAACGAGAGTTTGGACACAGATAAAGCGCGTGAAGCGGTTCAGCGGATACTGCGTCGACGAAGCGCTATTGATCAAGTAATCGAAATCACTCACCAACCCCAGGCCGCTAATAAAGCCTCGGCGAAGAAATCGACCGCAACCAAGAATAAAACTGCTGCAAAGGCGAAGGCGAAAGCCAAGCCAGCTGCAAAGAAAAAATCGGCCAGCACTGCGAAGGCGAAATCCACCCGCACTGCCGCCAAGAGCGAAAATTAGACTTTTACTCCTTGTGAGGGCATTGAATATGACATCAGGACTCATCAAACCAGACAACTTCGGCGAAGGAACCGCCCCGCAGGGCAAGGACAGTCCATTCCTGCAGCTGCCAGAGTCCATTGTTCCAATGGTTATTGAAACAGGCGCACGAGGCGAGCGAGCATACGACATCTACTCACTGCTCCTGAAGGAACGAATTGTGTTCCTCGGCACACCGATCAATGCTCAGGTAGCGAACTTGATCGTTGCGCAGATCCTATTCTTGGCTCGTGAGGATCCAGAGAAAGACATCAACCTGTACATCAACTCACCCGGCGGTGAGGTGTACTCGGGAATGGCGATTTACGACACGATGCAGTTCGTGCCGTGTGATGTTGCGACTTTCTCGGTTGGTCTCTGCGCAAGCATGGGAACAGTGCTGCTTACCGCTGGTGCCGCTGGCAAGCGGTACACAATGCCGAACTCGACTATTCACATGCACCAGCCTTTGAGCGGTACTCAAGGTCAGGCTTCGGACATTGAGATTCACGCCCGCGAAACACTCCGAATCCAGGACCGCCTCCGCCAGATTATTGCTGACCATACGGGTCAATCTTATGAGCGCATAGCGCGAGACTCTGACCGTGATTTCTGGTTGAATGCAGAGCAGGCGGCTGAATACGGACTCGTAGATGAAGTACTGAAGCCAGAATCTCTAAGCACTGAGTAGAGCCTTTTACGTCACTCCTAAAGTTCACTTAGACGTACGGCAACATCGAAGTAGGCTAGGCACTCAACAAATGACGACAGATCAGACAAACGGCGGCGGTGGCGACGGTACTCAGACCGTAGAAGCCTATTCTTGCTCGTTCTGTGGGAAGCCACAGGAAAGCGTTCGAAGGCTAATTGCAGGTCCGTCAAAAATATTCATTTGTAATGAGTGCGTTGGCAGGTGCCAGCAGATCATTGCTGATGACCAACCGATTGTTAAGCCTCACCAGAACCCGACCACTCCACGTGACATGTTCGAATTGCTCAATGAGTATGTGATCGGGCAGGAGCGCGCCAAGCGGGTTATCTCGGTTGGTGTGTACAACCACTACAAGCGAATCTGGTTCGGAACTGAAGACCCTGATGTTGAGCTTCAGAAGACTAACGTAATGCTTGTTGGCCCGACCGGTTGCGGTAAGACTCATTTGGCTCAGACGTTGGCACGAATTCTTGATGTCCCGTTCGCCATTACCGACGCAACTTCACTGACAGAAGCTGGTTACGTTGGTGAGGACGTTGAGAACATTCTCCTCCGTTTGATACAGGACGCTGAGTTCGACATTGCTCGGGCTGAGCAGGGCATTATCTACATCGACGAAATCGACAAGATTGCGCGAAAATCTGCCAACCCGTCAATCACTCGAGACGTTTCGGGTGAAGGTGTTCAGCAGGCTCTCCTCAAGATCCTCGAAGGTGCAGTTGTAAACGTTCCGCCACAAGGTGGTCGCAAACACCCGCACCAGGAGTTCTTGCAGATCGACACCTCGAATATCATGTTCATTCTCGGTGGGGCATTCGATGGGCTCGGGGAGATTATCAAGGGTCGACAGACCAAAGATGCGACCTCGATCGGATTCAATTCGATTAGCAAACCAACGGAAGAAGAGTTGGCCGACTTTACAGCTGTGGAGCCCGGTGACTTGCTCAACTTTGGATTTATTCCTGAGTTCATTGGTCGTGTGCCGCTGGTTGTAGGTCTTTCCGATCTCAATCACGAAGAGTTGATTCAAGTTTTGACCGAGCCGAAGAACGCTCTAGTACGCCAGTACGAGGCCTTGTTCAAGATGGACGGTGTCGAACTTGAGTTCTCTAAGGGTGCACTTGATGCAACCGCTGAGCTTTCGCATGAACGGCGTGCAGGTGCCCGTGGTTTGAGGTCGATTGTAGAAGAGCTTCTCGTTGACGTGATGTACGAGCTTCCATCGATGGAGGGTGTGAAGAAGTGCATCATCATCAAGGAAGCGGTGACAGATAACGCCTGGCCTCAGTTACTCGATGCGGATGGCAACCGACTCGATGGTGACCTGCCAGATGGCAAGCACACCGTGGCTGCATAAGTTCTAAACGCTGTGCTTAGATAGTGAAAACGAAAACCCTCGACGCATCGCCGAGGTTTTTTTATCAGGTTGTTGGAAAAACTCGAGTCGAACAACTTCGCTACAACTCTGCTTTGTCCGTATAGGTAGTAAGAGTTATGTTGTGAGGGTATAGGTGCTCGCGAGTATCAAAGAAATAGTCTAAGACTTTCGTTGTTAGTGGAGTGCAGCCCACTCACATTTCTGGACGTCAACATTCTGAAGCTCCAATTTAGGCTCAGGAAAATTTGGAAAGTCGCCGAGTTCAGATATGGAATCGGTTCAAGTTTTGGGGTGGGGTCGCGTTACTCATCGTCTTAGCCGTATTCTTTTTGATCTCGATAATCAGCGGCTGTGAATATCGATAGTAGAACTAATTTCTAATCGATGCTTCGACTTCTGGCGTGAGGTCGGTGATTTCGCCTGAGCCGGTCGGGTCGATTCTGCCTGATGCCACGGCTTTAATCGTTTCAATTAGCAGAGGACGTTCTCTAAGGAGACCGGCTTCCCTGATTGCCTTGAACAGCGGAAGCTTTTCGCCTGGGTCCGATTTGAGCATAGCGAGATCGGTTCCAGTGAGTTCGTTCCAGAGCGTTTCGAAAGCTCCGCCACGGACTGTGAATTTTGTCGTGGAAAGAACGGGTCCTTCGTCTACGTCTTCAGTCGAAACGTGAATCATTGCACCGGTTTCGTTTAGTCCTTCAGTGATCACATCCCAGACCGCCTGTTGCCACATTCCAATCGTTCCGCCCGGGAGAGCGGGATGAAGGTTCAATGTGATGTACTCAGAGCACAGTAGCGGTGCGATGAGCATGTATCCGGCGTGAACGGCGATATCTGTGCTGTACGGCCGTAGGAGCTCAATTGCGGCTCGGTCAAATTTTTCACGCAGCTCGGACCACGGTCGATTTTCGTGAGTTTGTCGAAAATCCCTGGAAGAAAGGGTTACAAGTGGTATACCTTTCGACTCGACAAGATCGAGAAATCGATCGGTTCGCTTCGTCTGACCTTTTACGCGGTTGACGAAAACGAACGCGAGTTCAGCGTTAAGGGATCCTGACTCAATGGCATCGAGTCCGGCCTTCAGAAGACCGTACGAGCCCTCGCCGCGACCCGTAGAAAACCAGCCGATTTTTAGTGGCGTGTATTTCGTCAAATCAGATGATGACGGCACGAACTAAGCGTCCTCGACTTTGTCGCCGTTGATCTCCTCGGGGTCTTCGACGAGATTCATCTGTTCAGCGAAATTCGCCTGCATGCGTGTGATTTTCAGTTCCGACTTGGACAGTATTTCGTTGCACTTGGTTGCGAGCTTCATTCCTGTCTCGAAAAGCTTGGTTGATTCGTCGAGAGAAAGTCCGCCAGCTTCGAGTGTACGAACTACTTCTTCGAGTTCAGAAAAGGATTTTTCGAACGATTTAGCTGCCGGTTTTCCTGGTTCTTTCTCTGACGATTCTGCCATCGGTTTCCTGTCGGTTGATTGTGTTGAGTAATTGTAGCGTTACTCGGTTCAGATGATTTCGATTAATGACGTAATCCGCTCGAAGTTCCTAATCTTTTGAGTCGCTCGTATCGACGTTATCGACCGTGGTTTCCACGCCACCATCGGCAAATATAACGCCGAGTTTGTCACCCGATTTGAACTGCTCAGCGCTGGTGGCAACGCTGCCGTCAGCTAAACGTGTGATCGTGTATCCCCTGCTCAGGATCTTGGATGGCCCGAGAGCGTTCAGCGAGGCCTCGACTGTGGCCAATCTTTGCCGGGATGACTCGACTAGTCGTTGACCTGCAAGTCGTGCACGAGTCAAAAGTTCGTCGATTCGTTGACGCGGAGCGTCCGTGTCGGGAATCTGCATGCTCATACGGTCGACCGCTAGCTCGAATTGGGAACGACAGTCTCTCATGGATCTGGTGACGATTTCGTCGATGCGATCTGAGAAACCGGAGATATATGCAGACAGGTCTCGAATGTCGGGGGCGACAATTTCGGCTGCCGCTGACGGTGTGGGGGACCGTCGATCTGCGACGTAGTCAGCAATAGTTGTGTCGGTTTCGTGTCCAACCGCGCTTATGGTGGGTACGTCGGAGGCAAAAATCGCTCGAGCGACAGATTCCTCGTTGAATGGCCACAGGTCTTCTAGCGATCCTCCACCGCGAGCTACGATGGCAACATCAATGTCGTCCATCGCGTTTAACGCCCGAAACGCCTGGACGATTTCTGGAGCCGCTCTTTCTCCTTGAACCGAGGTTGGAATCAGGGTCAGTTCTGCGAGGGGATACCGCCGAGAGAGAACGTTCAATATGTCCTGAATTACCGCTCCGGTGGGTGATGTGATTACCGCAATTCGGGCAGGTAGCTCAGGTATCGGACGTTTGCGCCCTGAATCGAAAAGTCCTTCCGCTTCAAGGCGTTTGCGCATCTCTTCGAACGCCTGTTGGAGAGCGCCGATTCCGTCGGGTTCGACACGATCAACGTAGTACTGAACGTCGCCACGGGCGGTGTACATCGAAATGCGACCATGGCAAATAACCTGGTTTCCATCTGCGAAAAACTCTCCGCCACGACCGGATCGGAACATCACTCCGCGAATTACAGATTTTTCGTCCTTCAGGGCGAAATAGTGGTGTCCTGAAGACGGATTGCGGTAGCCGGATACTTCACCAACAACAGTTAGATCGGCTAGGCGTGGGTCGGATTCGAGACTTGCTTTGAGGTAATCGGTGACGGCACTAACTGTGTACGCAGTCGTATGACTTGCGACGTCACCTTGTGAATCGTAGTTGTCGGTCATAAGCGAATGATTTCACACTTGATCGACAGCTACCAGCATCAGCGTCCGGATATTCAATACGAATGGTTGCAATCGCATCCAACATCCCTTGCAGGCAGGGAGTTAGAGAATGGGACTTTAGGTGTGTGAGTGAGTTAGTCTTTGATGGGATGTTTTGACCCACACCCTGACTTCTCCTTGGGAGAGAGGGAACGTCGAACGTGCTGTGGTTTACTCGGCGCGGCCGGTGTATTCGCCGGTGGTGGTGTTGACCATGATTCTGTCACCGGTCGAGACAAACAGGGGGACCTGCAAAGTCAAACCAGTAGTGGTTGTTGCTGGCTTTGTTGCACCGCTCTGGGTGTCGCCTCGAAGTCCGACTTCAGTCAGACCAATTTCTAGAACGACTGAAGGTGCAACTTCGACTGAGAGCGGGACACCCTCGTACATCGTTACTTCCAGCGTGTCGCCCTCAGCGATGTACTTGAGTGCATCGCCCAGCACTTCTTCGGTGATGGCAAACTGTTCGAATGTTTCGGTATCCATGAAGTTGTGCATGTCGCCGTCAGGGTAGAGGTACTGCACAGTTGGAGTTTCGACTTCAGCTCTGGTCAGTTTCTGGTTGCCCTGGAGCTTTCGCTCGTAGACATTTCCGGTCTGCACCTGCCGAACCTTCAGCGTCAGAGTCGGTGGAGCCTTGGGTGCCTGACGGTGTTGCCAGTCGAGGATCTGGTAGACGTCATCATCAAGGATGATGGTCATATTTCGACGAATTTCGCTGGAGGAGATTGTCATCGCAGTTCCGTGTTTTCCTTTGGGGGCGCAGTGTTCTCGTTTCGACTTTCAAATATACGTGAAAATTGACTCTAGAACGTCATTTTTTCGGCATGACTGAGAACTCGCGCTTTGTCGTTCTCGAGAACCACGACATCTTCAATGCGAACGCCACCCCAGCTGGGGATGTAAATGCCTGGTTCTATAGTGAAGGGCATTCCGTTTTCAAGCTTGCCTTTCGAGTTAGGTCCTACGCCGGGATTTTCATGAACTTCGAGTCCCAGACCGTGTCCAAGGCTGTGCCCGAAATCGTTTTCGTGACCTGCCTCTGAAATGATTTTTCTTGCGATAGCGTCGCAGTCTTCACCGGTCATGCCCGACGTGACCATATCTATTGCCGCGAGTTGGGCGGTGAGCACGATGTCGTAGACGCGCTTAATCTCGTCATCTGCCTCTCCAAGCACGACGGTTCGTGTTAAATCCGAGCAGTATCCCTCGTAGCGAGCACCGCAGTCGAAGACGATGGTTTGGCCTTCGACGAGCTTTGAATCGCTAGTCGCGTGGTGCGGCCGCGCAGCGTTGGGTCCTACAGCGACGATGGTGTCGAAGGAGATGGATTCAGCTCCCCGCTCGCGTACCGCCTTTTCGAAGATCCATGCCGCTTCTTTTTCGGTCATACCAACTTCAAGCTGAGCCGCGGTTTCTTCAAAGGCTTGATCGCCAATGTTTATGGCGCGCTGGAGTAGTTCTAGCTCTCCAGCGTCTTTGTACGCCCTGAGGTCAACTCCGATTCCAGAAGTAGGTTTGAGCTCGGGGTCAGCGTCGTTCTCTTTTAGTGCTTTTTGGAAGCGTTCGAGAGTTCCGACAGTCATGTCATCGGATTCGAAACCAAGTGTATTTATTTCGAATTCTTTGACGAGATTGGCAAGCCAATCGGACTTTCCACCGATTCGATCAATCCGCCATCCTGGTGCATGTTGTGCCGCTTGTTCGGTGTAGCGGAAGTCTGTGCAAATTACCGCGTCGTTTTGAGTTACGAGCAGATAGCCTGCGCTGCTGACGAATCCCGAGACATAACGACGATTCTCGCCATTGCTAATGAATATCGCATCCAACTCGTCTTTGGCGAGTCGCTCTCGAAGCTTTTGGACGCGCGATGGAAATCGGAAATCGCTCAATGCGAATGAACCTCGGTTTGTGAATAGAGACTAACTGTCGATCAATGAAGTGAGATGGTCGAGGGCGTAAATGTACCCCGACGGACCGAATCCTGCCATTTGGCCAACCGCTTTGGCGGCGAAAACGGATTCCTGTCTGAACTTTTCTCGTGCGTGAATGTTCGACAGGTGAACCTCGACGAACGGCAACGAGGCGTCGAGCAAGGCATCCAGTATCGAGTAACCAACCTGAGTGAGCGCGCCAGCGTTGAGGATTACACCAGACGCTCCAGATGATTCTTCCTGGATGAAGTCGACAATTGCACCTTCGTGGTTCGACTGGAAAAACCGGACTGTCACACCTAGGGCTTCGGCTTTAGCAGCAATATCACCCTCTATATCGGCGAGAGTTTTTGTGCCGTACAGCGAATGATCTCGCTTACCGAGATTGTTCAGATTGGGTCCGTTTACTACAAGAATCGTTGCTGGCAAGATTTACTTCCGTTTCCGGGTTTTCACGATTGTGGACACGATAGGTAATTCTTAAGAAAGTGTCCTCTTCGATCAAGATTACTACGTGGCCGACTCAAAATGCTCCGACTTTGTATCACCAGAATTGTCGGTCGATTTCTTTTTGGATGCCCTAGGATGCGCGCCCAGGTATACGTTGCGGGCTTGTTCAGCCGAAATATGAGTGTAGATCTGGGTCGTTGCCGGACTGGTGTGCCCCAGTAAGTCCTGAACAACACGTAAGTCAGCACCACCGTCCAGAAGATGTGTGGCAAAACTGTGCCGCAGTGAGTGGGTGTGGAAATCTGGATCAAGGCCAGCTGCAAGTGCGTATTTTTTTACGATTCTTTGCATAGATCGAGCACTAAGTCTGCCCCCGGACTGGTTCATCCAAAGTGCAGATTCTGTATTCCTGGATACAAATCTTGGACGGACATAGGACAAATACTTCTCGATCCAGTCGGCTGCTTGCGAACCGAATAGGGCGATTCGGGGTTTCGACCCTTTTCCGATCACTCTGATTTCTCGGTTTTCTAGGTCTATGTCCGCCACGTCTGTCGAGTTAGCTTCAGAAACTCTAAGACCTGCTCCGTAGAGTAGTTCCAGCAAGGCTCGGTCACGGATTCCAGCGTTCGTCGTGGTGTTGGGTTCGTCAAGGAGTCGCTCAATCTCGAAGCTGGATGCTATCGCCGGCAGCTTTTTTTCTTTTCGTGGACCGACCACCAGGTCAGCAGGATCGGTCTCGATTATTCCTTCGTTACGTAGGAATCGATAGAACGACTTAAGCGCCGAAAGCTTACGGGCGATGCTGCTCCGCTCGAACTCGTCGGTGACTAGCGAAGCGAGATAACCACGTAGAAACAGTCGGTCGGTCTTGTCAAGATAGCCGCCCTCATGAGCTTCAAGATACTCGACGAACGGAACTAGATCGTTGATGTAGTTTCGAACCGTGTGTTCGGTCAGCTGGCGAGTTGTCGACAGGTGCTCGGCAAAGTCACGAACGTACCCGGTCATCTTCGGGTTATCGTTCTTTCGAAGGACTGCCTCCATCGCCGGTGATGGAAGCTTCACGTCGGTGCTCATAGGTTCACCGCCGGTTCGTTAAGTCTTGGCTTTGGACTTCTTCGCAGCCTTTTTCTTGGTGGGCTTACGACGGGCGCTTCGCTTTGCTTCAGCTTCTGCAGCAGCAGCAGCGGCAGCCTCAGGGTGCAGGATGGCGCACTTTTCCATTGCTGCTTTCCACGCGATCTCCCAGTTCTCTTTGACTTCACCGCTGGCTCGTTCGCCAGGTCGTTCTGAAATCGAAACTCTGCACTCCGGGAATCGACCGCACGACAGGAATTTGCCGTACCGACCGGTACGAAAAACAAGTGGGTCTCCGCCGTCACATTTCTCATCGCTGATTTGAAGAAGGCTTTTTCGGTCGACTCGCTCAGCTTTACTTGCCGTTTCACTTACGGCCTGGTCGAACGGACCGAAGAACTCTTTCAACATTTCGACCCAGTCCTGTTCGCCTTCAGCGACCGAGTCGAGCTTCGCCTCCATGTCGGAAGTAAAACCGGTGTCCATGATGTTGGCGAAGTACGTCGTTAGGAAGTCCGAAACAGTAATTCCCATCGGAGTGGGCTTGAAGCGAGTCTTCACACGATCGACGTACTGCCTGCGTTCGATTGTGCCAACAATTGACGCATACGTGCTAGGACGCCCGATTCCCTGTTCTTCCAAAAAACGAATCAGATTGGCTTCTGTGTAGCGAGGTGGTGGCTGCGTGAACTTCTGATCAGCATTGACCGTCTTTTTCTTGAGATCGTCGCCCCCGTTGAGCGGCGGAAGCTGGTTGCTGTCCTCGTCTTCAGCATCCTCATCTTTGGTCTCAATGTAGAGCTTTCGGTAACCGTCGAACTTGATCACCCTACCGGATGATCGCACCGTGTATTCACTGCCGTTCGAGGCTGTCGCAGTGATGTCCACACCTGTGTTGTCGACGATCGCGTCGGACATCTGGCTGGCGACGGTCCGCTTCCAGATCATGGTGTAGAGACGAAGTTGTTCCTGTGAGAGATAAGGCGCAACACGTTCGGGTGTGTTGTCGATTGAGGTTGGTCGCACTGCCTCGTGAGCTTCCTGCGCTGACTTGCTTCGAGTTCGGTAGTGCCTGGGACCTGTGGTGTAATCGTCGCCATATGCCCCTTTGATAAACGCCTGTGCTTCGTCGAGGGCGTTTTGGGCGAGATTCACCGAGTCGGTACGCATGTAAGTGATCAGTCCGACAGGTTCTGCGCTTCCGAGTTCGATTCCTTCGTAAAGATCCTGGGCGATGCGCATCGTTCGTTGTGCACTGTATCGGTGCGATCGCGCGGCTTGCTGTTGCAATGTCGACGTGGTGAACGGCGGGCGAGGTCGCTGTTTGGCTTCACGTCGTGTGACTTTGGATACCGCGTAGTTGGCGGAATCGAGATCCTTCTTGATCGTCATCGCGGTGGTTTCGTTATCAACCATCGGCTTGCCTTTTTGGTCGGGGACAGTTGTCAGGTTCGCATTGAATGTGAACTTACGCGTACCGGACTCTGTTTCGAGATCGACCGTAATTACCCAGTATTCTTCGGGTTTGAAGGCTTCGATTTCACGTTCGCGATCAACAATGATTCTCAGAGCAACGGACTGCACTCTGCCTGCAGAAAGACCTCGTTTTACTTTGCTCCAGAGAACGGGACTCAGCTTGTATCCAACGATTCGATCGAGGAGTCGACGCGCCTGCTGAGCGTTGACCAGCTCCATGTCGATTTCACGAGGGTGTGAGAACGCTTCTTCGACTGCGTCGTTGGTGATTTCGTGAAATACGACGCGCTTTAGGTTTGCCGACTTGGCGAGGTCGGCTGCTTCGATTAGATGCCAGGAAATCGCCTCACCTTCGCGGTCCGGGTCAGTTGCGAGGTAGACGGAGTCGGCCTGTTTTGCGGCTTTTTTGATTTCGCCAATGAGGTTTGCTCGTCCGCGAACGTTTACGTAGGTTGGCTCGAACGTCAGGTTCTCCACATCGACTCCGAGGGAGCTTTTTGGAAGGTCTCTAACGTGACCCATAGATGCCTTAACGACGTAGTTGTCGCCAAGGAAGCGGCCTACTGTACGAGCTTTTGCGGGTGACTCTACGATTACAAGATCACGCTTTGACGATTTCGCCAACTGTATTTTCCTTCAGAGCGGTGATCTGCGGTTTTTAGTAAGAGATCACCGGACGTTCTTTATCAGCAATGAATTGCATCGAACCGACCTGACGGGCATTACCCTTCAGTTCCAACATGATGAGAACCGAGCTAACCGCCGAGGCGGATTCACCAAGCGTTCTTGTAATGTCGTCGACATGAACCGAGCCATCCGATTTTTCGAGCAGGTCGATTACACGATGTTCGATACTTAATACATTGTTCTCACGCGCGAGGTTGTCAAGCGCGTTTTCGCTAAACCCTGCTGAATTCTGCACGGATGATTGATCGATTGTGGGAGGATCAACGGTTTGGTTGAGTCGAGACTCGATGTTCAGGTCTTCCAGAATGTCGTCAGCGCAGGTCGTGAGTTTTGGATTAGCCAGTTGAGATGGCGGAGAGGACAGGATTCGAACCTGCGGTGAATTTGCACCCACA
>CEUN01059338.1_pt1 | contig 33734 bp, 29 predicted proteins | sample 361501 | NCBI WGS metagenome assembly CEUN01 (sample SAMEA2622801, study PRJEB7988) | marine metagenome | biome: marine biome (ENVO:00000447); feature: marine epipelagic mixed layer (ENVO:xxxxxxxxx); material: "saline water (ENVO:00002010), including plankton (ENVO:xxxxxxxx)" | depth 120 m | reverse complement strand
TCAAGCTCCTCCATCGTGAGCAGGTCTTTCTTGGGCAGAAACGTCATGTCCTCGGACATGCAGTAGACACAGCGGAAGTCACAGCGGTCCGTAACGGAGAGCCGGATATAGCTGATCTCGCGGCCGAAGGGGTCGACGAGCTGGGGCATGGGAACCTGCACAGTTTGGAAAGCTATGACTAGAATATAGGGAGGCGAAGGCGAGGCGTCCATGGCGGGCCTCCGGCCAAGACAGGAGCCCACACGCCCGGAGGATGCAGAAACGCGCTGTCAGCGTGTTTCTGCCTGACTTCCGGGATATGGGCCCCTGCCGGCGCAGCGGCTCAGGTTGTTGGTCGGGCTGCAGTTTGGGTCCCTATGTCGAACTGAAGGATAACAGGTGAGGGAAGACTGCTCAGTCGGCCTCGCTGTCGTGTTCGGCGACCAGCTCACGGAACCTCGGAATCAGCTCGTGGCCGTAGGCCTCCGCGTCGGGAAGCGGGTCCCAGCCGCGGATCAGGATGCGGCTGGCGCCGAGCTTGTAGTAGGCGAGCAGGGCCTTTGCGACGGTCTCGGGTGTGCCGACCAGGGCGGTGGTGTTGCCGTGGGCGCCGGTGGCGGTGGCCAGCGGCATCCAGAGGCAGCTGTCATAGACATCCTGTCTGGCGGCGGCTTCGAGCAGTCGCTGGGAGCCGCGGTTCTCCGGCTGGTTGTCGTAGTCACGTGCCTTGGCTGCAACAACACCGTCGAGCACGGCATGAGCCTTGTCCCAGGCCTGGTCTTCCCTGTCGGCGATGATCGGGCGGACAGAGACGGAAAAGGTGAGGGGGGTGGTTCGCTCGCCGCCGGCTGCACGAATACGCTCTATGATGGTGGCCGTGTCGGCCAGTGGTTCACCCCAGAGCATGAAGACGTCGAGGCACGGTGCGAGGGTTTCGAGCGCCGCCGTTGATCCGCCGCCACCGAAGAACGGCATGCGTGGCTGTTGCACACAACGTATGTCGGAGAACCCGCCCACGACGCAATAGTGCACACCGTCGAAGTCGAACGGCGTGTCCGAGGTCCAGCTCTGCTCCATGACCGCCATATACTCGGCCATCCGAGCATAGCGGCTGTCCTTGTCGAGGAAGTCGCCGTCGGTTGCCTGTTCGGCATCGTTGCCGCCGGCGATCATGTGGACCGCCACGCGGCCGCCGGTGAAGTGATCGAATGTGGCGAATTTGCGGGCGGCCAGCGTCGGTGCGATGAAACCGGGCCGGTGGGCGATCAGGAATCGCAGGCGCTCGGTGACCGTGGCGGCGTGGGCGGCGACAAGAAAGCCGTCCGGCGCGCCCGCGAAGTAACCGACCAGCGCCGTGTCGAAGCCTGACGCCTCGTGAACGGTGGCTGCGGCCTCGATGGCCTGTTTATCGAACACCGGCCCCTGTTTGCCCAGGAGTTCGGAATCAATCTGGTGATTGACCCAGCCGATCAGTTCGACGGGCATGGCCTAGAGCACCCGCCAGACCCAGCAGCGGTGACGGATGTGGGGCTCTGAGGCAATCGACGGGAAGGGCTCACCGGCTTTGACCAGCTCCCACTTTCCCGCGTCGACCAGCTCCTGCTGCCTGGCGGAGAAGTCGGGCGGCTCTTCGTCGGAACGGAGGGTGTAGAGGATCAGGCCGCCGGCGCGGGTGATGCGCAGCAGTTCGTCGAACGATGAGGCCGGGGCATGGTTGGGTGTGAAGACGCCGCAGGCCGTGGTAGCTCCGAACACGCTGTTGGCGTATCCGAGCGGTTTTCCCAGTTCCATCACCCGGCAGTGGCTGTAGATGCGTTTGCGTCGGGCGACCTCGAGCATGCCGGGTGAGAGGTCGTTGGCGCTCATGTCGCGATAGCCGGCTTCTGCCAGCAACTCGCCGAGCAGACCGGTTCCGGCACCCGCGTCACAAATTCGCGTGCGTTTGTCGACATGGCGTTCGACGACCTTGGCGAGTTCGATGTGCCCGGTCCAGCCGACATCGTCGGTCATGGCTGCGTCGTAGACGCCGGCGCTTTCGTCGTAACGCTCGACCAGCGTGTCCTGGTCTTTCGCGCCATAAAACACCTTGGGATCGGCCTTGGCATGTTCGTGGCGGATGGGCATGACGCCCCCTTCAGCACTTTCGATCGCAGTCTGCCGCAGTTGCCCGCGTTTGGGAATTGCGCTGACAGCATGGCGCTGATTGACTGCGTGCGGCAAGGATGGCTGCGGGGTGCGTGATGTCCGACACGATGACAGGGGAACACCGGCTGGCGCCGATGCTGGCACCACGCTCGGTGGCGCTGGTGGGTGCTTCGGAGCGCGAGGGCTCGGTCGGGCGATTGATGGTCGAGGTGCTCCAGGCCGGAGGCTTCGAAGGCGAGATCCATGCCGTGAATCCGCGTTATGAGCGTGTTCTGGAACTTCCGTGTGTGCCGAGCGTTGCCGAACTTCCAGGGCCGCCCGATCTGACGGTTCTCTCGGTGGCCGCTCATCGCATGGAACAGACAATGGCCGATGCCATTGCTGCGGGTGCGCGTTCGGCCGTCGTGTTTGATCCGTGTTTTTATGAGGGCGACGAAGCGCCGCTCCTGCTGGACCGGCTGAAGGGGCTGGCGCGGGAGAGCAGGTTCCCGGTGTGTGGCGGCAACGGCATGGGCTTCATCAACTATGACAGCCGGACCTGGGTGAGTTTCCAGGAACCGGTGTTCACCATGCCCGGCGGGATCGCCATGTTCTGTCATTCCGGCTCTGTCTTTGCGCTGGTCTTGAACGGAGCGCGGCGATACCGGTTCAACATGGTGGTGAGCCAGGGCCAGGAGATCGGGGCGACGGCGGCGGACTACATCGATTATGCCGTGGAACAGCCGACAACGCGGGTGATCGGGTTGTTCCTGGAATCAGTGCGTGATCCCGAAGCGTTTGTGGCGGCACTGGAAAAGGCGTCCGCGCGTGGTGTGCCGGTGGTGATCAACAAGGTCGCGCGAACGGAAAAGAGCGCTGCGCTGGCGGCGACCCACTCCGGCGCGATCGCCGGCAGCGACAGTGCGTTCCGAGCGTTGTGCGATCGTTACGGCGTGGTGCTGTGTGACGAGATCGATACCATGATGGCGACACTCCAGATCATGGCGCAGGAACGTCGTCCCGGACCGGGTGAATTGGGCGTGGTGACGGATTCAGGGGGCTTGCGCGAACATCTGATCGATGTTGCCGACGACATGGGCGTTCCCTTTGCGACGCTGACCGAGGAGACCACGGCAGCGTTGCGCGAAACGCTGGCGTTTGGCCTGGAGCCGGTCAACCCGATGGATGCGGCGGGCCCCCTGACGGCTGATTTCATAGAACGTCTCAACAAGGCGTCGCTGACTCTTGCCAGCGATTCCAACGTGTGTGTGATGGCGCATGAACTTTTCATCGACGACCACCACTGCTTCTATCCCGAAGCGATCGACTATGTCGCGGAAATGGCGAGGGAGACCGGCAAACTGCATCTGGTCTTCAGTTCCCTGGGGGTCTCTGAGAACGGTGTATCAGCCGAGAAGCTGGAGAATTCCGGTGTGCCGCTGCTGAGTGGCGCCCGGCCCATGCTGGCAGGCGTGACCAACGCTCTGGCCTGGCGTGATCATCAGGCGCGCGGTGATGACGCTCCGGAGCGTGTCGAAGAGACGGTAGTGGCCACATGGCGTGCGCGGCTGAACTCGGCGCTGGATGAACACGAGGCCCTGGCCATGATGGCGTCGTTTGGTGTGCCTGTGGTGCGTTCGGCCGTCTGCGAGACCGCTGATGCCGTCGCGGCTGGTGCGGCCGAGATCGGCTATCCCGTCGTGCTGAAGACCGCCATGCCCGGCGTCCAGCACAAGTCGGATGTGGGCGGTGTGGTTGTCGGTCTGGCGGACGCGGCCGCCCTGGCGGATGCCTATGACGATCTGGCAGCCAGGCTGGGCCCGCGTGTCGTGGTGTCGGCCATGGCATCGAAAGGCGTGGAGATCGCGCTCGGTATGGTGCACGATCCGCAGTTCGGCCCGATGGTCATGGTCGGTGCCGGGGGTGTTCTGGTCGAGGTGCTGAATGACCGGGCCTTTGCCCTGGCACCGTTTGGCGTCGATGAGGCCCGGCGTCTGCTGAGCCGGCTGAAGATCATGCGGCTACTGGAGGGTGTCCGTGGTGAACCAGCCGCCGATCTCGACAGTCTTGCCGAGAGCATTTCACGCTTCTCCGTGCTGGCGGCGGAGCTTGGGGATGTGATCGCGGAGATGGACATCAACCCCGTGATTGCCGGGCCTCAAGGCACGCTGGCGGTCGATGCCCTGGTGGTGACTTGAACGCTTCTTTGCGTCTGGCTCCTTGGCGTAGGGCCAGGGGATCACCATACTTGTTGGCATGAGCGAGTTTCTGGTCAAACCGGACCCCGGCGATGCGCGGCTGACGCGCCGTGTGGAGGGGACCGATCACGAAGGCAAGGCGGTCGAGGCTTCGGTGCCGATGGAGCGGCCGCTGACGCTGTTCCTGAATGGTCAGGAGATCGTCACCATGATGACGATCGGCGACCATCCGGAATGCCTGGCTGTGGGTTACCTGCTGAACCAGGGCATGCTGCGGGCCGACGATACGATCACGGCGATCGACCATGATGACGAGATCGAGACAGTCGTGGTGCGGACCGAACGGAAGACCGATTACGAAGACAAGCTGAAGAAAAAGACGCTGACGTCGGGCTGCGCCCAGGGAACGGTGTTCGGTGACCTGATGGATGAGATCGAGGCCATCAGGCTCGATTCGGATGCCGAAGTGAGAACGTCGTGGCTCTATGCGTTGTCGAAGACGATCAACACGACGCCGAGCCTCTATCTCAAAGCCGGGGCGATTCACGGCTGTGTGCTGTGCGAGGGCGACCGGTCGCTGATCTACATGGAAGACGTCGGCCGCCACAACGCGGTCGACAAGATCGCGGGTTACATGGCGCTCAACGGCATCGGGCCCGAGGGCAAGATCTTCTACACGACGGGCCGGTTGACCAGCGAGATGGTGATCAAGACGGCCAAGATGGGCATTCCCATCCTGGTCTCCCGTTCGGGCTTCACTGTCTGGGGCGTCGATCTGGCACGCCAGCTCGGTATGACGCTGATCGGGCGGATGAAGGGTAAACGGTTCCTCGTTCTGTCCGGCGAGGAGCGGTTGCGCTACGACGCCGATCTGGCCCATATCGGGGATCAGGGAACCACGCCATCAACGCAAGAGAGCGGGCGATGACGGTTGACAAGACAGCAGCGGAGAGTGTGGTCGGCGTGGTGCTGGCCGGAGGTTTGGCACGGCGCATGGGCGGTGGCGACAAGGGACTGCTGGAACTTGACGGACGGCCGATGCTGGACCATGTGATCGAGCGCCTGTGTCCGCAGGTCCGCATGATGGCGCTGAATGCGAACGGTGATCGTGAGCGTTTCAGCCGCTGGGGCCTTCCCGTGACGCCCGATGTGCTGCCCGGCAATCCCGGCCCGCTGGTCGGCGTGCTGACAGGGCTCGACTGGGCCTTCGCAAACCTGCCGGGCATCGACTGGGTCGTCACCGCGCCCACGGATGCACCATTCCTGCCCCACGATCTGGTGAGCCGTATGGTTGAAGCCGTGGCGGCCGAGGAGGCCGATATGGCCTGCGCTGTCTCAGGCGATCGCCGTCATCCGGTGGTCGGCCTGTGGCCGGTAGAGCTGCGCAACGACCTGCGCCGTGCGGTGATCAAAGAAGAGGTGCGCAAGGTCGATGTCTGGACCGGGCGCTACACGGTCGCCAATGTCGCCTTCGACACTGAGCCGGTCGATCCGTTCTTCAACGCCAATGACGCCGACGACCTTGCAGCCGCGCAGGCGCTTGTGTCCGGGACTTAATCAACAACGTCTAATTTGCCGCACGGACGGCACTAACCTAGACTTTCGACATAGATAGAGTCGCTCGATATCGTGGACTGTTGGCAGGCTGCGCAGCCTTGCTAGCCGCGGCCTGTTCGACTACCGCCGTAGACCGGGACGAGCCAGACTACAACCACGCCAGCTACGTCTTTGATCTCGGGATTTGCAACACTAACGATCTCGTGGTGAACGCCCTCGAGGGAACCGGCAAGGTACTGGTGACCACCGGTGCCGGATTTCTCTACGGCGCAGGCATCGCGTCGAACGGGACACGGCACACGTACTACCACGGCGACAGCGCGTCGGTTTATGCCGCGACGGTGCTGGTGGGCGGGTCAATCGGCGCTGCAGTGGGCGTAGGCTACGGCGTCTTCGTCGCGTTCGATGAGATCACGCTGGCAACCGACCGCTGCATGAAAGAGCAGGGCTACATGCTGTTGTCCGACCCCAGTCAATAGCCCGTGTTGCTGGAGCAGTCCCCCGGGACATCGTTCGGACCAAGGCTGTTCATGACAGAGATGGCCTGCCAGTAGGGGCTTTGCGCCAGCTGGCAGCGAAAATTTGTCCGGAAGTCCTCCTTGCCCTCGCGCCCGTGCGGCCAGCCGTTCTCAAAGAACTCCCAGGCTAGTTCATTGTGGCCGGTGTAAATGAGATCAAGCATCTCGCGCCAGAGATCGGGATCCATCTGATCAGCAGTCCACTGGTCGCTTGCAGCCACGGCGTCGGCCTTCTGCTTCAGGCCTTCCGCCGACGGCACCGGGGTCGCCATCAGGTCGGTGGCGGGTTCATAGGCATCGCCGTTCCAGGCCAGGAGTATGGTGGGATCGGGCAAGGCGGCAAAGTAGATGTTCCAGTAGGCGAAGGTGTTGTCGCCGGTTTCGATCACCAGAGCGGTCTGAGCATCGTAGGCCACGAAGCGCCCGCTGGAATCGTGCGTCTCGACCGCTGCGAGTTGCTTGACCTCGGGGGGCAACGCGAAGACGTGGTAGGTCGAGCAGCAATGGGCTCCGCCGGAATACGCCGAGACCACCATGTTGGGTGCGCCGTCACCGGTGATGTCGGTCCCGGTCCCGGCTGGTGTGCGGAAGTCATCTCCGAACTGCAGGCTGTAGGCGCTCAGTGTCCACGCGAGACTTCCGCTGTCGAGGATCATCAGGACGTCGATGCGGATATCCGCAAAATGAGCGATGGCGACGGTGACATCATCGTTCACCGTTTTGGTGTCGAGTGATTTAGGCTCCTGAGCCCGAGAAGTTTAGGCGGCCGCCGTCAACAGGAGCGGTATCAGGAGGCAGAGGGCGAAACGCGACATCATCGAGACTCCGACGGTCGGGTGGTGGTGTCGCCGCGCACTGCAGCAGCGTCTAATCGCGATAGCAGCCGGGGTCGGTGCTGACCAGCGGCTTTTCCCTGTTCGCGTTCGGGGGAGCCATGCCAGATTGCCGTCCATGGAATCCTGGAACCCAGAGGTCGTGGCCCTGACCGTCCTTGCCTTTCTGCTGGCAGGAACCGTGAAGGGTATCGTGGGATTCGGTCTGCCGACGGTGGCGCTGGCCGTGATGGCGCTGGTGACCGGCGTGCTGGAGGCGATGGTGTTGATACTGGCGCCGTCGTTTGTGACCAACGCCCGGCAGGCGCTGGCGGGCCGTGATCTGGCTGCGATCCTGAGGCGGTTCTGGGCGCTTCTGTTGTTGATGGCCGTCGGCATCTGGTTGGGGGCCGGCTGGCTGGCGGAGTCGGATGCCGCACTGGTGTCGGGCTTTCTCGGCCTTGTGCTGTTACTCTATGGCGCGGTGAGTCTTGCCGGCCCGCAGGTTCCGGCGCCGGGTCACCGGGAGCGTTGGCTGACCCCGTTCGTGGGGCTGGTGAACGGGGTGATCACCGGGCTGACCGGGACCTTTGTAGTGCCCAGTGCGCTTTACCTGCAGTCGTTACGGCTCACACCGGCGATGCAGATCCAGACCATGGGTGTGTTTTTCTTCGGTGCGACCTGTTTGCTGGCGGTCGGCTTGGCCGGGCATGGCCAGATCACGGGCTCGGTGTCCTGGCTATCGCTTGTGGCCATCGCGCCGGCGCTCACGGGCATGTGGCTGGGTGCCCGTCTGCGGGCACGCATGGACGCGGCGCGGTTCCGGCAGGTGTTCTTTGCCGCTATCGTGCTGGTTGGCGCCTATCTCGCCCTCAAAGGCTTCATGTTCTAGACAAGGGCGAACTTCAGTCGAATTTGGCCGAGGTCACGATGGTCTCATAGGGAACGTTCAGGGTGCCGTCGTCCTGGGCGAGTGGGCCCAGGGCATCGGCATAGGCCTTCGGCGCGGCGTCCTCGGAACGCTCCTGACAGGCGATCTTGTAGTGCGAGGTCGACCGGACGTAATCGATGAACTTCTCGAAGGTCAGCGTCCAGTCCCAGACCTCGCGGTCGACCAGCACGTCGCTGGTGTCATGGAGACAGGAAAGCTCCATGGCGACATCGAAGTCGCGGTCTTCGCGCGTGTAGCCCGGTGTGTAGGTCTCAAGCACGGTCTCGTGAGCCTCACACACAGGTTCGCCGCGGACGCGGTTGTTGTAGAGGATGGCCAGCGTGCCGCCGGGGCGCAACGTAAGGCTGCACTCGTCATAGAACACGGGGCGGTCGAGCCAGTGGGCCGCCTGGGCGGCCGTCATGCGATCGAGACTGTGGTCGGTGACAGAGAGTTTTCCGGCGCGGCAGTTGAGCCACATCAACCCATCGCTGCCCGACACCACAGCGGCCTGTTCCAACATGTCGCTTCCGGGGTCGGCCCCGACGACAAGATCGTTCACCAACGGTTTGAAGGCGCGGGTCAGAATGCCGGTGCCGCAGCCGAGATCGAGCACGCAGTCTGTCGCGCGCGTGCGCTTCAGCAGGCGTTTGAGCGAAACCTCGGCATAACGCGGACGATAGCGATCGTAGTCATCGGTCAGGCCGTCGAAAATGACTCGCGGGTCGGCCCAACGGTCGGAACAGATGTTTGAGTAGGTTTGTTCTGACATGACAGCGCCATGGTGCCACAGATCGCTGCCATTCACGCGCTCAGCTTCGCCCGATGTCCTGCGGGACGCCGAGGCTCAGCAACCAGAGGCGTTATCTACTCAGCTGCTTCCGGAACAGCAGCCTTGTCGACGCGGACGGCGCAGAACTTGAACTCCGGAATCTTGCCGTAGGGGTCGAGTGCGGCGTTGGTCAGCATGTTGGCGCTGGCTTCGACATAGCAGAAGGGCACGAAGATCATGCCGGGCTGGATGCCCGCATCGATCCGGGCCTTGGCTTCGATCGCGCCGCGACGGGTCGAGATGCGGATCGGTTCGCCGGGTGCGACGCCGAGGCGTTCCATATCGATGGGCGCCATAGTGGCGATGGCCTCGGGCTCCAGGCTGTCGAGCAGGGTGGCGCGACGGGTCATGGCCCCGGTGTGCCAATGCTCAAGCTGACGGCCCGTGGTGAGCACCAGGGGGAAGTCATCATCAGGCAACTCATCGGGGCTCACGATGTTCGCCGGGACCATCTTGCCGCGCTTGCTGGGCGTCGGGAATTCCTCGGAGAACACGATGGGCTGGCCAGGGTCGTCTTCGGAGAAGCAGGGATAGACCACGACATCCTCGCGGCTGACCCGGTCCCAGGTAATGCCGTTGATCGACGGGATGGCCTGGCGCATTTCCTCGAAGACCTCGGAGATATGGCCGTAGTTCCAGTCGAGGCCCATGCCCTGAGCCATGGACTGGATCAGCTCCCAGTCCTGGCGTGCTTCGCCCGGCGGCAGAACGGCCTGGCGGCCACGCTGAACCTGACGGTTGGTGTTGGTGACCGTGCCGTCCTTTTCGGGCCAGGCGCTGGCCGGCAGCACGACATCGGCATGCATGGCCGTTTCGGTGAGGAAGAGGTCCTGCACGACCAGATGGTCGAGCGCGGCCAGAGCCTCACGGGCATGGTGCGCGTTGGGGTCCGACATCGCCGGGTTCTCACCCATGATGTACATGCCGTTGAGATCACCGGCGTGGATCGCGTTGACGACTTCGACCACGGTGAGGCCCGGCTTGTCGTCGAGCTCCGTGTTCCAGAACTCCTGGAAGCGGGTCTGGTTGTCGGCATTGGCGACCGGCTTGTAGTCGGGGAAGACCATCGGGATCAGGCCCGCATCGGACGCACCCTGCACATTGTTCTGGCCACGCAGCGGATGGAGCCCCGTGCCGGGGCGGCCGGTGTGGCCGGTCATCAGGGACAGTGCGATCAGGCAGCGTGAATTGTCGGTGCCGTGTATGTGCTGGCTGATGCCCATGCCCCAAAACACCATGGCCTTTTCGGCGCCGGCATAGGCGCGGGCGACGGTGCGTAGGGTCTCGGCCGGAATGCCGCAGATCGGCTCCATGGCTTCGGGCGTGAAGTCCTTGAGGTGGGCCTTGAGCTCCTCGAAACCTTCGGTCATGCCCTGGACGTACTGAACGTCGTAGAGCTCTTCCTCGACGATCACATGCATGATCGCGTTCAGCATCGAGACGTCGCCGCCCGGCTTGAACTGCAGCATGTGTGTGGCGTGCTTGCGCAGAGCCTGACCACGCGGGTCCATCACGATCAGCGTGGCACCACGCTTGACGGCCTGTTTGAAGAAGGTCGCCGCGACCGGATGGTTTTCGGTCGGGTTGGCGCCGATCACGATGAAACAGTCGGAGTTCATTGCCTCGGTGAACGGTGCGGTCACCGCTCCGGAGCCGATGGTTTCCATCAGTGCTGCAACCGAGCTGGCGTGGCACAGCCGCGTGCAGTGGTCGACGTTGTTGGTGTGGAAACCGGTACGGACCAGCTTCTGAAAGAGATAGGCCTCTTCGTTCGAACCCTTGGCCGATCCGAAACCAGCCAGCGCGTTGCCGCCCTTTTTGTCACGGATGGTCTTGAGGCCCGAGGTCGCACGTTCCAGCGCTTCTTCCCACGACGCTTCGCGGAAATGGGTGAACGGGTTGGCCGGATCGATCCACTCGTCGGCACCCTTAGGCGCGTCGTCGAGCCGTATGAGCGGCTTGGTCAGGCGGTGGCGATGGTTGATGTAGTCGAAGCCGAAACGGCCCTTCACACAGAGACGGCCGTGGTTCGACGGACCTTCCTTGCCCTGGACCGCGACGATCTTGTTGTCCTCGACCTGGTAGGTCAGCTGGCAGCCGACGCCGCAATAGGGGCAGACGCTGTCGACTTCCTTGGCCGGGACTGGCTTTCCGATGCCGTTTTCGTCGACCAGTGTCTTTTCCATCAGCGCGCCAGTGGGGCAGGACTGAACACACTCGCCGCAGGCCACGCAGGTCGATTCCCCCATGGGGTCGTCGAAATCGAACACGATCTTGGCGTGGCTGCCGCGGAAGGCCATGCCGATGACGTCGTTGACCTGGACTTCACGACAGGCGCGGACACAGCGGTTGCAGTGAATGCAGGCATCGAGGTTGATCGCCATGGCGGGATGGCTGAGGTCGGGTGCCGGCGTACCGCGGCGCGGGAAGCGCGAGATGTCGATGCCCATGGACTGGGCCCAGCCCCAGAGCTCCGACGTCGTGGTGTGGGCCTCTTCCTCGATCGGTTGGTCGGCGACGAGCAGCTCCAGGACCATGTTGCGGGCCTTTTCGGCACGCTCGGTCTCGGTGTTGACGACCATGCCGGGCATCGGTTCGCGGATGCAGGAGGCGGCCAGGGTGCGCTCGCCCTCGATCTCGACCATGCAGATGCGGCAATTGCCGTCGGCCCGGTAGTCGGCCATCTCCGTGTAGCAGAGATGGGGAATCTTCACCCCGTGGCGCTTGGCCGCCTGCCAGATGGATTCACCGGGCTCGGCGGTGATTTCGTTGCCGTCGAGCGTGAAGGTGACTTGTTCGCTCACGAGACGTCCTCCGGGAAATACTTCAGCACGGTCACAATCGGGTTGGGTGCGGCCTGGCCTAGACCGCAGATGGAGGCATCCATCATGGTCTGGCTCAATTCACCGAGGATGTCGCCATCCCAGGCGCCGTCCGACATCAGTTTCACAGCTTTCTCACAACCCACGCGGCAGGGCGTGCACTGGCCACAGCTTTCATCCTCGAAGAACTTGAGGAGGTTCACGGCCGCGTCTTTCATGCTGTCCTTGTCCGACAGCACGACCACGGCCGCCGAGCCGATGAAGCCGCCATGGGGCTGGATGGTGTCGAAATCCATCGGCACATCGCCAAGCGAAGCCGGAAGGATGCCACCGGACGCACCGCCGGGCAGGTAGCCCTTGAACTCGTGGCCTTCGGCCATACCGCCGCAGTACTCGTCGATCAGCTCCCGCATGGTGATACCGGCAGGCGCAAGCTTCACGCCAGGCTGCTTCACGCGGCCGGAGACTGAGAAGCTCCTGAGGCCCGTACGGCCGTTACGGCCGTGGCTGGTGAACCAGTCGGCACCCTTGGTCAGGATTTCCGGCACCCAGTAGAGGGTCTCGACGTTGTGGACCAGCGTGGGCTGGCTGAAGATGCCGACCTTGGCCACAAACGGCGGGCGATGGCGCGGCAGACCGCGCTTGCCCTCGATCGATTCGATCATCGCGGATTCTTCACCGCAGATGTAGGCACCTGCACCGCGGCGCAGGTGGATCGTGGTCGCACTGTCGAGCCCGGCATCCCGGACCTTCTGGATTTCGGTTTCCAGCGCCGTGCGGACACCAGGATACTCGTCGCGCAGGTAGATGTAGACGTCGGTCGCCTCGACAACCCAGGCCGCTATCAGCATGCCTTCGAGGAACTGGTGCGGCTTGCGCTCAAGATAGAAGCGATCCTTGAACGTGCCGACCTCGCCCTCGTCGCCGTTGACGGCCATGACGCGCGGCGTCGTTTCCATGCGGACGAACTTCCACTTACGTCCGGCCGGGAACCCGGCGCCGCCCAAGCCGCGTAGGTTCGAGGCTTCCATGGTCTCGATCAGGGCTTCGGGTGTGTGTTTGCCGCCCAGCACGTCCTTCAGCAGGGCATAGCCGCCGTTGGCGCAGTAGGCGTCGTAGTCCTCATAGTCGGGGACATGGGTTTCGATGTCCCCGGCCTCGATGGCACCGACGACGTTCTCGACCGAGGCATGATCGATGTCGTTCAGGCCTGCCTTCACGGCGGGTGCGCATTCGCAGCGGCCCATGCACGGGGCCGCCACGACACGGACATCCGGGCCTAGGCGGCCATCGCCCAGGGCGGCCATCAGCTCGTGTGAGCCGGCCATTTCGCACGACAGGCTTTCGCAGACACGGACCGTGATGGGCGCGGGCGGGGTTTCGCCTTCCTTCACCACATCGAAGTGGTGGTAGAAGGTCGCGACCTCGAAGACCTCGGCCATGGGGATGCGCATGATCTCGGCCAGCGCCTGAAGATGGCGGGCACAGATGTGGTGATAGCGATCCTGAATAAGATGCAGGTGTTCGATCAGGAGGTCGCGGCGCCGGGGCCGGTCTCCCAGAAGCTCGGCGACCTCGCGCAGTGCGGCGGGATCGGCCTGGCGGCCCTTGGCTGTGGACCTGGTTTTGCGTTTGCCGGCACCGGGGTGACGGATCTTTGCAACTTCGCCTGTCGGGGTCGTCATCGACCTCCTCGCAACACTCTTGAGTGACCATAGGGCCGGCCGGCCGGCGTGTCGTAATTGAACGACGCCCGGTGCCGGATTCGCGCGGGACATTGCCCGATGGTCATTCAAAAGTCACGTTCAGGATCGACCACTTCGAGCATCACGATGTCGCAATCGAGCACACGTTTGCCAGCGTGTTCGAAGTTGACCGTGACCCGACTGCCGATGGCCGACTGCACCTGGCCGAGGCCCCACTGGGATTGCTGGGGGTGGCGCACCAGGGCGCCGGGGACAATCCAAGGATCCATGGGGTCTCCGGGCTGTGCTGTTGTGATGGTCCCAGGCACGATAAGATCATGGCGACGGGGTAGCCAGATGGGGGGCATCAAATGGCTGGGGATCGTGCGGGATTGCTGGCAGGGCTGGTGTGTTCGCGCCTGTGCCATGACCTGGTGGGACCGGCGGGAGCGGTGGCCAACGGCCTGGAACTTTGTTCGGACCTTGCCATGGTCGAGAGTGCTCTCGAAGTGATAGAGACGACGACCGATCAGCTTAATCGGCGACTTTCGTTCTACCGCAGAGCTTATGGCACCGGAACCGGTCTGACCTGGGATGACGCCCACAACCTGATCCAGCGCTACGTCGAAGGCAGCCGCCATGTGGTGACGTGGGTGCAGGGTGCTGATGCGGAAGATGGTCGCGACGACCTGAGAGCCAAGCTGGTGATGAATTTGGTGCTTTGTGCTCTGGCTGTGCTGCCGTCGGGTGGTGAGGTCACGGTCATGGCAGGCAGGGAGCCGTCGTTGTCACTTAAGGGCAAGCTGGGGGATATCGAGCCGATGCCGACCGCCTTCAGAAGCGCCGACGCCACACTGGATGACCTTTCGCCGCGCGAGGTGCAACCCTATCTGACGGCCATTCTGGCCCGTGATCTTGGCGGCAACCTCACCGTCGATGTGACGGATGTCGACTCCCTGGTCATTGCGTTTTTGAGATGATATATTACTTTAAATTTCTAATGTAATTTGCTAATATTTTAAAGATATTCTGACTTATTTTATTCGTCGCGCAAGGTGTAGCCGCGCCCCCACTCCGTAACGATGTAGTGCTGGCCACCGGTCAGTTTCGCGATCTTGCGCCGCAGCTTGCAGACAAAGACATCAATGATCTTGAGGTCCGGCTCGTCGAACCCGCCATAGAGGTGGTTTATGAACTGGGCTTTGGTCACAGTCTGACCACGACGCAGGGCAAGCAACTCGAGAACACCGAATTCCTTGCCGGTGAGCTTGACCGGTTCGCCATCGACGTCGGCAGTCTGGTCGTCGAGTTTCACGGTGAGTCGGCCGATGCTGACACGCGATTCGGCATGTCCCTCGGAGCGGCGAACAATGGCATGCAGGCGTGCAATCAGCTCATCCTTGGCAAACGGCTTGGTGATATAATCGTCGGCGCCTGAGCCCAGGCCCCGGACCTTGTGATCAAGCTCGTCAAGGCCAGTCAGGATCATCACCGGGGTGGAAACGCGGGCGTCGCGCAGGCTGCGCAACACAGCATGGCCGTCCATGTCGGGCAGCATCAGATCCAGAATGACCAGAGAGAAATCGAAGTTTCTCGCCAACTCCACGGCATCTTCGCCGGACTCGACGCGCTCAACGTCGATTCCCTCGGATTCGAGAATGAGCTGAAGGCTAGCCGCCTGGCTCGGATCGTCTTCAACCAGAAGAATTCGCATGCCCCGATCCCCCACGACGGCAACAGTCTACGACACCCGGACGCCCAGAACCAAACGCCGGTCGTGGATGAAGTGATGGCCGTCATCAGCCCCGATGTCGTGGATTTGTCGTTATCTGACGCTTGCGGACCACTGGCGTTCCAAACTATACAGCGCGCCATCGGTGATTCGTGAGCATCGATCAGGGGTCTAACCAGGGTACGGAAGGATGTTGGTGGATGGCTGTCAAACTCGCCAAAAGCTACAAGCCCAAGGAGAAAGAGACATTCATGAACCCCAAGCAGAAGGAGTATTTTCGCCGCAAACTCCATGCCTGGCGGGATGAGCTTCTTCAGGAGTCGACCGAGACGATCAAACACCTGCAGCAGGACACGATTGCCGAACCTGATCTGGCCGACCGCGCGTCGACCGAGACGGACCGGGCGATCGAACTGCGTACCCGCGACCGTGAACGCAAGCTGATCAGCAAGATCGACGAGGCCCTGCGCCGGATCGACGATGGCACCTATGGCTACTGCGAAGAAACCGGTGAGCCGATTGGCATCAAGCGGTTGGAAGCCCGCCCGATCGCCACGCTGAGCCTGGAAGCCCAGGAACGGCACGAGCGCCGAGAACGCGTCTATCGCGACGATTGAACAAGAGAGCTGCCTGCGGGCGGCTCTTTTTGTGTCGGTGGCAGCGCTAACCGCGACGGGCGGGCTGCAATTCCGCTATCGTGCTGCGATCGTCCCGATGGGGTTTGCATGACCGACCCTGCAGCACAGAACAGGCCGACGCCCGGACGGCATGAGCGGCTCTACCAGCGTCACATCGCCGCGATTCGCATCGCCGTGATCAATGCCGTGTTGTTTCTGGCCGGTGCCGCCGGAACCTTTGTGGCAATGATGTCGGTCGCGGGTGATGTCGTGGCCGTCACCGCCGCTATCGCCGTGCTGGGCCTCGGGGTTGTCTCGGTGACTTTCATCATCCTGACAGCCCGCTCCCATGGCCGTGACATGCCGCGCGATCTTTTCGATGCCTTGACCGGCGGTCCGGTCGGGTTGTTCCTGCTTGATGGCGTTGGTGACGTTGTGTTCGTCAACGAAACCCTGGCGCTTTGGCTGGGATACGATGTGGACGGAACGCCTGTTCGTCGCGCTCTGACCCGTGCGGCCGCCCTTCAGATCGAAGGACAAGATGATGACCGTCGGAGCAGGGAACCTCTTGCCGTGCGCCGTGCCGACGGCGCTCTGGCACGGATGTCTCTGGTTTTGCAGGTGGCTGATTCGGGTGCGCGGTTCGGCATGGTCTGGCCGGAAGCAGCTCTGGGCGCCACCCGGAGAGAAGAGGTCGAGGATCTTGCAAGCGGCTGGATCGGTCTTCTGGAAGGGGCGGCCGTCGGGGTCGCACAGGTCGATGCAGCCGGCCGAATCGTTGCCGCTAACAGAATGTTCACGCGGCTTGTCGGCGGGCAGGGGCAGGCTCGGCAAGGTCGCTTTGTCGCTGATTTTGTCGCACCCGAAGATCGTCGTACGCTGATTCGACGTCTGGCGGATGCCGGGCAGGGCGGCGATGTGCCCAAGCCTTTCGAGGTGAGGCTCGGCGGTGAGGAAGATCTGGCCGTGACCTTTTTTGTGACCGGACTTAAGCGCACCGGCGAGGCCGCACAGGGGACGATCATCCATGCGGTTGATGCCACACCGCGCCGTGCGCTTGAGGCACAGTTTGAACAATCGCAGAAACTTCATGCCGTCGGCCAGCTGGCCGGCGGGGTGGCGCACGACTTCAACAACATCCTCACCGCGATCACCGGATTCTGCGATCTGCTGTTGCAACGCCATCCGCCGGGCGACCCGTCGTTCGGCGAGATCATGCAGATCAAACAGGACGCGGGCCGCGCCGCGAGCCTGGTTCGCCAGTTGCTGGCATTCTCGCGCCGCCAGCGTCCGCGCCCGCAGGTGTTGGGGCTGCCTGCCGTGGTGAGCGAGCTGATGTATCTCTTGCGCCGGCTGATCGGCGAGCAGATCACGCTCGAAGTCCTTCACGATCGCGATCAAGGGCATGTCCGCATTGATCAGGGCCAGCTCGAACAAGTCATCACGAACCTGGTGCTCAACGGTCGGGACGCCATGCCCGATGGCGGTGTGATTCGGATCAGGACGTCGAGCCTTGCGTTGAAGGAGCCTCTGGATGTTGCCAACGGTGTTGCGCCGGCCGGCGAATACGTTGCCCTTGAGATCACCGATGAGGGCACGGGCATCGAACCCGATCTGGTCGACAAGGTCTTCGAGCCCTTCTTCACGACCAAGGAGGTCGGCAAGGGCACGGGCCTTGGTCTGGCAACGGTCTACGGCACGGTCGAGCAAAACGACGGCTACATCGTGGTGGAGTCGTTTCCCGGTGAGGGAACGATCTTCCGTATCTTGCTGCCGCGCCTCAACAGAACGGAGTTTGCCGCATTGCAGGACACCGCGCCGAGAATGCTCGAAGCGGGTGAACGCAAGGCATCGATTCTGCTGGTTGAGGACGAGGTTGCCGTTCGCATGTTTGCAACCAGTGCGCTGGCAAGCCGCGGTTATAAGGTCGCTGCCGCCGACGGGCCCGAAGCGGCGCTGGAGTTGTTGTCCGAAGCCGGCGAACCCTTCGATCTGCTGATCACTGATGTTGTGATGCCCGGACAGACGGGCCCGCAGCTGGCTGCACAGGTGCGTGAGGCCCACCCTGATATGGCCGTGATCTTCATCTCCGGCTACTCCGAGGATGCTGCCGGGGCCGAGGACATAGAGAGCGCTGATTTCCTACCCAAGCCGTTTGGCCTGGCGCAGCTGGCCGACAAGGTACGCGATGTGCTGGATCGTCGCCCGGAATAGCGGTGGATAACCTCTCGTGGCGTGCCAGGCTCCGTCCTCAAAATGAGAACATGTTTCGGGAACGAACCACCTTTGTTCGCATAAAGTTCTTGTCGTTGAGGAACATATGGTGTATATCATGATCCGTTGCGCCGGGCCGGGCGCTTATGGAATAAGGAGAGGGTCGATGTCATCAGCACCAGCACTGCGCGTGGTTGAAGGGAACGGAATGGAACGGGACAAGGCGCTTGATGCCGCTCTCAGTCAGATCGAACGGGCGTTCGGCAAGGGCTCGGTCATGCGGCTGGGCCAGCAGGAACAGGCCGTGGAGATCGAGGCGATCTCGACCGGTTCGCTCGGGCTCGACATTGGTCTTGGCATCGGTGGCTTGCCGCGCGGCCGCATCGTCGAAATCTACGGCCCTGAGAGCTCGGGAAAAACGACCCTGGCCTTGCATGTGGTGGCTGAGGCCCAGAAGGCTGGTGGCGTTGCGGCGTTTGTTGACGCCGAGCACGCGCTCGATCCCGCCTATGCGCGAAAGCTAGGTGTCAATCTGGACGACCTGCTGATCTCGCAGCCCGATGCTGGTGAGCAGGCGCTAGAAATCGCCGATACGCTGGTCCGCTCCGGCGCGATCGACGTGTTGGTAGTGGATTCGGTGGCCGCGCTGGTGCCGAAGGCCGAACTGGAAGGCGAGATGGGCGACACCCATGTCGGCCTGCAGGCGCGCTTGATGAGCCAGGCGCTGCGCAAGCTGACCTCGTCGATTTCGAAGTCCCAGTGCCTGGTGATCTTCATCAACCAGATCCGAATGAAAATCGGCGTGATGTTCGGCAATCCGGAGACCACCTCAGGCGGCAACGCGCTGAAGTTTTATGCCTCGGTGCGCCTCGATATCCGCCGCATTGGTCAGATAAAGGACCGCGAGGAGGTCGTGGGCAACCAGACCAAGGTCAAGGTGGTCAAGAACAAGGTGGCGCCGCCGTTCAAGGTGATCGAATTCGACATCATGTATGGCGAGGGCATCTCGAAGATGGGCGAGATCATCGATCTCGGCGTCAAGGCCGGTGTGGTTGAGAAATCCGGATCCTGGTTCTCCTACGGGGGTCAGCGGATCGGCCAGGGCCGCGAGAACGTCAAGCAGTTCCTGCGTGACAACATCGAGATTGCCGACGCGATCGAAAAGGCCGTGCGCGCCAACGCCGGACTGGTGGCCGAAGAGATGATGGTCGGCCCCGATGAAGCCGGTGAAGAAGCCGATGACGGGATGGAGTCTCTCCCTCCCGAAGAGGTCTGATCGACCGGACAAACATCCCATCGGGAAACGGGCGCCGCCTCATCCGGTCGGCGCCCGTTTTCGTTTGCGGGCCGACGGCACCGCCGCGCTTGGCCTCGACCCCTGAAACAAGCTAGAACGCCGCAACCAACCGTACCGAGACCGACCATGATCAGCGTCAACGACGTTCGTTCCACATTCCTGGACTACTTCCGGCAGAACGGCCATGAGGTCGTGGCCTCGAGCCCGCTCGTGCCGCACAACGATCCCACGCTCCTGTTCACCAACGCCGGCATGGTGCAGTTCAAGAACGTCTTCACGGGTGCGGAGAAGAGCGACTACGACCGGGCGACCACGGCACAGAAGTGCGTCCGCGCAGGCGGCAAACACAACGATCTCGACAATGTCGGATACACGGCGCGTCACCACACCTTTTTCGAGATGCTCGGCAACTTCTCGTTCGGTGATTACTTCAAGGATCAGGCGATCGAGTTCGCCTGGAACCTGACGACCAAGGAGTACGGTCTCAAACCCGACAACCTGCTGATCACCGTCCATTCCTCCGATGAGGACGCTGCGGCGATCTGGCGCAAAGTCACGGGGTTCGATGACAGCCGGATCATCCGCATTCCGACCTTGGACAACTTTTGGTCGATGGGTGACACGGGCCCCTGCGGACCGTGTTCGGAGATCTTCATCGATCAGGGGCCTGATCTCGCTGGCGGACCTCCGGGCAGCCCCGACGAGGATGGCGACCGCTTTCTGGAGTTCTGGAATCTCGTCTTCATGCAGTACGAGCAGATCACGCCTGACGAGCGTGTCGATCTGCCCAAGCCGTCGATTGACACCGGTATGGGCCTTGAGCGCATGGCGGCCATCCTGCAGGGCGTGAATAGCAACTTCGACACCGACCTCTTCCAGACCCTGATCCGGGCGACTGAGGAATGCATCGGACGGGAAGCCGACGGGGATGCGCGTCCGTCTTTCAACGTGATCGCCGATCATCTGCGCACCAGCGCCTTCCTGATCGCTGATGGCGTTCTGCCGTCGAACGAGGGGCGGGGTTACGTGCTGCGGCGCATCATGCGCCGGGCAATGCGCCACGCGAGTATTCTGGGCGCGCAAGATCCGGTTATGCACCGGCTTGTGCCCACACTGACAGGGGAAATGGGTCAGGCCTTCCCGGAGCTGATTCGCGGTCAGGCACTGATCACCGAAACCCTGAAGCTTGAGGAAACCCGCTTCCAAGAGACCCTGGAACGTGGCTTGCGCCTGCTCGCTGACGAGACCGACAAACTGGCCGATGGCGCCGATCTTCCGGGTGATGTGGCCTTCCGGCTTTACGACACCTTCGGATTTCCGCTTGATCTCACTGAGGACGCGTTGCGCCGCGAAGGCCGTTCGGTCGATCACGCCGGCTTCGACACGGCCATGGCCGAGCAGAAGGCCAAGGCCCGTGCGGCGTGGTCCGGCTCCGGCGATGCCACAACCGAACAGGTCTGGTTCGACCTTCGTGAGGAGGCTGGCGCGACCGAGTTCCTCGGCTACGGTGCGACCACCGCGCAGGGCCAGATTGTGGCCGTGGTTCTGGACGGCAACGCCGTCGATGCGGCAGGCGAGGGCGACGATGTCGCTCTGGTGCTGAACCAGACGCCGTTTTATGGCGAGTCCGGCGGCCAGATGGGTGACACCGGGATGATCGAAACGCCGTCGGGGCGGATCGCGGTGTCCGACACCCAGAAGAAACTGGGCGACATGCATGTTCATGTTGGCAAGGTTGTAGAGGGCACCGCGCGTGTGGGTCATGAGGCGACACTCGCGGCCGACATCGATCGCCGTGACCGGTTGCGCGGCAACCACTCCGCGACTCATTTGTTGCACGAGGCGCTGCGTCGCCGCCTGGGTGATCACGTCACGCAGAAGGGTTCACTTGTCGCGCCCGAACGGCTGCGCTTTGACATCAGCTATCCCAAGCCCGTCGAGGATGGCGATCTCGCGGCCGTCGAGGCCGAGGTCAATGCGGCGATCCGTCGCAACGCTGCCGTAGCGACCCGGTTGATGACGACCGATGAGGCGATCGAGCAGGGCGCGCTGGCCTTGTTTGGCGAAAAGTACGGCGACGAGGTGCGGGTCGTGTCCATGGGTGCCCCGACCGGCGACAAGGACGGGGAGAAGGACTACTTCTCGACCGAGTTGTGCGGTGGCACTCATGTCGAACGCACCGGTGACATCGGAGCCTTCAAGATCGTCTCGGAGAGTGCGGTGGCCTCCGGCGTGCGCCGCATCGAGGCGCTGACTGGCGAAGCTGCGATGGTTTATCTCGACGAACAGGACCAGCGCGTGCGTGGTCTGTCCTCACGTCTGAAGACGACGCCGGCTGATCTCGAAACCCGCGTCAAGGCGCTGGTCGAGGAACGCCGAAAGCTGGAACGCGAGGTCGCCGACCTCCGGCGCAAGCTGGCCACCGGCGGCGGGGCCTCGACGGGCGACGATGCTAAGGAGATTGCCGGTGTGAAGGTCCTGGCCAAGGTCCTCGAAGGCGTGCCCGGCAAGGACCTTCGCGGCATGGCCGATCAGATGAAGCAGCAACTGGGCAGCGGCATTGTTGTCCTTGTGGCGACCGACGAAGGCAAGGCGGCCATCGTGGCCGGGGTCACCGATGATCTGACAGAGCGCTTCAATGCCGTGGATCTGGTCAAGATCGGTGTCACGGAACTGGGCGGCAGGGGCGGTGGCGGCAGGCCTGACATGGCCCAGGGTGGCGGTCCCGATGCAGCTCAGGCGGCACAGGCCCTGGCGGCGATTGAGCAAAAAATTTTGGGGTGACGGGCGCCGGTTCTGCTGAGACAGTGGGCGTCACCAAGCCAGAGAGTGCCCCATGTCCGACCGTGAGCAGAACGAACGCCTGATGCGTGACCTGGTTGACGTCTTCTGGAACCAGCAACGGCTGGACAGCTATGACGACTTCTTCACGCCCGATTTCAAGATTCACACAGGAACTGCCGACTACAGTGGAAAGTCCGGCATGTGCGACGGGTTCGCTGGCCCGTTCTTCGAAGGCTTTCCCGATCTGCGCCACGAGGTCGAGTTCCTCTTGATCGACGGCGACTGGACGGCGCTGCGTTACCACGGTACCGGCACACTGACAGGCAGCTACGAAGGCCTTCAAGGCTCAGGCCAGAAGCTCGATTACCACGGTACTGTCGTCCTGGAGCTGAAGGACGGCCGCATTGCCGAGGCTTGGGGCCATTCGGACCTGGCAGACTGGGTTGCCGCACATCGGTGAATGTGTCTTAGGTCCCTGGAGTACGGTGCACATAGGCGCGGTGGACCCTAGCCGTCAGGGCTGACCCTTTGCAGCGTCTGTGATGGATTGTATTTGTGAAGGGGGCGATTTATCGAACGCGACCTGATCGGGCGAGAAGGTCTCGACAAGCTCGGAGAGATTCATATCTGATATTCGCATGAGCTTGTAGCCCGGGTCCGCCCGCATCAGGGATATGACGTCGCCACGTGCCCGGTAATAGCCGGAAAGCCGCATTGAGTAGCGGTAGAGGTTAACGATGATCTGGACCAAGAAGACAATCAGCAAGATGACGGCGACCCGTGTGGCAATCCGTCCGATGTGCTGCCAGATATCCGCGTCAGCCAATGAGCTGTTCATGGTTTCCAGTGCAGACTGAATTAGCAGGAGCGCTTCGGAGCGGGGACGCCAGTCCGCGACGCTCTGGTTCGATTCGCGCTGTGCGCCAATGTAACCTGGTGGCACCAGCACGTCCGTTGCCGACAGCGACAATTCTGCCGTTTGCTGAAACGTCAATATCGATGATCTTGAAGCGGTCTTCCTGGATATCGATTGTATCCCAAACGGTGTGTTCTCGACCGAGGTGGTCTTTCAGTGTCTCAATGGCCTCGCGCGCGCCGTCGAGACCGGATGAAATCTGCTGAACGAGGTCCTGACGTTCGCCTTCGTATTTTTTGATCTCGTCCACGAGGCTGTAGTTCGAGATGGCGCGGTCGAGATTGTCGACCAAGGCCGGCAGAGCGAGCACTAGGCCAACACCCATGACCAGGGCGGTCCAGGCCGTCTAGATGTAACGGATCACCGCGCTCCGGCGGAACTCGGCCAGCTTGCAGAAACGCCGGGCGAGTTCGTCTGGGGTGGTCGTAACCTCGGTCGAGAAGGCTTCTTCTTTGGCCATGGCACCGTGAACTGCGAGTGATGGCGCAAACGTGCAGACCTCCCAGTCTTTCGAGCCTGGGACGATCTTGTCAAGAAAGGCTCACGTGATCGTCAGTCCAGTGTCGGCGCCAGCTGGCGAGGTCCGCCGGGGTGTCGGTTCAGGCCAGCTTAGCCTGCAGGCCTTCGTCGAGTTTGGCAAGGAACCGATTGGTCGTCAGCCAGGGCTGGTCGGGGCCGATCAGCAGCGCGAGATCCTTGGTCATGTCACCGCCTTCGACGGTGTCGACGCAGATCTCTTCCAGGGCCGTGGCGAAGTCGACCACATCAGGCGTGCCGTCAAACTCGCCGCGTGATTTCAGGCCACGGGTCCAGGCAAAGATCGAGGCGATCGGGTTGGTCGAGGTTTCCTTGCCCTGCTGGTGCTGGCGGTAGTGGCGCGTGACGGTGCCGTGGGCCGCTTCGGCCTCCACGGTGCCGCCGTCAGGCGTCATCAGAACTGAAGTCATCAAGCCGAGCGAACCGAAGCCCTGGGCCACGGTGTCGGACTGCACGTCGCCGTCGTAGTTCTTGCAGGCCCAGACGAAGCCACCCTCCCACTTCAGCGCCGCGGCCACCATGTCGTCGATCAGGCGGTGTTCGTAGATGATGCCCTTGGCTGCGAACTTGTCAGCGAACTCTGCATCAAAAACCTCCTGGAAGAGGTCCTTGAAGCGGCCGTCATAGGCCTTGAGGATCGTGTTCTTGGTCGAGAGATAGACAGGCCAGCCGAGATTGAGGCCGTAGTTCATGCAGGCCCGGGCAAAGCCGCGGATCGAGTCGTCGAGGTTGTACATCGACATCGCGACACCGCCGCCGGGGAAGTCGAAGACCTCACGTTCAATCGTTTCTGAACCGTTCGCAGGCTGGAAGCTGATCGTGAGTTTGCCGGCACCGGGCACGACAAAATCGGTGGCGCGGTACTGATCGCCGAAGGCATGACGGCCGATCACGATGGGCTTGGTCCATCCCGGCACCAGGCGCGGCACGTTGGAGCAGATGATCGGCTGGCGGAACACGGTGCCGCCCAGGATGTTCCGGATCGTGCCGTTGGGCGAACGCCACATCGATTTAAGGCCGAACTCTTCGACCCTGTCTTCATCGGGCGTGATCGTGGCGCACTTCACGCCGACGCCGTATTGCTTGATGGCGTTGGCGGCATCGACGGTGATCTGGTCGTCGGTTGCGTCACGGGCTTCGATACCGAGGTCGTAGTACTTCAGGTCGATGTCGAGATAGGGGAGGATTAGCCGGTCCTTGATGAAGGCCCAGATAATGCGTGTCATCTCATCGCCGTCGAGCTCGACCACAGGGTTCTTGACCTGAATCTTCGCCATCGTGTTTCTCCAAATTCTGGGGCTTGCTTGTTGCGCTGCAACATAACGCCGATGAGGTTGTGTGCAAGGAGCGCTCGGATCTGATGTCGACGTCAGCTCTTGAGGCCGAGCACTCTTAAAACGCCGTCGAGATTAGTGACGATCTCGTAGAGGTCGCGGATCCCAGCGCGTGCGTAGCCGCACGCAATTGTGTGCTCCAGCAATGTCCTGAAGGGTTGCCAGTAACCTTCGGCATCGAGCATGACCATGGGTTTGCTGTGCTGGCCTAGCTGCGCCAGCGTGATGACATCGAGGATTTCATCGATGGTGCCCAATCCGCCGGGCAGGGCGACAAAGGCATCGGAGCGCTCGACCATCAGGCGCTTGCGTTCGAACATGTCGTCGACCTCGATGAGATCGGTGACACCGGTGTGTTCGACCTCGGCGCGGCGGAGATGGCCCGGGATGATACCGGTGACCGCACCGCCACCGGCCAGAACGGCATCGGCCACCACGCCCATCAAGCCAACGTGACCGCCGCCATAGATCAGACGCCTGTCTGCCTCTGCTATCATCGTGCCGAGTTCATAGGCGAGACGGCGGAATGCCGGGTTGTCGCCCATACTGGAACCACAGAAGACACAAATGGATGCTGGCCTGGTCATGATGAAAAGAGTGTTGTCCCTGATGCTGGTCGCGATGGTGTGAGCGCTTGTATCGGCTGAGGACGCGGCAGCCGGAGAAGCCGATGTTGTCGCGGTCGAGGTAGAGCAAACCGCGCCCGGCGTCTATGCGTTCCACGTGACCGTCGAACACGGCGATGAGGGATGGGACCACTATGCCGACCTATGGGATGTCTTGGCGCCGGACGGCACGGTCCTGGGCGAGCGTGTGCTGGCTCATCCCCATGTCAACTAACAGCCGTTCCGTCGCAGCCTCTCCGGGGGTAGATCGACCCCACCCTAGGCGCGGTGACCCTGCGTGCCCACGACAGCGTGCATGGCCTGGGCGGCCTTGAGGTCGTCGTCGACCTGCCCTGAACGGCGTGTAAGGGACTCTCGCGTCCTGCCCCAATCGTGATAGTAACGTGGGGGGCATCGCATATGGGAACAACGAACGTGAAACAGGACATAGCGGCGCTGGCTGTCTTCGCCCTTCTCATAGCGGTCGTCATTTTCATGGCCCGCGAAGACGAGCAGCCTGTGGTTGCCGACAAATCCGACACGACGACGGCCGAGGTCTCCAGCAGTTCATCATCGAGCGCCGGTGCGGGGGCTGATGGCACCAGCGATTCAGACGGCGCATCGTCACCCTTCGATGGCGAAAGCGACGACAGCGACGTCACACTGCCGGACGACTTCGTTCCGCTGCCCAGTTTCGACATTGTTCGTGTTGAACGGGACGGTGATGCCGTCATGGCCGGCACGGCAGCGCCGGGCGCCGATGTCACCGTGATGACGCGTGATGGTGCGGTGGCCACGACCACAGCCGATGACAACGGAGAATGGGTCATCGTGCTTGAGGAACCGCTTGCGCCGGGTGACCACGAACTGTGGCTGTCGGCCGATGCCGGAGACGGCACGGTCGTGGAATCGGCAGAAGTTTTGGTGATGGCCGTGCCCGATACCGCCGAATCGGGGGATACGGCGATCGCTTCGGCAGAGCCCTCTGCTGAGGCCAAGGACGAGGTCGACGAGTCCTCGGGCTATTCGCAGGGTGCGGCCAGCAGCTCATCGTCGGCCAGCTCATCGCTGAGTCTCTCGACAGGCGGTTCCGATGCCATGGTTGAAGAGGCCGTCGATACTGCGACGGACACTGTTGCGGGCGCAGGCGAAGAGGTTTTTGCCGTGGTCGTGCCGCGTGAAGGCGAAGGTGATGTGGACGTTCTCCAGGCGCCGGGCGATGGTGTCGGTATCGCCGGCGGCGACAATCTGATCCTCGAGAGCCTGTCCTACAACGACGAGGGGACCGTGACGCTCTCAGGGCAAGCGGAACCCGGGAGCACGGTTGTGCCCTACGTCGACGGCCAGCCGGTTGGTCCGGTCGTCGTTGGAAACGACGGGAACTGGTCCCTGACTCTGGATGAGGCGTTGGCTGAGGGACAGTATGAGCTACGCGTCGACCAGGTGGGTGACGACGGAGATGTCAGCGAGCGGCTTGAAACACCCTTCCAGCAGTCGGCCTTCACGATGCCCAGCGCGACCGAATCCGTGGTGGTGATTCAGCCGGGGAACAACCTTTGGTTTATCGCGCGGCGGGTGTACGGCGAGGGCGTTCACTACACACAGATTTTCGAAGCCAACCGGAACCAGATTGCCGATCCCGATTTGATCTACCCCGGTCAGATCTTCGTGGTTCCGTCAGGTACTGCCGAGTGAACGCGATGGCTGCGGGAAAAGCGCACGCTGCAGGGAATCCGATTTACGATCCGCCCGGTCCCGTCAACGAAGCGTTCGCGTCGTACTATGTGCGTCATCTGGTTCAGCTTGCGATCGATCGGGCTTTCAAGATTTCGGCTGTGCGCTAGATTTGTCTGCAAATCATGAGCGGGAGATGAGAATGGCGGCCAGCCCACTGGAATATGTCGACGTCAGCACCGATGCGCAGGTCATGGCAGATATTCTGGATCGGGACGGGGCGTTGGTGGTCGAAAACGCGCTCGACGCGCGGCAGCTGAACAGCATCAACCAAGAGGTTGATGGTGTCATCGGTACGACCGATCCCGGTCTGCGTCATCCAACGGACGACTTCTTTGTCGAGTTTTACGGCAGCCAGACCATTCGACTGGACGGCCTTCCGTCCAAGTCGAAGACGTTTTGGGAAATCATGGAGGACTCCTTCATAACCCGTGTCGCCGACATTCTGCTGTTGCCGAACTGTGAGGACTATCTGCTCAACACCGGACAGCTCATCCAGATCGGGCCGGGCGAGACCGCGCAGCTTTTGCATCGGGATGAAGACGCCTGGCGGTACTTCACGTCTCCCGCGAAGCCCTTGCTTGAAGTGGAAGCGATGTTCGCGCTGACGGATTTCACGATCGAGAACGGTTGCACCCAGGTTGTGCCCGGCAGCCATCTCTGGGATCCGGAACGTGAAGCTCAACCTCATGAGGTGCAGCGTGCGGAGATGAAGGCTGGCTCAGCATTGCTCTATCTCGGCACCGCTATTCATGGGGGTGGCGCCAACACCTCGACCGATCAGTGGCGCCGCGGCATGTTCTTCGGCTTTGTTCTGGGTTGGCTGCGCACGGAAGAAGCCTGTCTGCTGACAGTGCCGCGGGAAGAGGTCAAGAAGATGCCGCGCCGTGTTCAGGAACTTATCGGCTACAAGGCGCATGATGGCATCGGTGTGGTCGACGTCGGCAGCCCGATGGTGCTGCTGAAAGACTGAGAGGGGCGCCTGAGTCGTCACTCCTGCTTGGCGAGATAGCCGGACACACGTTCCAGCCCTTCAGCGAGGATGGATGGTGTGTTGGCGAAGCCGACTCTGACGTAGCCTTCCATGCCGAAGGCCGAGCCCGGTGTGAACATCACACCGGTTTCCTTAAGCAGGCTGACGCAGAATTTGCGTGAGGTCATGGGCAGATCGAAACGCAGGAGTGTGGTCGTGCCAGATTTCGGCCGGACCCATGAGATACGGGGTTCCCGTTCGACCCATTCGGCCAGTACGGCAAGATTGCCGCGCGTGATCGCCTGGCTGCGTTCCAGGACGCGGTCGCGGTTTTCGAGCGCCAGGGCGGCAAAGTGATCGTCGATACGGGCGACCGCGATGGTGTCGTAGTCGCGGTGGATCGAGACGGCTTCGATGACCTCTTCAGGCGCAGCAATCCAACCCAGGCGAAGGCCGGCGAGCGAAAAGGCCTTGGATGTGCTGGCTGTCGAGATGCCCTTTTTGTAGATGTCGGCCATCGATGCGGTCATGCCGCTGCCATGCTGGTCGAGGCCGCGATATACCTCGTCGCACAGGATCCAGGCATCGGCAGCACGGGCGATCTGTGCGACTTGTTCAAGCATCGCACGGTCGAGCAGGGCGCCGGTCGGGTTGTTGGGGTTGTTGATCGCCAGCAATCTGGTATCGGGTGTGACCAGCGCACGAAGCTCCTCAACATCCGGGAGGAAGTTGTTTTCCTCCTTGAGATAGAGGTGATGGACATCGGCGCCGATGCTGTCCGGGATCGAGTAGTGCTGCTGGTAGGTCGGCACCACGGCGACCACGCGGTCACCCCGGCTGACCATCGTTTTGTGGACCAGCATGTTGGCGCCGATGGTGCCATGGGTGACGATGAGATTATCGTGCCCCTGGTTCTCGTAGAGTGCCGAGATGGCGTCCAGAAGGCGTTCGGAGCCGCGGATTTCGCCATAGGTCATCTTGATGCCAAGAAGCTCCGAAAGGTCGGTGCTGTTGCGACCTGAAAGCTCCAGAAGCTGTTCGATCGTCAGGCTCTCAACGCAGGTTTCCGCGAGGTTGAGCTCACACTTGGTCTCCCACTCGTTCATCCAGATTTCGACGCCAAAGGGTTCAATATGCATGGAATAGACCTTCGGGCAGAGTTGAGTTGGCTTTGTACGGGAGTGGGTGGTGCTGCTACCTTCACCGCGCGATCTACCGCTTACAGGGCAGGCAACCGCGGAGTCAATCGAGGCCAGCCGCAAGGCGACGGTCTACCGTTTCGTGGCATACCACTTATGACGGCTACAAGAACGTTCGCGGCACATCGAACGTCGACGATCGCTAGAAGATCACCGTGCCGTCATCTTTTGCCAGATAGTGAACATCGAGGTGAAAGTTGCTTTCATCGCGACGAGCTGCTGAACGGTGAGATCTTTCAAACAATGACGGAGGCCAAGGTCCTCGTCGAACAATGGCGACAGCACTACAACACGATCCGGCCACACAGCTCCCTCGGCTACAAACCGCCGGCGCCAGTGGCCTGGTCACCGGGAAGGTCCGATCCGGCCTTCGCTACGGGCGTACTGCGGCCAGATCGACCCTTCCCTCAAAGCCAAACTCTAATTAAGCTTTGGCATCGTTCTTGGGGGCAGGAAATGATCGACCGCAGCGATACACCTTGCAGGGCTTAGAAATTTCCCTGGGCAACCACTTCAGGCTCGCTCGCCTGGTTATCCTTCAAATCACCATACCGTGGCGCAAACGGCACTAACCCCGCTTCAATACGCCAAGACTACGAAGGGTGATGACAAAGTCATTTGGGAACTAAATCTACCCGGCCGCGGTGTACGAACTCGCTGCTGTCTGGGCCATTTGGACGACCTTCGGCATATCAATCTCTTCCAAATAGTCCGCTTCTTCGAACGCACCACTAGCTTTTATGGCCAAAACCAGCCCCATAGCAGTTTCCTGGTCGTTGACGTCGACACGCACCACCACATCGTATTTTCCACGCACAAACGCAACGTAATCAGCGCTCCCGCCAACAGATTCCATCAATTTTTTCACCGCGGCTTCACGGTCAGAACCTGAAATAATTCCTTTAAGAGCGTTAGGGGCATATTTACCGAGCAGCAAAGCTTTCATGAGTCCTAATCCTATCCGTTTTAGGTCTAAAGACCTCTGATGGAACTATAACGAGATAAATCTCTTAAAGCCAGATAAAATCGGGAACGCCCTGGTGGACGCTTTAGAGCAACACCCCTGTTGCAAGTACTGTAAATTGCCATGATTTAGCCGCAGCTCACGATCGGAGAGGCATTGACAACAAGCAACGTCACTGTCATTAATGTCATGACCTACTTAGAGATCAGGTCAAAAGCGGTCCATGTGATTGTTGAAACAATTGTGATTTGTGAACGAACGACAGGGATTGCCGAGAAGAAGCGCTGATTTATTAGGAGTATTTTTCTCAGCCATTCAATGCCGTATAAAAATTGCGTCTAATTGAGAGTGTAAAAGATTATATTTCATCGAAAATATTAGGCAAATAGGAGGTCTAATAATGTTTGCGCGATTTTACAAATTTTATATAACTTCAGAATATTTTGATGACCTTTTAAAGTTTTTTGATGAGAAAGCCAAACCCCTCATAGAATCGGTCGATGGACATCTTGGCATACACTCGGTCAGAACCAGTGAAACGGAGTGTATTATGGTGTCGTTTTATACGAACAAGGATGCCGCTGAGGCTGCAAGTGAGAAAGCCGCAGTGATTTTTGTGGAGATGGGAAAATGGATGTCTGCACCTCCCGAGGTCATGGGCGAGGGCGAAGTTTTACGCTCATTGAATCTCGGCCATTGAGCTAGTTCTGGATATCGGACAGGGACCCGAGGTGCAAACTCGCTGCTCTCGGGTCTTCGTTGAGAGGACACCAGAGATCACGAAACGCAAGCAGCATAAGCCTGGGTTAAATGCGCAAATTGTGCTCGAGATCTGAAGGGTAAGCTGCTAGTCAATGCCACACGAGCCGCCCGGTTACTTAAAGCGTGCAGCGGCTGATTCGACATTCAGCCCTTCTTATAGGGGAAGCCGTTTGTACGACCCAGCACAGTATAGTGGAGCTCCCTTGTCGCTCTTGTTCATCAATCTGGGTTGGAACTCGGCCTGACGGCTAACAACTTAACAAGCGGCAACCGCCTCTCGAACACATCAGCGTCACAATTTTCAGGCTATGCCGAGTCACTCCGCTGCATAGTGGGCCACTATCAGCAGGACTATGAAAGGCAAACAAACTTCTCGTGTTGGTCCTCTGGGTAGCTGCACCCAGCTCAGCTGCAGCAGCAGCTTAACAGTTATGCTTACACAGCCTAACCAATCAGTGATCTTGGTTCCATACGGCCCCACGCCATATCCACCGGCTTGAGCAGGCTGAAGAAGCTCTGTAACCGTCTTGAATAGGCTACAGGTGTCAACTTATCGAATGAGCCAGATTTTGGGCTAGTGACTACGTATTCGATGAAAACTTCTAAACAACGCCATAAGCAAGCATCGCGTCCGCAACCTTGACAAAACCGGCAATGTTGGCTCCAGCAAGATAGTCGACCCTGCCATTACTAGTGGCGCCATAATCAGCACAGTTATCGTGGATCTTTTTCATTATGTTTTTGAGTAGCTCTTGCAACTCATCTTCTTCCCAGGAAATACGCGAACTATTCTGACTCATTTCCAAACCAGAGACAGCAACACCGCCAGCATTGGCTGCCTTACTTGGTCCAAACAGAATACCAGCTTCCTGGAATGCCTTAATGCCACCCAATTCGGTTGGCATGTTCGCGCCTTCTGAAACCGCCATACAACCATTGCTGAGAAGCAACTTTGCCTCATCGCTACTGATTTCATTTTGGGTTGCGCACGGCACAGCTATGTCACAGGCCACATTCCAAGGACGTCCTTCATGGAATTCCACACCGAACTCGTCGGCATAATCCTTAATGCGGCCGCGTCTGACCTGTTTCAATTCGACCATATAAGCGAGTTTATGCCTATCAATCCCGTCCGGATCGTAAATAAAACCGGAAGAATCTGACATTGTAATGACCGATCCGCCCAATTGCCGCACTTTCTCCGCCGCATAAGTCGCAACATTACCCGATCCGGAAATAGCGACCCTCTTACCCTCCATGCCATTCCCGGCATGTTGCAGCATATTTTCCAGCATGTAGATCGTGCCATAGCCTGTCGCTTCAGTACGAATTAGGCTGCCGCCAAACTCAAGTCCTTTGCCAGTTAGGACACCGACGAACTCGTTACGCAGCCGCTTGTACTGGCCGAACATATAGCCTATCTCGCGGGCCCCAACCCCGATATCACCGGCTGGAACGTCTGTATCCTCTCCGATATGGCGATGCAGTTCAGTCATAAAAGACTGGCAAAAACGCATCACCTCATTATTCGATTTACCCTTCGGATTGAAATCAGAACCACCTTTGCCACCACCCATGGGAAGACCCGTCAGGCTATTTTTAAAGGTCTGCTCAAATCCGAGAAACTTGAGTACGCTTGAAGTTACCGTCGGATGGAAACGGATTCCGCCCTTATATGGGCCAATGGAATTATTAAACTGCACCCGATAGCCACGATTGACGCGAATATTTCCATTATCGTCTTCCCAGCACACCCGGAAAATGATCGTCCGGTCCGGCTCGGCCATCCTCTCGAGGATCTGCATCTCCTGGTACTGCGGCTTGTCCTGGATGTATGGAATAATGGAGGCTGCAACTTCTTGCACTGCTTGATGGAATTCCGTTTCACCAGGATTGCGAGTTTGTACACCGGCAATGAACCGTTCAAGGCTATCTGCACGCACCGTCATAATATCCTCCTTAATTAACGAAATCTTAGTTTTATTACTTACTTAATATTCTATTTAATTTTGCAATTTCGAGTTATTGATGATTCTCGGCCGAATTCGCGCTTGAGCGACAGGCAAGCCCTATAGATACCATCGCCGTTAAGAGTGCACCGGCGGCCACAGTACCTGGTGCCGACAGGAATTCCATCGCGGTGCCCCAAATCAACAGACCGATTGGTAACGTTAAAGTAACAACAAAGCCTAGTGCGGCCACACCGGAGATTTCGTCACCTTGAGGATCGCATTTTGCTCCTGCACCGATCAGTAAAGACCTTGCCGTGAAGCGACTTGCCCCGAGACCAAAACCAATGATTGTCCATATTACGAGATCAAATTCTGCCACTGGGAGTGCTGTGCTGATCGTAAAAGCAAGCATGAGTCCAGATCCTAGGATGGTTGCCCATATCGCCCCTCGAAACTCTGAGTTCGAGCGAAGAAGCCTTCTTATGAGAACGGGAACGAGAATTCTGCCCGCTGCGACGCCAGAAATCACCAGACCAGCACCTAAAGGAAGAGGTGAATGCTTGAGATCATTAAGTATTGGAACTATCATATTAAATAATGGAACAATAAAGATATTCACCAATGCTGCTAACAAAGCAAGTTGACGTAAGCGAGGA
>CEUN01068243.1_pt1 | contig 33926 bp, 36 predicted proteins | sample 361501 | NCBI WGS metagenome assembly CEUN01 (sample SAMEA2622801, study PRJEB7988) | marine metagenome | biome: marine biome (ENVO:00000447); feature: marine epipelagic mixed layer (ENVO:xxxxxxxxx); material: "saline water (ENVO:00002010), including plankton (ENVO:xxxxxxxx)" | depth 120 m | reverse complement strand
AACGGATGCGCGAAGCCGCCGCCGATCTCGAGTTCGAGGATGCCGCCCGCCTGCGCGACGAAATCCGCCGTCTGGAGGCTCTCGATATTGGTGTCCGCGAGAAACCCAAGGATGCCGCCATGGACCGCAAACAGCGCCGCAAGGTGAGGAAGCGCAGGGGACCTTGAGCGAGCGTATGGTTGTTCCCAAGACCGCGTTGGTCACCGGCGCAGGCCGCAGGCTGGGTCTGGCGTTTGCCGAGGCGCTCGCTGCCGACGGTTGGTCTGTGGCCTTTCATGTCAACAGCTCCGCTGATCGTGCTCAGCAGGCCGTCAATGCGATCACAGGGAACGGCGGGACGGCCGTGGTGATCAAGGCCGATCTTTCCCACAGCGCTCAGGCGAGCGCTCTTGTGGATCGCGCCGTGGCAGAGCTGGGACCGCTGGGGCTGCTGATCAACAATGCCGCGATCTTCGAGCCGGATTCGGTGCGCAACGGTGACCTCGCCACGATCGAAGCCAACCTTTCGATCAACCTCGTCGCTCCCATGCTCCTGACCCGCAGTTTCGCACAGCAACTGCCCGCGGACGCCTGCGGCCAGGTGGTCAATATTCTGGACCAAAGAGTAACCAATCCAACGCCCCACTATATGTCCTACACGGCCGCCAAGATGGCACTGTCGGCGATGACCCGGACCTGGGCCACGGACCTGGCGCCACGCATTCGGGTCAACGGCCTCGCACCCGGCATGGCCCTGCCCAATCACGGTGACGATGAAGCCGGCATGAAATTCTGGACCGATGGCTATCCGCTGCGTCGGGGCACTTCGCCCGAGGAACTCTGCGACGCGCTGCGTTACCTGCTGTCTGCTCCGGCCGTGACGGGTCAGACACTGATCCTGGACGGCGGCCAGAACCTGGGCTGGCTGCACCCCGAGGGCGGCTATCCGCTGAAGCCGGGCACGCCATGAGCTGGGGCAGGGTCTTTGTCGAAGGACTCGAGCTCAGCGCTTCGATCGGTGTGCTGGAGCATGAGCACCGGGCGCGCCAGCCCCTGTTTGTCGACATCACCCTGGAGGTCAACAACGGCTTTTCCGTCGAAGGCGATCTATCCTCAGTGATCGACTACCGGGTTCCGGTCGACCATGCGAAACGGCTCGTCAAGGCTGGGCATATCGAGCTGATCGAGACCTTCGCCGAGAACCTCGCCGCGGCCTGCCTTGACGATGATCGCGTGCTGGTCGCGACGGTGCGGGTGTGGAAGCCCGATGCGATTGCCGATGCCAAGGCCAGTGGTGTGGAGATCACACGACAGCGCTGAACCGGCCGCGCGAATCGATGCATCGCTCCGTGCACGGAAACCTGTGCATCGCGGTGTGGCCAACAACACAAGAACCGCAGAAGTCTGCGCTTTCAGGACATTCCGCCGGTGCCATTGTGCACAGCCATCCCGCGCCGTGTTCTGGCCGCCGCTGTCAAGCAACCTCTGGCCGCTGTTTCGCAGCGCGATCATAATCTGAGAAGAAAAAATCTCTATTTATCAGTGAGATAGAAAGACTGCCTAAAAATCAGGCAACCGAGAGGCGGATGGCGGATTTCCGCGCCGGACGCTGCGGTCCGGCCATGTTGTCGACAGCTTTGTCCACAGAAGTTGTTGATGCTTCAGGTCCCGCCTCGCACGGCCGAAAGCTGACGCCGTGCGGCATCGAGGTGACGGTCGATCACGGCCACGGCCTGATCAGCATCCCGGGCGCGCAAGGCGTCATAGAGCGCCCGATGGTCCTTGTTGTAATCGGCGATGGATGCCTCGTTAAGCACCTTGTCTTTCATGGCGTTCCACTGGCGATGGCCGCGGACGTGGTTGATCTGCCGGTAGACCGAAATCATCAGCGGGTTGCGCGTGGCATCAGCGATTGCTTGGTGGAAGGTCCGGTCGTCGCGGGTGAAAGCCTCGGCCGAGATGCCGGGCGCCTCCAGTGCGTTGAGCGCCTCGTCGATTCGGTCGAGGTCTCGCAGCGTGGCGTGTAGCGTGGCGAGCCGGACCATGTGCGGTTCCACGGCAATCCGGACCTCAACCAGCTCGAGCGGGCTGGTGACCTCCGCAACATCGTCGTCACCGGTCTCGGGCCTGAAGGTCACAAAGGTTCCGCTGCCGACTCGTCGGTTCACCAGCTTGCTGTCCTCGAGAATGCGCAGGGCTACGCGTACCGTCGTGCGGGAGCTCGACAGGGCCACGGCGAGCTGGCGTTCGGCAGGCAGCCGTTCACCATCAACATAGACCCCGTCCATGATCGCCTGACGCAGCTGCGTGGCAATCGCCGCCGCACTCTTGGAGTTCGGTAGCGGAAGGTTGCGCAGGGTGTCGCTCTGATCCGCCGCTTGCGCCATGGTCTGTTCCGCGCTTTCGCTTGACATCATCTTCGCGGGGGATTTAGCTACCCGCGAATTGGTTCGATTGGGCCACAATTGGCACAGCACATGGTCGGACCAAACCAGGGCCAAGTCAAGCATGGCAAGGTTTCCGGGCTGATCCATCCACCGGACCAATTTGCCGCTCCGCGCGACTCGGCCAGGCCGTTCGAGGAGGAACGAAGCACATCATGGCCTTCCCTACCCAGTCCAAGTACGTGATCATCGGCGCCGGTATCCACGGCCTCTCCACCGCCTATCACCTGGCGCTTGAGCTCAAGGCTCGCGGCAAGGGTTCGGGCGAAGACATCCTCATCCTCGACAAGGCAGGCATCGCGGCCGGCGCCAGCGGTATCGCCTGCGGCGTGGTGCGTAACAACTACTTCCAGCCCGCCATGCGTGAGCTGATGGCCCAGTGCGTAGAAGTCTGGGAAAGCGACATGGAGGCCTACAGCTACCATCCCGTAGGCTACATGCAGATCTCGTGTGAATCGATGCATGCCGACATCGCCTCGATCTACGACCAGCAGAAGGCGATCGGCTACACTTCAGAATTCATCGAAGGCTCCGATGACTGCACCTCCTACATGAAGGAGATGTTCTCGGACTGGCGCGCCCAGGGCATCACCTCGGTGCTGCACGAGAAGAAGGGTGGTTACGCGAACAACACAGCCTCCATGTATGGCTTGGCCGGTAAGGCCGAAGCCGAGGGTGTGCGCATCCTGACCGGTTGTGAAGTCACCGGCTTCGAAAAGACGGGCGGCGCGGTCTCCAAGGTGAAGACCGACAAGGGCAACATCGACTGCGACATGGTCGTGGTCGGCGTTGGCCCCTGGGCCAGCAAGGTCTGGAACATGCTCGACCTGCCCACCAGTGTTTCGATCAAGGGTGCCGACGGCACGGTCCACGAAGGCATCGACACCTGGCGGTACTGGTGCTTGGAAGAGGGCACCCTGGGTGTCGACCCCAACCTGCAGAAGATGAACGACGGCGGCATGCCGCCAGTGATACACGTCGACACCGACGCGCCACTCTACTCCGACGTCGACGGTTCCCTGGTCCGCGAGGAGATGTGGGGCATCTACTACAAGCCCGACTTCAACTTCGCCGGCATTCAGGGCGGTGCGATGCCCTATGAGGTCAAGACACCGGTCGACCAGGTCGCCCTTGATCCCTATGGCGCTGATTCTCCCGATTTCATCGTTGGCGACGACTTCGCCCACATGTGGTGCTCGGCCCTTGCCCATTGCCAAGAGCGTTTCTCCGGCCAGATCGGCAAGTGGAAGAAAGAGCCCAGCGGCGGCCTGGGCTGCTTCACGCCCGACAGTTTCCCCGTGATCGACACCTTCTGCGAGAACGTCCAGTTCATCGCCGACTCGAACCACGGCTACAAGATGATCGGTATCGGCAAGCTGGTCGCCAGCGAGTGCGTCGGCGAAAAGAGCGCCCTGCTCGAACCGTTCCGTTTTTCTCGATACGCAGAGGGCAAGCTGCATCCGGTATCGAACAGCCCATTCCCGTGGAGCTGAGCCACGGGAGCGCGCGTTTACTCTCGTCAAAGACGCGCGCCACTCTCAGCATCAAGGTGACGGTGTACGGATGACCCGTACATCGAACACCGAAACAAATTGGGAAGCTCCAAAGGGGGATATGATCCATGCCGATGGATATTGAGGCCTATGTTGAACAACCTGGCCGCGCGAAGATGGTCAAGGATGTTCGCAAGAAGATCAACGAACTCAAGATCGACTACATCTACTACCAGTTCATCTCGGTAACCGGCCGCATTATCGGCAAGGGCGTGCCGGCCGACCACTGGGAAACGCTCGCCGAACGCGGCTTCCAGCTGGTCTACGGCTCGGTCGCCAACCTCTACGTCGACCGCTACGGCGACTACATCGGCTATGGCCCGGAATCCTCGGAACTGGTCGGCATTCCCGATCCCGACACCTTTGTGCAGCTGCCCTGGGACAAGCGCGTCGCGCGCGTCTTCTGCACCTGCTTCCGAAACCGCGAAGAGCCCGAGAATCCCGGTGGTTTCTTCACCGGCGACTGCCGCGGCAACCTGCGCCGCGCCCATGACGCCTTCCAGAAGAAGCACAAGGGCCTCCACATGCGTCACGGCACCGAGCCGGAGATGATGTGGCTGAAGAAGGGTGAAGACGGGCTTCCGAACGGCGGCTTCTCCAAGCCCAACTGCTATCACATCGATCAGTTCGAGAGCCTTCGTCCCGTCTTCATGAAGGTCATCGAGTACAGCCGTGCGATGGGCCTCGATATGATCCAGGGTGATCATGAGGACGCGCCTGGTCAGCTGGAGCTGAACTTCCAGTTCGACGATGCCCTGCGCACCGCCGACCGCCTGGCGACCTATCGTCAGATCTGTGCTCAGGTCGGCCGTGAAAACAACCTGATCGCATGCTTCATGTCGAAGCCGTTTATGGGTGTTTCTGCCAACGGCTGCCATCACAACGTGTCGCTCTGGAAGGGCGGCAAGGACGAGTTCAACACGCTCGGCCAGGACAACATTGCCGGGATGCCGCAGAACTTCATGTACAAGAAGGGCGGAAAGAACACCTTCATGCCCGACAGCAAGGACCCGCGGAAGCCGGGCAAGGTCGGCCTGCAGGCCATCGGCGGCATCATGAACCATCTCGGTGCGCTTACCGCGATCGGTTGCCCGACCGTCAACTCCTATCGCCGCCTGTGGGACACGGGCTTCTGGGCGCCGGTCTTCGCCGACTGGGGTTACCAGAACCGCACCACCGGCATGCGTGTTTCGGCTCCCGGCCGCTTCGAGTACCGCGCGGTGGATTCCATGGTGAACCCCTACCTGATGGCCAACGCCATCATTCAGGCGTTCGACCACGGCATCTCCGACAAGCTCGATCCGGGCGAGCCCGAAGAGCGCAACATTTACCAGGCCATGGAAGAGGGCAAGCAGGTCAAGAAGCTGCCGATGTCCCTCGGCGATGCCATAGAGAAGCTCGACCAGGATGAGGTCATCAAGGCCGCCATGCCGGGCGATATGTACAAGGTCTTCAAGCACTACAAGACCAACGAATGGGAAACCTTCATGTCCACCGTGACCGAGTGGGACCTGGAGACCTATTGGGATTGCCTGCCCTAAGCAGGTTGTTCACCACACGGCGGCGGTCCTGCTGTCACCGCCGCCGTTCTTTTGTTCAAACCTCAAGGAGAACCATCCGCCATGTGTGGCATCGCTGGCATCATCCACCGCAAGAAGGCTGCCGACGTCGGGACAGAAATGACCGCCATGCTGCAGTCCCTGAAACATCGCGGACCGGACTCGACCGGGTTCGCGATCTACGGCGTTCCGTCGAAGAACGAGTACGTCCTTCGCTTCAAGGTCGCCGAGCAGGAAGACGTGGCCAAGGGCTACGACATTCATCAGCAAGTCAAGGACCGTCGCGCCGAAGTCGACCGCCGCCTGGCCGAGCTGGGCGTGAAGGTCGTGAAGGCCGAAGACGCGACCGAGTACGCCTATCGCTACCGGATCAAGTACAAGGGCGACATGCGCAAGCTGGCGGATTACATCGAGGATGTTGCCTCGACCGAGATCCTGTCGCTGGGCACCGGTCTGGAGCTGATCAAGGATCTTGGCGACGCGACCACCGTGTCGGACCAGTATTCCCTGAAGGGCTTCAAGGGCACCCACGCCATCGGCCACACCCGCATGGCAACGGAATCGGACGTCGACATCCGTTCTGCCCATCCCTACTGGGCCTACCCGTACCACGACATCTCGGTGGTCCATAACGGCCAGCTCACGAACTACTGGATTATGCGCCGCCAGCTCGAGCGCAAGGATTTCCGCTTCATGTCGAACTGCGACAGCGAGCTCATCGCCGTCTACATCGCCGACAAGATGCAGACCGGCATTGAGCTCGACGATGCGATGAACCAGTCGATCGAAGAGCTCGACGGCGTGTTCACCTATCTCGTTGCAACAGCCGACAGCCTGGGCATGGCCAAGGACACCATGGCCGCCAAGCCCATGGTTCTCTACGAAAGCGACGATCTGGTCGCGATGGCCTCCGAAGAGGTCGCCATCCGCCAGGTCCTGCCGCACGAAATCGACACCATTGATCCCTATGACCGGGAGGTTCGGGTATGGCGAAGCTGAGCGCGGAGCATCGCTCCCATGACATGGGGCTGCACACTGAGCAGCTGACCGGTCGTACACAGCAGCGTTTCTTTGACGTCTCCGAAGAAGACAACTTCCTCTATCCGGAAGCCTTCGATGTTGACTACAATAAGCGCAAATCGTTCGACGCCAGCAAGATGGACACCAACGGGATCAACATGAAGATCCGCGAGTTGATGTCCAAGGGTTATGGCTCGATCGTGGTCAAGAACCCGCTGGCCAAGCATTCGCTGGGCGTCGGTATCCTGCAGCGTCTGAACCTCACCTTCGAGGGCAGCCTGGGTTACTTCGGCGTCGGCCTGATCGACGGCCCGAATGTGCGCATCACCGGCCGTGTCGGCTGGTCCTGCGCCGAGAACATGATGGCGGGCTCAGTGGTGATCGAAAAGAACGCCGGCTCGACCTTCGGCGCAGCCATCCGTGGTGGCGACCTTGTCTGCATGGGTGATGTCGGTTCGCGGACCGGGATCGACCAGAAGGGCGGGACCATCATCGTGGGCGGCCGTACGGGCGCCTTCTCCGGCTTCATGATGCAGCGTGGCCGCATGGTCGTGCTGGGAGATGCCGGCAAGAACCTCGGTGACTCGATGTACGACGGCACCATCTATGTCGGCGGCAAGATCGAAGATCTGGGCGTCGATGCGGTTCCGGCCGAGATGACCGAACTCGATTGCGCCTGGCTCGATCGCAAGCTCAAGCAGTACGGACTGAAGGCAACGAAAGGGGTCAAGAACATGACCAAGATCGTGGCCGGCAAGCAGCTCTGGAACTACGACAATCTTGAGCCCCACGAAAAGAAGATCGTGCTCTAGGCAGCGCTCAAACAGGAGAAAGACATATGGCGACCAAGAAAGAAGACGTCATCGAGCGCGCCGCCGACGGCCGCAACACGAACATCCTCGGCGAGAACTTCATGTTTCCGCCGCGGGTGATCGATGACATCCACATCAAGGCGGAACTGGGCCGCTACCGCATGCGGGGCATGGCCCTGATGAAGAAGATCCCGACCTGGGATGACCTCACCTTCATGCCCGGCACACTGACCCGCTTCGTGATCGAGGGTTACCGCGAGAAGTGCGACACCAAGACCGTCATCGGTCCGCGTGCCAAGCGTCCGCTGGAACTCGACATTCCGATCTACGTCACGGGCATGAGCTTCGGTGCGCTCTCCTACGAAGCCAAGACGGCTCTGGCGCGTGGCGCCACGATGGCCGGCACGGCGACGTGTTCGGGCGAAGGCGGCATGATCCCGGACGAACGGCGCTATTCGGAGAAGTGGTTCTACCAGTGCATCCAGTCGCGCTACGGCTTCAACCCGCACCACCTGCGTCTAGCCGACGCCTGCGAATTCTTCATCGGCCAGGGCTGCAAGGTCGGTCTGGGTGGCCATCTGATGGGTCAGAAGGTGACCGATCAGGTCGCCGAGATGCGCTCGCTGCCTGCCGGTATCGACCAGCGGTCTCCCGCCCGCCACCCCGACTGGCTGGGCCCGGACGATCTGGCCCTGAAGATCCAGGAAATCCGTGAAGCCACGGACTACCAGATTCCGATCCAGCTCAAGCTTGGCGCGGCGCGCGTCTATGACGACGTCCGCATGGCGGTGAAATGCGATCCCGACTCGATCTATATCGATGGCATGGAAGGTTCGACCGGTGCCGGCCCCCATCTCGCCACCGAAGAGACCGGTATTCCGGGTATCGCAGCGATCCGTCAGGCCCGTCGGGCGATCGACGATCTGGGCAAGCGCGGCGAAATCACACTGGTGTATGCCGGTGGCGTGCGCAACGGCGGCGACCTCGCCAAGGCCCTCGCTCTGGGTGCCGACGCGGTGGCGATCGGAACAACGGCCATGATGGCGCTGAACTGCAACAAGGACATCCCGGGCGCCGATTATGAAAGCACCATGGGTGTTCCCGCCGGTTACTGCTATCACTGCCACACGGGCCGCTGCCCGGTGGGCGTGGCAACGCAGGATCCGGAGCTGCGCAAGCGTCTGAACCCGGACGATGCTGCCGAGCGCGTCTACAACATCCTCCACACTCTCGCGATCGAGTGTCAGATGATGGCCCGTGCCTGCGGCAAGACCAACGTCCACAGCCTCGAGCCGGAAGATCTTTCCGCGCTCACGATGGAAGCCTCGGCCATGGCCGGCGTGCCTCTGTCGGGCACCAACCACACGGTCGGCGTCGCCGACTACCACCACCTCTGATCGGGAGCAGCTGACATGGCAAGAGCAGCAGCAAAGAAGCCGGCAGCCTCGAAGAAGGTCGTGTCGCTGAAGGCGGCGGCCAAGAAAAAGACAGCCCCGAAGAAGGCGGCGCGCAAGGCCAAGGTCAAGGCGGGCGATGTCGATTACTTCCTCAAGACCGACGGTCTCGATACGTCGCGCGAGAAGGAAATCGGCCAGCACATCGGCTATCGCTACGATGTGAACCTGGTGCCCGACTACGACCGCCTGACGCCGTTCCTGGCCCAGTACATCGAGATTATGGGCTGGGACGACCTCAACTGGCTTGAGGACGTTCACATGGGCTACGAGGAAGGCAACGCGGCCGTGTTCGACCGCAACGCCAACGGCTGGATCCGGATTCCGAAGAAGATGAAACTTCCGAAAAACCAGCAGGATCGCGACATGATCGCGCGTGAACTGCTGATCCGCTTCCAGATGTCCGACAGCCATCCCATGCGTGATCTCTACAAGGCCTATCGCAAGTTCTGATAGGACCCGAAGATGGTTGAAGACGGGGCCCGAACCGGCGACGGTTCGGGCCCCTTCTCGTTTGGTCGATCGCCATGAAAATCACCGATATCCGCAATGCCACGGCGCCGATCGCTTCACCGATCGCCAACGCCTATATCGACTTCTCGAAGATGAACGCCAGCGTGGTCGCCGTGATCACCGATGTGGTGCTCGACGGCAGGCCGGTGATCGGCTACGGCTTCAACTCGAACGGTCGTTACGGTGCGAGGGGCCTGCTCGACGAGCGGTTCATCCCGCGCCTGATGGAGGTGCCCCCTGAAGACTACAGCGACGGCACCATGCTCGACCCGCATCGGTCCTGGGATCTGCTGTTCCGCAACGAGAAGCCCGGTGGCCATGGCGAGCGGTCGGTGGCGATCGGCGTCCTCGACATGGCGCTGTGGGACGCAGCGGCCAAGATCGCCGGCGTGCCTCTCTGGCGCCTGCTAGCCGACCGGTATCGGCAGGGCGAGGCCGATGAGCAGGTCTTTGTTTATGCCGCCGGCGGCTACTACCAGCCTGGCAAGGGGCTCGACGCCCTCAAGGACGAGATGCGCGGTTACCTCGACCTCGGCTACACCGTCGTCAAGATGAAGGTGGGCGGAGCCCCGCTCGATGAGGACCTGCGCCGCATCGACGCCGTTCTCGAGGTCCTGAGAGGTGACGGTTCTCGCCTGGCCGTCGACGCCAACGGTCGCTTCGACCTCGACACCGCCATCCGCTTCGGCACGGCCGTCGCGCCCTACGGTCTGCGATGGTACGAGGAAGCCGGTGACCCGCTCGATTACGCGCTGCAGGCCGAACTAGCTCGTCACTATGACAGCCCAATGGCGACCGGCGAGAACCTGTTCTCGCACCAGGATGCTCGTAATCTGCTGCGCCACGGCGGCATGCGTCCCGACCGCGACATCCTGCAGTTCGACTGCGCACTGTCTTACGGGCTGGTTGAGTACCTGCGCACGCTTGCGCTGCTGCCCGACCACGGCTTCACCAATCGCAACGTCATCCCGCACGGCGGGCACCAGATGTCGCTCAACATCGCCGCGGGCTTGGGTCTCGGCGGCAATGAATCCTATCCCGGTGTGTTCCAGCCCTTCGGCGGTTTTGCCGACGCCATTGCTGTCGAGGACGGCCATGTCGCCCTGCCGCAGGCACCGGGCATCGGCTTCGAGGAAAAGTCTGCCCTGATCGCGCTGATGCGCCAGGTGACCGAGACCTGACCTAGTCCACCGGAGGAAACGCTGTCCCCTCATCCCAGAGCGGGGTGAACGCGACACGTTGGCTGTCGGGTGGCAGGGAAGGATTGAACATGGCGTTATGCCAGAACACCGCCTCCGCAAACGTGTCATCGTTGGCAAGCCGTTCCACCGAGCAAGGCAACCGGTAGCTCTGATTGAACTGCTGGAAGACCATCGTGCAGCGGCCATCCGCCGTGAGGCGGGCTGCGCCCGGTGAGCCCGGAGCAAAGACGGCCAGCAGGCGGGGTTCAAATTGACGCGCCTTCTGGAAGTAGGCCGACGACAGGAATTGCATGGCCTTGTCGAACCGTTCACTGGGATCGTTGGTCCGCTTCACGATGTGCCGGAACTGAGCCGTGGTGTCATGGGGATCACGCTCGGCAATCACGGTACGGACGTGGCCCAGCTCTTCGCCATACACCGTGATGACAAGCGGTTCCATGGCATCGGACGGGCGGCCGCCATCCCGGCGCATGGCGTGCTGGCGAATCAGGCACTGCCAGGCCATGAATCGCTCCTGGAGCGCCTCACCGGTCGTTGTGGTGGTGGAATTCATCGGAAAATTCCTTTCGAAACCTTGATTTTCCTTGCGTGAAACGAGCCATCACAAGCAGAAACTCTTGTTTGCACTAGCGCAAATTGCGCATAGGCTTTTGAAAGTAGCCGAAGTGGGGATTAACGCCTGCACGGCGCGAGGTTAACCGGGTCAAATCAACAAGGGGGAACCAAGGGATGGCTGACGGACTCGACGCCCTAATGGTTATCTTCACAGAGTTCTACTACTGGGTCACGGTCGTGATGATGTTCCTGATCCACGTAGGGTTCTGTGTCTACGAAGTCGGCGCATCGCGCCGCAAGAACATCCAGCACACGCTGATGAAGAACACGATGCTGATCCCGCTGGTCACCGTCACGTTCTTCTATTTCGGCTGGTGGATCTATTTCGCATTTCCCGAATTCCCGTTTATGACAACGTCTCTCGAGAACGACTTCACCGGCTGGTCCGCTCCGTGGTCCCAGTACATGGGTGTCAATCTCGAGGACCGCATCGCGGGTGTGTTCTGGGCAGCCTTCCTGCTGTTCTCCTGGACCACGGCTTCGATCGTGTCCGGTGCCGTGATCGAACGTATCAAGACCCAGGCCTTCCTGATCCTGGTCGTTCTGGTCGGTTCGGTGACCTGGATTCTCGACGCAGCTTGGGGCTGGAGCTGGAACGGCTGGATGGTTCAGTTGTGGGGCTTCCACGACGCCTACGCGTCCTCGGTGGTACACGGCATCGCCGGTGGTTCGGCACTGGGTGTTCTGGTCGTGCTCGGACCGCGTCTGGGCAAGTTCGCCGCAGACGGTACGCCGCGAAACATTCCGCAGAACAATCCCTGGTTCGTCACGGTCGGTCTGTTCCTGATCTACACGGGCTTCTGGGGTTTCTACGCGGCCTGCAACGTGCCGATCATCGACTTCTACAGCGATGGGATGACAGCGCAGGAGGGGAGCTTCTTTACGGCGACAACCATCTATCTGACGCCGACGACCCTCTCGGGCATCACCTTCAACTTCCTGATGTCACTCTCTGGCGGTCTCCTGGCGGGCTATGTGCTCTCCAAGGGTGATCCGTTCTGGAGTTACTCGGGCGGTCTGGCAGGTGTCATCACCGCATCGTCGGGCAACGATCTTTATCATCCGATCGAAGCCATGGTTATCGCCATGGTGGGTGTGTGGATCGCCTACAAGATGCATCATTGGGTGGAACGCAAGTTCAAGATCGATGACGCGGTTGGAGCTGTTGCGGTTCATGGTTATGCCGGCTTTGCAGGCACCGTGATCGCTGGCTTCATGCTGTGGGGTTACCCGTCGAACATTGTCGGTGGTGACATCGGCTGGTTCGGCACCAACGCCGACGGCATCGCGATCATCAACCCGATCGGTAACTTCCTGGGCGCCATGCTGTTCTTCTGGGGTCTGGGCTTCCTGCCATGCTGGGCACTGTCGAAGGTTCTCGACGGCATGGGTGCACTCCGCGTACCGCGCGAAGTGGAACTTGCCGGTCTCGACACGCACGACTACGGGGACTCCTTCCCGTACCACGGCTATCGCGACACCGAGATGGAAGACATCGACCGTGAATTGGCCAAAGGCTAACCACGGCAACACTGGAGGAATGAAACAATGAGCACTGGTGTTGATAGCTGGATGGGTGCCGCCGAGTTCGGCGCTATCTATCCGTTCGCCGGTTGGATCGAGGGTCCCGCAGTCATCGTGGGTGTCGTGATCTGGGTCGCCTGGCATATCTGGCAGATGAAGTCGGAGAATGCCGAGTACGATGCAGCTCTGCGCCACTACAACGAAGTGGGGCTCGACAAGGCGCTCGACCATCGAGGGCGTCACGACGCCATGATGGACGGGCACTGACCGGTCCGACCGATCAAACCTGATGAAGGGGCGGCGGCAGCGTCGCCCCTTCTCTTTTTGGCCAAGCGGTTGTGACAGTGTTGAGCTGCCGAATGAGCCAATCCTTGACCGTTTCGACCAATCGGGACCAAGAGCGACACCGCGCGTCGATTCCGTGCGTGACACAGGGGCCTGCGCCGTTAAAGTCCCGCCCGATCTGACATTCACGACCATATTTGCACTCCCGGGGGAGCACTGATGGCCACGCCAAAATCCGACATTGAGATCGCACAAGCCGCAACCTTGCGGCCCATCATCGACCTGGCCAAGGACCGTCTCGGCATCGACGCCGAGTACCTTGAGCCCTATGGCCACGACAAGGCCAAGATCTCGTTCGACTACATCAAAAATCTCAAGGACAAGCCCAACGGCAAGCTCGTCCTGGTCACCGCGATCACACCAACCCCGGCCGGCGAAGGCAAGACCACGACCACGGTCGGCCTGGGCGACGCGCTCAACCGTATCGGCAAGAACACGCTGATCTGCCTGCGCGAGCCCTCGCTCGGCCCGTCCTTCGGTGTGAAGGGCGGTGCCGCCGGTGGCGGTTACGCCCAGATCGTGCCGATGGAGGACATCAACCTCCACTTCACCGGCGACTTCCACGCCATCGGTGTTGCCAACAACCTGCTGGCCGCACTGGTCGACAACCACATCTACTGGGGAAACAAGCTCGGCATCGACGAGCGCCGTGTGACCTGGCGCCGCGTGGTCGACATGAACGACCGCGCCCTGCGCGCCATTGTCAACTCCCTGGGCGGTGTGGGCAACGGCTTCCCGCGTCAGGACGGCTTCGACATCACCGTGGCTTCGGAGGTCATGGCGATCTTCTGTCTCGCCACCGACATCGACGATCTGAAGCGCCGTCTGGGCAACATCGTTGTGGGTTACACGCGCGAGCGCAAAGCGGTTCGCGCCCGTGACCTCAACGCCCAGGGTTCGATGGCCGCCCTCCTGAAGGATGCGATCAAACCGAACCTGGTCCAGACCCTGGAGAACAACCCGGCCTTTGTGCACGGTGGCCCGTTCGCCAACATCGCACACGGCTGCAACTCGGTCCTGGCGACGACGACGGCTATGAAGATGGCCGACTACACGGTCACCGAAGCCGGATTCGGTGCCGATCTGGGTGCCGAGAAGTTCTTCGACATCAAGTGCCGCAAGGCCGGCCTAGCGCCCGATGCCGTGGTCATCGTGGCCACGATCCGTGCGCTCAAGATGCACGGCGGTGTGGCCAAGGATGATCTCAAGGACGAGAACGTCGCGGCGGTCGAAGCCGGTTTCGCCAACCTCGAGCGTCACGTCCAGAATGTCGCGAAGTTCGGCGTGCCCGCGGTGGTCTCAGTCAACCGTTTCATCGCCGACACCGATGCCGAAATGGCAAAACTGATCGAGCTGTGTGACGCCGCAGGCGTGCGCTGTGTCGAGGCTAACCACTGGGCCGACGGCGGCGCCGGCGCCGAAGACGTCGCTCGCGCGGTGGTCGAGATTGTCGAAAGCGGTGAAGCTTCGTTCAAGCCACTTTACCCCGACGACATGGGCCTTGAAGAGAAGATCCGAACGGTCGCCCGTGAGATCTACCGCGCCGACGACATCGACGTCCCGGCCGCAATCTCCAAGCAGCTCGCCGAACTGGATGCCACCGAGGCCGGCCAGTTCCCGATCTGCATGGCCAAGACCCAGTATAGCTTCTCGACTGACCCGACACGCAAGGCTGCGCCGGCCGGGTTCAACATCCCGGTCCGCGCGATCAAGCTGTCGGCGGGTGCGGAGTTCCTGGTGGTCATCACCGGTGACATCATGACCATGCCGGGCCTGCCCAGCGTGCCGGCCGCCGACAAGATCGATGTCGACGGCAACGGTGTGATCTCCGGCCTGTTCTAGGAGCCATTGCTGTTACAATTGAGGGCTAGGCCGAAAGGCCGGGCCCTTTTTGTTGCAGAGCAGCCACAGCGACACCACGTTTCTCTCCAACACGTGAAGTCAGCCGGCTTGAGCCGCCGCGGCCAGGTTGGAATCATGGGTTCAACGACGCAGCCACCAAACCCACAAGGGGGACGCCACCATGTAACTGTCCATCAGCAGCACCGCACCGACTTCGAGCAGGGCTCGACCGAGGGCCGCATTAAGTTTCATGACTACATCGGCGACTCCTGGTGCGTTCTCTGTTTCGCACCCCAAGGGCTTCACGCCGTTCTGCACCACCGAACTCGGCACCGTGGCCGGCATGAAGTCGGACTTCGACAAGCGCAACACCAAGCTGATCGACCTCAGTGTCGACGGCGTCGATGATCACAAGGGCTGGTCCCAGGACATCGAGGATGTCACCGGCAATGCGCTGAACTATCCGCTTCTGGCTGATTCTGATCTTCCGGTCGCCAAGACCTACAACATGCTGCCCGCCGATGCCGGAGAGAGTTTGGAAGGCCGCAGGGCCGCGACCAACGCCACGTTGCGCAATGTCTATGTCATCGGGCCGGACAAGCAGATCAAGGCGATGATCAGCTATCTCATGTCGACCGGCCGGAACTTCGACGAGGTCCTGCGCCTGCTCGATCCCTGCCAGCTCACCGCCAAGCACAGGGTCGCGACCCCGGCTAACTGGCAGAATGGTGAGGACGTCAACATCGTGCCGGCGGTCAAGGATGACGAAGCCAAGGAACGCTTCCCTGATGGCTGGAACGCACCGAAGCCCTACCTGCGCATCGTGCCGGAGCCCCAGAACTGACTGTCAGCGTTTGAACAACGACAAAGGGACCGGTTGCGCACAGCCGGGCCCTTTCTGATTCCACTGGCTGCGCTACATTCAATCCATGGCAAAAGCGGACAGAGACGAGCGGCCAGCGCCGGAGAACGCCGGACCGGCGACCGAGGAGATCGAAGGCGCGTCGAGTGAGCGGGGCGTGGCCGCGATCCGTGCTGCCCTAAAGACCATGCCCACGACGCCGGGCGTCTACCGTATGTTGTCGGACAAGGGTGAGGTTCTTTATGTCGGCAAGGCCCGCAACCTGAAACACCGGGTGACCTCGTACACCCAGCCGGGTCGGCTCGACCCGCGTCTCCACCGGATGGTCGCCAACACGGCGTCGATGGAGGTTGTCACCACAGGCACCGAGGCCGAGGCCCTTCTGCTTGAAGCCAACCTGATCAAGAAGCTGAAGCCGCGCTACAATGTGGTACTGCGCGACGACAAGTCTTTCCCCTACATCCTGCTGCGGCTCGATCACGACTGGCCGCAGGTCGTGAAACATCGCGGCGCGCGGCGGCGCAAGGGCGAATACTTCGGCCCCTTCGCCAGCGCCGGTTCGGTCAACCAGACCGTCACGGCTCTGCAGCGCGCCTTCCCGCTGCGCAGCTGCACCGATCATGTCTTTGCCAACCGGGCACGGCCCTGCCTGCAGCACCAGATCAAGCGCTGTGTGGCCCCCTGTGTCGGCCTCGTGGAACAGCAGGACTACGACCGTCTGGTCGACGAGACCCGCGCCTTTCTGAAGGGCCGCACACGGGAGGTTCAGAACAAGCTGGCCGGCCGCATGCAGGAAGCCGCCGGTGCGCTGGATTTCGAGCGGGCCGCGAGCTTTCGCGACCGTATCCGGGCGCTTAACCACATCCAGGCACATCAGGGTATCAATGTCGCAGCGATCGACGAGGCCGACGTTGTGGCTCTCCATCAGGCCGGTGGCCAAGCCTGTGTTCAGGTGTTTTTCGTGCGCCAGGGCCGCAACTACGGCAACCGCGCCTACTACCCCACACGCACGCGGGACCAGAGCGAGGACGAGGTCATCGCTGCCTTCCTGGGCCAGTTCTACGAAGACAAGGACGTTCCCCGACTGATCCTGGTCTCCGCGATGCCGGACGATGTCGATCTGATGACCGAAGCTCTGGGCAGCCGGGCGGGACGCAAGATTGAAATCTCCGTCCCACAACGGGGCGATCGCCGCGTGTTGATGCGTCATGCACTTCACAACGCCAAGGATGCCCTGGCCCGTCGCATGGCCGAAAGCGCGACCCAGCGCGAGCTGCTGGAGGGGCTGGCCGAACGCCTGGGTCTGGAGACCCCGCCCCAGCGCATCGAGGTCTATGACAACAGCCACATCCAGGGCGCGCAGCCGGTCGGCGGCATGATCGTGGCCGGCCCCGAAGGCTTCATGAAAAACCAGTACCGCAAGTTCTCGATCACGGGCCAAGCGGCACGACAGGATGCCATCGGCGGCGATGACTACGGCATGATGCGCGAGGTCCTGACCCGGCGCTTCTCGCGCCTGCTCAAGGAGGATCCGGAGCGGGATCAGGGCATGTGGCCGGATCTTGTGGTTGTCGACGGCGGCCAGGGCCAGCTCACCATCGCGCTGGAGGTGTTTGAAGACCTCGGTGTGACCGATGTCGGCCTGTGCGGCGTGGCCAAGGGTCCGGACCGTGACGCCGGACGCGAACGGTTCTTTCTTCCGGGCAACAAGCCTTTCATGCTGCCTGAGCGCGATCCCGTGCTCTACTTCGTGCAGCGCATCCGCGACGAGGCCCATCGTTTTGCCATCGGCGCACACCGCACCAAACGCGCCAACCAGATCGGCCGCTCCACACTAGATGACATCGCGGGGGTTGGGCCACGCCGCAAGAAGGCCCTGCTCCACCATTTCGGGTCGGCTAAGGCCATTGCCGATGCCCCATTGACTGATTTGGAAAAGGTCGAAGGTATCGACCGGACGGTCGCCCAGCGTGTCTGGGATCACTTCCATCCGAACGCCTGATCGAATGCTGTTGTGGTACAAGAGAGCAAACCGGCAGAGGCCATGAAACAGCTTCCCAACATTCTGACCATCGCGCGCACGGTCGCGATCGTGCCGATCGCCGCCCTGCTCTTCCTGTCCGATCCGACGGCGCGCTGGATCGCATTGCTGATCTATGTCACAGCCTGCCTGACAGACTATCTGGATGGTTGGCTGGCGCGACGACTGAGTGCAGACACCCCGTTCGGACGCATGCTGGACCCGATCGCCGACAAGCTTCTGGTCGGAACGCTGATCGTGATGCTGGCGGCAACAGGCGATGCGCCGGTCATCCCCGCCATGATCATTATCTTCCGCGAGCTGTTGATCTCCGGTGTGCGGGAGCAACTGGCCGCACGCACCGTGACCCTACACGTCACGAAGCTCGCCAAATGGAAGACCACGGTCCAAATGGTTGCCGTGGCATTCCTGCTTCCCGGCACAGCCGGATTCACGTTGGGTACCGAGTTCACGACCCTGAAGTTCGGACAGCTGCTCTTCTGGCTTGCGGCCCTGCTGACTCTGATCACGGGCTGGGACTATCTCAGAGCTGCGCTGCGCGGCATGAACAGCCCGACATCTTGACGGCAGGCCTGCGATGACCAAAGTCATGGCCATGATCGCCACCAAGCATCACCCGACCTGCTGATGGTTCAGCTGACTGACGACTGTTTCGCCCACGGCGACCGTCTGATGACGGCCGATGAGGCTCTTGCGCTGATCGCCGATGTGGCCAAGCCCGTGACCGATCCCGAAGAGGTCGGGTTGGACGCGGCGCCAGGACGAATTCTGGCGCACGACGTCGTCTCAGAGCGTGATGTCCCGCCCCATCCCAATGCCGCTGTCGACGGCTATGCGGTGTTTCACGAGGATCTCGATCCGGACGGTGAAACCCGGCTCCCCGTGACAGGCCGTGTCCCGGCCGGTCATGCGCTCGGCCGTCCGGCACGCCACAACGAAGCGATCCGCATCTTCACCGGCGCGCCGATGCCCGACGGACTCGACACAGTCCTGATGCAGGAAGACACCCGCCTGGAAGACGATCATGTCGTTTTGCCATCCGGCATTCGCCGGGGCGCGAACCGCCGCCACGCGGGCGAAGACATCAAGTCCGGCGCGACCATTCTGAAGGCCGGGCATCGCCTGAAACCACAGGATGTTGGGCTGGCCGCCTCGGCGGGCATCACCAGCCTGCCCTGCTACACCAAGCTCAAGGTGGCCCTGTTCTCGACCGGCGACGAGGTGACCGAGCCCGGCGAACCGCTGAAGCCGGGCGCGATCTATGATGCCAACCGCTACGCCGTGGCAGGATTGCTGCGCGGTCTGGGCTGCGACGTCACCGACCTGGGTATTCTGCCCGATGAAGGGCCGGATACCCGCCAGGCGATCTCGGAAGCGGCCCGGAACCATCATGCGCTGATGACCTCCGGCGGTGTGTCGGTCGGCGACGAGGATCACGTGCGCCAGACCATCATGGCCCAGGGCACGCTCCACGCCTGGTACATGGCGATCAAGCCGGGCCGTCCTCTGATGCTGGGCCAGACCGACGGGGTGGCCTTCATCGGCCTGCCCGGAAATCCGGCCGCAGCCATCGTGACGTTTCTCCGCTTTGCCCGCCCCCTGATCTTGCGGCTGGGCGGCGCCACGAACGTCAATCCGACAACTTTCGTGGTGCGGGCCGCCTTTGACCGCAAGAAAAAATCGGGCCGCCGCGAGTACGTCCGTGTGCATCTGGAGCGTGGCAACGACGGTCTACTTGAGGCTCATGCCTTCGAGCGTGAGGGTGCGGGAATCCTCTCGTCGCTCGTCGACACCGATGGCCTCGCTGAGCTGCCTGAAGACATGACGCAACTCGAAAAAGGCGCGATGATCGAGGTCCTGCCATTCAGTGAGGTGATCGGGTGAAGCTGCTTTATTTTGCATGGCTCAAGCAGAAGATAGGGACAGATTCGGAAGAGGTTTCCCTGCCTGACGGCGTGACCGACGTGACCGGACTCATGACCTGGCTGAAGGGACGTGGTGGCGGCTATGCCGTGGCCCTACAGGACGAAGCAATCATCCGGGTTGCGGTCAACCAGACCTATGCCAAGCCGGAGACACCCATCAGTGATGGTGACGAGGTCGCCCTCTTCCCGCCCGTCACCGGCGGCTGATCGGCCGTGATCCGGGTCCAGCGAGAGGACTTCGATGTTGGTGCCGAAATGGCGGCGCTGACAGAGGGCAACACCGGGATCGGCGGTGTTGCAAGCTTTGTGGGCCTGGTGCGGGACATGGCCGGAGGCAGCGGCGATAGCTCCATGACCCTGGAGCATTATCCCGGCATGACCGAAAAGATGTTGGTCGAAATCGACGAGGAAGCCCATCGCCGTTGGCCCCTGGAAGCCAGCATGATCATCCACCGCTACGGCAGGCTGGAGACTGGCGACCAGATCGTGATGGTGCTGACGGCATCCGCTCACCGCGCGGCCGCGTTGGAGTCATGCGCGTTTCTGATCGACTGGCTGAAGACCGGTGCACCCTTCTGGAAGCTCGAATCGACGCCGGATGGCGAGACCTGGGTTGAAGCCCGAACCAGCGATGACGACGCTACCGCGAAATGGAAAGAATGACCGCGGTCAGCCGCCGCGCACCTCAGCGTTGAAGTCTTCCAGCATCTGCTGGCAGACACGGCCCGGCTGGAAGTGGTGCTCACCGATCTGACCGACAGGGGTGACCTCTGCGGCCGTACCGGTGATGAAGACTTCATTGGCCTTGGCAAGGTCCTCATCGGTCATGTGCCGTTCGACGACTTCGATGCCGCGTCGCCGGGCGAGGTCCATCACGGTCTGACGGGTCAGACCATTGAGGAAACAGTCGGCGGTGGGCGTGTGGAGCTTGCCGTCGATCGCAAGGAACATATTCGCCCCCGTCGCTTCGGCCAGAAATCCGCGATGATCGTACATCATTGCGTCATCGTAGCCTTCCTGCTCCGCCTTGTGCTTGGACAGGGTGCAGATCATGTAGAGACCGGCGGCCTTGGAGTGAACTGGCGCCGATTCGGGCGATGGGCGCTTCCAGTCCGAGATCGCGAGGCGAATTCCGCGCATCTTGGCTTCCGGCGAGAAGTAGCTGGGCCAGTCCCAGGCCGCGATTGCGACATGGATCGTGTTATGCTGAGCCGAGACACCCATCATCTCGCTGCCACGCCAGGCAACCGGCCGGATGTATCCGTCGACAATGCCGTTGGCGGCCATCACGTCATAGCGTGCCTTTTCGAGAACTTCATAGGACCAAGGAATCTCGAACCCCAGGATCTCTGCGGACCGGAACAGCCGCTCGCCATGCTCACGTGCCTTGTAGATCGTGCCGCCATAACTGCGTTCACCTTCAAACACGCTGCTGGCGTAATGCAAGCCATGGGTCAGGACATGAACCTGAGCGTCGCGCCAGTCGATGAGCTTGCCATCGAACCAGATCTTGCCGTCACGGTCGTCAAAAGGGATCAGATCAGCCATGGTGGGTCTCCGTTGCGACGTCGGCATCGAGTCGCATGGTGAACACGGCGCCTTAGCGCGTTCAGGAACTCAAAACTGTTGCGTTGGGTAACAGTGGGAGGCATATATGTCAATATGGCTGACGTAAATCCCGGACCCAATCCACTCTTCCTTCGCGACGATGAACTGCGCGAGGGTATCGAGATGCTGTTTTTTGCCTATCGCGATTTTACCGCCAGGCCTGATGCGATTCTGGCCGAATACGGCTTCGGCCGCGCCCACCACCGGGTGATCTACTTTGTCGGTCGCCATCCCGGCATCACCGTCAAGGAATTGCTGGCGATCCTGAAAATTACCAAACAAAGCCTGGCGCGGGTCCTGCGCCAGCTCGTGAACAAGGGCTTCATCGACCAACGGCAGGGTGTGGAGGATCGCCGACACCGTCTGCTCTATCTCACCGAAACCGGCGCTGATCTCGAAGCGTGCCTGACGGAAGATCAGCGAGCTCGCATCGCCCGCACATACCGGGAAGCCGGTGCCGAGGCGGTCGCCGGTTACCGCCGCGTCCTGACCGGCATGGTGGATGATGAAGACCGGGAGCGTCTGGCCCGGCCGAGACCACGTACATGAACCCGGGCGATCCTCATATCCTGATCGTCGATGACGATCGGCGCCTTCGCCAGCTCCTCCAGAAGTACCTGATGGAAAACGGTTTTCTGGTCAGCACAGCCGAGGACGCCGCCGATGCCGAAGCCAAACTCCAGAGCCTTTCCTTCGATCTGATGATCGTCGATGTCATGATGCCTGGAGAGGATGGCATGAGCTTCACGCAACGCATCCGCGATCGCGCCGGCGTTCCGGTGATCATGTTGACCGCGCGTGGTGAAGGCGACGACCGTATTGCCGGACTTGAGAGCGGTGCGGACGACTACATGCCCAAACCGTTCGAACCGCGCGAGCTTGTCCTGCGCATCCGCAGTGTCCTTCGTCGCAACGCCACGGCAGGGCCACCCGCCGCGGTGGCCCAGTTCGGTCCCTTTCGCTTCGATGTCGAACGAATGGAACTGACGCGCGACGGCGAAGTAGTGCCTCTGACATCTCGCGAAGCAGCGCTGTTGCGGGTGTTTGCGCACAATCCCGGCACCACCGTTTCGCGCATGCGGCTGTCGCAGCAGAGCGGGTCTGGTGAACGGACCATCGACGTGCAGGTCACCCGATTGAGGCGCAAAATCGAGGACGAGGCGCGCGCACCCCGCTATCTCCAGACAGTCTGGGGTGAGGGTTATGTCTTGCGGACGGAGAACACACCATGAGTGACCCCTGCCAGGTTTGCGGCTGCACCGACGCCGGGCTTCTGGTCGAACAGCCGCCGCATCGCTGGGTCAAGTGCCCTGCATGCAGCTTCGCCTGGCTTTCCCCGATGCCGAGTTTCGATGAGGCCGTTGAGGTTCAGAGCCCCGAAGTCGGTCAGTCCTACATCGACGGCTATCTCAAGAAGCTCGACAGCAAGATGCGGCGGTCGCGCAAACGTGTGCGCAAGCTCAAGCGCCACATGCCGGGGCCGCGTCTGCTCGATGTCGGTTCGAACATCGGCTGCCTGGTTGCTGCCGGAGTCGAAGTGGGGCTGGACGCCACCGGTATCGAGATCAATCCGGTTCTGGCGGACGAGGCATCACGTCGCTACCCCGCCGGAACATTCCTGACCGGTGCCTTTGAAGAGGTCGGCCTTGAGCCCGAAAGCTTCCATGGGGTTTATTGCTCCGAAGTGATCGAACATGTCGTCGAAACAAACGCGTTCCTCGATCGTATCCGGCAGGTGATGGTTCCGGGTGCAGCCTTCTTCCTGACCACACCAGCCCTACGCGAGTATGAAGGCAAGGGGCCGACTTCGTCCTGGCGCGATTTTGGTGCACCGGATCACAAGCTCTACTTTTCGCCCGGCAACATCCGCACCATGCTCGAGCGGCACGGCTTTGACCGTATCCGTCTGCGTCTGACCTTCAACCGCGGCCTGAAACTGCTGGCGCGGCGCATCTGAGAACGACAGCCCGTGCGCTTCAAACAGTTCCTTCCACGCTCGATCTTCGGTCGGTCTCTGCTGATCGTGCTGACGCCCATGGTGGTGCTTCAGATCGTGCTGGCCATCGTGTTCTACGAACGTCACTGGGAAAATGTGACGCGCCACCTGACCAATGCCGTAGCAGGCGACATCGCGACGCTGATCTGGATGATGAATAGCTACGATGTCGAAGACCAGCGCAGCCTGGTGATCCGCCTGAGCCGTGTTCCACTGGGCCTCGACGCCCGCTTCCACGCCGAGACCTCTCTACCGGATCCGCTGCCGGAACCCGGCCACAGCCGTGTGGAGCGCCTGTTGAACCAGGCCATGGACCAGCGTGTGCGTCTGCCACACATCATCGACACGGAAGCCCCGGACGACCGCGCACTGATCAGTGTCCAGCTTCAGGACGGCGTGCTGGATGTCTATGTTCCGATGCGCAACATGCGCAGCCGGACCACAGCCATCTTTGTCTTCTGGATGATCGGAACGTCGTTTGTCCTGGCTCTGATCGCAGCCTATTTCGTGCGCCAGCAAATCCGCCCGATCCGCAGGCTGGCAAGGGCAGCCGACAGCTTCGGCAAAGGCGTTGTGGATGTTGAGTTCAAGGCCTCAGGAGCGCGTGAAGTCAGACAGGCGTCTCAGGCATTCCTGTCCATGCGCGAGCGCATTCAGCGCCAGCTCGAACAGCGTACCTTGATGCTGGCGGGCGTGAGCCACGATCTCAGGACACCGCTGACGCGGATGAAGCTGGAGCTGGCGTTACTGGGAGACAACGACGATGTCGCCAGCCTGAAATCCGACATCGAGGACATGGAACACATGATCGAGGTTTATCTCGCCTTCGCACGCGGCGAAGGCGAGGAACAGCCTCAGGATATGGATCTCGCGCTGATCCTGCGTGATGTGGCCGACAGTGCCCCAGCGGAGGTCGATCTGAGCCTCACCGGCGCCATCGTCTTCATGGGCCGGCCAAATGCCCTGAAGCGCTGTCTGACGAATCTCATGGACAACGCCTGCCGCTACGGCACCGCGGTCGCAATCGCAGCCGAATCCTCGGCCTCGGCGATTACCATCACCATCGACGACGACGGTCCAGGCATTCCCGAGGATCAACGAAATGAAGCATTCCAGCCATTCGTACGCCTCGATACGTCACGTGACCCCAATCGCGGAGGCGGCGGCCTGGGCCTCACCATCGCTCGCGACATCGTGCGAAGTCATGGCGGCGATATCACGCTGGGTGAGTCGCCCTCTGGCGGCTTGCGCAGCAGGATTATGCTGCCGGTCTAGTAGAGACGTCCACCGTTCGGCACCTTGTGACCCGGCGCCAATAGCACCACTTCACCGTCCTCATCGGGAAAACCCAGCGTGAGAACTTCCGACATCACGGGTCCGATCTGCCGTGGCGGGAAGTTCACGACGGCAGCGACCTGCCGGCCCGGCAAGGTCTCAAGATCGTAGTGCCTGGTGATCTGGGCTGATGTTTTGCGCGTTCCGATCTCGTCACCGAAGTCGATCCAGAGCTTGAATGCCGGCTTGCGTGCCTCCGGAAACTCTTCGGCACGGACGATGGTCCCGACGCGAATGTCGACCCTCAGAAACTCATCAAACGTCAGAGGTGACTGATCGTCGTTGCTCATGCCGCCTCGCCGGCATCTTCGGGACCGGACGCCCGCGAGGCACGCGCGAAACGGCACAACGAGTTCATCATCTGCTCGGCCTGATCCAGGCGCTTGTCGAGCGCAGCCATCGTTGCGGCCATGTCCTCGCTGTCGTCTTTCATCCAGGTCAGCATGACGTCGACATGGATCGCAGTCAGCCCCTTGGCCCTGAGACGTCCGGCCAACCCGGAGCTGTCGACCCCCGCAGCCTCGAGCATCCAGCGCATGGATCCGACTAGGCGACAGGCTCCGGCCAGAGCGGCGCCGGGCTCGCAGGTTGCCGCCATCACGATGGAGCCTACGGCCTGTTTGTGGGGGGATAACGCATCGAAGCGGCGCATCATCACATCGAACAGGCGGTCCCTGACCGATTCATCAGCCAGATCAGCGTTGTCCCCGGCCAGAACCTCCGCATCGATCCCGGCGACAAAGGCGTCGACGAGGGCCTCCTTCGAACCATAAGCATCGCGCAACTCAACCAGCGAGACGCCGGCCTGATCTGCAATGTCGCGCATGGTGACATCGCGCCACCCCACGGTCGCGGCCAGATCCAGGGCTGCCTCAAGCGCCTTTTTCGGTATGTCGGTCTTCTTGGCCATCAGGACTCTCTCGTTCGGTTGCGCCCCCTCGGAAATCGCCGGCCCGGTTCAACCCGCCAATTCGCGGGACCGTCGTGTCGCCGCTGCTATGGCCCGGTCGAACAGATCCTGCATGCCGTCCTCGGCCATCAGAACGTTGAGCGCTTCCAGGGTTGTTCCGCCGGGGCTCGTGACGTTCTGGCGAAGCTGAGACGGCGGTTCGTCGGCCTGGCGTGCGAGTTCGCCCGCGCCAGTGACTGTGGCATGCGCCAGACGTGCCGATACATCCAGCGGCAATCCGGCAGCAACGCCGGCGTTGGTCATGGATTCGATCAGCAGGAAGACATAGGCCGGGCCGCCACCGGACACCGCTGTCACCGCATCCATCATGGCCTCATCATCGAGCCAGACCGTCTCGCCCACAGCCGTCAGAAGGGATTCCGCAGCGGCCTTCTGCTCAGACGATACATGGCTGTTTGCCACCAACGCCGTGATCCCGCGTCCCACGGCAGCCGGCGTGTTCGGCATGGTGCGTACGACAGCGCTGGATGCGCAAAAGTGATCTTCGAAGTAGCCAATCGTCTTGCCTGCGGCAATCGAAAGCACAAGTGCACCGGATTCGACGAATCCCGCATAGTCGGGCACCGCATCATCCATCATCTGCGGCTTCACCGCGAAGATGACGGTGGAGGGCACGAATCCCCCGGGAATGTCGACAGCGCCTGACGCCACAGTGATTCCGTGGCAGCTGCGAAGCTCAGCGGCCAGGGTGTCGGAAGGTTCGACGGCCACGACGGCAGACGGTTCGATGCCCTGATCAAGCCAGCCAGCCAACATGGCACCGCCCATCTTGCCACACCCGACCAGGAGGATGGGGGTCGCGTCAGCCATCGCTCAGGCCTCGCCGATCGGATCGATGATCGCCGCCTGAACAGCTTCGGAGGCTGATTTGCCGCCCCGGATCACGTATTGGAACGCTGGGTAGAAGCGCTCACACTCCGAGATCGTGATGTCCAGGAGGTCGGCGAGCTGTTCGTCGTGCGGGAAGTCCTGACCGCCCAGCAGCAGAGCGTGCCTGTAGGTGGGCACGGACTCATCGGTAAAGACGTCGAAATGACCGACCCAGAGCCGTTCGTTCACATAGGCCAGAAGCGAATGGACAGCCGTGAGCTTCTTTTCGGGCACACGCATGTCGAAGGCGCACGACATCATCACCGACTGCAGTTCACCTTCCCAGCCGAACCAGATGCGGTACGCGCACCAGCGACCACCGATTTCGACGGTCAGCTCGTTGTCGTTGACGCGTTCATGATCCCAGCCGTTGTAGGCCAGAAAGCGCTGGATCGGATCCAACGGGTGTTGGTCCGGTGCGTCGTCGTGTTCCTGAAGGTCGGTCAAGGCTGGTTCACCAAATCGGGCGCACGGGGCAGCGATCATCCGGGTACGGACCCGGCTCATATCGCCTCACCCTGCCAAAGCCACCGGGCTGTGGCAAGGCATGCGCACGTCGTCTCCGTTAGCTCGAAGACTTCTTCGCTGCGGGCTTCTTGGGTATCGGCTTCTTCGCATACGCATTCTTGGCCGGGGCCTTCTTGACGCCAGCTTTCTTGGCCGGTGCAGCCTTGGCCGCCCTGGCTTTTGGAGCCTTAGCCTTGCCGGACAATTGCGCTTCAAGCTCGGCCACGCGGGCAGCCAGGCGCTCATTTTCCTGGCGGGCCAGAGCAGTCATGTCGCGCACGACCTCGAACTCCTCACGGCGGACAAAGTCCATGCGGGTGAAGAACCCTTCCATGTTCTGACGCATCCTCGCCTCGACCTCATCCTTCATACCGCCGGCAGCGCTCATCGCGCCGGACATCATCTTGACCATGTCGTCCAGAAACTTGTTGTCGGTCTGCATTGCAGATCTCCTTCACTTGCGTCGTGTGTGACGCCACAGACGCGATATGGCGACGATTTGTGGCAGGCGCAACAGTGGACGCCTGCCGGACTGCACCATATGGTCCCGCCATCACACCGGGCCTTCACGGATGTACGTCATCGCCTTCCCTTCGATCGATCCCACGCTGGTTGAAATCGGCCCCTTTGCCATTCGCTGGTACGCTCTGGCCTACATCGCAGGGATCCTGCTGGGCTGGCGATACGCCCTGAAGCTCTCCGACACCTCACCCGGCAGCATTTCGCGCAAGATGCTGGACGATTTCCTGCTGTGGGCGACCCTGGGCATCGTTCTGGGCGGTCGTCTGGGCTACGTCGTTTTCTACCAGGCCGACTACTTCCTCGCTCATCCCGCTGAAGCCCTCTATGTCTGGCAGGGCGGCATGTCGTTCCATGGCGGTATGCTGGGCGTGGCGCTGATAGTCGTCCTCTTTGCCAGGCAACGCAAAGTGCCGATGCTGGCCCTGGGTGACATCATCGCCTGCGTGGCCCCGATCGGGCTCTTGTTTGGCAGGCTGGCCAACTTCATCAATGGCGAGCTTTTCGGCAGGCCCAGCGACGTCCCTTGGGCCATGCTGTTCCCGCGCGATCCCGAAACGCCGCGCCACCCCAGCCAGCTCTATGAGGCGGGTCTGGAAGGTCTTTTGTTGTTTGTCATTCTTTGGTTTATCTGGTCGCGGACGCCCCTGAAACAGCGCCCCGGAGCTATCTCCGGCCTCTTTCTGATCGGCTATGGCGTGACCCGAAGTATCGCAGAGTTCTTCCGCGAACCCGATGCGCATCTCGGTTTCATCATGCAGGGCATCACCATGGGCCAGCTTCTTTCTGTTCCGATGACCCTGGCAGGCATCGCCCTTTTGGTCTGGGCTAAACCGATGCTTGAGCCCAAGCCCCCGGCCAAAGCCTGGCCCAAGAAAAACAAGAAGGCGTGAACACGCTTGCGGTGAAGCTGGCCGAACGCATCGCGCAGAATGGCCCCCTGACGATCGAAGACTATATGACCGCCTGCCTGCTGGACCCAGAGCACGGCTACTACACAACACGCGACCCGTTTGGTGCTCCGGGCGATTTCATTACCGCCCCTGAAATCAGCCAGATGTTCGGCGAGCTGATCGGTCTGTGGGCCCTGATGCTTTGGATGCAGGCCGGCGAACCCAGCCCGGCAAAGCTGGTTGAGCTGGGCCCCGGGCGGGGCACCCTGATGGCCGATGCCTTGCGCGCCATCGAAAGCGCAACAAAGGCCCATGCCCCCTTCGACGTGCATCTCGTCGAAGCGAGTCCGACACTGCGGAAGCGCCAGAACGCGACCCTCGGGGACCGCGCGGTGCATTGGCATGACAGGCTTGAAGATGTACCCGGTGACACCCCCAGGATCGTCATCGCCAACGAGTTCTTCGATGCCCTGCCGATCCGTCAACTCGTCGCCACGCCACAGGGCTGGCGGGAGAGGATGGTTGACGTTGTCGATGACAGGCTGCAGGCCCGCCTGTCGGACGAACCTGCCACCGCCTCGCTAACGGAAGATCTGCCAGACGGGAAGACCGGTCAAGTCGCCGAGGCTGCACCCAGCCGCAACGTCCAAGTAGCCCGCATTGCCGAGGACATCGTTCGCCATGGTGGTGCAGCCTTGCTGATCGACTTCACCGATGATGCCCTGCCGCTCGTCGACACCTTTCAGGCCGTCAGGAGTCACAGCTTCGCCGACCGGTTCGACAATCCCGGTGAGGCCGACCTCGCATCTGCGGTCGATTTTTCGGCTTTTGCCCAGCACACCAGGTCTGCCGGCGCGGTTACCCATGGCCCCGTGTGCCAGGGCTTGTTTCTCCAACGCCTGGGCATCATCCAGCGCGCTTGGTCACTCAAGGCGAAGGCGACGCCGGAGCAAGCGACCGAGTTGGACACAGCCGTCGACAGGCTTGTCAGCACGGATGGGATGGGGAGGGATTTTCGTGTCATGGCGCTCACCGCGCCCGGCTGGCCGAGACCCGAGGGGTTTGGAGGCACACAAGCATGATCGAAGCGTCCGAGCTCTCAGGCCTGTCCGGTATCCGCCACGGCTTCTTCACGCGCCAGAAGGGGGTGAGCGGCGGCATCTACGCATCGCTCAATGTCGGCCTGGGCTCTGATGACAGGTCAGATGATGTTTTGGAGAACCGCCGACGTGTGGCCCAGACATTTGGCCTCGGCAGTGAGCGATTGTCGACGCTCCACCAGATTCACAGCGCTGATGTCATCGAGGTGAAACAGCCTGAAGATGCCCGTGGTAGGAAAGCTGATGCGATGGTCACTGATCAACCCGATATCCTGCTGGGTGTCCTCACCGCCGACTGTGCACCGGTCCTGTTTGCCGACGCCGACGGCGGTGTGATCGGCGCAGCCCACGCCGGCTGGGGCGGCGCCTTCAGGGGTGTCACCGATGCCACGATCGAGGCTATGGAGGGCCTGGGCGCACAGCGCAAAAGCATCGTGGCCGTGATCGGCCCCTGCATCGCACAGGCGTCTTACGAGGTCGGTCCGGAGTTTCTGGCTCGCTTCACAGACAAGAACACGGCTAACGGTTGCTACTTCATACCTTCGGACCGACCCGATCATCATCGCTTCGACCTGGCGGGCTACTTGCTCGACCGCCTTCGCGAGGAGGGTGTCAGCGCCTGCACATGGACCGGCCATGACACCTGTGCCGACGACGCACGTTTCTTCAGCTATCGCCGCAGCGTGCACCGCAAGGAAGGCGACTACGGCCGCCAGATCTCCGCGATTATGCTGGCTGAGGGCGACTGCTGAAGGCCCAGCGGAGCACACAGTAGCCAGCCACGCCGGAGAACACCGATCCGGTCAGAACACCGACCTTCAAAAGGGACAGCTGAGCGGGTTCGCTGAAGGCGAGACCACCGATGAACAAGCTCATCGTGAATCCAACGCCGGTGAGCAGACTCACGCCATAGATCATCCGCATGTCGAGATCGTCCGGTAGACGAAAGATTCCGGCTTTGACGGCCAGCCAGACCAGGCCGAAGACGCCGAGCTGCTTGCCAACGAAGAGGCCCAGGGTAATACCGAGCGGAATCCCTGATGTCATGGAATCGATTCCGAAGTCTCCCAGATGCACACCCGCATTCGCGAAACCGAAGATTGGCAGCACGAGAAACGCCACCCAGGGATGGAGCTTGTGCTCAAGTTCACGCAGGGGTGATGGCTCTTCTTCCTTGCGACCGTGCATCGGAATGAAGAAAGCCAGAACCACCCCGGCCAGCGTGGCATGCACGCCGGACTTCAGAACACACACCCAAAGCACGATCCCGATCAGAATGTAGGGTGCGATCCGGGTCACGTTGAGCATGTTCAGGACAGCAAGGCCCGCAATGGCAGCCGCCGCGAAGGCCAGAGACCAGACAGAAAGATTCGCCGTGTAGAACAAGGCAATGATCAGAATCGCGCCGAGATCGTCGATAATGGCAAGCGCTGAAAGAAAAACCTTCAGGGCAAGCGGAACCCGGGGACCCAGCAACGCCAGGATACCCAGCGCAAACGCGATGTCGGTTGCCGTAGGAACCGCCCAGGCCCGAAGCGCCTCCGGGTCCGGACTGTTGATGGCGACATAAATCAGGGCCGGCGCTGTCATGCCGCCTATGGCGGCAATGACCGGCAGAAGCGCCTGATCGCGGGTCGAAAGCTCACCCACACGCAGTTCACGTTTCAGTTCCAACCCGATGAGGAAAAAAACACGGCCATGAGACCGTCGTTGATCCAAAGGATCAGTGGTTTGGCAAGCTCAAACGTGCCAATTGACAGGCTCACCGGGGTGTTGAGCAAGAGGTCGTATGTCGGAGCGAGGGGTGAGTTGTCCGCGATGATTGCGATCAGTGCCGCTGCCATCAGAATGATGCCGGCAGCACTTTCCAGACGCAAAAACTCGCGCAACATGCGCCTTGCCCCTTCAAATCAGTTACAACACACGCCAGTTAGATAGGATTGTTGCGGGCGGTCGCTAGAGTTTATGCCTTTATTCCTGACGATTTCGGGTCTGGTTCTGCTTTTTATCAGCGGTGAAGCCCTGGTTCGCGGAAGTGTGGCTCTGGCACGGCGCTTGGGCGTCTCCGAGATTGCGGTCGGAGTCGTGCTAGTTGGCTTCGGCACGTCAGCGCCCGAATTGCTCGTGAGCGCCGAATCGGCGCTGCTGGGCCACACCGATCTTGCCCTGGGCAATGTCATCGGCAGCAACATTGCCAACATTCTCCTGATTGTAGGATCAGCGGCGCTGGTGACGCCGATCATTCTGAAGGTCGGGGCAGGACAGAAGGAGGCCTTCATTGTCCTGATCGCCACGGCCATGGTGGTGCTCATGGCCTCGTTCGGCGAGCTTCGCTTCTGGCACGGCCTTGTCATGGTCCTGGCTCTGTTGGGCTATCTCGCGCTGACCTGGTGTTGTGGTGGCGAAAACACTCTTGACGACGACGGTGTGGAAGAGGAGTCGGTCTGCAGTACACCCCGCGCCCTCATTTTTGCTGTTGTCGGCCTGGCGGGTCTGGTGCTGGGTGCGGACCTTCTTGTGCGCGGTGCGGTCGACATTGCCCGCGAGTTCGGGGTGTCCGAAGCTGTGATCGGCGTGACAATTGTCGCGGTGGGTTCCTCCCTGCCGGAACTGGCAGCCTCGGCCGTAGCCGCGTTCCGCGGGCGGCCATCGGTCGCGATCGGCAATGTTCTGGGCAGCAACCTCTTCAATCTCCTCGGGGCCCTGGGTATCGCGGCCATGATCACGCCTGTACGGACCACCGGCATGGACGTGACCTTCCCCATGAGCGCCATGTTGGCGCTGACCGGCTGCTTTATCGCCCTGGTCGTGGCGCGCCGGATTGGCCGCACGATCGGTGCCGTCTTCCTGCTGACCTATGTCGGCTTCATCTGGATACAGTTCTCCATGGGCTGATCGCCAAAGGACTGACCGTCTGATCGGCGTTCAGGGCTGGAGCCCGGCCTCTCCCTTTGCCATGATACCCCCTGGGACAGAGGGGATCAGTGATGGTGCTTCATTTCGCACGGCAGGAGTACGACACGCGCATCCAACGCGCGCTTGCGTCCATGGACGAGAGCGGGTTGGACGGCCTGCTGATGTTCCGCCAGGAGAGCATGTATTACCTCACCGGTTACGACACGATGGGCTTCGTCATGTTCCAGGCGATGGTCCTGACCGGCGACGGCAGGATGGCTCTACTTACGCGCTCACCGGATCTGCGGCAGGCCCGATACACCTCGACGCTGGAAGACATACGTATCTGGGTCGACACCGACACGGCCGACCCCTATCGCGAACTGAGGGATCTGGCCGACGAGATGGGCCTTGCAGGCAAACGGGTCGGCATCGAACTCGATGCCTGCGGTCTCAACGCCTCACATTGGGAGCGCCTGAAGCCACAACTCGATGATTTTTGCAGGCTTGAAGACGCCTCGGATCTCGTCAGTCGACTGCGCCTTGTGAAGAGTCCCGCAGAACTCGCATTCATGAAGAACTCCGCCGAGCTGGGCGATGCGGCTCACAAGGCCGGCCGCGACACGACCGCACCTGGTGTGTTTGTCGGTGACGTGCTTGCGGCCATGCAAGGTGCGGTCTTTTCCGGCGATGGCGACTATCCGGCATCACACTGGGTTGCGGGATCCGGTCCCTCGGCCCTGCTGGTGCGCTATCACACCGGCCGTCATCACCTCGAAACCAGGGACCAGTTGATGCTGGAGTACGCTTCGTCCTACCGCCACTACCACACGGCCCAGATGTTCACGATCCTGACCGGCGATCCCGATGCCGAGCATCTCGCAATGTATGACGCCTGCAGGGAAGCCCTGGCTGCCTGTGAGGAGACGATTCGCCCCGGTGCGACAATGGGCGACGTGTTCGATTCCCATGCCCGCGTCATGGAAGATCACGGGTTTACTGACCACCGACTCAATGCCTGCGGCTACTCGATGGGTTCGACCTTCCCGCCGAACTGGATGGACTGGCCCATGTTCTTCCACGGCAATCCGGTCGAAATCGGCGCGAACATGACCTTCTTCCTGCACATGATCCTGGCCAACAGTGACAACGACCATGGCATGGCCCTGGGCCGCAGCGTCGCCGTGACTCAGACCGGCTGCGAGCCGCTGCACCGTGCCCCACTCAACCTCGTGGTGCGCTGACGGTGCCCTATCTCATCATCTTCGTCATGATGATGATCCTGGGGCTGATGGCGAGCTGTATCATGATCTGAGGATGGTGCTATCGAACCCCGGAACCCTCTGCTAGAGAGGATTGTCCAATGCTGTTCGATTCACATGACAGAACGCGTTCTTACTTCTGACGAGAGATTCCGTAGTCTCGCCGCCACGATCGTGGCCATGGGCGTAACTGCGGCGATCTACAGCCTCACGCTGCCCCTGTTTGCGACCCGCCTGGACGCCATGGGTCACTCCGAGCTCGTCATCGGGATCAACACCGC
>CEUN01151972.1_pt1 | contig 34202 bp, 34 predicted proteins | sample 361501 | NCBI WGS metagenome assembly CEUN01 (sample SAMEA2622801, study PRJEB7988) | marine metagenome | biome: marine biome (ENVO:00000447); feature: marine epipelagic mixed layer (ENVO:xxxxxxxxx); material: "saline water (ENVO:00002010), including plankton (ENVO:xxxxxxxx)" | depth 120 m | reverse complement strand
CCAGGCGCCAACGTCCTGGTGACGCGAGGCGTGTTGAATCCCATAGTTGTATCAACAAGACACGATCCGAAGCGGGGTCTCATCCTGATCGGTGGACCATCCCGACACCACGACTGGCTGGAAGCGGAAATACTGGATCAAATAGACGCCTTGACGTCCAGCGACGACACACACTGGACCATCAGCAACTCACGCCGCACGCCCGCGACCACAAACGCTCTGCTCCGCAATCTCAACAACCCGCAGATTGCGTTCGTAGACTGGAGCGAAACAGGCTCCAGCTGGATCGTCGATGCGCTCGGGTGCAACGCTCAGGTCTGGGTTAGCGAAGACAGCGTATCCATGTTGTATGAAGCGTTGACCAGCGGTGCCAGCGTTGGAGTACTGGCGGTACCCAGACGCAGTTACGGACGGGTCGTGCGCGGGGTTGCGACGCTGATTCGCGCGGGTTGTGTGACGCCGTTTGTCTTGTGGCAAAGTGGAAAGTTGCCCGCGCCGATGCAACCACCGCTAGCTGAAGCAGGCCGTTGCGCACGTTGGATAAACGATCATTGGCTGTAGACAGACTAACCGTCGTGCAGGTGTTGCCGACGTTGGACGGTGGTGGCGTTGAACGTGGGACTCTGGAGATCGCGCAGGCGCTGGTGGCAGCCGGCCACCGGGCCATAGTGATTTCCAACGGCGGTCGCCTGGTCGCTGATCTGGAAACCCTCGGTGCCGAACACATCACCATGCCCGTGGGCGAAAAACGGCTCCGGACATTAACCTTGGTAGCCAAGGTTCGCCGCTGGCTCGAACAGCACAACGTGGACGTGGTCCACGTCCGCTCCCGCCTTCCCGCCTGGATCGTCTGGATGGCATGGCGCGGTATGCGAACCAAGCTTCGCCCAGCGCTGGTGTCCACTGTGCATGGTCTCTACTCAGTCAGTCGCTACAGTGCAGTGATGACCAAAGGGGAGCGCGTCATCGTGGTTTCCAAGGCGGTGCGTGACTATGTACACACACACTACCCGGATGTTGACCCCGCAAGCGTAAGGCTCATTTATCGCGGCATCGATCACGATCGGTTCCGATACGGTTATCGGCCGTCAGACGAGTGGCAGGAAAACTGGCGGCAAGAATTCAACATTTCGCCCAGTACATTGAAGCTGTTGCTGCCCGGGCGCCTGACGCGGCTGAAGGGTCACGACTATTTTTTGCGGCTGATTGAACACCTGTGCAAACGTGGTGTGCCGGTGGTGGGTCTGGTTGCTGGCGGAGAAGACCCGCGTCGTCGAACCTACGCTCGGCAACTCTACGCATCGGCGCGACAACTACCCGTACATTTCCTTGGCCAGCGTTCCGACTTACGCGAGCTGATGGCGAGTGTGGACATCGTGCTTTCGCTGTCATCCAAACCGGAGTCTTTTGGGCGCACGGTTCTGGAAGCACTGAGTCTGGGGGTACCGGTGGTGGGATTTGACCATGGCGGTGTAGGGGAAGTCCTCGCGCACATGTATGCAGAAGGGCGCGTTCCGATGAGAGACGAAGACGCGCTACGCTCCCGCGTGCTGGAACTGTGGGAACGCCCGGTGCCAGTACCCAAGACGGACGCCTTTCCCTTGCAGGCCATGCAATCCGCAACGCTCGCGCTCTATCAGGAAGTTGCCAACAATACGGCCACTTCAGACTCGGCCGCCCGAGCAAACTCCTAGATGGCGCTCTGATGGCGATACGCGTGGACGATCTGGCGGCGTTTTTTGCGTGGGCTGATGATCAGGCTGGCCGTTACGCCGTACTACGGAGCGAGACACGCAATGGCCAGACGACAGAACTTGACCTGCTGATGGATGACACGCTGGCCGCGACGACCTGGACCCGTTTTCCGGACAAACGCCGCGGCGTCAAACTGGACATCTACGACGTGGGTGGTCATGGACGAAGTGCGTATCACGGGTTTTCCCATCTGCCCGCTGCTCTCTCCGATAGCATTCTTCGGGGACGCCGAAAAGAAGACGGCATGTTTCGGGCGTCGCCCGCGGATGAATTGAATGCGTTGATGTATCACGCGGCCTACCACAAGCCCGTTCAGTCTGGATTTGACTTGATCGCGGGCGCACACCCGAGCACGAACCGGCCTTATTCAAAAGCTATTGCGCAGGCGGCCGCAACCGCAGGTGTCTCACCACCCCACTCGCTTGAGGAAATGCATCAGCGGCTCTCGGCGTCTGGCTTCGGCGTAGATCGCGAACGACTCGTGGCTTATGTACAACAGGATTTCCGCAAGCTCAGAAAATCCCTCTTTCACGCGTGGTTAATGAATCAGGCTACGGGCGAATTGAACCTGTTTGTCATTCGGGGCATCGCTGTAAAACACGGCCTGGTCGACGCGCTCCTCGAGAAACTCGCTGATGCGTACGAACTCTGGCAAGTAAAACCCGTCTCGTTTCGCGATCGTTTGACCAAGATGAAACACATGCGCGGCGGCAAATGGAAACGCGGTGGAAAACCGCACGTGGCTGTGGTCGTCTTTGACCCGGATCCAATCGAGAGCACCGAACAAGAGCGTGCAATACATCCCTATGTGTTTAATGCACGGCAGTTCGTAAAACAGGGCTGGCGAAGCTGGTTCACGGAGACGTCCGGTGCCAGAAGCAAAGACAACCCTATTCACAGCACCGACAACGAAGCGGAAGCGATAGGCCATCTGCCGTTGTTTTTCGACAGCCTTGAGCAAGCCGAAATACTCGAGCGGCTTGCGGCCCGTCGGTCCACACAGGGCCCCACCAATGTTTCGTAGGTGGCGCAAACGCTGGCGGCGCCGGAGGGCAATCAAGCGGCTCTCGCCACGCCTGGAAGAGGTCCGTATGGCCCTCGAGGCCGAACTGTCGGAACCGGTTGCCCTGGTTGAACACGGCTCAAGTGGCCGCGACAGCGTATTTAAGGTGGTTGGAAAAGCGGGCACACTGGCCGCGTTACGCGTCAACAACCCGCATCTTGCCCGTAAGAGCCTGGCGGTGGACCAACCTTTTAAGGTGCTGCAACCTGCGGCACGGGTGCAGCGCGAGTGGGACTGTTATAGCGCCGCTTATGCTGCTGGATTAAGCCCCCAGCCAATATGGCGAGCTGCCGACGCGATCGCGTGCCGGTACGTAGATGGCCAACGTTTGTTTGATCGATTGATTGCGAAACCGGAAAGTTTCTGGCGCCTGAATGCGATGGCGGCAAGAGCCCTCGGGAAGCTACACCAACTGGACCTGGTGCATATGGATGCAAGTCTCGCCAACGTGTTGGCCGACGGAGACCAACTGCGGTTCATTGATTTTGAATACGGTCCGGGTGCGCACTTAAGCAAAGCCGACATGCGCGCGTATGATCACCTACGGCTGGTTGAAAGCGGTATCAAGTTTGCTCCGGCCGAGCTGGTTGGAGAGTGCGAAGAGTGGCTGGCCGTCGTCAATGACGTAGCGCGAGATGCGTTTACTGACTGCACAATAGAGCACCTGGCGCCAGCGATCGGGCGCGTCATGCAGGCGGACGCATTACGTGCGAAGCTGGTCACACAGTTTCCGGCATTGAGATTTCACTGAGATAGTCACACTGCGGCTATCGTCGAAGACCTGCAGGTTACGTCGTGCAAAAGCTATCCGTGTTCATAACCACGTTTAACAACGAAGAAACGTTGTCAGCGTGTCTGGAAAGCGTCGGGTTCGCGGACGAGGTAGTCGTGCTCGATTCGTTCAGTACGGATGCAACCGTCACAATTGCCGAGCGGGCTGGTGCCATCGTGCATCAGCATCAATTTCTCGGCTACGGGCGGCAAAAGCAGCTTGCGCTCGACCACACAACACATCCATGGGTATTGTTTCTGGATGCAGACGAGATGTTGTCAACCGAGGTGGTCGATGAAATTCGTGCCCGACTCGCAAACGACACCCTGGGTGCTAACGATACAACCGGCTATGAACTGAAACGCATCGAGCAGGTGTTCTGGCGCATGTCCGGGGACCGAACACGCAAGAATTATTACACGCGGCTATTCCATCGGAACGCGGCCGAATTCTCTGAGATGCGCGTGCACGCAACGGTTGTTGTGGAAGGAAGGGTTGAACGTCTGACGCACGGTTTCTACCACTTCGGCGAAGCCAGCATCCACATCAAAGTCGATAAGATCAACGGATACTCAAGTGGCCTTGTGCTGGACAAGGTCAGCAAGGGACGCCGACCCAGTGCCTGGACCATGGTGTTTTATCCACCGCTGTTTTTTGTGCGCAGTTTTATATTCAAGCGAGGCTTTACGAACGGTTGGGCCGGATTTATCGCGTCTGTTGTAGCAACGTTTTACGTATTCCTGAAGTACGCAAAGTTATACGAACACAAACGGTTTGAAGATAAGGGCGTAGAGAACATGCCCGCGGGCGCACCGGCTTTACGCTCGCCTGACGAGCGTTTTAATAACCCGGTTTGACAAGCAAAACCGCTCAGCCGCCGGTGTGTAAAGCCCGCGCGACCTCCAACATCACGCGCTCCGGCGTCAACAGGCGCATGCACGAGTGGTGTGCGCAGGTCTTGCGATAGCAATTGATGCACGGCAATGCAACCTGGGCAGCGCGCACGCGCGGTCCGGCCGGCAATACACGTCGTGGGTCCGTCGGGCCACACACCACAACCATTGGAATGTCAGCGGCCGCAGCCAGATGTGCAGTACCGGTATCGTTGGCAACAACAACCGTCGCCTGAGCGCAGATCGGCGCAATCTGCAGCAAAGCTGTCTGACCGCACAAGTTGGTGACGGGGACCTGCGCTGCTGCGGTGATGTCCTGACAATCCTTCACTTCGTCCGGCCCACCCAACAAAACAATCCGATCAACATGTGTAGCCACGAGCCGTTCCGCGAGTCGCGCATAGTTATGCGTGCCCCAACGTTTGAGATAACCCGCCGCCTGACAGCCTGGCAAGAACACCGCGAACCGTTGGCCGGAAAGCCCGTGATTGTCGAGTAGTGCGTTCGCGCCGATTATCAGGTCTTCACTGGCATACAGCCACGGCACATCGGTTTTGGCTGGGATGCCCGCGGCTGCTAAGGTGCCGCGCGCGATCTGCAGTGCATCGCGAGGCTCCGAGAGTGAGTTTGGCGGCGCCAGGTTGTAAGGCCATCCGGCGCGGTTACCTGCCCGATACGGAATCGTACGCCCGCACCAGTTTGCTATACCAATCATCGCCCGCGAGCGGTCGGTTGTCTGCAGGTCCAGCACTAGGTCGTAACGTGCTCGCGCAGCGGCACGCAGCCACATGCGCGCGGCTGCAACTCCTCCTCGGCGGAGGTCGAAACATTGCAGATGGTCAAAACGCGGGTCTTGTTCGTATAGCTGTTGCCACGGCGGTAGCGTATCGAGCGTAATCTGCGCCTCGGGATAAGCGTTTCGAATGTCTTCAAAGGCGCAACTCGCAATCGCGAGGTCACCCATTGCACTCCATTTGAGCACCAGTATTCGGTCTGCGGGCACCATGCTGTCGCAGTTGCTTTGGATAACCGTGTTCATTTGCCGATGCAGAACGTCGAGAAGATCTCGCCCAGCAGGTCTTCGGTCGTAAACCGACCTGTGATCTGCTGTAACACCTCGTGGGAGAGGCGTAATTCTTCAGCAACAAGTTCAATGTGGACGGGCGGCGATGCGAACTGCCGCGCGCTGGCGATATGGTCGGCGGTCTGCTCAAAAATCCGCAGGTGGCGCCTGCGCGCGATAAATTGTTCGGGGTTGGAGCGTAGTCCCGCCGTTTCCTTAATCGCCTCACGGAGCTCACCAACACCACGGCCATCCAGAGCACTGACCCGCACCGTAGCAGGTGCGTCAGCATCCCGCCCAGGCTCGGCGTCCGTCAGGTCAACCTTGTTCAACACAAGAATGTGCGGAATCGTGGTACTTGAGTTGCCACCAATCTCAAGCGCGTTGGCGATGTCGTGATGGGCTGGTTGATGGCCGACGTCTTCCACGTTGGCGGTTGCAGTAGCGTCAACTACCTCAAGCACAATATCAGCATCTTCCAGCGCCGCCCTGGCACGTTCGTTGCCAAGCCGCTCGACCAGATCGTCCGTCTCCCGTAAGCCCGCGGTGTCCATCAACAATAGTGGTACTCCGCCAATGTTGACCGACTCTTTGATTATGTCCCGGGTGGTACCCGCCACCGGGGTTACCAACGCCGCTTCGAATCCGACCAATGCGTTCAACAGGCTGGACTTGCCCGCGTTGGGTGCGCCCGTTAACACCGTGCGGAGTCCTTCATTCAGTTTGACGCCTTGTTCGACGCCTCGGCTGAGTTCGGTGCACCTGACTTCGATGGATTTGATACGGGCGACAATATCCGCTTGTTCCAGGAAGTCAGTATCGTCATCCGGAAAATCGATTGTTGCCTCGATAAAGGTCCGCAGCGCAATCAGTTCGTCTGCAAGAGAATCCACCAAAGTCGAAAGACGACCGCGCAGACTCTGATGCGCGCTGCGGGCGGCAAGTTGGGTCTGTGCTGCAATCAAATCCGCCACCGCCTCCGCTTGTGCGAGGTCCAGCTTGTCGTTCAGAAAAGCGCGTTCGGTGAACTCGCCCGGGCGCGCTAACCGCGCACCAGCTTTGACCAGCGCTGCCAACAGATGATCCTGGACCATCGGACTACCGTGTGTGTGCAGCTCGATGACGTCTTCACCGGTATATGAACGTGGTGAGGGGAAATACAACACGAGACCCTGATCGACGGGTTCGTTCTGCACTACAAATTCCACATTGGTTGCAACGCGTGGCGCGGGCAGCGGGCTGGTGGTGATGTGCGCGTAGACCGCGGCACTATCGGGCCCACTGACACGGATAACACCAACGCCGCCCTGACCAGGCGGGGTCGCGGCGGCTACGACCGTGTCGCGAGCGGCTGACGAGTTCATCGCGTTGGATGCTCGCCAAAGATTTCCGCTAATCGCCGCCTTGTTCGATGCGCCGGGTGATCACCCATTGTTGCGCGATAGACAAGATGTTGTTGACGACCCAGTAAAGCACGAGGCCAGACGGAAACCACAAGAAGAAGAATGTGAACACGAACGGCAGCGCCATCATGACTTTGGCCTGCATCGGGTCTGGCGGTGTCGGGTTCAGCTTTTGCTGCACTATCATCGACGCGCCCATCAGGATAGGCAGCACGAAGTACGGGTCATGACTGGCCAGGTCGGTCAACCAGAACATGAAGGGTGCGTGACGTAACTCAACACTTTCGAGCAGCATCCAGTACAACGAAATAAACACCGGGATCTGCACAAGGATGGGCAAACAGCCGCCCAACGGATTGATTTTCTCCGTCTTGTACAACTCCATCATCGCCTGGTTCATTTTCTGGCGGTCGTCGCCGTACCGTTCTCGTAGCTGCACCATGCGAGGCTGCAGTTTGCGCATCCGCGCCATCGACTTATAACTGGCAGCTGACAGGTGAAAGAAGGCCAGTTTGATCAACAACGTCAGAACGATGATCGACCAACCCCAGTTGCCGATGATGGATTGAATCAGGCTCAAACCCAGGAACAATGGATGTGCGATGAGCCACAGCCAACCGTAGTCGACTGTACGTTCCAGACCTGGGGCCGCTTCGAGCATACGACCCTGAATCTTGGGGCCTATATACGCGCGCATCGACAAGGTGCCGGTCGTGCCGGGCGCAACGGTCTTGAACGGGGCCCGTACGCCAAGCACGTAACGCGCATCTTTCAGCTTGATCGAGTAATAGTGATTGACCTCGTCTGTTGACGGAATCCAGGCGCCACCAAAATAGTGTTGGATCATGGCCACCCAGCCGCCTTTGATATCGCGCTGGAGGTTGCGATCGGCCATGTCGGAGAATTCGATCTTCTCGTACGGCTGATCTTCGCTGTTCAGGATGCCGCCCGTGTACGTGTAAATGAAGCCAATCCCGCCATCCTGAACCACCTGAGTGCGCAGGAATTGTCCGTACATGCTGGCCGACCATGCGGCGCTTGTGGCATTTTCTACCTCGTAGCGAACGTCAAACACGTATTTGTCGCGGGTAAACACATAGATCTTGCGTACGGTGATGCCGGCACCGTCGCTCCACTTCAACACGACCTCTAGCTCGTCCTGCCCGTCTGCTAACGTATAGCTGTTTTGCTCTGCGCGCATCACAGCGTGATGCGAAAGCTGACGTTTTTTCTCCGCGTCCTGCGAATCCACCACCAGCCCGGTCTGCGCCATGAAAAGGTCCGGCAGCCGATCATTCAAGAGCTTGAACGACTGCTCCTTGTCTTCCGTACTAAGCGGATACTTCAGGAGTTCCATGCCGCGAAGGGTGCCGCCACGAGTATCGATACTGGCGCGGATCACATCTGTGGTCACCTGAATAAGGCTATTTGGTTCCTCTACGGGCGCTGATGTGGTGGGTGTGTCAGGCGCGGCATTAGCAACCGGGCTGGCCGAGGGAACTTCAGCCGTTTCGGCAGCAGTCGCCGGAGCCCCCTGAGCCGGAGCGGCTGGCGCATCAGCGGGTGTATCCGTCGCTTGCGCTGGTGCTTGTTGGGATGCCGGCGCGGCCGTTTCCGCAGCGGGAGCGACAGGTTTCGGACCGTAGTCTTCCTGCCACTGTTGCCACATCAAGAACAGCACAAATGCTAGCGCTAGAAACAACATGGGGCGTAGTTGTTCTGGGCTCACCGGAATCCTCGTATAAGTTGAGTGCGCCGGGTTTAGCCCGTACGCGCGGCGTGCAGTTTACGCCAATGTTTGTTCAAAGAAGCGCGGAGCTCTTGCGCCGTCGCCGTTGTCGCGGCGCGATTGGCCAACACCACAAAATCTGTTGCACCCAGTCCCTGACGCTTTTGCCTGAAATTCTCGCGAACCAGTCGCTTCAAACGGTTCCGTTGGACCGCCTTTCTGGCCACTTTCTTCGAGATAGCCATTCCCAGACGTGCCTCGCCATGAGCGCTGGCACGTGCCAGGACCGTCCAGAGGTGGTCGCGGGAGCGGCGCGGCTTGGCAAACACAAACTGATAATGTGCCGCTTTCAGGAGACGGTGCGCTCGAGCGAACGCCATATTTGACGTCGGTTTGGTCGTGTGCTCCCTCGCCTGAACTTCTGGATTCGTCAATTGGGTTCAGCCACAGCATTCAACGAACGGGTTGTGGTCTCGTTCGACAATGCCATCAGACTCTTCCTGTAACGGCCCTTTGGCCAACTCCCACATCAGCAAACGTTTCTGAGTGAACCTGCTGCGGTAGCAGTCACTGCCCTGCCGACCGGTGTCTGACCTCAGCGCTTTTCGCGAGAATTCGGGCCTGAATCCGTATGACACTTGGTCGGCTCAGGTTGTTAAGCGCGATTCGTCAGATACTCGCAGGCAGTTTGTGTGGTTGACTGCTGTCGGGCAACCCAGGCCCGCGCGCTACGCGGATATGCGCTTCCGACCTTTGGCTCGGCGCGCGCTCAGCGTGGCACGACCGTGACGGGTGCGCATGCGAATGCGGAAGCCGCTACGTCTTTTGCGTTTCAGGTTGCTGGGCTGAAATGTTCGTTTCATTAGGCGTTATCCGGTTCGGGTGTTGTGCGAGGACGCTGTGGCCCATACAAATGCCACGCCGGGCTGCGCGACTTGGCTGCGTATATGCGATCAAGCCCGAGTCAGGCGGTACCAGTCGGTATTGGATTCGAGGACAGCGGGCAGGCGATTGCTGACGATAATGGTGCGTCTGGGACCTGCCACGCACTTTTGGTTGAAATAAACCCACAATTCTATGTATGAGCGAGGTTTACTGTCAATTCTTGCGTAAGCGTGGGACCTGTGGATAACTCAGACTCGTAGCGGTAGACTACCGCGGACACAAAAAGCGACCTGTGGATGGAATCGGAAACCTCCAACGGGTCGTGCAGTAGCCTTACAAGCTGCTGAATTATAAAAATAAATTGGCTACCCGAGAGTTGTTCGTGAACATTGCGATAGCTCTGTGGGTTCACTCAATCCAGGCTCACTACCTGGCAGCGGCGGCGGGGATCTCATGGGGCAGTCGGTATGGGCGCAATGTCTTGCCCAACTTGAAGGCGAGCTATCGCCCCAACAATTCAATACCTGGATTCGCCCGCTACACGCCGTGACCGACGGCGCGGAATGCACACTGCTCGCGCCCAATCACTTTGTACGCGACTGGGTCACCCAGCATTTTGCACAACGGATAAGCGAGTTGCTTCGAGAATTAGGCGAACTGGATCAGTACCACGTCCAGGTTCAGGTTGGGAGTCGATCTGAGCCAAAGAACACTGCCAATGGTGCCGCCGCAACCAACGCTTCGTTTGACGCGGGCCCCACGCCACGCCCGACTACCCGAACAGTTTCTGGGGTGCGGCCCGAATTCACGTTTGACACTTTCGTTGAGGGGAAATCGAACCAGTTGGCTCGGGCAGCGTCTTTTCAGGTCGCACAGAACCCTGGTAGTGCCTACAACCCACTGTTCCTTTACGGCGGGGTCGGACTCGGCAAAACGCATTTGATGCACGCCATCGGCAACGCCATTGCCGCTGCCAGGCCGGATGCAAAAGTTGTTTATCTGCACTCTGAGCGATTTGTGGCCGACATGGTCAAAGCCTTGCAGCACAACGCCATTGATGCGTTCAAGCGCTATTACCGGTCGGTTGGCGCCTTGTTAATCGACGATATTCAGTTTTTTGCCAGGAAAGAAAGATCACAGGAGGAATTCTTCCATACTTTCAATGCGTTATTGGAAGATCATCAGCAAGTTGTCCTGACATGTGATCGATACCCTAAAGAAGTTGACGGGCTTGAGGAGCGCTTGAAGAGCCGCTTCGGCTGGGGGCTAACTGTGGCGATCGAGCCGCCCGAGCTGGAGACACGTGTGGCGATTCTGATGCGCAAAGCCGAATTGGCAGACGTATCGTTGCCAGATGACGTTGCGTTTTTTATCGGCCAGCGCGTGCGTTCTAATGTGCGCGAATTGGAAGGCGCGTTGCGCAGAGTAGTAGCCAGTTCGCAGTTTACCGGTCGGCCAATTACGCTCGAGCTTGCGCGTGAGGCGCTAAAAGACCTGTTGGCGCTACAAGACAAACTGGTCACGATAGAAAATATTCAAAAGACCGTTGCGCAGTACTACAAAGTGCGGCTTTCTGACCTAAGCTCAAAGCGGCGTAACCGTTCGATTGCGAGACCGCGGCAGGTTGCGATGGCGTTATCCAAAGAGTTGACGAGTCATAGCCTGCCGGAAATTGGGGATGCGTTTGGGGGGCGTGATCACACCACGGTCCTGCATGCCTGTCGCAAAGTGGCTGAATTACGCGAACAGGACAACGTGATCTCGGAGGACTATAGAATCCTGTTGAGGACCCTGAGCAGTTAAGGTGTATGGGTTGTGGATAACTCAGCCAGAAGCAGAGCAGGCGTCGAAGTTCACATTTTGTCCACAGGCTGTACTGTCCTTACACAAGTCGAAAAGACGCGTTTATTACTAGTGGTATATATCTGATTTAAATAAAGAAATTAGCTTTACCCACAAGATTATGGTCCGTTAGTAATAACAATAAGAGGAAATATATATGCGTTTTTCTATAAATAGAGATGCCTTGCTCAAGCCGCTTCAGGCTGTGCATGGAGTCGTGGAAAGACGCCAGGCGTTACCCATCCTATCCAACGTTTTGGTCAGTGCGAGGTCAGGCTTACTTTCGCTTACAGGTACTGATACGGAGGTCGAATTGGTTGCGCGGACGGACCTAGCGGATATGGAAGACGGCGAAACTACCGTGCCAGCCCGCAAGTTCCTGGATATCTGTCGGGCTCTGCCTTCAGAAACGACAGTGGAATTCGCGGTAGATGGAGACCGCGTCGCACTGCGGTGTGGAAGGAGCCGGTTTACGCTTGCGACACTGCCTGCGTCGGACTATCCGTCCACAGATGAACTGGTGGACGCTAACCGTGTGAAGATCGATTCTACAGCGCTGAAAAGGCTGATTGAGTTGACGCAGTTCGGCATGGCGCAACAGGACGTCCGCTACTATCTGAACGGTATGTTATTCGAACTGGATAACAACACGCTGCGTACAGTGGCCACCGATGGTCATCGCCTTGCGCTGGCGGAAGGTGGCGTAGAAAACGCTGGGATGGAGTCGCGGCAGCTCATCATGCCGCGTAAGGCGGTGTTGGAGCTGTCGAAAATTATTGCTGGCGCCGGCGAATCGTTGGAGTTGGTTGTCGGTGCGAATGCCGTACAGCTTGATACCGGCGACATACTCTTTACGACGAAGCTAATTGATGGAAAATTCCCTGATTATCAAAGGGTTATTCCCGATCAGGAGCGAGTGGAGAAGATTATCCTGGCGGACCGGGAGTTGCTGCGACAGAGTCTCCAACGTGCCGCGATCTTATCCAACGAGAAGTACCGGGCTGTGAGGTTATGCCTCGCGCAAGGTCAGATGACCGTGATTGCCAGCAACCCGGAGCAGGAAGAGGCCGAGGATGTTGTTGAGGTGGATTATGACGGGGATAACATGGAGATTGGCTTTAACGTCTCCTATCTGATTGACGCGTTGTCCACGGTACCTTCATCGAACGTACGCATACTGATGAGCGACCCGAGCAGTAGTTGTCTGATCCTGCCTGAAGAGGGTGAGGGCTGTGAGTACGTAGTTATGCCAATGCGTCTTTAGCGGCGAGCGGCTGACGTCGGCAACGGGGTCGTGCCGTGCATCTGACTTCACTCAGTGTCGAAAATCTTCGGTGTGTGGCGAAGGCAGAACTCGGCGATTTGGGTAAAACGGTTATCCTGTCCGGCCGTAACGGGGCTGGTAAGACGAGCGTGCTTGAGGGTGCCCACCTTTTGGGCATGGGCCGTTCCTTTAGAACGCGGTCGACACGTGAAGTTGTACGTCGCGGCGAGTCGTTCTTGCGGGTGGTGGGTCGGATTCAGGGTGCAGGCGTAAACCAAGAGTCATCGCTGATTGGTATCGAACGTTGCGATGGAAAAAATCGTGTCCGCGTAAACGGACGCGACATCAGTCGCGTATCGGAACTCGCACGCCTGTTGCCCCTTCAAGTCATTCGCCCAGAGAGCCATGAGTTAATTGCGGGTGGTAGCGAAGAGCGCCGCCGGATTCTTGATTGGGCGGTGTTTCACGTGGAACAAGAATATGCGCAAGCGTATGCGCGTTACCGCCGAGCGTTGGTGCAACGCAATCGTGCGCTGCGGGATGACGCGGATAATCGGACTATTTCCGCGTGGGACCATGACTTGGTAACGGCGGCCGGGTTCGTCGAGCGCCATCGTCAAACGTTTTTGACCGCCGCGAAGTCTCATCTGGAATCTACAATCCACCGCCTAGTTGGTTTGGAGATAGATGTTATCTATCGTGCGGGATGGGATACGGAGCAGGACCTTAGCGCCCAGCTCACCGAAAGACTTATGCTTGACCGCCAACGAGGCTTTACATCTATCGGCCCGCACCGCGCGGATATCGTGTTCCAGCAGACGGGGCGCCGGGCGAGGACAATCCTGTCCAGGGGTGAATCCAAGCTATTGGTGCTTGGCGTACTGTTGGCCTTCACCGTTGAGATTCAGACACAGACAGACATCCAGCCGGTTGTATTGGTGGATGACCTTGCTTCTGAACTGGACGCTTTTTCTCGAGAGCGTTTTTTCAGAGCATTGAGTGGGCTCAATGGTCAGGCATTCATCACGACAGTGGATGCTGACCTGATTCCGACACACGTTCAGAAAGAGGCAACGAAGTTTCACGTGGAACAGGGAAAGATCGCGCGCGTGCTATAATCCTACGCTGCTAATCCTGCGGAGATTCTCGTTGAGCGACTACGATTCCTCGAGCATTAAGGTGCTCAAGGGGCTTGACGCTGTGCGCAAGCGCCCCGGTATGTACATCGGTGATACCGATGATGGTACTGGCCTCCACCACATGGTGTTCGAAGCAGTTGACAACGCCATTGATGAAGCGCTCGCAGGCTACTGTACCGATATTGAAGTGGTCGTCCATGATGATAACTCCGTCAGTATCACAGACAACGGTCGCGGTATTCCGGTAGATATTCACCCCGAAGAAGGGCGCTCAGCGGCGGAAGTCATCATGACTGTGCTGCATGCCGGTGGGAAATTCGACGATAACGCTTACAAAGTTGCTGGCGGACTTCATGGCGTCGGGGTAAGCGTGGTCAACGCGTTGTCTGCCTGGTTACGTATGACCATATGGAAGGCTGGCAAACAATACGAGCAAACCTATACCCACGGAGAACCCGACGCTCCCCTAGGCGTTGTCGGAGATACCGAGCATCAGGGCACACGGATTCATTTCCTGCCCAGTGACAAAACATTCACGAACACCGAATTCCACTACGAGATCCTTGCTAAGAGACTTCGGGAACTGTCGTTTCTGAACTCCGGCGTGCGTATCAAACTCTTGGATGAGCGTGTAGGCAAGCAGGATCTCTATCAATATGAGGGTGGCATTGCCGCGTTCGTAGAGCATTTGAATCGTCACAAGACGCCCATTCACCCGACCATCATGCACTACAGTGCCGAGCGCGATGGCGTCACTGTAGAACTCGCCATGCAGTGGAACGATTCGTACCAGGAGAATATCTTCTGTTACACGAATAACATCCCGCAGCGTGATGGTGGAACCCATCTGGCTGGATTGCGTTCTGCGCTGACTCGCACCATGAATCAGTACATGGAGAGCCAAGGTGTCATTCAGAAAGCGAAAGTCGAAACCAGCGGCGATGATGTTCGTGAAGGTTTGACAGCCGTGCTTTCGGTTAAAGTGCCAGATCCAAAGTTTTCCTCGCAGACCAAAGACAAATTAGTGTCTTCGGAAGTGAAGCCGATAGTCGAGTCGGCACAAAACGAGAAGCTCTCCGAGTTTCTGTTGGAGAATCCGAACGAAGCCAAGGCGGTAACTTCGAAGATTGTAGAGGCCGCGCGCGCACGCGAAGCCGCACGCAAAGCGCGCGAGATGACGCGCCGCAAGACCGCGCTGGACGTAGCAGGACTGCCAGGGAAACTCGCGGACTGTCAGGAAAAGGATCCCGCGTTGTCGGAACTGTTCCTCGTAGAGGGTGACTCTGCAGGCGGTTCTGCAAAACAGGGACGCGATCGTCGCAATCAGGCGATCCTTCCGCTCAAGGGTAAAATCTTGAATGTCGAAAAGGCGCGTTTCGACAAGATGCTGCAATCGCAGGAAGTGGGAACGCTGATAACTGCTTTGGGCTGTGGCATCGGCAAAGACGAATACAACCCGGAAAAGCTGCGGTATCACCGTCTTATCCTCATGACCGATGCTGACGTTGACGGCTCGCATATCCGCACGCTGCTCCTGACGTTCCTGTACCGACAGATGCCAGAAATCATCGAGGGTGGCCATGTCTATATCGCGCAACCTCCCCTTTACAAGGCAAAGAAGGGAAAAGCGGAACGCTACGTCAAAGACGATCGCGAGTTAGATGTTTATTTCATGGATCTCGCGCTGGACGGAGCAGTACTCCGCGTTGGCGATAAACCACCCACCACATCCGCGGAACTGCAGACATTGGCGGATAGTTACCTGCAGTTGATGGCTATTCATTCAAGACTCAGTACAAGAATGTTTCCAGAAGTTCTGAACATTCTTCCGCAGCTCCCTGTCCTTGAGGGAGATAACCTGGATTCGTTCGAGTACGTGAGCGAATGGATGCAGCAGCTTGGGGCGGCACTCAATGCTGACAGCGGCGACTACGGCGAATTTGAGGTGACAGTAACCCAACGACCCGAGGGTGGTTTTAACGCACGCGTGCGCACTAACCAGCATGGCGTCGAGGCGGATCGGATGCTCGGCGAAGAAATGTTCCGCTCTGCTGAGTACCGTCATCTGCGGCAGCACGCGAATACGCTTAAACAGTTTGATGGTGAGACCATCGTGATTCGGCGAGGTGAACGGGAGGCCACGGTCACGAGCGCGCGTGAAGCAATCGAGTGGATGCTGTCCGACTCGCGTCGCGGAGTGATGGTCCAACGTTACAAAGGGCTAGGTGAGATGAACCCGGACCAGTTGTGGGAAACCACGATGAATCCCGAAAGTCGCCGCCTGTTGCAGGTACGTATTGAAGATGCGGTTTCAGCAGACGAACTGTTCACGACGCTAATGGGTGACCAGGTGGAACCCCGTCGTGACTTTATCGAAACAAACGCGTTATCTGTTGCAAACCTTGACGCGTAACTAATTGAAATTATTAGTTATTTATCTCTTCTTGTCCGCTATAGCCCTGCATGCTGCAACAATGCGCACGTTGGCGATGCCCGCTCGCCGCAATACGTCGACGTAGGCGTAAGCGGTTGCGCCTGTGGTGACAACGTCATCTACCACCACGATGTCAGATGGCAAGCGTTGGCCAGTCTTGAAGCCACTCTGAAAAGCGTCGCGCACATTCTGGCGCCTAGCGCGACGATCGGACAGTCGCGATTGCGCAACAAAAGCGCCGCGGCGTTTCAACCCCCGGAACGCCACCACCGGCAGGTCCAGTATCTTACCGAGGCCCAATGCAATTTTAGCGGCTGGGCTGAAGCCTCGTTCGCGCAGTCGCTTGTGCGCCGACGGTACGGGTAAGAGTATCGGGCGCGTTTTTTCACGATAAAGCTCGTCACGTTCTGGTCGATACAGCTCGGTCGCGGTGGTCGCTTCCGCCAGTATGGCGCTGAATGTTCGGCCCAATTCCAGTCGCCCTCCAAATTTGAACATCAGCATCAACTCTCGCGCGAGTCCGCGATACTCAAGGGCGCAGATAATGGTGGCCGGCGGTTTATATTCAAGACATTCACCACAGATCAGGTCGGGTAAAGGCATTGCTGCCGCACAACTCGAGCAGACATTGCCCGTCTTCGGCAAATTCGAGTTACACCACTGACATAAGTTGGGTGTATCGGAATCGGCTCAGTACCCGCCCGCCGCATCTCGCGCACGGTGACCGGCAGATACTGTCCAGCCAGCCTGTGAACACTGCTGGTATTCGTTTTGTCCTCACGCTAGATTTCCGCACATTCGAAGCCACGTGTTCATTGTGGTCGCAGCTATCGGACCTGTTCATTGGCGTCAGACCCACAGAACCCGTCGCCAGACGCGCGGCGTAAGTACGCGGCGGCCGCATTAGCGCGTCAGCGACGCGCGCATGTGGATGTCGACCACCATGGTGCGATAGTGCGCGAGGTGGAAACGCGTCTGTTCGAACACATCGAACCGGTGCGGCTTGCTCCGACACGCGCGGTGTCGCTAGGTGCGGATTCACGCCAGTTCCAGCGCGCATTAGGCGCGCAGTTTGCGAATACGCGTTGGCTTCAGCTGGTATCTTGTATCGGGTACCTGCGCCCGGCGCGCAGACGCTGGCCCTGGCGGCGTGCACCTGCGGCCATCGCCTGGCCACATCAGTTGCCGGTTGCGGATGCGAGTATCGGTCTGGTTGTCTCGAACCTGACAAGTTCTGACCCGTTGCACCTACCCGACGCGCTGGGGGAATACGCGCGCTGTCTGGAGCCGGACGGCCTGGTGGCTCTAAGCCTGCTGGGTCCAGCTACGTTTGGCGAGTTTGCGCACGCCTGGCAGACAATCGATTCGGGACCGCATACCGCTCCCTTTCTGGATATGCACGATGTTGGAGACATTCTTGTAAATCAGGGGTTTAGCGGAGTCGTGATGGACTCGGAGATGCTCACAGTCACGTATGCATCCGTGGCTGACGCTATCATTGAGCTTCGTGGGTTGGGCATCGGTAATCATCTGCTCTGCAGGCGTAACGGTTTGGTGTCCAGAGGCGCATGGCGTCGCGCGGCCGAAGCCTATCCGCAGGCTGATGGACGCGTGCCGGTGACCGTCGAACTGGTCTATGCGCATGCGTGGCGTCAGAGCCCCCGAAACAGCGCTAGTGTGAACCTTGAAATTACCTAGCCAAATGGGTGAATCATGGGGGGTTTTGTTGCGCAGGAACCACGCGCTCCGATAGAATCGCTGCTCTATTTGTCTTCGATCACAACGTCGTCGTTGGGGTCGCAGCCAAGGCCGTTCAAGGATTGTGGAGAACCCGAAAGCATGGGGTCCGAACAGCGGGGACCGAGCAACGCGAACACCTTTGTGATTCGGCCCAATGCCGCACCATCCTGGCGGCAAATTCGGATTTTTTTCATTCTCGTAGCGAGCGTATCGTTGACCGTTGCAGGGGGGTTCGCGCTTCTCGGTTTCTGGCCGATTCTTCCGTTCGCGGGACTGGAGCTTTTACTTTTGGCCTGGGCGCTTTACACAACCGCCCGGCGGGCTGAACGGCGTGAAGTTGTGCGTGTGAACGAGGACACGGTAGAGGTTGAGCGCGGCATTCGGCAACCGGAACAGAGCTGGACGTTGCAGAAAGCGTGGGCGCAGGTGCGCGTTGTGCGGTCCAGGCATCGTCTACACCCGAGCCGGCTGCTGATTTGCTCACATGGACAACAAATTGAAATAGGCAGTTTTCTGGTGGAACACGAACGGCTTGAGTTGGCGCGCGAACTGCGCAGCGCTATCGGACCGGTTTCTCGCTAGATAACCGTCACACGGCATTGAAACTATAAAAGCCTCTGGAGTGATCGAAACAATGTTCAACACTACCGCGTTCAGGGCACTTACTGGCTGCGTACTCGCATTCACGTGCGCACTGCCAGTCCAGGCCGGGTTCTGGGATACCCTCAACCTGCCAGTTGGTGTGACCCCGCTCAGTAAGAACGTTTACGACCTGCACATGCTGATCTTATGGATTTGCGTGGTCATCGGTATCGTCGTATTCGGTGCGATGTTCTATTCGATGTTGGTGCACCGTAAATCATTGGGCGTCGAACCTGCGACGTTCCATCACAGCACATTCGCCGAAATCGTATGGACCGTCATCCCGATCATCATTCTGGTCGCAATGGCCGTACCGGCGACGCAAACGTTGATTGCAATGGAAGACACCAGCGAAGCTGATATGACTGTCAAGGTCACCGGATATCAGTGGAAATGGAAGTATGACTATCTGGAAGACGGGATCACGTTCCACAGCGCGCTGGCTGATGAAAGCCGCAAGCAGATCTATGAAAACCCGTCTGCGCACGAGGTCTACCTGCGCGACGTGGACAAGGAAGTCATCCTGCCGATCAAAACGAAAATCAAGTTCTTGCTGACGGCCGACGATGTCATTCACGCCTGGTGGGTGCCTGAACTAGGCCAGAAAAAAGACGCGATCCCTGGCTACATCAACCAGATCTGGACCTATATTGAAGAGCCCGGCACCTACCGCGGCCAGTGCGCAGAACTGTGCGGTAAGGATCACGGCTTTATGCCGATTGTTGTCAAGGCCGTATCCAAAGATGATTACAAAGCCTGGGTTGCTGAGCAGAAAAAAGCAGAAGAAAAGGCCGCCAAGCTCGCTGCCGCTGCTTTGCTGAAAGACTGGAGCAAAGAAGAACTCATGTCGCAGGGTGAGCAGGTCTACAACAACATCTGCGCGACCTGCCACAAGAGGGACGGCACTGGTGACACGGCGGCCGGCTATCCGGCGATTGACGGTAGCAGCATTGCCATGGGTCCAGCGGATGCGCACATTGGTATCGTCGTCAACGGCAAGGCCGGTACGCAGATGGCTTCTTTCGCAAGTTTGAGCAATACCGACCTGGCAGCCGTGATCACTTACCAGCGCAACGCGTTTGGCAACAGCGGCTCGGTCGTCCAACCCAAGACGGTTAACGACGCGCGGTAAGCGCGCGAGTACCTCCGGCAAAATTATTTTAATCTGATCTTTCGGGAGTAAATCTCCATGTCTGACGCAGCGGTCCACGACGACCATCACGACCACCACGACCACGGGCCAGAGCCAGGCTTGTGGCGTTGGGTGACGACAACTAACCACAAAGATATCGGCACGCTCTATCTGCTGTTTGCTCTGGCGATGTTTTTCATCGGCGGCTCGATGGCGATGGTGATCCGCGCCGAACTATTCCAGCCTGGCCTGCAGGTTGTTGACCCGTACTTCTTCAATCAGATGACCACGCTCCATGCGCTGGTCATGATTTTTGGTGCGGTCATGCCGGCTTTTGTGGGATTTGCCAACTGGCAGATCCCGATCATGATCGGAGCGCCCGACATGGCGCTGCCGCGAATGAACAACTGGAGCTTCTGGATCCTGCCGTTTGCGTTTGCCATGTTGCTTGCGACGCTGTTCATGGAAGGCGGCGGACCAGCCGGCGGCTGGACGCTGTATCCGCCGTTGTCGATCCAAGGGGGCGCCAACCTGCCGTGGGTCATCTTCGCCGTGCACATGATGGGGATTTCCTCAGTCATGGGGGCGATTAACGTCATTGTGACGATCTTCAATATGCGCGCACCCACCATGTCGCTTTTGAAGATGCCTTTATTTATCTGGACCTGGGTCATTACCGCGTTCCTGCTGGTTGCGGCCATGCCCGTTCTGGCTGGCGCCGTTACCATGCTGTTGACCGATAAGTTCTTTGGAACGACTTTCTTCGCCGCCGCAGGTGGTGGCGACCCGGTCATGTTCCAGCACATTTTCTGGTTCTTCGGGCACCCCGAGGTCTACATCATGATTCTGCCGGCGTTCGGGATCGTCTCGCAGATCATTCCGACCTTCGCACGGAAGCCGTTGTTCGGTTACGAATCAATGGTGTACGCGACGGCATCCATCGCGTTCCTTTCGTTCATCGTGTGGGCTCACCACATGTTCACTGTGGGCATGCCGCTTACGGGCGAACTGTTCTTCATGTACACCACCATGTTGATCGCGGTGCCGACAGGCGTGAAGGTCTTCAACTGGGTCGCCACGATGTGGAAAGGCGCCATGACATTTGAGACCCCGATGCTCTTTGCCCTGGCATTCGTGATTCTGTTCACGATTGGCGGGTTTTCCGGACTGATGCTGGCGATCACACCGGTGGACTTCCAGTACCACGACACGTATTTCGTGGTCGCCCATTTCCATTACGTTCTGGTGACCGGTGCGGTATTTGCTATTGTTGCCGGTGTCTATTTCTGGATTCCGAAGTGGACCGGGCATATGTATGACGAAACGCTTGGTAAGTGGCATTTCTGGCTGTCGACCATCTCCGTCAACGTACTGTTCTTCCCACAGCATTTCCTGGGCCTGGCCGGTATGCCGCGTCGTATTCCGGATTACAACGTGCAGTTTGCCGACTGGAACATGATCTCCAGCCTTGGCGGGTTTGCGTTTGGCTTGTCGCAGCTGCTGTTCCTGTACGTGGTGATCAAATGTATACAGGGCGGTGAAAAAGCGACCGATCAGGTTTGGGACGGTGCCGAAGGGCTGGAGTGGACGTTGTCTTCGCCTCCGCCTTACCACTCGTTCAACGAACCTCCGATCGTTAAGTAGGTCCAGGCCGACTGCTGAAAAACTGCATTGCAGATATTCGTGGATCAACAAAGACATCGCGCCAACATTCGATTGGCGCTAGTGCTCGGTGTAATCGCGCTCGGATTCTATGCGCTCATGTTTTTTGTTCTGGGTAATCAGTAGACCGTGGATAAACGCGAGCTCGCAGCAGCAAACCGACGCGCAGCGTTGACGTTGAGCGTCGTGTTTGTGGTCATGTTCGGCTTCAGCTTCGCGCTGGTACCCCTATACGACCTGCTGTGCGAAGTAACGGGATTTGGTGGTAACACGGGCGTTGTCAACGCGGCGGAAATAAGCGGCCAGGTTGATGAATCACGCACGGTGAAGGTCCAATTTCTGGCAACGGCTAACAGCAAGATTCCATGGGAGTTTGCCCCGGATGCTGATGCCGTCCGCGTGAACCCCGGCAAAGTCTACGCTGCAACTTACACGGCCACCAACACGTCAGATGAAACGATCGTGGGGCAGGCGATACCCAAGGTAACACCGGCGCTGGCATCCAAATATTTCAACAAGACGGAGTGCTTCTGTTTTACCAATCAGAAGCTGGCTCCCGGCGAAAGCAAAGAGATGCCTGTGCGCTTCATCGTGGACCAGGCGCTCCCGGACCGCATCAAATCCGTCACGCTGTCATACACCTTCTTCAAGGTGGATGGGCAAAATAGTTAAATCATAATTTCAAGACTTAGGAAGCACTAAGATGGCATCAGCAAACCAAGACGCCTATTACGTCCCACACGGGACTAAGTGGCCCATCACGGGTTCTATCGGGCTTACGCTGCTACTTGGCGGCTTCGCCTCGATGCTGAACGACTCGGACAGCGGCACCACTTTCATGGTGTTGGGGCTGCTTGTGCTGATCTACATGATGTTTGGCTGGTTTGGCCAAGTCATCGACGAAAGTGAGTCTGGCACCTACAACGAGCAGGTCGATGTCTCGTTCCGCTACGGCATGATGTGGTTCATCTTGTCAGAAGTGATGTTTTTTGCCGCTTTCTTCGGTGCGCTGTACTACGCGCGTATTTATTCCGTGCCGTGGGTAGGTGGCGAAGCGACGGGGGCTGTCACCAACGCAGTACTGTGGCCAGACTACGAGGCCGCCTGGCCAACTAATGGACCGCTCAACGTGGGCGGAACCTTCCAGTCAATGGGCGCCTGGGGACTCCCCGCACTGAACACGATCATTCTGCTGACCAGTGGTGTCACCTGTACAATCGCGCATCACGGGATTCTCAAGAACCATCGCGGACAGCTGATTTGGGGCTTGGTTGCGACGGTGGCACTGGGCGCGTTGTTCATGTATTTCCAGGCGGTTGAGTACGCACATGCGTTCAACGACCTGAACCTGACGCTGAACTCCGGGATTTACGGCTCAACATTCTTCATGTTGACGGGATTCCACGGCTTCCATGTAACGGTTGGTGCGATCATCCTTGCGGTGGTGCTTGTGCGTGCAACGAAAGGCCATTTCACGCCCAAGCAACACTTCGCCTTCGAAGCTGCCGCCTGGTACTGGCACTTTGTCGATGTAGTCTGGCTCGGTTTGTTCGTCTTCGTATACTGGCTCTAAACCGCCTGTACGGGACTAAACCCGTTGCAAGTCGAAGACCGCACCCTGTCACGGGGTCGCGGTCTTTTTTTGATACCTCCAGGCTTCGACAAACTGGCTAAATTGGTCCGCCGTGAGGCTCAATTACACCTAGAGCTGCCAGCACAAAAAGCAAAATGAAGAGTCCAACAGACAAACCGATGCGCATACGTAACGCTTTGAAGGTCTGTTCGGTGCCTTTGTCCTTCACCAGAGAGTAAAGGGCAGATCCGAGGCTCGCCAGGATACCGATGAAGATGATGATGACAATGATTTTGCCGTATGCCATGGCCATGCAAACCAACGGAAAATTGCTCTGATATTGCCACGATTATACCGCTCGACTGGCAGGTAGCGCTCCGGTCTCTGGTTGCGACCGGCCTTGTAAAACCTGGACAGGGCGGTGTGGCGTTGCAGAAAACCACTTATGAAATTCGGGCGTTGGCAGTTCACACCGCATTGGGTGGCCACCTTGGTCTATCTGCCCTTATGCGCCCTACTGATTTCTCTGGGCGTTTGGCAGTGGAACCGTGGCGCGGAGAAAGACGTGATCGAGTCGGATGCCGACCGTCTCGACACCAGTATGGAAATACGTATTGACGGCGCCATTCAGACATTGCCGAGGCGGCATCAAAAGCTGGTGGCGAGCGGTGCTTATCTCGATGCAAAACAGTTTCTGGTGGATAACCGCACGTATAAAGGCCGCGCGGGTTATCACATCATTACACCTCTCAAGATGACCTCTGGCCAGTACCTGCTGGTGAATCGTGGTTGGTTACCGGTTGGGCTCGCCCGCGAGACGCTGCCGGATGTGACCGTGCAAACCCAAAGCCGTACAGTGCGCGGCAAGGCGCATTTACCCGCGCAGGATCAGATGTTGTTAGGCGCATCAGGATTCGAGCAAAAGGGTTGGCCAAGACTTGTACAAAGACTTGAAATTCCCACGGTCGAATCCATCCTAGGAGACAACGTACTCCCGTTCACCTTGCGTCTGGCGCCGTCCGATAGCGACGGTTATTTACGGGAGTGGCCCTTGTATTACGGCATCAGCGCGGATCGCCATCGTGGCTACGCTTTCCAGTGGTTCTCTCTTGCCACGGCACTCACGGTTATCTATATCGTCGTGAATGCCAAAAGAAGATCAGATCAGTCAACATCCACAGACTTATAGCGATGAAACGTAGACAGCAGCGTCTCACCCTCATTGGTGTATTTGCCATATTCCTAATACCCATCGCTTCCGCATGGTACCTGCGCCTGAATCCAATCGATGGACCGACGAGCAATCGTGGTGTTCTTGTCGACCCTCCTGTGCAATTCAATGCAACCAACCTGACCGTTCGCCACGCGTTTAATCCCCCCAAAACATTTTTGCGTGATGAATGGACGATTGTCATGCTGACCGACGGCGCGTGTGGGTCGGATTGTGAGCAGGCTTTGCATGCCAGCAAACAAGCACGCATTGCCGTCAACAAAGACTTTGACCGGGTCCGCCGTCTGCTGCTGACCAGCCAGAGGCAGGCTCCCACCGTTGTGGAAACGCAGATTCAAGAACATCCAGACCTTGCTGTTGGCTCAGCGGATGGAGAGTGGCGCCAGCAGTTCGAAGCGTCAGCCGCTGGGCAGGTGACAGCGGCATACCTCGTGGACCCGCGCGGATTCCAATTCATGCGTTACCCGGCACCGTTGGTTTCAGCCGACCTGCTGAAAGACCTGAAACGGCTTCTGAAAATCTCCAAAGTCGACTGATCACTGCTATGAAAAAATCTTTGTTTGTTCGCCTTGCGTGGACTGCCACCGCTGTTGCGGTCGTCGTCGTTGTGTTGGGCGCGTTTGTGCGTCTGACAGACGCTGGCCTCGGGTGTCCTGACTGGCCTGGATGTTACGGACATATCGGTGTGCCGGACACGCCCCAACAAATCGCTGCAGCCAATGCGGCATATCCGCAACGCCCAGTTGAGATAGAAAAAGCCTGGTATGAAATGATTCACCGCTACCTGGCGAGTGGCCTGGGCCTGGTCATTTTGATTATGGCCTATCAGGCCTGGCGGCACCGCGACCACCCTAAACAGCTGGTTGCGTTGCCATTGATCCTGGTGGCACTGGTTATCGCGCAGGGTATGCTAGGCATGTGGACGGTCACGATGTTACTCAAACCGGCCATTGTCACGGCTCACCTCATCGGCGGAATGACCACAACCGCGTTGTTGTGGTGGGTCACATTACGACAACAACAACTGTGGTTAGGGCCTGCCCCAAAGCCGACATTACCCGCTGGCGTGCTGGGGCTGGGTGTCGCCATTCTGGCGTTACAGATTGCTTTGGGCGGATGGACCAGCACCAACTATGCCGCGTTGGCTTGTCCTGACTTTCCAACCTGTCACGGGCAGTGGTTGCCGATGTGGGATGCGGCCAATGCCTTCAAGGTCTGGCACGGACTCGGTGTCGATTACGAAGGCGGCATTCTCTCCAACGAGGCTCGTGTCACAATTCATGCTGTTCACCGCCTAGGCGCACTCGTCGCATTTTTGTATATTGGAGGGCTAACCCTCTGGGTTATTTCCAGGGCAAGTGGCGCCGTTAGAACAGCTGCGGGTACTGTGCTGGTGTTGTTATTGATTCAGGTGGGCCTTGGCATCAGCAATATTGTCTATTCATTGCCGCTACCTGTTGCCGTCGCCCATAACGGGGTGGCACTTCTCCTGTTACTGGCCATGGTTACACTGGTACACCTCGGAAAGCCGCGAGCCGTCGCATAAATGACCCAAAGTTTTGAACAAACTGCCACGACCGCGGCTGCTGAATTCCGCTGGCGTGAATACCTTGAGCTTACGAAACCGAAAGTGGTGGGGCTTATCGTGTTTACGGCCATCGTCGGCATGTTTCTCGCGACGCCCGCCATGGTGCCTATTAACGCCTTATTGTGGGGCACCATCGGAATCGGCCTGTCCGCAGCCTCGGGAGCAGCTTTCAACCATATCGTTGATTACCGTATCGACGCGTTGATGGCGCGTACACAGAACCGCCCCCTACCTGCTGGCAGCCTCAACATGCGCAACGCTACCGTATTTGCGTCGCTGTTGTCGGTCGTCTCGGTAGCGATGTTATGGATAGGTGTTAACGCACTGACCGCTGTGCTGACGTTCCTGTCGATGGTCGGATATTCCGTTGTATACACCGTGTACCTCAAACGGAATACACCGCAGAACATCGTCATTGGCGGCGCAGCCGGCGCCATGCCCCCGGTGCTGGGGTGGACCGCAGTCACCGGTACTGTTGACCCGCATGCACTGCTGCTGTTTGTGATTATCTTCGTGTGGACGCCACCACATTTCTGGGCGCTGGCCATTCACCGCGCTGATGACTACGCGCGCGCCGAGATTCCAATGCTACCGGTTACGCACGGCGTGGCTTACACCAAATTGCATGTGTGGCTGTATACATTGTTGCTGGCCGTGTGCACGTTGCTACCCTATCTCACGCAGATGAGTGGCTTGCTCTATTTGCTGGCCATTGTTCCGTTGAACGGCTTGTTCCTTTGGCACGCCTGGCGGTTGCACCAGCGCAATGACCCGCGACAGCCAATGCGCACGTTCTCGTATTCAATTTGGTATCTGACGGGGATTTTCGCGGCCTTGTTGCTAGACCACTACTTCACGATATAACGGAAAAGCACACACGTAAGGCGGGACGGCTAGCCGACTGGACTGTCCAAATCGAACTAAGCCCAGCTGCGATTCCCATTCATGAGTCAATTCATGGGAAAAATGCGATCTACTCAGCTATCGTCTTTTATCGAGACGTAGGCTGGTTACCCAGTATTCGAGAAAAGGGTTACGCAGGCGGAATGGCGCAAGTCGACCTCGGAAACATCTCGTCATCGCCCTCTTCCGGACCTCAAACCATCGCCACCTTCAGCTTCTTGATCGCGTTGTTCTCGAGCTGACGAATTCGCTCAGCAGACACGCCGTAGACCTGAGCCAAATCCTGAAGCGTGGACTTCTGTTCGGACAACCAGCGTTTCCGTACGATATCAGCACTGCGATCGTCCAGCGTATTCAGCGCTGAGTCGAGGCGCCGCTCCTGCACGCTTGCCCATTGTGTTGCCTCAACCTCCAGGGCGGGGTCGAAGCGACTGTCCTGAAGATAATTGGCTGGGCTCGGGCGTTCTATTTCACCACCTGTCGCCTCTGGTAACCCATCGTAAGCCGCGTCGCGCGCGTGAAGCCGCTCTTCCATCTCGAAGACGTTCTTACGCGTGACCCCGAGGGTTTCGGCGACTGCATCGGCTTCATCCTGACTCATCCAGCCAAGACGCTTCTTTGAGCCGCGCAAGTTGAAGAACAACTTGCGTTGCGCCTTCGTGGTAGCAACCTTGACGATGCGCCAGTTGCGCAGAATGTACTCATGAATCTCGGCACGCACCCAGTGCACGGCAAACGAGACGAGTCGTACACCTACATCCGGGTCGAAACGCTTGACCGCTTTCATCAGGCCGATGTTGCCTTCCTGAATCAGATCCGCCTGTGGCAAGCCGTAACCGGAATAAGTGCGCGCCAGACGCACCACAAAGCGTAAGTGGGACATGACCAGCTGGCGGGCTGCGTCCAGATCTTCGCTTTCACGATAGCGGGCCGCCAGGCTGCGCTCTTCTTCAACGGTCAAGAGGGGAATGCTATTGACAGCCTGAATGTAAGATTCCAAGCTGCCGGTGTGAAGGCCAACTGGTATTGTCAGCGCTTGTCCAGCCGCAACGCCGGCTGATGCACCGTCTCCAATTGTCCCGCCGTTGATTGCGCCCACCGTTCCAAACCTCGCTCTATGATGAGATGTCTCAACAGGCATGAATGAGCCAGTTGAGAGCCGACTTATACTATAGACTATTCATATTCTTGACAATTCCCGCGACGTAAATAAGTCACGAAAGCCCCGATCTGGAGACACTCAGGTATCGGCTTACGGAGCCCCAAGCACCCAACAACCCCAGACACATACCTCCGACTATCAGACTGGCCATGAGTTCCCAACGGACGCCCTGCAGCTGGTAGGTGCTTGCATAAGCCGCCGAAAGATCTGCTACCGGCGCACTCAGTAGCGCAACTTCCACCAATAAAATAAACGTTGCCATCATTCCGCCAGCAGCGCCGTACCATGCGCCGGTCCACAGGAATGGGCGTCGAATGAAAGCGTTGGTTCCGCCAAACAAGGCCAATATTTCAAGCTCATCCCGACGCGCCCCAATTTCGAGGCGAATTGTGTTGCCAACGACCAAAACGACGCCAAAGCCCAACATCGACGCGACTACTATCGCGACATACCGTCCAAGCGACATCAGCGCAAACAGTCGCTCCAGCCAGACCCGGTCATAAATCACTTCGCTGATAGCTGGATACTGCTTCAACTCCGTGACCAGGCTCTGGATCTGCTCAGGGTCCGCGTACTCGCGCTTGAGCTCAAGTTCCAGCATCCACGGGAAAGGATTCTGACCAGCCAGATTGTCCAGCGCGGTGCGACTTCCTCCCATCGCGGCAAACTCTTCGATCGCGGCGTTAGGAGAAACTTCACGCAGTGTCGCCACTTCCGTGCGCGTCTGCAGCTCCGCGCCCACCTTGCGCACGCGCAACTGATCAATATCGCCGATAAAGAACACGGACAGGCGTTTTGCGCCATCAAACTGACCGCCCAGCTTTGCAAAGTTATCGAGCGCAACCACCATCGCACCAGGCAACGCCAGAGCGATCGCGATCACGCTCAAGGTCATCAAACTGGCGAGTGGCGCGCGTGTCATCCTGCCAAGCGCGGCCAGACAGCCTTGCAGGTGCCATTTGAACCACAATCGGCGCCCTACCCGCGGCGGCGAGAGGCGGAGTTGTTGTTCGGCCTTATCACTCACGATTCGTTAACCGGCTGACCATCAAACTCGCCTGTCCAGAGTTCACCTTCGCGGAGAATCACCGCCCGTCTCTTCGACGCTCTCACGAGGGCGACGTCGTGTGAGGCGATCAGGACCGTGACACCAACCTGATTAAACTGACCAAACAGCTGCACGATTTCGCGGGACAACAACGGGTCAAGATTCCCCGTAGGCTCGTCAGCCAGCAAAATCACGGGTCGCGCGACCACGGCGCGGGCTATCCCCACTCTCTGTTGCTCACCACCCGACAGCGCCAGCGGAAGCGATTTTTCCTTCTTGAGCAGCCCAACCTTATCCAGGGCCGCTCGCACCCGACGCGCAGTTTCCTGGTGGCCATACCCTTCTACCACCAGGGGCAACGCAACGTTATCGAACACTGTTCTGTCCGCGAGGAGTCGGTGATCCTGGAACACCATGCCAATGTTGCGGCGGTAAATCGGTACCTGCGCACGTGAGATCCGCTCGAGGTTGTGACCGCCAATCGTGACTTCACCCTTGGTCGGGCGTTCCAGTAGAGCGACAAGGCGCAGCAGGGTGCTTTTGCCTGCACCGGAATGGCCGGTCAGAAAGACGAACTCGCCTGGTTGCACGCGCATATTCAGGTCACGCAGCGCTTCCGTGCCATTTGCGTACCGCATGCTGACGTTCGAGAAATGAATCATCAGCGTTGGCGCCTAAGGTCAGGCGTCGCCAGTTGGGCAGGCGCGTTCACTTCGACAGAATGGCCTCGATAAACGGTTCGGCTTCAAACGGGCGTAAATCGTCTACTTTCTCTCCCACGCCGATAAAACGAATGGGGAGTTGGAGTTGTTGTGCAATGGACAAAACCACACCACCGCGCGCCGTGCCGTCCAGCTTGGTCAGCACAAGGCCTGTCACCCCCACCGCTTCGCCAAACTCACGCGCCTGGCTGAGAGCGTTTTGCCCGATTGTGCCATCCAATACCAGTAACACCTCGTGCGGTGCAGATTCATCTTGTTTGCCGAGAACACGTTTGATTTTGCGCAGTTCATCCATCAAGCCGCCGTGCGTATGCAGTCGACCGGCGGTGTCTGCCAATAAAACGTCGATGCCGCGTGCTCGCGCTGACGCTAGAGCATCGAACAAAACGGACGCCGAGTCTGCGCCTGTGTGTTGTGCAACCACAGGTGCGCCAACCCGTTCACCCCAGGTTTGCAATTGTTCGACCGCCGCTGCCCGGAACGTGTCACCGGCCGCCAGCATGACCTTGCGACCTTCATCGCCGAACCGCTGCGCAAGCTTACCGATCGTGGTCGTTTTGCCGGCGCCGTTGACGCCCACCATCAAGATGACAAAAGGCCCGCCCGCCGGATTCTCCGGCACCAGCGGCATTGTCACCGGGGCGAGAATCTCGAGCATATTGCTCTTCAGGGCTTCCAGAACGGCGTTAACATCACCCAGTTCCCGGCGTTTCAGGCGTGCCGTCAGGTCCGCAACAATACGGTCGGTCGCATCGATACCCACGTCCGCGCTCAACAGCGCCGTCTCGATGTCATCCAGAAGATCTGTGTCGATCTTCTTATCGGCACCAAACAGACTCGCAAGTCCACTTGCCAGCCCCTCCCGGGTGCGCGAAAGGGCGCCTTTCAAACGGCCAAAGAAGCCGGTTTTCTGCTCTTGCTGGTCGGCCACAATCTCTCCTGGATAATGGTCTGGTCGACGCGATACGATTTTGTCCGGCCACGGCCACTGCGGGCGGACCGAAGCCGCGCAGTTTAGCAGTCACGCGGCCGAACGATCGCTGCCCGTGGCCTGAACATGGCCGCTGGTGCCCGCAGCACAGATAATGACGCACATGTCCAGAAAACCAACCCATCGACAGGGGCCAGGGGGCGCTGGCGGGAAGCTTCGCATCATCGCGGGTCAGTGGCGTCGTCGCCACGTATCCGTACTGGCACGTGATGGTTTGCGTCCAACCCCAGATCGGGTACGTGAGACGTTATTCAACTGGTTGTCACCGCATACTCGCGCGGCGCGGTGCCTGGACCTGTTTGCGGGAACGGGCGCGCTTGGCCTGGAAGCGTTGTCGCGCGGCGCCGCCCACTGCACGTTTGTCGAACAGGACCCGGTTGCTGCCCGTCATCTGCGGCAGGTTCTGGAGGATCTGCAGGCCGTGGACGCGACCGTCAAGGTGGGAGATGCGCTACAGTTGCTGCAGACAGCGGACCCCACAACCTGGGATGTTGCCACGACATCAGATAGCGCCGGCGGGTTCGACCTTGTATTTGTGGACCCGCCGTACCAGCTTCGTTGCCAGCTGACCGTACTGGATTACTTGTCGAGCCGAGGCTTCGTGAGTGATGGTGCCCTGGTATACGTGGAAGCGGGTGATGACATCGAAGGATTGGACGAGTCCCGCTGGGAGGTACTGCGCGCCAAACGTGCTGGACAGGTGCGGTATCATCTGCTGCAGCATCGCGGCGGTGCCTGACGCGCGCCACGTGTCATCTCAAGCGGCCGGTTGGTCACAACTCAGCCACGCCTGAGTTAAAACTGAGTCACCCAATTATCATCGCGGCATCGAAACGTCGGGTCGCAAGTGGAGCGTATCGTATGGGCGTCGCCGCCATCTATGCCGGAACCTTTGATCCCATCACATTGGGCCACAGCAATATTGTTGAGCGTGCCTGCAAGATGTATGACCGCGTTGTCATCGCCGTGGCGAAGAGCACGCTGAAGAACACGATGTTTGATCTGTCTGAGCGAATTGCATTGGTGGAAGCGGTGTTTGCTGACCTGCCGCAAGTGGAGGCGCAGGTACTGGACGGCTTGCTGGTCGACTTCTGTCACCATGTGGATGCCAATGTGATCGTGCGTGGCATTCGTGGTGTTATCGACTTCGATTATGAATTCCAGATGACCGGGATGAATCGCAAGATGGCTCCAGACGTAGATACCGTATTCCTCACACCAGACGAAGGCCTCGCACCTATCTCCTCCACGTTGGTTCGCCAGATCGCCAGCCTGGGCGGCGACGTCAGTGATTTTGTGGATCCGCTAGTCGCCGATGCCCTGCGGCAAAAATTCGAGTAATTCTCCATGGCGTTGATGATCACCGACGAGTGCATTAACTGTGACGTATGCGAGCCGGAGTGTCCCAACGATGCCATTTATCTTGGCGAAGAAATCTACGAGATCGATCCGGCTCGATGTACCGAGTGTGTAGGCCACTTCGAGACTTCGCAGTGTGTGGAAGTCTGTCCCGTCGAATGCATTCCGATGAATCCTCAATTCAGCGAGACACGCGAACAGCTCTACGAGAAGTATCTACGCCTAAAGAGCGAAAGTACCTGAACGGCACGAGGCAGAGCGCCGTCTGCGCTAACGCTGGCAGCTCGTGCAGAAAAAACTACTGCGCTGGCCAATCTGGCGAATACGGATGGGTTTGCCGCAATTTTTGCAGGGTTCGTCGTGGCGCCCGTAGACGTTTAGAGACTGTTTGAAGTAGCCGGGCTCTCCACTGTCACGTAAGAAGTCGCGCAAGGTGGTGCCACCGCTTTCGATAGCCTCGGTCAAGACGGTTCGGATGGCGGTCACAAGCGCCTCATAGCGTCGCAGGCTCACCCGCCCGGCAGCGCGGCCCGGGTGAATCCCGGCCCGGTACAGCGCTTCTGACGCATAGATGTTGCCTACACCTACAACCTGTTTCGCGTCCATAATGAACGTCTTGACGGCCTGTTTGCGCCCGCGGCTCCGTTGATGCAACCACTCAGCGTGCAACTCATTACCCAGTGGCTCCGGTCCAAGGCTATTCAGCAAGGCATGGCCTTCAACATCCGCAGTCCATAGAACGCATCCGAACCGGCGAGGGTCGTGCAACCTGACGGCAAGACCGTTGTCGAGAATCCATTCAACGTGGTCATGGGGGCGTTTGGGTATCTTCGGATCGATCACTCGCAGACTGCCGGACATACCGAGGTGAACGATCGAAACTCCCGCGCCGTCATGCCACAAGAGGTATTTTGCGCGCCGTTCAATTGCAGCGATAACGCGTCCGCCAAGCGTCGTTTCGTAGTCGTCGGGCACTGGCCAGCGTAACCGTCGGTCATAGATGTTGACCTGCTCGACGCGGCGGCCTACCACGTGTGGCGTGACGCCACGACGCGTGGTTTCGACTTCCGGTAACTCTGGCATGATTGTATTAATCGAGAGTCAGGCGGATATGACAAAAAGCCCTACGACGGCACAGATGCCAATGAACCAGACGAGCGAGCGCATGGCCGCTTTATTGGCCAGATATAGCAGGCCGTAGACGATGCGGGCAATGCAGAATGTGACCGCCAGCAGGTCTGCCGAGCCTTGCGGTGCGCCCGCAACGTGCGCAACCAGTACGCCCGCTGCAAATGGCGGAAACGCTTCATATCCGTTGAGTTGCACCCAATGAGCGCGCTGGCGCCAACCGTCGAGGCCGTCCAGATAGACGCGCGGATGTCGGTTGTCATAGCGCGCCGTCTTCGCGGCGACGGTAAACGCGTACGGAATCAATGCCGCGACCAGGATGCACCACAGCGCAATTGTCATCGGATGCGCCACCGTGCGCGATACTGGTTAACCATGTACATCAGGTGCCTCGTATTGTTGGTGATTTCGCCGTGCAGCCATGCCGCTGACGAATTTTAACTTACCTTCAGCGATGTCAACGTTGTTTTGCTGGCGGACCCGACTTTACCGCAAGTCGGGCACCAAGCGGTGCGCGCCTGGGTAACGCAAGCCGTTGACGGCGTACGGGCCTATCTCGGCGAGTTTCCCGTAGAACAACTTTTCCTGGCCATCCACGTACGTGGACCGCGCGGGGTCACGCGCGGGCAGGCGCTCGCGACCGACCCACCTACCTTGAACATCACGATAGGCGCTCGGACGACCCCCACTCAGCTGCGTAACGACTGGATTCTGGTCCACGAGATGGTACATCTGGCCGTGCCATCCCGGCCACGCCGTCATCGCTGGTTTGAGGAAGGCCTCGCGGTATACGCCGAGTCGATCATTCGTTTGCATGCTGGCTTGAAAACGTGACGCCACCTATGGCGAGACTTCTATGAGGGCATGCCACTTGGAAGCCGGGCTTTTGGCGAGGCAGGCCTGGATGGTGCAAGCCGCTGGGGCAGGGTGTACTGGGCCAGCACGACCTTCATGCTGCGGGTGGACGTGGCAGCTGCGATGACCGGGCGACCGGCGTGGCCGCGAATCTTCCGGGCATGGCGGCAACTCGGTTGGGATATTCGCAGACGAGTCTCGATGGCCGAACTGATCGAGGCGGG
>CEUN01182128.1_pt1 | contig 34266 bp, 32 predicted proteins | sample 361501 | NCBI WGS metagenome assembly CEUN01 (sample SAMEA2622801, study PRJEB7988) | marine metagenome | biome: marine biome (ENVO:00000447); feature: marine epipelagic mixed layer (ENVO:xxxxxxxxx); material: "saline water (ENVO:00002010), including plankton (ENVO:xxxxxxxx)" | depth 120 m | reverse complement strand
ACAAGGGATTTTAAGTCCCTTGCGTCTACCAATTCCGCCAAGCGGGCACTTCTTGCAACCTAGCTTCCGAAGGCAGGCGGTACAACCCGCAAGCGTGGTTCGAATTTCATTTTGATTGTCTTAGAAGAGGTGAAAAAAGGTTTTCCAAGAGGTTATATAAAATTATCTCGGAAATTCAGATTAGGTGTTCTAATTGACGGTTTGCCGTGTTGATAATGGCCGAACGCGTTTCCACTTGCGGAAAGACCCGTACTTATAGAAGAAGTATTACAATGCATGGCTTTATCGTAATGTAAATCAGATGCCATTCCGAATGGTATTAGAAAGCGATATTCTTGGTTTATGGATAGAGACTGGAGTTATTTTTTCCTGATAGCTCTCGGTGCTATTGTCCTCTGGATTTTGCATCGGCGACGCCGAGCCGGTCGGTATGGGTTTATTGCAATCGTTGCGGCAATCTTGGCGATAATTGGTGTCCTCTACATCGCTGTTCGGGGCTAGGTTTTCTCCCGCCAGGCGCGGCGTAAATAACGGTGTTTATCCAATCTATCTAGTATAATGTGCGAGCGATAACCGGCGATGCCTGATGCGGTGTGAAGTTCTTCGACGCATTCTGGCAACTCATTTGTTGAGAAGGCGTCTAAGGCTTCTGTTAAGAGGCGCCCTTGTATATGGGGCGGTATTTCAATACCCAACAAATGAAGTACGGTTGGTAAAATATCCACATTAGCCGCGGGTATTGGGGATCGATAAGCCGAGCGAATACCAGCACCCTGAATTGCAAGCCAGGTGCGAACTTCTTGTTCATGGAGACCACCATGCATACCGCCACCTTCGGGATAGCTGCAATCGTGAACCGTGGTCCCCTCAATTCCGAACTGGTTTCGTGCGTTATCGGAATTCAAAATTAGACTGATATCCGCCGCTCGCCGATGGTTAGTGAAGATGTGGGTTTGTGACAGCGTATTACAGTGATTTTTTGTGAAAAGAGGGCCGCACCAATCTTGTCGTTGTAGCCAGGTGACAACCTTACCAATAAGAGCGGGATCAGAATTTCTCACATAGACACCGCCTGCACTTGCTAACGCCAAGGCAACGTCGGCACCGTTTTCTGTCGTATCGCCTACGGTAAAACCCGCTTCTTCAAACTTCGAAGTAAGGTCGAGTTTTTTCCCACGCAACGTCACCATGCCGTGGTCAGACATGGTGACAATATGCAATCGGTCTTCAATTGGTTTTATTTCATTGCGCTCTATTATACGTCCAAATTCGTGGTCGACCGCACGAATTGCTTTTAAATTCTCCGGTGTTCCAATACCAATTTGATGATAGCTGACGTCGGGCTCGCAATACCAAAGGACCATAACGTCCGGTGTGTATTGAGGTTCAACATAGTCGAGGTAGACATCAGTCGCATACTGCGTCCAATCGATTGATGGAACAGATGCTTTTGGAATAGGGCCACAGGTTTGGAAGACCTCATCGAGTGCGCATTTCGGTTGTGTCGCGTCGGGGCGAACAAGTGAAAGCCGAAATCCGCCGATATTCTCTGCCTTATGGTGCAATATGCGCGTGCCGCCGGGGGTACCTGCGCTTATCACTGCATATTTCAAATCATTTTGTTTCAGGATTTCGCCCAGCGAGGGGACATCAAGGAGTTTACCTTCCAACCTCTCATCACCTGCCGCCAATTGGGTCTCATCGCCCGTATTGAATAACCGACCAGGTGATGCCTCACTGTCTTGAAAGCGATTTCCGACGATGCCGTGGCGCTCGGGGTAGCAACCAGTGATCAGGGCCGTCTGATTCACCCTAGTTTCTGTCGGAAAGGTTGAGCGTGCTTCTGGAAAGTAAGTGCCATTGGCTGCAAACTGGTAAAGGTTGGGCATAAGCTCTGGCGTTACCATGTCCGGGCGCAAGGCATCAAAGGCAACAATCAGAACACGTTTTTTAGCCATGAAAATTCGATTAAAGTTCGTTTGTATATCTTACAGCAACTGAAGTGGAAGTTGACGGTTATATCTTTTCGCGCGGTTCACCTCCAAGAGACCGCATAAGTTCCGCTACTTCGGCCCCAGCATTTTCCAATTTTTTTTCGTCAGTGTGACGAAGAACTATACTCGTTCCGTAATTCCCGGTCTCGTAGAAAGGATAGCTTCCGATATCGATTTCGGAATATCGGTCCTGAATATCGCTAAGTCCGGCGGCCATATTGCCCTCACCTAGCGAGCAAACCAGTGTTTTTGTTAGAACTGGTTTGCCGCCTTCGAGACGTGGTGCCAACCAATCAATCATGGCATGGGCGACTTGCGGTACGCCTGCCATGACGTAGACGTTTTCCACTTGAAAGCCGGGTGCCACGGAAATTCCATTTTCAACCAAAGTAGCGCCCTCTGGCGTGTTTGTCATACGAAGTCGCGCTTCATTAATTTCCATACCACGCGCTTCGAATTGCGCGACAAGCCGTCGGTAGGCTTCAGGGTGGCGTACCAATTTTCGCCCGAACGCCTTTGCAACGCTTCCCGCCGTGATGTCGTCATGCGTGGGCCCGATCCCTCCTGTGGTGAATACGTAATCGTGTTTTACTCGCATCGTGTTGACTGCCTCCACGATTTCTCTTTCGATATCGGGGACGACACGTGCTTCGGTCAACCGTATGCCAGCTTCATCGTTTAGTTTGGTAGCAATATAGGAAAGGTTGGCGTCCTGTATGCGGCCGGAGAGTATTTCATTTCCAATAATAATTAGCGCCGCCGTGATGATCTTATCTTCGCTCATAGGGTCCCTATCTTATGCGCCGCAACAGATTGAACTGAATGATAACCCAGCTTCGGCAGACGTGAAAGTCGATGTGGCATATCCCAGAATTGCTTTAGTAGGTAGATTTGTGGATGGAACGACGATTCTTGCATAAGAATACTCGAGATTTACGTCTTGAAATGTGGTCATACGCGATTGACTTGTCGGTAATCCTACAGCACGAATGAAATCGCTGCACGCTCAGGCAGCCATCGACGTTTCGATCATCAGTAGTTCGGGTTGGGAACAGCCTCGAAGAGTGGCTTTACGCGGGCATCAAGCTGGCGGTGGTTGTAGTAGTCAATTGCTGGTTTGAAGACTTCGAATACGCGTCGCAGTTCCGTAACGGGTTCCTCATGATGATCGACCCTAAGATCAACACGCGGAAACTCCTTATCGTCATAAACTAGGATCGCAGCTGACCGCTGACCGCCATGCTGCCCTCCTGCATCACGGCCCTTTTCAATCGCAAGCATTAAACGTTCTTCGAGGTTGGCCTCGGGTTTTTTACGGTAGCCTTCCTCGATGCCTTCGAGGACATGTTCGCCAACTAGGACATTTCCAAGCGCGATGAAGTTGTCGTGCACGTGGTGCCCAGCCCAATCCCGGTTTTCTCTCCCGGTTCGAGCTGCTGCGAAGCCATCATCGTCGATTACGCCTAACTGCCGGTACTCACAATACGGGTCGGCCTGAACCAACTGTTCGATGACTGCTGGCGCTTTGTATCCCATCTTAAGTAGGCGTTGTGCCATATATCCAAGGCGCGCATCCGCAATGGCCATAATGGCAACGGCCCCTGTCCTGGCTCGCACGAATGGAACGCGGGCGCCGACCGCCAGAGAGCGTGTCGAGGTGGCGACGCCAAGCATCCCAGTGTTTTCACAGCGGGCAATGGCGGTGAAAGTGTGAACTTCGGGGCCTGGGGGAAGTGGTGCCATGGATTCATCAACTTAAATTTCTATTTTGCTGGTCAATGAAAGCGTAAGGCGCCATTTAGTTGTGGCAAGTGGAATGCGTATTCGTATGCGCGAGAAGAATGAGGGAGGTTTAAAAATGGATACGCCTGACTGGCATAAAAAGATGGCGGAACTCGCTGCGGAACATGGTGGCATTACTGCACCGACGAATGGCTTCTATTTCGTAAGGCATGGTGAGACGTTCTACAACGATGCCCAGGTTATTCAACCAGTAATGGGGTCGCAATTGAATGCAAATGGCAAAGCCCAAGCTGAGAAAGCTGGGCCTAAATTGAAAGATCGGACATTCGACGCCTACTACGCAAGCGATCAGGAACGAGCTTGGATGACCGCTCAAATTATTGCTGGCCATTGTGGCCGGCCGGTTCACCCTAATCCTGATTTGCGCGAGCGCGATTGGGGGCGTTGGGCTGGACGATCGAATATCGACCTGCAATGGGCGGGATCACCGGAACGGGGCGAGACATTGAAGGAATTTGTCATTCGTACCTTACGAGGTATTAACTCTGCACTGGAAAACGGTACCGTCACGATTGTAGCGCACGGCGGTACCTTCGCTGTCTTACTGGCCGCGATCGGACACCCGCTGCGGCGACCGGAAAAATATGGCGCTCGCGTTCTCGATAATGCGGCACCCATGCGTGTGATGCCGCCAGACGGTGATCGCGAATGGAAAGTAGAAGCCCTTTAACGCGGGAAATACATGCTTACAGCTGACGAAATTGACCGGTATAATTGTGATGGTTACGTCATTCCGGAGGGTTTTTGCCTCAATAACGCTGTGCTCAAAGAATTGCGGGTCGCGGTTGATACGGTCTTGGAAAGCAATCCCGAGATTTTGCCTGACCGAATTATAAATCCGCATTTGAACGGCGGGCGACCGTATGGCGTAAACGGACATCCGTCAATAGATATGGTTGTCCGCAATTCGCAAATTCTGGAAATGGTCGAAGCGGTACTGGGACCAAATATCATTCTTTGGCTGAGCCATTTGTTTTGTAAACAGCCTAAAAGTGTCCGCGAAGTGCCATGGCACCAGGATGGTCAATATTGGCCCATTCGGCCGTGGGCCACATGCACGGTATGGATTGCGATTGATAAAGTTAAGAAAGCAAACGGTGCTATGAAAGTTATTCCTGGATCGCATAAAAACCGAGGATGGCGACACCACGAAGATGTAGGCGATTATCTGACATTGAATCAGGTGATTGGCGAAGATCAACTCATCGATAAAGACATGCAGTATATCGAGCTTGAGCCCGGGCAATGTTCTTTGCATGACGTGGGCATCGTTCACGGTTCGGCTGCAAATATGTCCAACCACCGTCGGGCTGGTTTGGCTATACGTTATATGCCAGCGACATCGGGCCTCCATCGTGATAACGATATGCCACTCAGCAAGTTTGATTGGTCGACGTTGCCGATCGAACTCATTAAGGGAAAGAACTACAATCCAGTAAACGATTTTAAGATCGGGCATGTTGCTGCGCCATGGTGACGTAAACGATATACTGATTTTTACGAGTCTGAGACTGGCCTATGGCAATTATGAATTTGTAGTTAAGAGAAGCACGCTGCGTTGCATAGACTTGATGAAAAAAAGTCATTCTGGTCGATTAATTTGACGAAGTTTTAAAGATGAGGACAGTTGGACTGTCCACGCTGTTTTGTTACACAATTCGGTTCACCTTACGTCACCCTACCGATTGAATATCTGCAGACATGGAATTGATCGAAGTTACACTTGCGACGATATCGGGGACAGTATTCGCACTATGTGCCTTAGCCGTACTGATAGCGGGCTTTATGCGCGGTTTTGTTGGTTTTGGTGCCGCAATGATCTTGATTATGACCTTGAGCTTAATTTTAGGACCGCGCGCAGCTGTTGCTATTTCAAGTCTCTCGGGTGTGGTGTTAGTGATACAGCTTTTGCCTGAAACGATCCGTTCATCAGAGAAGCCATTTGTTATTCCATTCGGGCTCGCGTCCTTTATCGCGGCGCCGTTTGGTACGCTTGTTCTGGTGTCGCTTGACCCGGCAATTATGAAGATGGGGATCTCAATTTTTGTTCTTTTTATGGTTCTGATGATGTGGCGTGGCTGGCGCATCGGCGGTGGTAAAATTGCTATTATAGGTACGGGCCTTGCCGCCGGTTTTGCGCAAGGAACGGCTGGTGTTGGGGGACCACCAGCGGTTGCGCTGGCGCTCGCGCGATCAGGCACAACGGTGCAACAGCGTGCAAATGTACTTGGGACTGTAGCGGCTTTGGCGTTTTGCAGTGTACCGCCGCTTTGGTATCATGGGTTATTTACGGTTGATGTAGTGATATTTAGTGTTTTGGTGCTGCCCCTATACGTATCTGGAACCTGGCTGGGGCAAAAGTTTTTCTCGCAACAAGGCCAGCGTATCTATCGAATGGCGGCACTTTGGGTATTAGCAATTACAGGTGCGGCCACCTTAGTGGTTGCTGTTTCAGACTTTGCCAGCTGACCTTTTACCAGGTATCGATCCAAGGACGTTTTTTTTCGGTGCGCAGCGGCTTAGGGGGTTGGGCCTTGAGGCCTGAGACGATCCAACGGCGAGTGTCCGCTGGGTCGATGACATCGTCTAGTTCGAACATCGAAGCCGTATTTGTAGCTTTGCCCTGTTCGTACATCTTTGCCACCATCTCTTCGTATTTTTCGCGCCGTTCATCGACATCTTCAATTGCTGCTAGGACATCGCGATAGCCAAGCTTGACGGCACCCTCAAGGCCCATACCGCCAAACTCGCCAGTCGGCCAGGAAATCGTAAAGAACGGTGCATGAAAACCACCTCCGGCCATGGCTTGGGCACCTAGCCCGTACCCCTTTCGTAGCACCACGGTGAAGATTGGAACCGTCACATTGGCGCCAATGACGTAAAGTCTGCAGCAATGACGCACTAACGCTTCTTTTTCGTATTCTGGGCCTACCATATTTCCGGGGGTGTCGCAGAGCGAGACAATAGGGATGTCGAAAGCATCACAAAGCTGCATGAAACGCGCTGCTTTATCGGCTGCTTCGGAATCGATTGCACCGCCGAGGTGCTTTGGATTATTTGCGATGATGCCGACGGGTCGGCCTTCAAAACGGGCGAGGCATGTTATTATGCCGACGCCAAAATCGCGTCGTAATTCGAGCACTGAATTTGTATCGGCCATCAGATTGATCGCGTTTCTAACTTCGTAAATGCGGAGTCGGTTTTCTGGCACCACGTGACGAAGCTCGCGCTGATCTGCGCAATTCCAGTCTTTAAGGGGGCCTTGGAAATAGGAAATATATTTTTTCGCCACGGCGACTCCTTCAGCTTCGTCGTCGACGACGATATCGACGACACCATTTTTCTTCATCACCGATATCGGGCCAACTTCTTCCGGCCGGTAGACGCCAAGACCACCACCTTCTATCATTGCGGGGCCACCCATACCAATCGTAGAATTTGCGGTTGCAATGACCGTATCACAGCAGCCGAGAATGACCGCGTTTCCGGCAAAGCAGCGGCCGGAGGCGATACCGATCATCGGTGCGTTGCCGCTAAGCTTACCCCACAGGTTGAAAGCCGGTGTATGCAGATTGGCAGCAAATTCAATGTCAGTGTCGCCCGGTCGCCCACCTCCGCCTTCGGCGAAAAATATAATAGGGAGGTTCCAAGTTTCTGCGATACGGAACAGGCGGTCTTTCTTTTGGTGATTTTTCTTTCCCTGTGTGCCAGCGAGTACGGTATAATCGTATGACATCACCATGCAGCGCGCGTCTTCCTCGGGGAATAAATTTCCGTTCACTTCGCCAATGCCGCCAATCAGTCCGTCTGCAGGTGTCCGGGTTATCAGTTCGTCGAGTGGTGTCCTGCGTCGACGTGCGGCGATAACCGTTGGGCCGTATTCGATGAAACTGCCGGGATCAACAAGATCCATAACATTTTGACGGGCGGTTCTCTGGTTCGTTTTATCACGTCGCGCAACCGCCTCTGGACGGTTTTCATCATAGCCTTTGGCGTGTCTTGCTTGGACTTCGGCTAGATCGGGTCGAATGTAGTCCAGATCAATTTCTTCTCCACTATCGTCACGGCTTGCGGCGACTGCGGCCTCCTCGACTATAAGTAATGGACTATTTTCGAAAACCGTATCGCCGGGGGCAATATCAATTTGACGCACAATGCCGGAAACTTCAGCGGCGATTTCATGCTCCATTTTCATGGAATCCATGATGAGAAGGACCTTGCCTTCCCAAACTGCTTCGCCAGGCTCCACATTTATACTTACGATTGCACCCTGCATTGGCGCCCGCAATATCTCGCCACTCTCAACTTCATCAGTAAATAATTTTGACGTATTGGCTTCGGCTTTGCCATGATCAAGCACAGCAAGCGGATCAGCATTGTCTACCCTGGCCCCAGCAAATTGGGCAGACGTTGTAGGTAGATCAGTCTCTAAAAAATAACTGCGCGGGACGCTTTTGGCGGCCTCAATCAAGGCTGGGGCTTGGCGTTCGACAAAATCTACATCGAACATATAGTCGCGCCACTCCTCTCGCGACAGGAGGGCTTGGAGAAAATCAATATTTGAAGGCGCTCCTTCAAGCCGGAACTCGGAAAGTGAGCGTGCAGTTGCCGCAGCGGCAACATTAGGCGCGTTCGAATGTGTGTGCACAATCACCTTTGCTAACATGGAATCGTATCGTGGACTTGTCTGATACCCATTATAACCGAAATGATCGACCCGGACGCCTGGTCCGGTCGGTGGATCGAACGCCGTTAGTTTACCGCCGCCAGGCCGCACTGAACCATCTGGCTCCATCGTCTCCAAATTAACCCGAGTCTGGATTGCCAAACCCCGCGCTGCCGGCACTTTGAAGCTTTTCAGATCCTCGCCATTTGCAATTTTAAATTGAAGATGGACAAGGTCTAGTCCTGTGACAGCTTCTGTCACTGTGTGCTCGACCTGCAAGCGAGCATTAAATTCAATGAAAGCCAGCGTGCCGTCGCTCCCTAGGAGAAATTCTGCCGTGCCGAGCCCTTCGTAATTCGCGGCTTTGGTTATCTTTGCCGCGAAGTTCCAAACCGCTTCACGTTGCTTTGTGGAAAGTGCGGGAGCGGGTGCCAATTCAACAATTTTCTGCCGGCGTCTCTGTAGGCTACAGTCGCGGTCCCCCAATATATGAACGTTACCATGCCTGTCAGCGGCGACTTGAATTTCAATATGGCGGGCTGCTGGAACAAGCTGTTCGATGTAGATCCGGCTGTCACCAAAGGCGGACTCAGCTTCCGACTGGCATCGGTTAATCGCTTCTTCTAGATCGGCGGCATCAAATACGGGCCGCATTCCCCGGCCTCCACCACCGGCAACCGCCTTGACCATCGCAGCGCCTTTAGGGCCTAGAGAATCGAAAAATTCGCGCGCGCCGGATAGGTTTATCGGGCCTTCGGTTCCTCTCACGACTGGCACATCGACCTCGACGGCTAACGCACGTGCCTTTGCTTTGTCGCCGAATGTCCTCAAGGCTTCTGGCGTTGGTCCGATGTAAGTTAGACCTGCCGCGTTTACCGCACTGCCAAACTGTGCATTCTCGCTAAGAAAACCGTAACCTGGGTGGATCGCGTCCGCACCGCATTTCCTAGCGATTGCGACAACGCTCTCGATGTTTAGGTAAGCTGCTGGACCAACTCCAGGAAGTTGAATGGCGTTATTGGTCCGCCGAATGTGTAGGGATTCGGCGTCGTCTTCGGCATAGATGGCGGTGGTCTGCATGCCGAACTCCGCTGCGGCACGGGCGATCCGAATTGCGATTTCGCCGCGATTAGCGATCAGTAGATGATGCAAGGCTTTACTCTCAAGTATGTCTATTTTTGCGTACTGTTCGTATCTCCCGTTGATTTAGTGTATTCAAGAGGCGCGGCGAGCGATAATGACAGGCATCGCCAAGGTAGTGACGCATTGGATCGTCCAGGGGTATAAACTTAGTATGACAATTAGTTCCTCCAAAATAGGGATTGTAAGCCTCGGTTGCCCGAAAGCACTCGTTGACTCTGAGCGCATCCTTTCGAGATTACGTGCGGAAGGTTATGAGCTTTCAGGTGAATACGACGGGGCTGATTTGGTAATCGTCAACACCTGTGGATTTCTTGATTCTGCAAAGGCGGAATCTTTGGAGGCTATCGGCGAAGCAATTCAGGAAAATGGCCGTGTAATTGTGACAGGTTGTCTTGGCGTGGAAGAAGAACGTATCCGCGAAAGTTATCCCAGAGTGCTTGCCGTTACCGGACCACATCAATACGAAGCGGTGGTAAAAGCCGTGCATGAAACGTTGCCGCCGCCCCATAATCCGTTTCAGGACTTGGTGCCGCCGGAAGGAATTAAGTTGACGCCTAGGCATTACGCCTATCTGAAGATTTCGGAGGGCTGCAGTAATAGCTGCAGTTTCTGCATTATCCCTCATATCAGGGGAAATATCCGTAGCCGTTCCGCCAATGATGTGATGTACGAGGCGGAGCGGCTTGCCAATGCGGGTGTTCGTGAACTTCTTGTTATCTCGCAAGACACCAGCGCTTATGGGGTTGATCTGAAATATGTTGAGAGTGCTTGGCGCGGTCGGAAGGTTAAGGCACGAATGACGGAATTAGCGGAAGCGTTGGGCGAACTTGGGGTTTGGGTGCGGCTTCATTATGTCTATCCGTATCCACATGTGGATGAACTTTTACCATTGATGGCGGAACGGAAAATTCTTCCCTATTTGGATATTCCCTTTCAACACGGCAGTTCAAAGGTTTTGAAGGCAATGCGGCGACCAGCAAACCAAGAAAAGGTTTTAGAACGGATCGCCAGATGGCGCCGCGACGTTCCAGATTTAGCAGTACGCTCGACCTTCATTGTGGGGTTTCCTGGGGAGACCGAAGAAAACTTTGAAGAACTGCTAGCCTGGCTTGAAGAAGCCCAACTCGACCGGGTGGGTTGTTTTAAATATGAACCGGTAGAAGGCGCACCTGCGAATAAAATTACTGATGTTGTTCCGGACGAAGTGAAAGATGAGAGGTGGCACCGTTTGATGGAATGGCAACGCGGGATCAGTGCTCAGCGCATGTTGGGTAAGGTTGGCCGCAAGATCGAGGTGATAATCGACAAAGTCAATGACGAGGGCACGGTCGGTCGTTCCCACTGGGATGCGCCCGAAATTGACGGCAGCGTCTTTTTAAACGGCGATACCGATCTAGCGTTAGGCGACATTATTGAAGTGCGTGTCGAAGACGCTGGCGATTATGACCTATGGGCAACCCGCTCGACCGGTGGTTGAACCTGTGGCGGAATTTTTGACAACGAAGGAAGTTGCCGTGCTGCTCCGGATCAAGGAGCGAACAGTTTACGAATTAGTGAAGGAAGGCTCAATTCCCGTAAGCCGTGTTACGGGTAAATTGTTGTTCCCGAGTGAATTGATTGAGGCTTGGGTACGCCGAAACGCTGAGACGACGAACGGCGTGGACAGTGTGATCCAGCCACCTTTGGTATTGGCTGGCAGCCATGACCCCTTGCTTAATTGGTCACTTAGAGAGTCGGGGAGTGGCATCGCAACCTTTTTTGACGGCAGTTTGGATGGCCTGTCCCGGTTAGCTGAAGGGAAGGCCGTTGCTTGCGGTATGCATGTCTATGAGCCTGCACGAGACGATTGGAATAAAGAACATGTTGGACAGGCTCTGCAGGGTATGCCGGTCGTTCTCATCGAATGGGCAGTACGACAACAGGGCATTATCATTGCTCCCGGGAACCCGAAGGGTATCACGGGTGTCCGCGACTTGAAACGTGGTACATTCGTTTCGCGTCAGGCGCAGGCTGGATCATATATTTTGCTTGATTATTTAATGTCCCGTGAAAATGAAGATCCGATGAACCTTGATATGCTAGAAACCGCGGCTCGAAGTGAGCACGACGTAGCTCTTGCGGTGGCAGATGGCAAGGCGGATGCCGGTTTTGGCATTGAAGCGGTCGCCCGGCAAAATCGTTTAGAATTCATCCCAATTGTTAAAGAACGTTACGATCTGGCTATTTGGCGGCGTGATTATTTTGAAGCGCCGCTCCAGGCTGTTTTTGAATTTGCAAAATCTGCCCCTTTTTCTGCACGAGCTAAGGAACTTGGTGGCTACGACATTTCCGGTTGCGGAAAAGTTCGTATGAATGGGGCTTAAATCGCCTTCGCTCGATCACGGAGCACAAACTTCTGGACTTTGCCTGTCGATGTTTTTGGCAATTCGCCGAAAACAACATTTTTTGGTACTTTGAAGCGCGCCATATTCTCACGACAGAAGTTGATGATTTCTTCCTCCGTTGCTTTCGCATCTTCTTTTAGGACGGCAAAGGCGCAAGGCGTCTCACCCCAATGGTCGTCTGGTTTGCCAACCACTGCAGCTTCCAAGATCGATGGGTGGGTATATAGGATCTCTTCAATTTCAATGGTGGAAATATTTTCGCCGCCAGAGATAATTACATCTTTCGAGCGGTCTTTTAGCGAAATATAGCCGTCTGGATGCCAGACCCCGAGGTCGCCCGTGTGAAACCAACCGTCGGCGAAGGCTTCTTCTGAGGCGCTTGGGTTTTTCAGATACCCTTTCATAACTATGTTACCACGCATCATAACTTCACCCATGGTCTCCGCATCTTTTGGGATGGGTTGCATGGTTACCGGATCGGCAATCATCAAGTCATCAAGAACATGATAGGGCACGCCTTGGCGTGATTTTTTTTCAGCCCGTGCTTCGTCAGGAAGGTCATTCCATTCATCATGCCAGGCGCACATTACAGCCGGTCCGTAAGTTTCAGTTAAGCCATAGACATGCGTAATGTTAAAGCCAGCACCTTCCATCTTTTGGAGAACAGTTGGCGGCGGCGGCGCTGCTGCTGTCATTACCTGAACCTCACGGGTTAGGGAGCGGCGCTCTTCTGATTTGGCGTTGATCAGCATATTAAGGACAACAGGTGCACCGCAGAAGTTCGTAATACATTCTTCTTCGATCACACGAAAGATTTCGCTAGCATCGACCTTACGCAAGCAAACGCTGGTGCCGGCTTGCGCGGCCAATGTCCACGGGAAGCACCAGCCGTTGCAATGAAACATGGGCAAGGTCCAAAGATAGCGAGGATGCATGCCAAGGTTCCACGCCAGGATATTACCAAGTGCCAACAAATAAGCGCCACGGTGGTGATAAACGACACCTTTTGGATTGCCAGTCGTACCAGATGTATAATTTAGGGAAATCGCATCCCATTCGTCCTCTGGCAGTCGCCAATCGAAATCGTTATCGCCAGCTTTAATAAACTCTTCGTACTCCACATTGCCAAGCCGTTCGCCACCGGGTCCAGCTGCATCATCAACATCAATAACGAGCGGTTTGGACTTACACTGAGAGAGCGCTTCTTTCATAACATTAGAGAATTCTGTGTCGGTTATGATGGCTTTTGCTTCACCATGATCAAGGATAAAGGCGATAGTCGACGCGTCTAAGCGAGTGTTAATCGTATTGAGTACGCCACCCGCCATTGGGACGCCGAAGTGTGCGTCATAAATAGCGGGCACGTTGGTGGCGAGAACGGCTACGGTGTCGTTTTTGCGAATGCCTTTAGATGTGAGTTTGCTGGCGAGCTTGCGTGCCCGGTCATAAGCTTCACTGTAAGTGTAGCTGATATTGCCATGCAGGATGGCTTGATGATTTGGATAGACCGTCGCGCTCCGTCTCAAGAACGTAAGCGGGCTAAGTGGCACGTAATTCGCCGCATTCTTGTCCAAGTCTTGTTCGTACTTATTGGCCATGAGGGGGCGCTCCTGAATTCCTAGGTTATTTAGGCGAGTGTAATGAAAGCCTCAATAGCAAGTTGAGGAGCCGTCCTGACTACTTCGGAATCGCAAGTTTTGATAATCGACTAAACAATAATACCTATAGGTTAAATACCTAGGTCACCGCAACAAGGAGCTTGCCATGGGTAAATATGATGAAGTCTATGACCGCTCGCTGGCTGATCCGGAGGGATTTTGGTCGGAGGCTGCGGAAGCTATCCACTGGGAAAAGAAATGGGATAGGCTAATTGACGACAGCAACCCACCATTCTATCGCTGGTTCGTGGGCGCTGAATGCAACACCTGCTACAATGCCGTTGATCGTCACGTGAAAGAGGGACGCGCCGATCAGCCGGCGGTGATTTACGATAGTCCAATTACAGGCAACAAGAAGGCGTTTACTTACCGTGAATTGAAGGTGGAAGTTGCTAAATGTGCGGGTGTTCTGAAGAAACATGGGGTCGAGAAGGGTGACCGGGTCATCATCTATATGCCGATGGTTCCAGAGGCAGTTATTTCCATTTTGGCCTGCGCGCGCATTGGTGCAGTGCATTCGGTAGTCTTCGGAGGATTCGCCGCGAATGAGTTGGCGGTGCGAATTGACGACTGTAATCCAAAGGTCATTCTGTCGGCCTCATGTGGGGTCGAGCCTGGACGGATTATTGCCTACAAGCCCTTGCTCGATGAGGCGCAGGGAATGGCATCTCACAAGGTGGATGCTTGCGTTATCTTGCAACGTGAACAACAGACCTGCGACCTGCTCGACGGGCATGACCATGACTGGGCGACAGAAATGGCGTCAGCGGAGTCGGCTGATTGTGTCACGGTTGCCGCTACCGATCCCCTTTACATTCTCTATACGTCTGGCACGACTGGTGAGCCGAAGGGCGTCGTCCGCGATAATGGTGGCCACATGGTCGCGTTGAAGTGGAGTATGAAGAATATCTACAATGTCAACCCGGGAGAAGTTTATTGGGCAGCTTCCGATGTTGGCTGGGTTGTTGGCCACTCGTATATCGTTTATGCGCCATTGCTGAATGGCAATACAACGATTGTCTTCGAAGGCAAGCCAGTTGGTACACCTGACGCGGGACAATTCTGGCGGGTCATCGCTGAGCATAACGTTTCTGTCATGTTTACGGCGCCAACGGCGTTTCGTGCCATCAAGAGAGAGGACCCAGCGGCAGAACTCCTTCATCGATACGATATGGCAAAGTTTCATACTTTGTTCCTGGCGGGCGAGCGGACCGACCCGGATACATTGCATTGGGCCGAAGACAACCTGAAAGTGCCAGTGATTGACCACTGGTGGCAGACGGAAACGGGGTGGCCAATTGGCGCCAATTGCATGGGTATTGAGCACTTGCCGATCAAGCCTGGGTCGCCGACGCGCGCTGTCCCGGGGTATGACATTCGTATACTGGATCCAGATACTGGCGGTGAAGTTGGACGCGGTGAATTGGGCGCAATTTGCATAAAACTGCCAATGCCCCCGTCCTGTTTTCCAACCCTCTGGAATGCACCGGAGCGCTATAAGGAAGCGTATATGGAGGAGTATCCTGGCTATTATCAGACGGGCGATGCAGGCTATGTAGACGAGGAGGATTACATCTTTGTGATGACCCGAACGGATGATATTATAAATGTCGCGGGGCATCGGCTTTCGACTGGTGCTATGGAGGAAGTTCTCGCGGATCATCCGGATGTTGCTGAATGTGCGGTGATCGGTGTGGCAGATCAACTGAAAGGACAGGTACCCCTCGGATTCCTGGTGTTGTCTGCAGGTGTAAACCGCTCAAACGCCGATATCATTGGAGAAGTTGTAAAGTCGGTGCGTGAACGTATCGGCCCCGTTGCGGCTTTCAGGGTTGCGGCGGTCGTTCCGAGATTACCAAAAACGCGATCGGGTAAGATTTTGCGAGGTACGATGCAGAAAATGGCTGACAGCGAAGATTACAAGATACCAGCCACTATCGACGATCCGGCAATTTTAGACGAGATATTAGTAGCGCTGAAGGATGTCGGATACGCCAAATAGTTTGCTCTTAGACCGTCCAGGCTTTTTGCAGAGCCGGACGGGCGTTACAGCGTTCTATATAAGCCTCGACATTCGGCTTGTCTGAAACTTCAGCACCCAGCCTCTTTGAGACGGTGCAGGCATGCCCAGTCATGATATCTGCGCCTGAGAATTTGCCGGCGATATATTCGCGCCCCTCCATATGCGCGTCGACCGCCTGCAGCATGCGGCTGAGTAATTTTGTGGCGCGGATAACGTTGTCGTTATTGCGACGTTCTGGTGGCAACAGGATGGTCTCGACAACGATCGTATTCACCGGCGGCATGATCATGCCTTCTGCGTAGTGTAGCCACTGAAGGTACAGTGGGAAATCGGCGGAATCCGGTGCGGGGCGCATCCGGCCGTTACCATGACGGGCTAATAAGTATTCGATGATTGCGCCGCTTTCGAAAATAGTGACATCGCCGTCCTCGAGAGCCGGAACACGCCCCATGGGATGAACTTTTAAGTAGTCGGGCGAACGCATGGATGGGTCGCCGAGTTTGTAGTTTTCAACCTCGTACGACAGTTCAAGTTCTTCCAGAAGCCAGACAGCGCGAACTGAACGTGTATTGGGGCAATGATGAATTTTCATTGGATGGGCCTTTTAAAATATGTTTCGTGCGGCCAATTAGTCCGCGATGTATTATGTAACATCCATCTATTTGTGTCTCATTGACATTTGCGGTTTTAGTGGGTGAAACAGGAGTGGCGTTAAGTTTCGGATTTTCTCTCAATATTCTCTGTTTTTGTTTTTTGCATACTTGTACGCATCGAGAACTAGGTCTCTGCGAATGGCTTCGGTTTATTGTCTGACGGCTCGTCCGGTAACGGTTCTACATTGCGCGGCTGGCGTCCAGCCTTTAAACCTTTTTCGATGGCCTGCGCTAGGTCATCATGACCACAAAGACCAAGCTCCACTGGGCTGCGTGGCCGCAGATTTGGCATATTACGATGAGTTCGATCCCGAATAGCATTGATCGTCGGTTTGGTTGTGCCAATCAAACGGCCAATCTGCGCATCCGATAGCTCTGGGTGATGTCGCAGGATCCACGCGATTGCATCAGGCTTCTCCTGGCGTCTTGAAAGGGGTGTGTAGCGCGGTCCTTTTGGCAAGGCAATCGGTTGCGGAATGTCTGTCTTCGCCATTTCGAGTCGCACGGTAGAATTGGCCTCGCACCGTTTTATTTCTTCGCGTGTCAGTTGCCCGTTGACAATGGGGTCAATGCCGTGCATCCCGATGGCGACTTCTTCGTCTGCAATCGCTTGAATTTCGAGTTCATGCAGATTACAGAAATCGGCAATTTGCTGGAACGTTAGGCCGGTGTTTTCGACTAGCCATACGGCGGTTGCTTGCGGCATGAGCGGTTTCGCCATGACAATCCTCGTTTTGTTTCGAATTTACAGCGCCAAATACCTAATCACTGTCTGACGGTCGTTCATTAGTCTCGTAAGCGCATTTATACCGCACGTTGTCCTTGGTGCAATGCTTCCTGTTATATTAGTTGGGAGCAATTTGTAGAATGATCTTACCAATATGGCTGCTCGCTTCCATGCGTTCGTGGGCGCTTGCAGCTTCGGATAGCGGGAAAACTGAATCAACGACTGGTTTAATTTTACCATCTGCAAAAAGTGGCCATACCATTTCTCGTAATTCCTCTGCGATAGCAGCTTTGGAGTTATCCGACTGTGCCCGCAAGGTAGAAGCAGTGATCATCTGCCGTTTCACCATGAAGCGCGCTAGCATTAACTCGGCTTTGGCGCCGGTCAGGAAAGCGATGATTGACAATCGGCCGTCCCAATTCAAACTGTCGATGTTTTTTTGAATGTATCTGCCGCCAACCATATCGAGAATTACGTCGACACCCTGCTTTTCAGTCTTCTTGCGAATGACTTCGAACCAATCATCTTCTTTATAATTAATTGCATGATCGGCACCTATCGCCTCGCATGCATTGCATTTCTCATGCGAGCCTGCAGTTGTGAATACCTCCGCGCCGAATGCCTTAGCCAACTGGATGGCTGTCGTGCCGATACCGCTGGACCCGCCGTGCACGAGAAACCGTTCCCCTTTTCTTAAATAGGCTCGTTGAAAGACATTATGCCAAACTGTGAACGTTGTCTCAGGAATACCCGCGGCATCTGTCATCGAAAAGCCGTCCGGAATTGGGAGACAGTGCGCAGCCGGTGCGATGCAGTATTCTGCATATCCACCCCCAGGAGTCAGTGCGCAGACCGCATCGCCGACCGAGATGCTCAAAACACCGTCACCAAGTGCCACAACTTTGCCTGAAACTTCAAGGCCCGGTAGATCAGACTGCCCAGCCGGTGGTGGGTAGTTTCCGGCACGTTGGATTGCATCGGGACGATTGACCCCTGCTGCGATGACACGGATCAACGCGTGACCAGGTGCAGGTTTAGGAACCGGCCGTGTGGCTGGCTTCAGTACTTCAGGTCCGCCGAATTCAGAAATTTCGACCACCATCATGTTTTTGGGCAACGACATTTCGTTACTCCCATCGACCAATATTATGTTTGGAATTCGGTTGCAGGTCTAGCTCGTGTGGGCCACACTTGCAAGTTGGCGAATTTAGACTGTAAAGCTTATTAGTTATGGCCGAAGAAGATGATGATCTACCGCGTGCATTGCGACCGAAACCGATTGATCTCGATGTATTGGGGATCAATGAGCTGAATGAATATATTGTTGAACTCCAGTCTGAAATCGAACGTGTCCGTGCAGCGATTGTGAAAAAAGAGCAGCAAAAGGCTGCAGCGGCGGCTGTATTCAAGAGTTAACGGCTTTGCTGCCGAGAGCGTTAATTTGCACCTTTCTGTCCGTTTAAGAAATAAAGCTGTGCCTTGATGTGTTTTTGGCAGCGTTAGTGCCTTGAAAGACTGTCGAATTTTCTTTCCTAAAACTTGGACTGATGCTCTTTAGCGGTTCTTTTTTATACTCTAATGTGTCGTTTTTATTCGACTTTGGGAGAGACCTTTATGGTGAAGCCGGATAGCTTAAAACCTGCGACTTTAGCCTTGCATGCCGGTCAACAGCCGGACCCAGTGACTGGAGCACGGGCATTGCCGATATACCAAACAACATCATACGTCTTTGAAGATGCGGAACACGCTGCATCCCTTTTTAATTTAGAAGTTTCGGGCCACATCTATTCTCGGATATCCAACCCAACCGTCGCCGTATTGGAAGAGCGCATAGCGGCATTGGAAGGTGGCGTGGGCGCACTGTGCACGGCCAGCGGACAGGCTGCTTTGCATATGAGTGTAGTTACCTTGATGGGTGCTGGCGGGCATATCGTCGCTTCTTCATCGCTTTATGGCGGTTCTACAAATATGTTTCAATATACGTTGCCACGTTTTGGTATTACGGCGACTTTGGTCGATCCGCGGGATCACAAAGCGATCCGCGATGCCATTCGCCCGGACACGCGGCTAATATTTGGTGAAGTGCTCGGAAATCCGGGTCTGGAAGTTTTCGATCTTGAGGCCGTGGCAAAGATTGCACACGAGGCCAGTTTGCCGCTTATGGTCGATGCAACATTTGCAACGCCGCACCTGTGCCGGCCGTTTTCCTTTGGCGCCGACATCGTCATGCATTCGGCGACCAAATGGCTCGGTGGGCATGGCGTAGCGATTGGTGGTGTGCTGGTAGATTCCGGGCATTTTGACTGGGTGGCGAGCGGCAAGTTCCCGACACTGACCGCTCCCTATGATGGTTATCACGGCATTAATTTCGCTGAGGAGTATGGTCCCGCGGCGTTTATTATGCGGGCACGCTTGGAGGGGATGCGCGATTTTGGTCCCTGCATGAGCCCGACAAACGCGTTTCATATTCTTCAAGGTGTTGAGACCCTCCCTATGCGGATGGAGCGCCACATTAAGAATGCAGAAAAACTTGCCAATTTTCTCTCATCCCATGAAGCTGTGACATGGGCCAATCATCCGAGTTTGGCGAACCATCCAGACATTGCATTGGCGCAAAAATATTTGCCGGACGGTGCAGGTTCGATCGTTTGTTTTGGTGTTAAAGGTGGCCGCAAAGCAGGCGAGACTGTGATTCAAAGTGTCAAAGTCTTCTCGCATCTGGCGAATGTTGGAGATGCAAAGTCGCTAATTCTGCATCCAGCAAGCACGACGCATCAGCAGCTAACGAAAGAGCAGTTGAAAAGTACCGGCATTAGTGAGGATATGGTTAGGCTATCAATTGGCTTGGAGGATTCGGAAGATTTGATCGCCGATCTAGATAAGGCACTTCGCATGTCGCAGAGGAGTTAGGGCCGTGTGGTTCGAAGTAAGTGGTGCAAGAGTTTTTGCACAAACGGGGGGGCGTTCAATTGATCCATCTTTGCCGGTGGTTGTCATGATCCATGGCGCAGGAATGGATCAAACGGTATGGCAGCAACAATCCCGATACCTTGCTCACCACGGCTGGAATGTTTTGGCGATCGACTTGCCGGGTCATGGACGAAGTTCTGGTACTGCACATTCTTCGGTATCTGAAAATGCCGATTGGCTTATTAATTTTCTTAACGTCGTCGAGTTAGAGGCAGTTTCCTTGGTTGGACACTCACTAGGTGCGTTGATTTCACTCGATGTTGCAGGCCGATATGGAGACCGCGTATCCCGTGCCGCATTGCTGGGTGTGACATCAAAAATGCCTGTACATCAAGCCTTGCTTGATGCTGCTGCGGAGGACTGCCGTTTGGCTGGCCAATTGATCGTCGGTTGGGGTTTTAGCAAAGAGGCTCATCGTGGGGGAAATATCGCGTCGGGATTGTGGATGATGGAGGGCGGCCAAAGATTGTTGGAACAGTCACGCCCGGGTGTACTTAAGGCTGATTTGGAGGCGGCTAATTGCTATACTGATGGGCTCAAAGTTGCTGGCAATGTGAAGTGCCCGGTCATGCTTTTGCTTGGTGCGTCGGATAAGATGACTCCGGTCAAGGGGGCGCAAAAGCTTCAGGAAACTATCGCGAACTGTCGCACCAAAGTTTTGCCACAGGCTGGCCATATGATGATGATCGAAGCACCTCGAGAGACGCTTAAGTCAATTGCCGATTTTCTAAACGAGGTGTCATGAAAAAGACTGTTCATTTGTCGAGGTCGGCATTCAGGTGGTTCATTGATCTTCAGTCAAGATGGGAAGACAACGATGCATACGGGCATATCAATAACGTCGTCTATTACTCTTGGCTTGATACCGCAGTGAACAGGTTCCTCGTTGATAATGGCTTGCTCGATTATAAGAATGACGAAGCTTACGGCATTGTCATCGAGTCTAAATGCACTTTTTTTAAAGAGTTTACCTATCCGGAAGTCGCTCAAGTGGGGTTGAAACTGCAGCGTATTGGTAATTCTTCGATCACCTACGACATCGGAGTTTTTCACGTTAATCAGGATGAGCCGGCGGCAATTGGTTACCTGGTTCATGTTTATGTTCGCGCGGCAGACCGCCGGCCTTCTCTGATACCTAATCGGGTTCGGAAAGGTGTCGAAACATTACAATAAAAAAGGACATGCCTGATGAGCATGTCCTTTTTTTACAGCGGATTTTCGAAAATCTTAGGCCGCTTTATTTTCAAGAGTTTTTGCGATGGTGGAGATGGCGATTTTTCTAGGTTTCTTCTCTTCGGGGACTTCTCTGATCAATTCGATATGAAGAAGGCCGTTTTCCATGGTTGCCTCGGTGACCGCTACATGCTCGGCTAGGTTAAAGCGCCTTTCGAACGCCCGCTCCGCTATACCACGATGTAAGTACTGACGTTCTTCATTTTCGGCGCTTCGATCTATACGGCCTCTCACAACCAGCTGCGCATCCTGCGCAATGATCTCTACATCTTTTTCACTAAAACCGGCAACTGCCATCGTTATCCGATAAGCATCTTCACCCATCGATTCTATATTGTATGGCGGAAAACTGTTAGCGGGTTCATCGGCCAACGTGTCTAAGGCGCGCGCCATCCTATCAAAACCTACGGTAGTTCGAAATAGCGGGGAAAAATCAAAGGTTTGCATCTCCACATCCTCCTTTAAGCGATATGGCAAAGGGGCCACCTGTTGGTCGACCCGGTTTAAACGAGTGAGCAGACCCGGATATGGCGTCTCTCACGCCGAAGACATGGGAAGTTAAATTTAATGTTTCAAGGGTTTTGCCAGCAGAAAGGGCGCCGTATAGGCGCCCTGACAAAACAAGCAACCTTCATAATTTCTGTTAAGAATCGAAACCTAATCCCTCGAAACGCTTGTTGAACTTTGCGAGTTGACCGGCGGTATCAACCAAACGGTGTACGCCCGTCCAGGCTGGGTGCGAGCTCGGGTCGATATCTAGTTTTAAAATATCTCCCTCACTGCCCCAAGTGGAGCGCGTCTCATAGGTCGTCCCATCGGTGAGTTGGACTGTAATCACGTGATAATCGGGATGGGTCTCTTTTTTCATCTCGTTTCTCCTGCAAACAGCCGCGCGTATATAGCTGAGCGGCTAGCGTGTTGCAAGCGTGATCGGATCTCAAGTTTTGGCCGCAGTCAGAACGATTTCGACTAAAGTACCTGGCGCCAAGGGCGCGCCGACGCAGGCCCTCTGCGGCCAATTTTTCCAATCAGGTCCGATCCATTCATTCCACACCACATCCATCTCTGCCTTCTGGCTTATATCAGCAAGGAATATCTGTCCTTGCACAATGCGGGTCTTATCTGATCCTGCCATTTCTAGGCTTTCGTCCAAAAATTTTAGGCTTCGACGGGTTTGTTCTTGTATATCCTGGCCATCCGCAGTCGCCACTGCGTAGATGAGACCTCCATGCTCGACACAACGGTTACGGCCCTTAGCGTCTCCCTGAAAGCGATAAATATTCATTTTGCGTTCCTTTCTTAAATAAAGACACCATAGTGCAGGTTGATTGATTTGTTGATATGACGTGGGTTAATTTTTTCGAAATTTGGGTATGATATGCGTCATCGCAGCTATATGGATGGTACCGCTGACCAGGAACGGGAACTCAGCGGTGAAATAAAAGTATTGGCGTCTATCGGGCCATTTTTAAAACCATACATGGCGGCTATGATAGGTGCTTTGGTCGCATTGTTGATTGCTGCCGCAACGGTCTTAGCGTTGGGGCAAGGATTGCGGTTTTTAGTTGATGAGGGATTTGGTGGTGGTGGCACGGCTCTGCTGGACCAAGCCTTTGTGATACTTTTAGTTGTTGTGGCACTGCTGGCTGTCGCGACATACGCTCGTTTTTATTTGGTCTCGTGGATCGGGGAGAAGGTTGTCGCGGATTTGCGCCGAGCTGTTTTTGAACATGTCTTGTCGCTAGACCTCGGTTTTTTTGAAACAACGCGGACGGGCGAAATTCTGTCTCGCCTAACAACTGATACGACCCTGCTGCAAGTTGTTATTGGGTCTTCTGTTTCGGTCGCACTACGCAATATACTTATTTTTATTGGTGGGGCGACCTTGCTTGTCATCACAAGTCCCAAACTCACTGGAATCGTTTTTCTCTTCGTTCCTGCTGTCGTTGGTCCCATTGTGTTAATTGGACGGATTGTGAGACGACGGAGCCGTGATGCGCAGAATGAGATCGCGGCGGTTAGCGGCTATGCGGAAGAAGCATTGGGCGCCATACGGACTGTACAGGCATTTACCCACGAGATGCTTGCTCGAGACCATTTCGCCGATACGGTGGGTAATGCATTCACGGCCGCAATCGCTCGAATTCGGGCTCGGGCGGCATTGACCGCGATTGTTATATTATTTGTGTTCAGTGCGGTGGGGTTAATCCTCTGGCTCGGTGGTCGTGACGTGATTGCGGGAACAATGAGTGCAGGAGATCTCTCAGCATTCGTGTTTTACTCGGTACTAGTGGCTGGCTCTGTGGGTGCTATTTCTGAGGTGGTCGCCGATTTACAGCGTGCCGCCGGAGCGACAGAACGACTGATCGATCTTCTTAGGACCAAACCAAAAATTGCTGCTCCCAACGTTCCGCAATCGATGCCAGATCCAATCACTGGAACGCTTGTTTTTAAAGACATAACTTTTCGTTACCCGGCGCGTTCGGAACGTGCAGCGCTTGATCGTTTCAATTTAGTTGTCGAAAAGGGCGAGCGTGTTGCGATCGTGGGACCATCTGGTGCAGGAAAAACTACGGTCTTTCAGCTCATGCTTCGCTATTACGATCCTGAGGCGGGTGGCATTACACTTGACGGCATTGACATCAAGAATGCTGATCCGACTGAAGTTAGGAAATTGATTGGTTTGGTTCCTCAGGAGCCGGTTATATTTTCTACTGACGCCATGGAAAATATTAGATATGGCCGTCCCGGTGCATCTGATGACGAAGTGCGAGTAGCGGCGGACGCCGCTGCCGCAACAGAGTTTATTGAACGGCTGCCCAATGGATTTTCAACGTTTCTTGGTGAAAAGGGCGTTCGTTTGTCAGGTGGTCAACGTCAACGAATTGCGATTGCACGCGCCATTTTGCGCGATCCGGCTATTCTACTATTGGATGAGGCTACAAGCGCTCTGGATTCGGAATCAGAGCACTATGTTCAATTGGCGTTAGAACGGATTATGGCAGACCGCACAACTATTGTTATTGCACACCGGCTGTCGACAATCCGGCAAGCTGATCGAATTATCGTTTTAAACGATGGGAAAATCGTATCTGAGGGAAAACATGAAACTCTAATTTCCGACGGCGGTCTCTATGCCCGGTTGGCTGAACGGCAATTTGATGTTGCGAACGTTTAGCGCCGATCGAGTTTAAGTTCGATCCGTCGATTTCGGCGATACGCGACCTCATCGCGACGGGCGTCAATCGGCAGGAATTCACCAAACCCAGCAGCTGCTAAATTTCTAGCCGGTATCCCGGTCGAGATTAAATATTTCACGACGGAGATTGCGCGTGCGGTTGATAGCTCCCAATTAGATGGAAAATCCGCGGTTTTTATGGGAATGGCGTCAGTATGTCCGTCAACGCGCAGAACCCAACTTATATCTTTTGGAATATTTTGCATGATGTCTCGCAATGCACGTGACAGCTGCGTTAATTGCAGCTTTCCACCTTCCCCAATTTTGGCTGAACCTGATTCAAAGAGAACTTCCGATTGAAAGACAAATCTATCTCCAACGACGCTTATGTCCTGGCGGTTGCCAAGGATATTGCGAAGCCGGCCGAAGAATTCGGACCGGTAACGAGTCAATTCCTGCACTTTACTAGCCAAGGCAGAGTTAAGACGTTTCCCAAGGTCAAAGATCTGCGCTTTTTGTTTTTTTGATTTCTGTTCTGATGCGTTTAGGGCTGCGTTTAGCGTCATGATTTGAATTCGCAGCTCCTTCATTTGTCTATTGAGAAGGGCTAGTTGTGCTTTCGCAGCCTCTGAGAATTTGCGCTCTTTCGATATTAAAAGTTTTGCGGCTTGGGCAGCGTCTGCTTGTTTCTTGATCGTTGTTTGTGCTGTTACTAGGTCTTTTGCCAATTCGTTGCGGAGGTCTGTAATCGCATCGATGTCTCCTCGTAACTGCGCTATTTGAGAGGTAAGTCGTGTTTTCTCTTTATCCGCTACGTTTAGTGTTTCTTTTGTTTCCTCTAATTCTCCGCTAAGCACGGCGTTTTGACCTCGAAGGTCCGAAAGATTTGTTTCAATTGTGTCTCGGGCGGAGATAGTGCTTTTCAATTCTGTCGACAATTGCGCCACATTATTGCGGAGGTCTGCGCCTACTTTTCGCTCTAATGCTAACAAGTCTGCTAACTCGTCCACCTGCCGGTTCAGGCGTTCCAACGCCTGATCTCGCCCAGAAATTGCATCGGTTAAGAAAAATTGTGCGACAACGAAAATCATCAAAAGAAAAATAATTACCATCAATAGTGTCGCTAGTGCATCAACGAATCCGGGCCAAATATCGAACCCATTTGTCGAAGTGCGTCGGGGAAGTGCCATTACGTCATCCTGCTAGCGCGGTTCTTCCCCTTCGTCGAGGGCAGCGATAGTTCGCGCGAGTAAACGAATTTCGTTCCGGATGTCTTGCACCGCGTCTTGTCGGCCGGAGTTTTGATCCTTTAATAGAATTTTGATATGCGCCTCGATACTTTTTAGTGCTACTAAAAATTGGCTATTGGCGCCGTCTTTTTTTGATTCGGCTAGTGCAACTAATAATGGTTCTAAATTGACTTGACCTTGAGCGAGCTTAAGGAGCAAGTCGTGTTGGGCGCGCATCGACTCGGTTAGGTCTGTCAGGTTTGCCGTTAATTGGGTTATTGCGCGGTTCGCATCGATACGGCTGTCTTCCCCACGCGCCAAAGTTCGTTGCAAGTTTTCCAGATTGTCCGCGGTTTGTTCCAGAAGTGCTTGAATATAGGCAGGTACAGGTTGCTCTCCATCGCCAACTGCCACACCGCTACCGATTCGAGTTTGGCCGGAAAGCCATTCCTCAAGGTCATTGTAAAATCGATTATGAGATTGTCCCGCCTGAAGTGCGAGATAACCAAGGACAAGGGAACCGGCGAGGCCGAATAACGAAGAGCTGAATGCCGTGCCCATGCCCACGAGCGGTGCCTGCAATCCGGATTTTAGACTTTTGAATACGTCCTGTACGGCGTCGCCTTCTATGGTGAGATCCGCGATGACAGTACCTATTGATTGAACTGTTCCAAGTAACCCCCAGAATGTGCCGAGAAGCCCTAAGAATACTAAAAGTCCAATAAAGTAACGCGCTGTCTCCCGTCCTTCATCAAGGCGCGTCGCCACGCCGTCGAGGAATGTTCTCATCGTCATTGTTGATAGGCTGAAGCGATCGCCAGAGCGCTCGCCCAACATCGTAGCCATTGGCGCTAAGAGACGGGGCTCGCGGCCACTGGTAATAGCGACACCTTCTCTACGGAAGGATTCAATCCATGCCACTTCTGGACGCAGCATAAGTACCAGGCGAAACATGTGAATGACGCCAATTAGCAAAACGCCTAAAATAACTCCGTTCAATATGGGATTTGCTAGGAAAGCGTTTTGAAGCGGATTAGTGAGGAAACATCCTGCAATGACAATGAAAAAAACAAACAGCGCCATTCTAAATAAATAGGCTTGCGGCTTAGTCATTGTGGCTGACTTCCCATTTTGACTCTACCCGGTGAGTTATGGCTGCACGACAATATCAACACGATCTGGTGGAACGCCTTCTATACTATTTTGGCCTAGCGCCCGGACATCCATACGCGTGGTCCGAACGCCTTGCTTCATCAGATAGTTTCTTACAGAAAGAGCGCGGAACAAGGAACTGCGACGCGCTCGGCTGCCTGAACCATTCTTTCCATTGGCGAAGCCCATCAGTTGTATGCGAATGCCATCATTCTTATTCATACGGTTCGCAAGCTCGTCTAAAACAGGTAGTGCACTCGGTGGTAAATCGGTCTTGGCGACCGCAAAGGGGATACTCAACAAATTGCCATCTGGGCTTACGGCTACAGTGCCCGCAAAAGTCGAGGATGTTGGCGCCGGTGCACGCGCAACGCGAGTTGCGGGTTTAGGCGCACCGACTGTTGGTGCAATTGCTGGAGCTGTAGGGGGCGGCACCGATCGTGGTGCTGCTGCGGCTTTGGGATTTGCAATCACTGGCTTTGGGAGTGCTGGAGGCGGCTTAACCGGCGTTAGCGTCCTTGGGACTGACGCAGGTATTGTTTCCGGCCGTGGGTTTGGTCGCTTGACCACATTTACCTTTGGGGCTGCGGCCAACCGGGAAGGCCTCGTTGAAGGCAGCGTTAGTTTCGATTTTGGCACTACCCTGGGCTTTACCGCTTGTGATTTTACTCGAGGAACCGGGCCTTTGGACTGGGTTGGGCGATTTTCTTGTGTTATCGATGCGGGGGGCGGTGGCTTAACTGCTCGTGTTGGGGACAATGTTTCAGGCATAATCTGTCGGCTGGGAATGCCTCGTGTATTAGCAAACCTGTCTGCCCTGGAAGGTTTTATCGAATTTGGTAGGTTTAGCGTGGAACGTGGCATTTGGCGAGGTGGTTTGGCCAAATAACCGATGCCAGGAGCTGGTGCTGTTCGGCGATATAATTCTGGTAAGCTCGGTGGCGGTCCGAGCCTATCCAAGACAGTATAGTCGATGGAAACGGTCGGGTTGCCGAATTGGTCTGTGAATACCCTCGTCTGCGCATTTGTATGACCGCATGAGAGAGAACCGGCAACCAAGGTGGCAATGACTAGTCCGGACTGCGATGATCTATAGCGTGTGAGGAATTTATACATCTTCACCTTTGTACGTGGACGCTTTCGAGATCAGTCGAATTTGTTCCCAACAATATCCCAGGCCTCCATTAGCGACAATAAAAACTCCTATCCAAGAAATGACGCGGCCCTATTTTTGGATGAGAATGTTTGAGAGTTTATCATGTAAACCTTCATTTGTGGCGAGGATATTATCAGCGCCCAGTTCATATCGGAGGCCGCGAAGATCGGTCACGAACCCGCCAGCTTCACGCACGAGGAGTATGCCAGCGGCAACATCCCATTGGTTAAGACCATTCTCCCAAAATCCATCATATCGGCCAGCCGCTACATAGGCGAGGTCTAATGCAGCGGAGCCATATCGGCGGATGCCAGATGTTAGACGCATGATAGGACGCAGTTGTTGAACGAAAAGTTCGGCGACGCTTTCATCGTGCAAATTGAATGGCGCTCCAGTGGCAATGATGGAGTTCTCAAGATGTCGGCGTCCCGAAACTCGCAAACGGTGATTGTTAACAAAGGCGCCAATCCCGCGCTCTGTCCAAAACACTTCATCCTTTACTGGATCGAAAATGACTCCCGCTACGACTTCATTTTTGCGGGCGAGTGCAATCGAAATGCAAAAATGGGGCAAGCCATGTAAAAAATTTGTCGTGCCGTCGAGTGGGTCAACGATCCACGTATGAGTACTATCGGATCCATCAGTGTGTCCGCTTTCTTCCATAAGGAAGCCAAACTCGGGCCGCCCCTTCCTGAGTTCGTCTTTGACGGTTTGCTCGGCTTTTAAGTCGGCAGCGCTAACGAAATCCCCGGGACCTTTACGGCTGACCTGCAGGTGATCGACCTCACCAAAGTCTCGGATAAGGCCGCGGCCTGCTTTTTCCGCAGCCCGGACCATGACGTTTATATTAGCGGAGCGTCTCGGCATTTAGTGCAAATTCCCCTGGTTGAGTATAATTCGGGATTAGTTTTTTGCACGTTCGACGTAGCTAGCATCGGCTGTGTTTACAACAACATGCGTCCCCGCTTCAATATGCGGTGGTACAAGCGTTTTTACGCCGTTCTCGAGTATGGCCGGTTTATAGGACGAAGAGGCCGTCTGACCTTTTACCACCGCGTCGGCTTCTGTAATCTCCAGGGTCACTTTTTCCGGTAAATTAACGCCGATTGGCGAGTCCTCATAGAACTCCATTTCAACGTTCATTCCTTCCTGAAGAAATCGAACAGCATCCTCACCAATGAAATCTAAATGCACGGTGACTTGATCGTAGGTGTCATTGTCCATAAACGTGTAATCGTCTCCATCCGTAAACAGGAACTGGAACTGTTTTTGATCAAGTCGAACCCTTTCGATCGTCTCCGATGAGCGGAATCTCTCATTGAGTTTTGTGCCGTCTCTAATGTCTTTTAATTCGACTTGTAGGTATGCACCGCCCTTCCCGGGTTGAGTGTGTTGGATCTTTGTGGCCCGCCAAAGTCGGCCCTGATGTTCTATAATGTTGCCTGGTCGGACTGCGTTGCCGTTGATTTTCATCGTTCCGTCGCCGCTGTTGTGCTGAAATTCCAAAATGGCGCGGTTTATAGCTCCTGATGCATGCTCACGCAATGGCGTGGTTATAGCAAGGCCGCTTCAATTGCGGATTTGAACTTCGACATAGCGATTATTGGACCGTCCGGATGATTCCAAATCGCTGAAATAACCGCGAGAAAATCTGCGCCCGCAGTAACCAATTGGCCACAGTTCGCTGAGGTGATACCACCTATAGCAACACATGGCACCAATGTTGTTTGACTCCACCATTCCAGAATATCGGGAGTTGCCTGGATATTTGTTTCTTTTGTCGTCGACCCAAAAAACGCACCAAAAGCCACGTAATCGGCACCTGCTTCTGCGGCTTCGATTGCGAGATGACGCGAAGCCTTGCAAGTCACGCCGACAATTGCGTCGGAACCGAGCAGTCCACGCGCCTCTGAATAGCTAGCATCATCTTCTCCTACATGCACACCGTCGCAGCCGGTTTCTCTGGCAAGGTCCGGGCGGTCGTTAATGACAAAGGCAACGCCCCGGTCCTGGCTTACAGGCCTTAGGATATCGGCTGTTCGGCGCACGACATCGTCTTCAACGTCTTTAAGGCGTAATTGGACACAGGCGGCAACGCCCGTGTCCAGTACACCTTTCAATTGTTCAGCGAATGCTAGAGGGTCATGGAGATGTGGCGGTGTAATCAAGTAGAGCTTTTTAAGTGGGTCGTCGATCATCGCAGAGCGGTGGCTTAGACCTTGCCTTTATAGATATCTATAATTGTACCGAGAAGTTCGAGCGCTTCTTCTTTTGGACGTTGGAAGGAATTCCGGCCGATGATTGAACCACTACCACCACCGTCTCGAATTTCTCGAATTTCATTTAAAAGGCCATCGGTGCCGCGGGCAGAACCGCCGGAGAACACAACGAGGCGCCGTCCGTTAAACGCTGATTGCATAACGTGCTCAATTCGTTTTGGTAAAGATCCGGTGTCAATTTTTTCAGCCTCATAGACCTTACGCGCGTCGTCCTGTTCTATGTGGCCGGTTGGCGGCTTTACCTTGATTATATGAGCACCGAGTTCGGCGGCGAGATGGGCGGCATACGCACAAACGTCAATCGCCGTTTCGCCGTCTTTCGAGAGATTACCACCCCTCGGATAGGACCACAGGACTACCGCAAGACCAACAGCTTTGGCTTCTTCTGCCACTTCACGGAACTCTTCCATCTGCTCGAATTGATCTTCGGAACCCGGATAAATTGTGAATCCAATAGCGGAACACCCGAGGCGGAGCGCATCTGCAACACTTCCATAGACCGCCTGGTCTTTGTTAGTTGAATGGCTGTTTGAACTGTTGAGTTTGAGAATTGTTGGAATTGCGCCCGCGTAGCTATCTGCGCCAGCTTCCAGCATACCCAGCGGTGCTGCATATGCGTTCAGGCCTGCATCGATGGCAAGTTGATAGTGGTAGTGCGGATCGTAGGCTATCGAATTTTTAGCAAAGCTACGTGCAGGGCCATGCTCGAAACCTTGGTCCACCGGTAAAATTACCATATTACCGGTACCGGCAAGTTTGCCTGTCATTAAAATTTTGGCGATATTGGCTTTTGTCCCTGGGTTGTCACTTTCGTAGTTGGCCAGAATTTTCTTAACGCGTTGGGTGATTTTCATAATTGCATCCATTCTAAAGCATTAACATTCCAGGGTTCATTCTGGATATAGGAGACGTAGGGGTTTTTCAACGCTGCAAAATAGGCTAACTCAGCAACCCTGTAAGAGCGCCGATTCGTGGCGTAAAATTGTCGCAACGAGGAGGGCCAAAAAACGATGGAATTAAGAATTTTTAACCGCCGCCGTGAAGAGATTCGCAAACAAGCGGGTCAAATTCCACCTGGACAACTGACAAAGGGTAATACTGCGGTAATGGGAATGGCCTCAAAATATGTCCGGTATATTCTACTGGCATGCTCCATTTCCATTATCGCTTGCTGGTACTTGCTTGGCCAAGTTGATAAGAGTAGTGAGGCGTATGAGACTCTTCGCACAAGTGCTATGGTTATTTTCATGGGCGTTATTGCGCTCGCGGTAATCTATGGATTATTTCGCGGGGCCGAATGGATGGAAGCCCAGGCACTGAAACTCGATGACCGGGAAGTGTTTGATGACCCGGATTTTCCGCCCTCTGTCCAAGTTCGTCGTTACATGCAGCGAGCAATTTTTATGATTCAACTCGGCTACCGCTTGGTGAGTTTTGCCGGGGTCTGTGTTGTGATCGGCATCATTTTTGTCTTTAAGGGCATGTACGCTATGTAGTCTTTTTCCGCTCGCCCACGTGCTAATTTGCGCCAAATTCCTTATCAGTTAGGAATAAATGAGTTTCGAGGGAGATAACCATGCGTTTGGAAGGTAAGAACGGTGTAGTGACAGCCGCAGGTTCCGGCATGGGCCGAGCTGGCGCGATTCGATTTGCCAAAGAAGGGGCATGTATCAGTGTCGTTGATATTGACGAAGCAGCGGTACATGCGGTCGTTGCGGAGATCGAAGCGGATGGAGGCAAGGCGGTCGGTATTGTGGCCGACCTAAGAGACGACCACGATTCGCGCCGCATCGTGCGGGAGACCGCGAACGCTTTCGGTGGCCTCGATTTTATGTGGGACCATGTAGGCCACCCCGGACCAGCTTCGATCGAAGGCATCGAAATGAAGGACTTCGATACGGCGGTCGACTTAAACATGCGGACGATCCTTGTAACCACCGAAGCGGCGATCCCGGAGATGCGCGCGCGTGGTGGCGGATCGATTCTCTTCACCGCATCGACATCCGGACTGCAGGGGTCGATGTTTAGCCCAGTTTATTCGATGGCGAAATTTGGTGTGATCGGCTTTACGCGTGCGCTTGCTGGCCGGCTTGCGCCAGAGAATATTCGTGTCAATGCCGTCTGCCCCGGCCCGGTCGATACTCCAATGCTGCGGGAATTCGTTGCGCGACCAGACCAGCAATCGACTATGGGAATGGATAAGGAAGAACTCGTTAAAAAACGCGGAGGTATGACCCGCCTTGGTCGGCCCGGCCGGCCGGAGGAGATCGCGAATGCGGCCTTGTTTCTGTTGTCGGATGAAGCGTCGTTCGTGACTGGGGCGGCCCTTCCGGTTGATGGCGGCGTCACGGCATAGGTGAAATTTCAATGACTTACGAAACTATCCTCTATAGCGTCGAAGACGGTATCCTGACGATTACACTTAATCGGCCAGAGCAGCTGAACGCTTTTAACCGGAAAATGCTGTATGAGTTGATCGACGCGATTGATCAAGCCGATGCGGATGACGATGTCCGGTCTGTAATTATTACCGGTGCTGGGCGTGGATTTTGTGCCGGTGCCGACCTTTCTTCGGGCGCAAATAGCTTCGACGTTTCCAGCAGGTATCCGGACGAAGACCCGGATAATTGGCGGGATGGCGGCGGGCGGTTCACACTTCGACTATATGAGTGCAAAAAACCTGTCATCGGCGCCATTAACGGTCCCGGCGTGGGTATCGGTGCCACCATGACTTTGCCAATGGACGTGCGTTTGGCGTCTACGGAGGCACGTATGGGCTTTGTGTTTGCGAAGCGCGGCGTCGTTCTTGAAGCGTGCAGTAGTTGGTTTTTACCGAAAGTGGTTGGTATGAGCCAGGCATTGGAGTGGGTGATGTCGGGTCGTGTCTTCGACGCGGAAGAAGCGTTGGCTGGCGGTCTCGTCAAAAAAGTGTTGGCACCGGATGAATTACTGCCGGCAGCTCGTGTGCTTGCTAAGGAATTTGCGGAGAATACTTCGTCGATCTCTGTGGCGCTTTGCCGTCAAATGTTGTGGCGGATGGCGGGTGCGGACCATCCGATGGAAGCGCATAAGATCGACTCGCGCGGCATCCGAACTTTGGGCAAACTCCCGGATTGCGAAGAGGGCGTTGTGTCGTTTTTGGAAAAGCGCCCACCGAACTTTCCGATGAAGGTTAGCAAGGATATGCCCGATTATTACCCCTGGTGGGACGAAAGAAAATTTGAATAAGGAGTGGACCGATGAGCGAGACAACACTGGAAATAGAAGATGGTGTCGCTGTTTTTACCCTAAACCGTCCTGAGAAAATGAATGCGATCAGCCGAGATATGTTCAACAGCGATCTGCCAAATTTGGTCACGCGCGTGATGGAGGATGACGATATCCGTGTTTTGATATTGGCTGGCGCCGGAGGGAATTTCTGTTCCGGCGCGGATGTTTCTCGCATGGGGGGTGACAACAAACCGGCTCCCGAAGATCGCGATAGCAATCTACGTGGCATCCTCGACTATTTGTATAAACTTGTAAACTTGCCGAAGCCCGTAATTTCGGCGGTGGACGGAATAGCCTTCGGCGGCGGTTTTAGTTTGGCGGTGACGGCAGACATTGTAATGGCGACCCCGCGGGCAAGGTTCAGTTTAGTGTTTGGCCGAATTGGTCTGATACCAGACATGACGGCAGCCTATGTCTTACCGCGACTGATTGGCCCGCAGCGGACGAAGGAATTAACTTTCACCGCACGCTCGTTCGGCGTCGATGAGGCAATGTCGATGGGTATCGTCCAGGAAGTCCACGAGGCAGAAGCTTTGCTACCGGCCGCAAAGCAGATGGCATCGCAGCTCTCGCAAGGCTCTGCAACCGCTATGGCGAAGGCCAAGCATCTAATTGACATGTCACTGCAAAGCAGCCAAGCCGAAATGATCGATGCGGAATGCGCGGCCCAGTTGGCCTGTCGGGGCACCGAATTCCATGGTGAGGCCGTCCGGCGGTTCATGACGAAGGAGCCGCGCCTCTATGATTG
>CEUN01083657.1_pt1 | contig 34643 bp, 27 predicted proteins | sample 361501 | NCBI WGS metagenome assembly CEUN01 (sample SAMEA2622801, study PRJEB7988) | marine metagenome | biome: marine biome (ENVO:00000447); feature: marine epipelagic mixed layer (ENVO:xxxxxxxxx); material: "saline water (ENVO:00002010), including plankton (ENVO:xxxxxxxx)" | depth 120 m | reverse complement strand
GGCTTAGACGCGCTTGCCGGGTCGATTGGTGGCCCCGAAGGAGGCCCGATGGGCCCTGGTCCGGAAGGCGCCCCCATGGATGGTGGCGGAGCTGCTGCTTCTTTGGGTGAAGCGTTAGACGCAACTGCTATTCAAGGGGGTGCCGCGCCAACTGACGTGCCGGCAACTGACACCGCTGCCGCAGAGACAGCGGTAGATCCAGCGCTTGACGAAGCAGGTGCACCGCAAGAAGAGCCTGGTGATTCAGGTTCTGATGTAGCCTAAGGCTTTACATTTTTAAAAAAGGGCCAGAGAATCTGTTATTCTCTGGCCTTTTTTGATCCTATGAACCTTTATCTTAAATTCCAGGCAACGATATTTGCCGTTAGTTATATTGGTTTCTGTAGCGCCGCTACAGGAGTTCAGCTTCCGCAGTCTATACTTGATGCCGCATTAAAAAGTGACGAAATCATTGCCGCACAAAAAGAGTTAGCAATCAAAGAAGAAGAAATTAAGACTGCGAGGTCAGATTATTTTCCGACATTGGATGCTGATTTATCGGGAAGTTGGGTTCGTGATGATAAAAAGACATCAGGTTTTGTTGCAAGGACAGCGGATATATTTAATCCGCAAACGTACACCTTAACGGTCGGCCAAAACGTATGGAATGGGGGCCAGACGAAAATTTCGGAAGAGATTTCTAGACTCAATTATAGATCACAAAAACTAAAGTTATTGGATGCAATACAACAAAAAATTTTACAGCTGGTTAAATTAAATAGTGAAGTATTTAAGCTAAATAAGGTATTAAATTTAAAAGAGAAAAATAAAATCGTTCTGGAGTACCATTTAAAATCTTCAAAAATAAGATTTAAGATGGGAGAGATTTCTGAGACAGATGTTTTTAAATCGGAGGCCAGGCTTGCTCAGATAGTTTCTGAGAAAATTAAGGCGGAATACGACCTTCAAATAGCCATACAAAAGTATCAAGCGGAATATAAAACAGAAATTGTCGAAAATTTATTAATTAAGCCATTGCGTGTAGACCTGTTACCAATTGAGCAGATTATAGAAAATAACTACTCCCTTCAATCAGAACGGTATACTGAGAAATCATTGAAGCTGCAGTATGACCGCCAAAAACGAATAAACCTTCCATCAGTGGATGTTTCAGGGTCAGTCGCGCATTCTCGCCAAACTATTAATAGAGACAATGATAGCACAAAGCTTACAGCACAACTGTCGCTATCAATGCCTCTTTATGATGGAGGAAAAAACAGCTCGCAAGTTAGTGCGAGCCTTTATAGGCTAAAGAAATTTCAGAATGACTATAATGTTTCGGTAAAGAACTTAGATATAAATATTAAATCTCAACATGGCCAATATCAATCACTGCTGCAGCAAATTAAAGCGTTGAAAATAGAAATTAATGCGGCTGGTAAAGCATTAGAAGCAACGAAGAAAGAGGTTGACGTTGGCACAAAGGCGATTGTTGATCTTTTGGATGCTGAGAAAGAACTTCTTGACGCTAAATTGAATTTATTAAATGAAGAACAGAGACTGCTTATTATCACATATGAGATGAAAATATTGGCGGGTAAATTGATTCCTCTAGAGACAGTAAAGTAAATTTTTGATACTAGATATCTGGAAGCGAAATTATGAAGTTTAAAAATCAAAAGTTCTTAAGGTCGGTTTCTATAGGTAGTTGTCTTTTGGCAAGGCAGTATGGATTTAATGTTACTGCTGACGCGGTGGAAAATAAGTTTGAAAATGGATCTATCCAGAGTTTTTATGATTTAAAGAACTTTTTTAATGCATCTGGTGTTGAAATTAATCTTCTAAAAATTAACAAGAAAGAATTAGAAAAGAGATCATATATTTTCCCTTCTATCGCTGTGTTAAACAGCGAAGATACTGTCATACTCACGTCCCTCAAACGTGAAGAGGGGATAATCAAGAAAGTACAATTTATTGATCCTATTGACCCTACCGGGAAATTAGAAGAATTAGACATAGAAGAATTTTTTAATAAATGGTCGGGAAGAGTTGTAACAGTTGGAAGACACACTGGACATTATTCCAAAGATAAATTCTTTGATATGTCTTGGTTTTACCCAGAATTTTCACGGTTTAAGTGGGTCTTAGCGCTTACCTTCTTTATCTCATTACTTTTGCATACTCTATCATTATCACCAATTATTTATATTCAAATTACTCTTGATAAGGTTTTGGGATACGGTGCTACAGAAACGTTGTATGTTTTAACTGCAGGTGTAGTTTTAACACTCATCTTTAATGGAATATTAGGTTTCGTTAAAGATTACATAATACAGCACATTTCAGTGATTATTGAAGCCCGAATATCCGGTGATCTTTTTGATAAGATGCTTGAGTTACCATTAGGTAAGTTTCAGACAACGAATTCAACTGATCTTGAGCATACAATTTCAGCGGGCTCTACCATAAGAACGATCATAGATCGGCAAATCTTAAACAATGTTTTCGAAGCAGCGGGCTTATTAGTATTTATTCCGGTATTAATAGGTTACAGTCCGATCCTTGCTGGTATCGTTATCGTGTTTTCTTTGACGTCAGCTTTGATCGGATTATTTTTGCGACGAGCCGAGAGCACCTTTACAGCAGGGTTCGCTACTGAAAGTACCAGGAAAAATAAAACGTTAAGAGAGACGATTACAGGTATCGATGCAGTTAAGGTTTTTTCTCTCGAAGCATCCCAACGAAAGGAATGGAGACATAATTCAGCATCTGCGATTAATGCATATTCAAAGAGATTTAGAATTACAAACTTGAACTCTGCATTACAAAGTGTGTTTCAACAGTTAATGACTGTAGCAATAATATTTACAGGTGTAATGCTAGTATTGTCGGGAGGTCTATCAGCAGGGGCTATAATATCTTGTAATATGTTGGGTGGTAAGGTTGTTGGGCCAATTAAACAAACAGTCATGTTTTTAGCGGAGCTATCAGCTTTTAGAGAGATCGTAAATCAAATAGCAGAGTTATGGAATGCTCCCTCGGAACGCTCCGGAATAGGTGGGCAAAGGATCGTTAGGGGAAATTTAGATTTCGCTAATGTGAACATTATGTTTGATCAAATCCACGCCTTAGAAAATTTTTCCTGTAAAATAGCAGAAGGGACGTTGGTTGGAGTTGTTGGGCCTGCGGGCTGTGGAAAGTCTACGTTTTTAAGGCTCGTGCAGGGACTATTACGTCCAAATTCGGGCGTATTCACGATCGATGGTGTTTCTTATTCCAACCTAAATACTGAGAACTATAGATCGCAGGTCGCATTGGTGAGCCAGGGGTCAACATTTTTCGCGGGCACAATTGAGAGTAATTTGCGACGCGCACGGCCTAATATAAGCGAGAGAGAGTTTCAAGACGCGTTAAATTGGTCTGGATTAAACTGTATTATGGACCACCTTCCGGACGGTTTATCGACAGAAATTGATCAATACGCGAGTGGAATTTCCTCAAGTCATCGTATTATTATCTCTTTAGCCCGTGCATTGGTGTCTAGCCCAAAAATCTTATTATTTGATGAGGTTTTTTCAAACGTCGACAAAGCACTTAGCAAACATATTCTATTAAATCTTCCAGAGATTTCTAGAGGTAAGACTTTTATTATGGCAACACATGACATCGGCTTGCTTACTAATTTTGAGCAAATTGTAGTGTTGGATAAAGGGGTCGTGGTTCAATCCGGTAAGCACTTGGAATTAATTGAAAGTTCTGAAATTTATAAAGATTTATACAATTTAGATTTAGAAGTTTCGAGGGGATTGAATTAAATCATGTCTGAAAATTTAAATTTGAGGACGGGAGAATTTGTTTTTCGTGAAGGCGAAACAGCGAATTATGCATACGTTTTGGTTGAGGGAAGTGTTGAGATAGTTAAATCGACGGGAGAAGGGTATTTAACACTCACCACAATAGAGAAAGGGGCCATTTTTGGGGAGATGGCACTTATTGATGGTCAACCGAGGAGTGCTGGAGCGCGGGTTTCCAAAGACGCGGTTATTACAGAAGTTAATGCTCAAACGTTTCTACAGTACATACAAGGAAATCCTACAGCTGCTTTAAATATTATGAAGCGTTTATCTGTGCAGTTGAGAGACGCAAATAAGCAGGTTTCAAGTCTGGGTGATTTAACAAAAGATGATTCGTTAGACGAGAAGTTTGATCACTACCTAGATGAAAATGAATCTGCATTGGACGAAAGTGTTCTCGATACTGACCACATTTATAATGCTGGCCCGAAAAAATCTATTCTCCTGGCCGGCGTCACTGTTTCAGCGGCTTTTATCCTGGCCATTTTATTTTTGAGTATCTTTTCAATTGATACGACTGTTCATACAACCGGAAAATTCCTTACAACAGTTCCAAATATTGAAGTGCAAGCAACAAATAACTCGGTCATTAAACAGCTGAAAGTGAGTAGAGGTTCAGTTGTTAAGCGTGGTGAGGTTATAGCCGTATTAGATGGCACAATTGCCCGTTCGAACCTAAAGGCGAACCGAGAGAAAATTTCTGCTTCGGAAAATAAACTTTATCGCATTAGATTAGAGCAAAATGCTATTAAAACAGGGCGTGTGGAATTTATTAATGATGAAAATTTTGATGCGGTGAATAGGGACATCCTACTTAAACGTATCCAACAATATCAGTCAAAAAACGTTTCGTTGGATTCCCAAAATTCCAAATTGAGAAGAGAAATATTATCGTCGGAAAATAATGTTAAGTTGGCCGAGAACCAATTGGCTCTCAAGGTTAAAATTAGAGATGTTCAAAAAAGCCTTTTTGATCAAAAAGTCTCATCGTACTTTAAATATTTATCCGCGAAAGACGCGGCACTTGTAGCCGAGAAAGCAGTGGCAGATGCGAAAGGAAAATTAGATAAATTACGGTCTGAGTTGAGGATAGCTGAAGCGAATAAAAAAGAATTTAATTCTAAATGGGTTTCGTCTTTGGGTGAGAATCAAGCTAATGAAAAGGAAAAACTTGCCCAGTTTGAAGAAGATCGAGTGAAATTACAAAGAGAGGCCTATGATATTGAAGTTAGGGCACCGGCCGATGGAGTTGTTTTGGATTTGCCGAAACTAGGGTTTGGGTCGATCGTTAAAGAGGGGGATAAACTCTTCACGCTTGTGCGGTCTAACGTACCTTTGGCCCTGGAAATAGATGTCGATCCAAAAGATATTAATGATGTGAGAATACATTCTGTAGCGTCAATAAAACTGGATGCTCTGCCATTTCAGGAATATGGTGACATAGAAGGCACCTTAGTTTATGTTTCGGAGGATACTTACGATGAATCACTCTCTGGTGACAAAGGGTCTTTTTACAGAGCGCGTGTAAAAGTAAAAGACGGCGAATTTAAAAAACTGCCAAATGATTTTCGTTTAACTTCTGGTATGACGGCATCAGCAGATTTGCTTATTGGTAAACGGAAGTTGATGACTTATCTCACACGCCCAATTACTAAAGGCTTTAGAAAAGCATTTTCGGAACCAGATTAAATATCGATCCATAGACACCAAGTGTGTCGAATGGGGGCGAGAGTTTGGTGATTAAAAGATTGATAGTGTTGCTTTAATTAATAAATTTTCTGCGTAGTTTATAATTTGAAATTAGATTGCTAAAAAATTTGGTTATTGCATTGCAGACTTCATTTTTCCTTCATAGAATTTTCCATTATCTTACTTCAAAAATTGTAATTGGTGACAATTAGAAGAAATTTAACACTTCTTGTGCTATCAAGCATTTGATTGTCATATGTCCGAATGATTTTAGGTCGGTTTTTTGTCGCCAACTAGCTTTAGTAGTGTCGAGGATGCCGTGTGAAAGCTTCAAAACTGATAGGCTTGGCCCATGGGTTGGTGACTTTTGTTAGTTTGTGAACGTGGAGTCCGTTTGGCGAGGTTTACTTGGGGTGGTTTTCTATTTAGGTCTCCTAAAATAGTTGTGTTAACCACATGTTTAATCGAATATTTCGCTAAGAAGCGTCAGGGCTAGGCGATTTATGTCGATCCCTTTCCGGCTGTCTTTTTCGTATTGGACATATTTTTTTTACGGTGGACTTACCATGCCGTGGTGGCCGATCTGGCTTTCGAGTCAAGGTCTTAACGAGATTGAGATCGGCGACCTTTTAGCATTCGAACGTATTTTTACCGTCGCGGTCAGCTTGATTATCGCTCATTACTCGGACAGAACCGGACATCGGCGTAAAATTCTTATTCTGTTCGCGATTGGGATGACTGTCAGCTATGCGCTCTTTGAAGCGGCGACTGTGCTTTGGCATTTTTTTGTTATAGCGGCTTTTTCGGCCATTTGCCGCAGTCCCCTAATACCCCTTAGCGACAGTATCACGATGACCCATGTGCGTCGGGAAGAGGCTGAGTATGGTAAAGTTCGGCTTTGGGGTACGATTAGTTTTATTCTCGGCAGTTACGCCGGCGGTGGCATACTTGCTTATCTCAGTGATGACATAATTCTGTGGGCGATTGTTATCTCTTGTGTTTTTGTTGTCGTTGGATTTTACGTCTTGCCCGATACGCGATCGGAGGGTGTTGCACCATATTTTACTGCTGGGATTCGTCTGGCGGGCCGTCCAATTTTTATTCTCTTTGTTATCACGGTGGCGTTGTCGATGACTAGCCACACCGCGGTTTATGTCTTCGGCAGTTTATACTGGCGGAGTGAGGGTATATCCGAAGCAACTATTAGCTTTTTCTGGGCCTTTGGAGCGGCCTCAGAAATCTTTGTATTCTGGAAGGGAGCCGCTTTGCTAAAGCGATTTGGGCCGATAATATTAATTTTTTCCGGTGCGGTCGCAGGCGTTCTCCGTTGGTACCTGACTGGCATATCAACGGAAATTTGGATCCTCACAATTGCGCAGGCACTCCACGCCTTGACGTTCGGGGCAGCGCATTTGGGTGGCATGACTTTTATCAGTCGCGTCGCGCCAAAAGAGCTGTTGACGACCGCTCAGACGCTTTACACGGCCTTAGCAATGGGTGCTGCTATGGCCCTAATGACACCAATGACTGGACGGCTTTACCAGATGATAGGACCAGAGGGAACATTCTTCGCGATGATGGTGTTGTCGGGGGCGAGTGCCGCCTTTGCGCTTATGCTTCTTTGGCTCTGGAACGGGAAACAGATTTCGGTCTGAATTCTACGTAATTTGCGCTGTACGATTTTAAAATTGTCTCTAATTTATGACCAATTCAAAAATCTGTATCAGAGGAGATCGCGCTATGCGTGGATTGAACGGAAAATCTGCTATTGTTACTGGCGGTGCGAGCGGGATTGGTAGGGCAATTAGCCAACGTTTGGCTGAAGAGGGTTGTAAGGTCGGTATTTTGGACATTAATGGCGAGGGCTCGGAGAAAGCCGCTAGTGAAATAGGCGTAAACGCTTTTGGTCATGTCTGTGATATTACTGATTATGCGGCTGTTGAAACAACAATTGCCACTTTTGAGAAGCAAGCCGGACCTGCGAATATACTCATCAATTGTGCAGGTTGGGACCAACTTTACAATTTTCTCGAAACTGACCCAGATTTCTGGGACAAGGTGGTCAAGATCAACCTCTACGGGCCCTTAAATTTGTGCCATGTAGTCATGAAAGGAATGGTCAAACGTGGTGAAGGTGGATCTATTGTCAATATTTCGTCAGACGCTGGTCGTGTGGGATCCTCTGGTGAGTCTGTTTATTCTGCGTGTAAGGGTGGCTTAATAGCCTTTGGCAAGACACTGGCTCGCGAATACACACGCAACAAAATTCGAGTCAATACCGTCTGTCCAGGGCCAACGGATACGCCGCTTTTCGCGGCGGTTTCGCTTGACCCCGAGGTTGGCGATAAAATTCAGCAAGGGCTCAAGCGCGCCATTCCCATGAAGCGTCTTGGTGTGCCGGAGGATTACGCAGGTATGGTTGCATTTTTGGCAAGTGATGATGCGGGCTATATCACAGGCCAAACGATTAGTGTCTCTGGCGGGCTGACGATGCACGGTTGAGTATCTCAAAGATTAAGAGACTTAATTATTTGATAGGTTTAGGGTGGGACAAGAATTCGAAACCAACTCAGCCGAGAGCGCGTCAAAGCGCTAATTAAAGAGAGCGGAGCATATGGCATACGAAGACATTATATACGAAGAGCGGGATAACACTGCCTATATCACCTTTAATCGCCCAGAGCGAATGAACGCCTTTCGGATGGAAACTTATTTTGAGGTTTTGGAAGCATTGCAAGATGCTGGCTGGAACCCCGACATCGGCTCAATCGTATTAACGGGGGCGGGGAACAAGGCTTTTTGTACCGGTGGCGATCAGGTAGGGAACCGGAAATCTGAACGAAATAGACGCGGCATAATAGGCGTGCCGGTCGAGGAAATTCACGCTTGTCTGCGCGAAATACCAAAGCCTGTAATTGCAAAGGTGCGTGGATTTGCTATTGGAGGCGGTAATGTCATATGCACGCTCTGCGACCTTACGATAGCATCCGAAAATGCAATCTTTGGCCAAGTCGGCCCAAAAGTCGGGTCTGTCGATCCAGGGTTTGGCACGGCACTTTTGGCGCATGTGGTCGGTGAAAAAAAAGCGCGAGAGATGTGGTATCTTTGCCGCCGCTACACTGCCGAGGAAGCGTTGAACATGGGATTGGTTAATGCGGTTTTCCCCGACGATGAGTTAGACGTGAAGGTCGAGGAATGGTGTGCGGAGATAAACACTAAGAGCCCTACCGCTATCGCCATTGCAAAACGGAGTTTCAATGCCGATACAGAACACATCCGAGGCATCGGTATGCTCGGGTTCCAAGCTTTGAAACAATACTACGTGACCGACGAGGCAAAAGAAGGTGGCAACGCATTTCGTGAGAAACGGACACCGGAATTCCGCAAGTTTGTCCCTCGTGGTCGCGGCTAATGGGCTTTCAGGTAAACTACGAACGACTAAGGTCGCCGAATTCTTGGTCTGTTGTCACCTGTTGCTTCTGATAAATGTTCGAGAATGCACTCGAGCGGCTGGATAGCGACCGCCATATCCGTCGCATTCGCGTGGATAAATCTGAAACTGTCGATCCATATTCCGCAATGACCTCTCCAATAGATGAGGTCGCCGCGTTTTAAATGAGAAAGGTCATTTTCACCAGTAGCTGGGCGTGAGATTACTTTTTCTTGCATATCGCTGTCGCGAGGAACGCTTATGCCGCAGCGCAGAAGGGACATTTGGACCAATGCCGAGCAATCGATTCCAAGGCTGGTACGACCACCCCAAAGATATGGTGTCCCGATGAACCGTAAAGCAATTTCGCAAGGATCGTTTTCGTGATTGTCGATTTTCGAAAGATGACCTGCCACGACCCAATCGCCTTCTTCCAGCAACTGAAATCCCGAATGTTTTTTTTCCGTCAATTGAAGTGGTGAATTCATGCTGATCAAGCGAAGCGGTGGCGCTTTCAAGTCCGGCTCTGGGTAGATAAATGTGCGGAGGTTGCTCACGCAATGGCTTGGGACCGTTGGTGTTGCGGCAATTGCGCTTTCTTTTATATAGCCGACATAACCGTCCGTATCTGCCTGGACCCAGGCCCAACCATCTTTACGTTCGAAGATAGTAATGTTTTCGCCGTAGAGTAATTGGGTATCGATGCGGCATTTACCATCTGGTTCCGAGCGCAAGTCGGCGGCGCCGCAAATTATGTGCCCGGGTGTGCCATCGACATAGGCGGCTGCATAGTATTGATTGCGTAAACGGACGTCCGCAAGGTCATCACGGTACGCGTGTAAACGGCGGTCTAGTGCTTCCATATTTTTCCCATGCAATTTAAAAAACTGAATAACATTTTTTTGGTAAGGCGGCACGGATCAAATGAAAAAACATTTAAAATCTGTAATTCACAAAATTATGCAGTCAGAATCAATTCATACCACCAGCATTTTTCAATAACCCGACGAACTCTGCTGCCAAAGCTTATGTTTTCTAAGTTGAGGCAGATGAATGAGATCGAAATATTTGTGGGGCCGGCGGTCTCCCAACTTGAACTTAAGAAGATTTATCAAGCGTCCAAATGGCAACGAGCAGCATGTAACCTTCACTTCGGTTCTATGTGCGTTTCAAGGTTATGTTATGGAGGTTAGAACAAGAAACAAAAATTCTATTTCACAGAAAGTTTTTGGATCGCAGGCACGCATAAATTTTAATGCAATTAAACAGTGCTAGTAATTCGAAGGTCTCAAGCAGGTTTGATCTGAAGTTTGAGACGAGTGATGACGTTGCCGCCTGCATATTCCGCCGTTATATCTGCTCTTAGACAGAAGCAGAAAAAGGATAATACACATGTCTGGAGGCAATGGGCTTAGGAGCGGCGGTCAAATATTGGTCGATCAACTGCGCATTCATGAGGTGGATACAATTTTCTGCGTTCCTGGAGAGAGTTACCTGACTGTCATCGACGCATTACACGATGCGCAAAATGAGATCAAAACCGTCGCATGCCGCCAAGAGGGTGGAGCGACCAACATGGCGGAAGCATATGGCAAACTAACCGGTAAACCGGGTGTTGCTATGGTAACAAGAGGTCCCGGTGCTTGTAACGGCTCGATCGGCGTGCATACGGCAATGCAGGATTCGACCCCAATGGTCATTTTTATTGGCCAAGTGGCGCGTGATCAGGAGTATCGCGAAGCGTTTCAGGAAGTCGATTACCATAAGTTCTATGGCGCGATCTGCAAGGAAGTAGTCCAAATAGACCGTGCCGAACGGGTACCTGAGTTGGTAAGTCAGGCATTTCATGTAGCCGCGTCTGGTCGGCCAGGACCAGTTGCTGTGTCTATTCCGGAAGATATGCAACGCGATATGGTCGATGTTGCGGACGCGCGTTCCTTCACAACTGTACGGTCGGAAGTCGGCTCGAAAGCAATGGCAGATTTTCGGGCTCAATTGGCTAATTCAGAACGTCCCTTGATGATCTTAGGTGGGGCAGGCTGGTCTACGAAGGCTTGCGCCGATATTCAGGCTTTTTCTGAGACAAATTTTGTGCCGGTTGCGACGTCTTTTCGCTGTCAGGACATGTTTGACAATATGCACGAGAACTATGCGGGTGAGCTAGGTACTAGTGCGAGTCCTCAACTCACCGAGCGATTAAAAGTATCGGATTTGCTTATTGTTTTAGGTTCCCGACTTGGAGAGATGACGACCAATGGCTACAGTTTGGTTAGTCTTCCGGTACCACGGCAGAAATTAGTGCACGTATACATGGATGCGGGTGAGCTCGGGCGCGTTTATGAACCGGATGTTTCCATAGTGTCCTCCATGGAAAGTTTTGCTGCTGCAGCAAGAGATATGGAAGCGACTGTTACCGATGGCCGTGCGGAGTGGCTTCGCCAAGTCAATCAAGACTACATCGACAATTTGAAACCAACGCTGCAGATGAGCGGCGTCAATATGCACGCCGTGATGGATGTTTTGAATGAGAAATTAACGGCAGACGCTATCATTACCACTGATGCGGGGAATTTTTCTGGCTGGGCCCAACGGTTCTATCGTTACCGCAAATTCCGGTCCCAATTGGGGCCGACCAGCGGTGCGATGGGTTATGCAATTCCGGCAGCTATTTCGGCTCGTCTGACTGCACCTGATCGGCCCGTCGTTGCGTTTGTTGGTGATGGTGGCGCGATGATGTCAGGCCAGGAACTTGCGACAGCAATGCAATATGGCTCGGATCCGATCATACTTGTGATAAATAACAACTGCTATGGCACAATTCGTATGCACCAAGAACGGGATTACCCGAATCGAATTCTCGCTACGGAACTCAAGAACCCTGATTTTGGAAAATGGGCTGAGAGTTTCGGGGCTTATGGTGCCGTCGTTGAGAATACAGAGGACTTCGCCGCTGTATTTGATCAAGCCATGAATGCGGGTCGAATTGCGGTAATCGAAATTCGTGTTGATTTGGAGACTATAACGACGCGAACCACTATGCATAATTTACGCGGCTCTGGTGCTAGATAATGAAATGGATTTGATATGCCCATCATAACTTACCTAACAACGATTCAATTCGACTTTGGCGCTGTCAAACTGGTCGGAACGGAAGCGGAGGCCGTCGGTATTTCGCGTCCGCTAGTTGTTACGGACGAAGGCGTCGCTAGGTGTGGCATTTTAGATAAAGTGCTTGAACACATTCCAGATAAAATGCCTGTTTCAATTTTTGACGGTACGCCCGAAAATCCAACAGAAGAAGCTGTTCTGCGAGCATTGCACGTTTACCGTGAGAACGAATGCGATGGTCTAATTGCAGTTGGTGGTGGCTCTCCGATGGATTTGGCGAAGGGAGTGGCAATCCTCACCGCGCATAAACAGCCGCTTGAACAATATGCTGCAATTTTCGGAGGGGCAAAAAAGATCTCTGAACAAGTTGCGCCTGTAATCGCCATTCCGACGACGGCTGGAACGGGCAGCGAAGTGGGTCGAGGTGCCATTCTGACGCTAAATGACGGCCGAAAATTAGGCTTTTCTAGCCCATATAATATACCGAAACGCGCGATTTGCGATCCCGAACTTACGTTTGGCCTTCCAAGAGGTTTAACAGCGGCGACTGGAATGGATGCAGTCGCGCACTGCGTCGAAACCTATATTTCGCCTGTTATCAACCCGCCCGCCGAAGGTATAGCTATTGAAGGTCTACGCCGTGCAATGGGCTTCATAGAGCGGGCCGTTGCTGATGGAAGTGACAAAGAGGCACGATGGGAAATGATGATGGCTGCAATGATGGGAGCGATGTCGTTTCAAAAAGGGCTTGGCGCAGTGCATGCAATTTCCCACCCATTAGGCGGAATGCAAAAGCCACGCCTCCATCATGGGACACTCAATGCGGTTGTGATGCCTGCGGTGTTGCGCTTCAATGCCAATCATGTTGGAGATAAATATAGTCGTCTTAAGGAGGCTATGGGGCTAAACGAAAGTATCGACCTGCCGCGTTTCATTGCAGAATTCAATGCTAAACTCGGGCTGCCGGCAAACTTGGCGGAAATGGGAGTGCCAGCCTCTGTGGTAGCTTCGATGTCGGCAGCGGCTGAAGTCGATCATTGCAATGCGACCAATCCACGACCAGCAACCAAGGACGATTATGAGGCGCTTATAAACGAAGCGATGATCTAAAACAGTTTAAATAACATATCATAGCTTTTAAAATATACAAAGCCTTGCCGGACCTGCAATTTGAGCCTAATTCTTGGAGAGTGGGAACGTACTCTGCGTGGTAATTTTTTTCGATCCAGCATTGAAGAGTATGTTCATAGACGGTAGGTTTATCAGATCGTCAGCTGGGGTATCTGATATTAAGTTCGGTTGATGCAAATCGATCTATCCGGATCGATCAGTCTTTAAAAGCCTGATAAACCAGGTGTAGGGAGGTTGATGAATTATGAGAAAAACTAAAGCTATTGTGACCGCAAGCATTGCGGCCTCGGCCTTTGCACTATTGATGGGAGCTCCTGCACCCGCAAGTGCAGATGGCCATACCATTAAAGGACCAAAGGTTTCTTGGAAATTCTCTACCTGGGGAAAGCGTAGGGCATGGACCGAAGGTGCAGAGTATCTCAGTAGTGAGTTGTCCAAAAGAACAAACGGTAACTTTAAGTTCAAAATTTACTACGGCGAGCAACTCTCAAAGAGTAAAGAAAACTTGGATGGATTGGCCGTCGGTGCATTTGAAGCGGCGTCGTTTTGTGCTGCATATCATCCGAAAAAGAACCGCGCGCTGAACGTCTTGGATATGCCTTTCTTGCCCATTCCGAATTTCGATGTTCAGATTGCGGTCTCTGAAGCGGTTTATAATCATCCAATCGCCCAGAAAAACCTATCTGCGTGGAATACCATTCCTTGGTTCCCCAGCATCTTGCCGCAATATGAATATATGGGTAAGGGCCCGGCACCGAAATCTGTTGCAGACTTTAAAGGTATGCGTCTGCGTGCATTAGGCGGAATGGGACGAGCAGCTAAAGCTATTGGCGCTATTCCAACAACAGTGACCGCCAGTGAGGGTTACAATGCGCTCGCTCGCGGAACTGTAGATGCTTTCGGTTTCCCTTTTACTTACGCATTTAGCGCTTACAAGCTGGATGAAGTGTCTGAATGGTACACTACAAATATGAAGTTGGGTTCCGTTAATTGCCCAATAGCTTTCAACGCGGACGCTTGGAACGCTTTGCCGAAACAATACAAGGATTTAATGAATTCGTTAAAGCCCGGCATGTACAAGGCAATGGCGATTGCGTATGGCAAAAAAGACCATGAAAATCTTGCCAAATGGCCGAAGACAATGAAAGCGATCACAATTAGTGAAGCAGAAATGGCGAACTTCAGAAAGATCGGTGGCGAGCCGCTTTGGAACCAGTGGGTTAAAGAAAACCAGAAACATTTTGATGCTAGAGCATTAATGGACTTGGTTTTGAATACAGCTAAAGAAGCAGCTATTAAATTTCCTAAAGCTCGCGAATATAAAGACTAATTAAGATACTGCGTTTGATTAAAAGCCGGGGATTGTGCAACTTGCGTAATCCCCGGTTCTTTAATGATCAGGAAGTTTTTTGAGGATTGGCATGAGCATCTCCAGCAGTGATTCGATTAAAACAAGCTTTGATAAACCCTTCGTTAGGTTTGATGAGTTTTTTTTCAAAATCGAGACGTTTTTCAACTTCATGGCAGCCATGTACATCCTGGGGATCATGTTTCTGGGCGTGTGTAACGTTTTAGGGCGAACGGTTCCGAGAGCTATAGGAATATTGTTACAGGATTTAGGATTAAGTTCATTTGTTACGAATTTTGAATACTTATTCGTCAGTCGGCCGGTTCGCGGTTACGTTGATATTGTGGAAATCTCTGTCACAGTTTTTGCGTTTTTAGCACTTTCTTACTGTTGGAGACTTGGCGGACATATCAGAATGGAAATCATAATTGGAAGATTTTCAGGAAGAGTTCTCTGGGTGGTTGAGCTCGTTGGCGTCCTGTTAGGGATGATAGTTATATACATTTTAATGATTTACGCCTGGGATCATTTCATGCGGGCATGGACGATTGGCGATAGCACAATCGATGTAGAAATTGAAACATGGCCATCGAAATTAATGGTGCCATTTGCTTTTGCTATGCTTTTAATTCGGATGTTTATTAATGCGGTGGGATTTGCGAGGTTGATTAAATATCCACAGGCTACGCCGTTGTATGTGCCGCTGATCGAAACTGTAGAAGAGGCGGCGCAAGCGGAGATTGACGCCGGGCTGGCGGGCGAAGAAGAAAAAGTAGATGTTTCTGCAACTATGTCAGGTGACGGGGACGCACGATGATTGAGTATCTTACATCCATGACAGAGTTCGAAATAGGTATACTCTGGACTATTATTTTGCTCCTGATGGTGTTTGCCGGTGTCAGAGTATTTATCGCCGCAGCAATTGTGGGGTTATTTGGAACGGTTCACATTATTGGATGGAAAGCCGGTGCGGCCCTGATAGGAACGGTTCCACATTCCAAATCGGTCAACTATGCTCTTAGTGTTTTGCCTATGTTTATTCTGATCGGCTTTGTAGCCTATCACGCTGGTCTGACGCACTCGTTATTTAGGGCTGCTAGAAACTGGTTTGGTTGGGTGCCAGGTGGACTGGCCGTGGCTTCAGTGTTCGCCACTGCAGGCTTTGCTGCAGTTTCCGGTGCAAGTACTGCTACCGCCGCTGTATTCAGTAGAGTGGCGATTCCGCATATGCTGGAAAACGGATATAGTAAAAGGTTAGCAGCAGGTGTCGTGGCAGCTGGTGGTACGTTGGCTTCTCTTATTCCGCCCAGCGCAATCTTAGTTATTTATGCGATCATCGTAGAGGAGTCTGTTGGACGTCTGATAGTTGCGGGTTTTTTACCCGGAGTTGTCTCTGCTTTGATATATGCTGGACTTATTATTGGGCAGTGTGCGTGGAAACCGGAACTCGGTCCGTCGATTAAATCGCCGCCAATGAAAGAACGCCTAGCGAGTATACCCGGTACATTTCCTATCTTTTTTGTAGTAGGTGTAATTTTCTCTGCTATGTATACCGGTTGGGCGACACCAACTGAAGCGGGTGCTTTGGGCGCGTTTGTCGTGTTTATCGTCGCAATCTACCATGGGATGCGATGGGATGGATTACAGGAGGCTTTGCTAGAAACCGCAAAGTTAACTGTTATGATTTTCGCCCTTATTTGGGGTGTGTTGACCTTCGTTAGATTCTTAGGGTACTCAGGCCTACCTGAAGAATTTTCATTATTTATAATAGGTTTAAGCGATACGTTTTCGCCGGTCGTAATTATAATCTTTATACTTCTGGGCTACGCTATACTTGGAATGTTTATGGATGCGATAGGTATGTTGTTGCTTACCTTACCGGTTGTATATCCTGCGGTGATGGAACTGAATGCGGCTAGCGGCGGTGCATTGGGTTATGACGCAATTTGGTTCGGTATTATTGTAGTTAAGATGTGTGAAGTGTGTCTTATTACACCTCCAGTTGGTCTCAATTGTTATGTTGTTAGCGCTGTCAGGCCGGACATACCTCTTGGTGATGTTTTTAGAGGTATTGGTCCGTTTTTCGCGATGGATGCATTAACTGTTGGGTTGTTTATCGCATTTCCAGAAATCATAACGTGGTTACCTAACCAAGTGATGGGCTAGTAATCATTCATAGTGAAGTTTTGTAAAACGTTTGATTGGCAAAACACATTTGAATTGCGTAATTTTTGAGAAAAAAGAGGACATAACCGAGATGGTTTTGTCCTCTTACTTTTCGCGTGACAAATATGTTCTTTATTTAAATTGAATTAATCATACCAACAATTAATCAGAATTATTAAGATTTAAGATTTTAATATATAAAAATTCATTTAAATAATCGACTTTGTGTTCCGTAAACAATTTGACGAATTAGGAAAACCAAATGGCTCGTATTCGGCATGAAAGTCAGTTGGAAAGGTATTCACCACCCGGACACCATGGCACGGTAAATGTACGCCTGATTGAGAGGGATTTTTGCGGTACGTTTGAAATGGCCCTTGGGATTTTAGAACCTGGCGGGACGGCCGAACGACATGATCATGATGTTGAGTATCAAGCGTTAGATGTTCTGGAAGGTTTATGCGACGTCGAACTTGGGGATGATCCGGCCGTTGAGTGTGGTCCAGCAACAGTCATTGAAATTCCACCAAAAGTTTCACATTACGTTGTCCCCAAGGACGAAACGCCTTTAAAAATACTGGTTTTTTATAGTCAACCGTTACCTCCACGTCAGGATGTAGCCGTTGATTAGCATTATCTGGTGTGGCGAAAAGTAGGGTTGAAAAGAAATGAACAAAAAAAATTTTAATATCGGTGCACTTTCAGGAATAAAAGTTATTGATCTCACGCGTGTTCTAAGTGGTCCTTATGCGACCCAAATTTTAGCAGATCATGGCGCAGAGGTGCTTAAAGTTGAGCCGCCACTCGGTGATGAGGTGAGGGATTGGGGACCACCGTTTTACGAGGGCGATGCGTCTTATTTCATTGGATTAAATAGAAATAAGCAGTCGATTGGGATCGACCTTCGTAAGCCAGAGGGTAGAGCTATCCTCCTACGTCTTTTAGAGGAAGCCGATATTGTATTTGAGAATTTCAAAACTGGCCAGATGGAGAAGTTTGGACTTGGGTATGAAGATGTTTTGAAAAACAAGTTCCCAAAACTGATTTATTGTCGAATTAGTGGCTATGGTGCGGATGGTCCGCTCGGGGGATTTCCCGGTTATGATGCAGTAATTCAATCCGCCGCTGGCTGGTTTAGCGTAAATGGTACGGCAGACAGTGGACCAACGCGTGTGGGTATACCAATGGTGGACATGGGAACCGGCTTGTATTCCACCATTGCTATGCTAATGGCACTAGAAGAACGTTCCCGTTCTGGCAAGGGTCAATTTATTGATATGGCACTCTACGACTGCGCAGTTTCTTTATTACATCCATATCTCGCAAACTATTTGCTATCGGATAAAATTCCTCAGGTAACCGGTAATCAACATCCAAATATCGCTCCATATGATAAATACCCAACAAAAACTGGAGATATTTATATTGCATGCGGTAACAATCGACAGTTTTTTGGACTGTGCGAAGTATTGAACCAACCTGAATTAGCTGAGGATCCGCGTTTTAAAGATAATGGCGACCGTTCGCAAAATCGTGAAGTTTTAACCGACGTTTTACGTCTGGCTATGGTAAACGAAGATGGGGAAGACCTTTGCGCTCGGCTTCTGGCGAATAACGTGCCGGCCGGTGCTGTAAACGACATTGCACAAGTGATGTCACATCCGCATACAGCACATCGCTCAATGAACGCGGAATTGGATTGGTATCGTGGCGCTGGCACACCAATCAAATTCTCCCGAACTCCCGGCTCGCTTCAATCGCCCCCGCCAAAGTTTGGAATTCATAGCCGCGAAATATTATTGGCACATGGATACTCTGAAGCGGAAATTGAGGGAATGGTGGTTGATGGTGTAGTCGTGGAGGAACGGCGTAAGTAAATTTCATTAACTAGATTTCGGTGAGTGCCTGTTCGAGCGCGTTGTAGACGCTTATCCAATCACCTGGCCGCGCCTGACGAAAGAGGCGCATACTTGGATACCATGGGCTATCCGAACGTTTGGTCATCCAACGCCAATCTGGTGCAAACGGAAGCATCACCCATACGCGCTTACCCATAGCACCAGCCAAATGTGCGATGCTGGTATCGACGGTAATTACTAGATCTAATTGTTCTATAATGGCAGCCAATTCAGTAAAATCAGATACACAGCCACCGGGATTATTAATTAGTGTATCGTCCGCACCATATTGAAGGCCGACAAGTTCAAAATCAAATTTCAAAAGGCGCTTAAATAGTTCATCCGGTTGAAAAGAGCGTCGATGATCATTTGGATTGGCTGGGCTTCCCTGCCAGCATAAACCAATACTTCTTGAGTTTGTTGGTTGCCAAAGTTCGCTCGGGATTCTCGGGCCTGTTATGTAGTTTTTATTCGCCTGCAAATCGATTTCCGAAATATCTAGGCGGTGCATAAGACTGAGCAGTGGAAGATGGAAGTCAACAAGTGGGAGCGGCTCACTTCCGTCGAGAGCGTAAAATTTATCGATACCCTCTAAAGATCTTAATAATCGTTGCAGTGGCTGCGTTGCTGCAAATATCACATTAGCGCCTAATTCCTTGAGCCGTGGCAGAAACCGAACGAACTGAAGCACATCGCCAAAGCCTTGTTCGGCCCATATTATAATTGACTTCCCGTGGAGAGACTCATCTTTCCATTCTTGGATTTCAGCGATACCAGGGTTCGGTATAGCTCCACGTGACGGGCGTGCCTCGAAGTCCTCCCACGCGTCTGGCATGTCGCTTAGGAGCAGGCGAACCATAGCCCGATTTAGCTTGGCGGGGGCGTAATCTGGCGCAATGCCGAGGGCACGGTCAAGAGTTCGCCAGGCATCTTCTGGGTGTCCGTCAGCTGTTTCCGCTGAGCTAAGGTTCAAAAGAAGCTCGGGGCTTTCCGGCGCCAAAGATAGAGCTGACCGTGCGACCTCCACGGCTTCATTCGTTCGGTTGGTTTGTTGCAGGGCCGCGCAAAGATTTAGCTGTGCATCGAAGTTATTCGGTGCATATGCAACGGCCGCTTCGAGTTGCGAGACCGCTTTCTCATGCTGGCCAATAAATAACATTAAGTTGGCTAGATTTACGCGGGCGGGAAAAAGGGCGGGCGCAAATTGTACAGCTTTTTCGAAAGCTGCGATCGCGGCTGCATGGTCGTCGCGTCGCATTTCCAGCAACCCAATTCCGTAATGTATTGAACCGTTCTCTGGGGCAAGCTCGACAGCATTTTTATATGATTTAGCTGCTTCAGTTATGCGACCAGTTTCCAAGAATAGGTTAGCAAGATTTAAATGCCCATCCGCAAAGGATGGTGCAAGTTCCAACGCCTTGCGGAGGCAGGTTTCGGACGACTTAGAATCGCCTGCTGCACCAAACGCAAGACCGAGCTGAGTGGTTATAGAAGGATCGTTTGGGAGGCTGATTGCAGCCATTTGAAAGAGTTCAATCGCTGCTGATGCATTCCCCGTATGGAGGGCAATAAGGCCTAAGCCTTGCGAGGCTTTTGGTTGTCCTGGTAGTTCATTTAATATTTCACGATAGATAGCTTCGGCGTCATGCAATGAACCTTTGTTAAGCAACCTTTCGGCTTGTTCCAAAGATGCGTTGAGGCGGGACGGGTCCACGCATTCGCTCCAGTGTTTATAGATGTTTAGTTTGGGCTCTTACCGTTAAGAGTCACTTAGGTGATTTTAGTAGGAAGGCAGGTACATGATCTCCGAGACCTAGCGGAGTTTCTTTCACGCTGTTCTCAGTATCCTTCTGTTTTGCAGCGGTAGCTTTACCGTTCTCACTAAATTTATTCTTATTGGGTTTGTTAGCTTCTTTCTTTGAGTTGACTGATGCCTTTTTGTTTCTATTTATCGACCGGCTCCGTCTGCTTTGGGGTTTGGAATCAGATTCTTCGAAATTAATGCTTTCGAATGCATCTAAGTCAAGTCGCGGAATGTCGACGCCGGTTAGACTAACTATTGTGTCGAGGTATCGTTTCTCGTCTGGCGCGGCCAAAGTAATCGCCCGACCTGAGCGACCAGCACGGCCCGTTCGACCAATTCTATGAACATAGTCATCGGCATTGATAGGCACGTCGAAATTGAAGACGTGGCTCATGGCTTCGATATCAAGGCCGCGGGCTGCGACGTCAGAGCAGACCAGAAGTTTTATTTCTCCGTTCTTAAAAGCGTTGAGCGTGTCTGTGCGTTGAAATTGATCCATATCACCATGAAGTGAACCTGCTTCAATACCGTGTCGCTTTAGAGAGTTTTGCACCACATTGACATCACGTTTTCGATTACAAAATATTAGCGCGTTTCTAACGTCTTCTGTGCGAAGGAGGGTGCGCAGTGCATTCCGTTTTTCGCGATGATCAACAATTACTAGCGACTGAGACACTGTTGCTGCTGTACTGGCAGGTGGACTAACAATGATTTCTTTTGGGTTCAACAAGAACTGTTCGGCCAAACGACGAATGACCGGCGGCATTGTAGCTGAAAACATTAGTGTTTGGCGTATCTTAGGCATTAAAGAGACAATCTTTTCAACATCGGGAATAAAACCCATGTCGAGCATCCGGTCCGCCTCATCAATAACAAGTAACTTAACGTCGGAGAGCAGCACACGGCCTCTTTCGAAGTGATCCAATAATCGGCCGGGTGTTGCGATGAGAACGTCGACACCCCGATCCAATAGTCGGTCTTGGTCTTCAAATGAGACACCACCGATTAAAAGAGCTTTAGATAAATTTTGGTGCCTACCATAAATGTCGAACTGCTGGGCAACTTGCGCTGCGAGTTCGCGCGTTGGCTCCAAAATGAGGGACCGTGGCATTCGCGCGCGCGCGCGGCCTTGCGCAAGAATATCGATCATGGGCAAGGTAAAAGAAGCTGTTTTACCGGTTCCGGTCTGGGCACAGCCCATTATATCCCGGTTCATCAAGACATATGGAATGGCTTGAGCTTGAATGGGTGTCGGCGTGTCATATCCTGTTTCGCTGACGGCGCGCAGGATTTCTTCGCTTAAACCAAGATCATGAAAAGTGGTATCGTCCATAGAGTGGGCAACTGTGCCCTCAGTTGTTTCGGTGCTACCTGTCGCTTAAACCACCATATTTGGATAGGTACTGTTCGTCGGTCTCAATCCTCCATTTCCGTCTAGACCCTAATTATCGGTTGGGCGAAAATGCAGTATGAAAATGCTTATCAAGTGGGGCTTTGCGTGTCCAGCACGAAGAGTTATCAATTCCGCGATAAGTTAATATCAAGGCTAAAAATGTATGGAAAAAATACCGTTGGTTTTGGTGCCAGGGTTATTGTGTGACGATGCTCTGTGGAGGCTGCAGATTGAAGGATTGTCGGATGTAGCCGAATCTACAGTCGGCAATACCCTGCAAGATGCCTCAATTTCAGATATGGCTGAGCGCATACTGACGGCCGCTCCAGATCGTTTCGCTTTGGCTGGGCTATCTATGGGTGGCTATGTTTGCATGGAAATCATGTGCCGGGCTCCAGAACGTGTTGAGCGGCTAGCACTTTTAGACACAACGGCGCGCGCAGATAGTGTTGAACAGTATAAACGACGTAAAGGGCTTATAGAACTTGCGAAGATAGGTAAGTTTAGGGGCGTTACGCCGCGGCTTTTGCCATTGTTGGTCCATGCTAGGCGCCAAAACGATACGGCGCTCACTTTATGTATCGTTGAAATGGCTTCTCGAGTAGGCCAGCAAGGCTTTTTGCGCCAGCAAACTGCTATAATGACACGGCGTGCGCAACTTAAGGGTATGAAAACTTATAATCTTCCGGTGATGATCCTTTGTGGCCGTGATGATATGCTCACGCCTTTGGAACTTCATGAAGAAATGGCAAATGCTATTCCGGCTGCTAGGCTCTGTATTGTGGAAGATTGCGGCCATCTTTCTACTTTGGAACAGCCAAATGTGGTCACGGCACTATTGAGGGACTGGCTTCTTCGGGATTGATGTTTTAATTAAACAAAATGCCGAATTGCTATGCTGCTTTAGACGATATACTCACTCTTGCTAAACTCAGTCACGCCCCGCGCGATCAGGTTCAAATTGCTGGGACAGACCCGGTCTTAGCTTCGAATTTTTTTATTGGAACTGCTGGCGCGGCAGCGATTGCTGCAAGTGGTCTCGCTGCAGCAAATTTATGGCAGGAAAAAACTGGACGCAGGCAAAGCGTTTCCATAGATGTCAGACGGGCTGCTATGGCGATGCGTAGCGATCGATTTTTGCATAGAGATGGAAAAAATATTTATGGTTGGGACCCGGTATCGGGTATCTACCAAGCCAAAGATGGCCGGTGGGTTCAAATACACTGCAATTATCCACATCACAGAGATCGGACTGTCACACTTCTTGGAGCAAAACCTGAAAAAGAATCTGTTGCGGCAGCTATCGCGAAACGTGACGCATTAGAAATTGAAACTGCCGTGACCGAGGCGAATTCCATTGCTGGCATGGTTCGGACGCCCGAGGAATGGGCCGTACATCCTCAATCGACGTCCGTCGAATCTCTGCCACTATTTGAAATTTTAAAAATAGGAGATAGCGCCCCGGAACCTCTGCCAGATGGAGCCCGACCGCTTTCTGGCATTCGGGTGGTAGACGTTACCCGTGTAATCGCTGGACCGATGTGTGGACGAACGCTCGCCGAACATGGCGCGGACGTCATGCGAATTAGTGGTCCGGGACTGGCGTTCTCAGAAGCGCTAATCATCGATACTGGTCATGGGAAAATAGCGGCAGAAATTGATCTTGGGATCAAAGCTGGCAGGGAGGTCATGCGCGACTTAATAAAGAGGTCGGATGTTTTCTCGCAAGGTTATCGACCTGGCACTATTGCGCGCCGCGGTTTTTCACCTGAAGAAATGGCAGCAATTCGTCCCGGCATTATCTGCGTATCACTCTGCGCTTTTAGTCACGCCGGACCATGGCGGCATAAACGAGGCTTTGACAGCATTGTCCAGTGTTGTAGCGGCATTGTGCACGAACATAGCGAAGGTATGGGGAAAACACCTGCCCATCTGCCGGCACAGTGCTTGGATTATGTCACAGGCTATCTTGGTGCTTTTGGCGCGATGGAAGCATTACGCCGGCGTGCTAACGAGGGTGGCAGTTGGCTGGTGCGGGTCTCCCTAGTTCAGACAGCACATTGGCTCAAACGACTGGGACGTTTTGGTACTTCGGAGGATGCTCGGGGTTTGCCAGATCCGGAATTATCAGATGTGATGGATTTAGCGATGGAGACTGAATCAAAGTTCGGGACCATCCAACATCTCGCGCCAGCTGTTACTCTATCCGAGACACCGCCCTATTGGGCCAGCCCGCCAGTCCCGCTCGCTTCGCACGTACCAGCTTGGCCTTCTTAGGTAGCTACCTTGGGTGTTTTTTTTGGTTAATTTAACTGCGCGCGATCAAACGTCGATTTCGTTGACGAATTCGGCATTCTGCTGAATATATTCAAATCGCCGTTCCGCTTTACGACCCATCAATGCCTCAACTAGTCGAGCGGTTTCTTTCGCCTCTTTTGCCCCATTGGTATCAGATTTATCCGGAACGCCGACCCTAAGTAGTGTGCGGGTCTCATTATTCATTGTTGTCTGGCGTAATTGCGCTGGTGGCATTTCGCCCAGGCCTTTAAATCGACTAACTTCGATTTTCGTCTTTCCCGCAAATACGGATTTAATTATTTCGTCGCGATGGGTATCGTCGCGCGCATAGGCAACAGTGCCTCCATTGCTAAGACGATAGAGTGGGGGAAGTGCCAGGAATAAACTTCCACTTTCTATGAGACCAGGCATTTCACGGAAGAAAAATGTCATGAGTAGCGATGCTATGTGAGCACCGTCAACATCTGCGTCCGTCATGATAATGACCCGTTCATATCGTAGCTTGTTCAGGTCAAATTCGCTGCGTGTTCCACAGCCGAGAGCTTGAATTAGGTCTGATAATTCTTGGTTGGCGGCCAATTTGTCAGCGGATGCGCTGGCGACGTTAAGAATTTTACCCCGTAATGGTAAAACAGCTTGGGTTGCGCGGTTTCGCGCTTGTTTTGCTGAGCCACCGGCGGAATCACCTTCGACTATAAACAATTCAGTGCTCTCTGCCGACTTGCTTGAGCAATCTGCAAGTTTTCCCGGCAGCCGAAGTTTCCGGGTCGGCGTCTTGCGTGCGAGGTCACGTGACGCGCGTCTTCGTTTTCGTTCTTCAGCGCGTTCTAAAACACGCTCCAGTAAATCGTTCGCGCTCGCCGGGTTACCAGTCAGCCAATGTTCAAAATGGTCTTTAACGGCTCCTTCGACTAGGCGACCCGCTTCTGGCGAATTAAGCCGCTCTTTCGTTTGGCCCTGAAATTGTGGATCGCTAATAAAAACAGATAACATAACGCTCGCGCAGCCAATCACGTCATCAGCTGTTATCTGTGATGCTTTTTTATTACCTGCGAGTTCTGCATAGGCTTTGAGACCACGGCTGGCTGCTGCCCTTAATGCTGTCTCATGGCTGCCGCCCTGCGGGGTGGGTACGGTGTTACAATAGGAACTTATGAAACCGTCTTCATCTTCAGGCCAATGGATTGCCCACTCCAATTTACCGATACCATCCTCCGCCGTAAGGTTGCCTGTAAAAGGTGTTGGCGTAATGGTGGCACGGGCACCGATCACTTCGGTGAGATAGTCCATCAGACCACCCGGAAAATGCAAAACGGCCGACGCGGGTGTGTCATCCTTGTCGCCTAACACGAGACGTTGATCACATGTCCATCGGATTTCTACGCCGCGATATAAATAGGCTTTCGAACGTGCTAAGCGAAAAAGCGTAGCAGCTTTAAATCGGTTATTATCTCCGAATATGTCAGGATCTGGATGAAAACGAATTGTTGTGCCCCGCCTGTTATGAACAGGTTCACCCGTGCTTATCTTTGATTTGGGTTTGCCACGCGAATAAGTCTGCTTAAAGAGTAGTTTGTCGCGTGCAACTTCGACTTCGAGAAGATCAGATAACGCATTGACAACCGAAAGCCCAACGCCGTGAAGGCCGCCTGACGTCACGTATACTTTGTCCGAGAACTTACCACCTGAGTGAAGCGTCGTTAAAATGACTTCGAGTGCAGATTTATCTTTAAACTTTGGATGTGGGTCAACCGGAATACCTCGGCCATTGTCGCGAATAATTACAGAATTATCTGACGCCAGTTCCAATTCTATTCTGCTTGCATAACCTGCCACAGCTTCGTCCATTGCGTTATCAAGAACTTCTGCTGCCAGATGGTGCAGGGCGCGCTCGTCAGTACCGCCGATATACATGCCGGGACGCCGTCTTACGGGTTCGAGGCCCTCAAGAACCTCTATATCTTTCGCGGAATATTTAGAAGCGTTGTCGGACTTTTTGACTGATTGGAATAGATCTGACATTCGGCAATTATACGAATCTATTTACTTGTTACGCAAGCATCATACAGTGGTTTTCATTATATTATCTACAAGATATAGTAGTTTTGAAATGTTTGAAGTATGAGATAAATTCGACCTTTTTTCTCTACTAAATGTTTGGTTACTGCTTGCCTGCAGGCTTTAATTTTTAGTTATATTTTTGAATGCTGAAATTCTTATAAATTCTGGAATATTTACCATCCGAGACAGTGATCTAGAGTTGGTTCCGATTTAATGATGGAGTGACGAAATAATGTTCTAAAGACTGATTAATTGCATTTTGTGCGAGAGATGAAGGAATGTCCCCGATACCCTAGGCCGCGCGTGTGTGGATAATACCCCCAAGCAGTTTTTCATCTGATATATACACTGGAAAATCTTCCCAGTATCCTTCTTGCTCGCCAACTAAACCACGCGAGAATTTACCATTTTTATCGATTTCAACGATAACGTGGCGCATATGAAACGTTTCACCGCTGCGTTTGCAAAGAAACCAAATACCAAGTCCCTGAAAATTAAAGTTTACCGGATATTCTTCGTCGCCGTCAGGCATTTCTTTATCAATTAAAACAAAGCTGAGAGGACCACCCTTCAACGAACTATCGGCATATCTTACAAATACTAAGACGTCCGCATTACTGGCGAGACGTTGAATCTCTTTTGTAATCAGCACTTCCATCATATTTATTGTGTCAAATTCTGATGAATTCATAATTAAACCTCTTATTAATATTAGGAATATATATATTGTAAACACAAATTTAAAACAAATATTTATTATTATTTTATTATACTTAAATTTTATTTAAACAGGTGTGTATTGACTGGTTAAAATTTTCCAAAATACACATGATACGCAAAATTTTCTTTTTTTTGCGCACGATATGAAGGTTGCGTGTAGGGAAGAGAGTTTAGGTAGACGGATAAAGGCCAGAGCTGATAAAGGTAAAAAATGAGAGCAAGCCGTTATTGGGTTACCTCTTTAGGGAGGGTTTGCGGTGTCACAATCGCATTATTGATTTGCGTGATTGCGAAAGGCAGTCATAGCGCGACTGAAATTGGCATCGCTGATATCATTGTCGGTGATGTGTATGGCCGCAATCTTTCCAAGCGCATGACTGCTGGTGAAACTTTGTTGTACAACCAGAAGGTTCGGACCGGTCGGAATAGCGGTGCGACCTTGCAGTTTAAAGACAATACACGCATGACCATGGGTGAGCGCGCTGAAATGCTGCTCGACGGCATGGTTTATAATACGAAAGTAGGGAAGCTAAACGGTCTGGTGCAACTGAAGCGCGGTGTATTACGGTTTGCGTCTTTAAAAGATGCAGCAGTTAATCTGCGCATCCGAACGCCGGTAGCGACCTTAGGAATTCGAGGGACGGCGTTTGACGTATTAGCCAGTCCCCGTCATACAGAGGTATCGGTAATTGTTGGAAAGATTCGAGTGAGTTCTCAATTCGGCTCGCAGGAAATAGGCCCGGGTCAGGTTTATAAAGTCAGTACCTCCTTCGGTGCGAACTTTATTCCTAAACAATCGGCGGAACTTTCCGCTGCCATTGCGAAGATGCTGAGTATGATCAGGGCCGATAAGACTATGCCGGGAGATAAATCCGAAAACTTGCATCTGGAAGAGATCAAAAAGGCTAAAGAGAAATTTCAAGAGGATGAGAAGAAGCAAATCCAAAAATTGTCAGCGGGGACGGCTGGCGTTCAGCCCGAAGCCTTTTATCATGCTATCCGCGGCAAAAACCGTGAAAACCTCATATATGTCGATTTGAAATATGGCCGGGTAGTTATTGAGCTATTGCCTGATTTAGCGCCACTGCATGTGTCTCGAATTAAAGAATTAACGAGAGAAGGGTTTTATGACGGGTTAACTTTTCATCGTGTTCAAAGGGGGTTTGTTGCAGAGACAGGGGATCCGACTGGCACTGGCCGAGGTGGCTCAGGTAAAACTCTCAAGGCCGAGATCTCTAAAGAATCATTTGTCCGCGGCGTCGTTGGTATGAAACGCGAGAGAAATAATATCAACACGGCTGATAGCCAATTTTTCATAATTTCTGGCTCAGCTAAACATTTAGATAGTAAGTACTCGATTTGGGGACGTGTGATATACGGTATGGAGTTTATTGATCTGCTTAAGGCAGGTGCGCCACCAAAGGAGCCTGATAAAATCCATAAAATGCGGGTTGCAGCCGACGTCAACTAATTTCGTGTTCACAAACTTTCACATATCAGAAATACCAACGATCTTCACTTAAGCTACCGAGTAGAGGAAAGTGCAAAATTTTCGGCAGGTGTATTTATATTCAGAAGTTTGCAGAACAGCAATTAATTGTGAGGAAAACTAAAAAAATTATTAGAATAAATTAGAACGGCAAAAGACTTTAAAACTTGGGGTGTGTAGGCAAAACATAGAAACCTTGATCGGCAATAATTTTAATCGCAAATCATTCGTAACTATAAACGAGGGAAGGGCAGTCGAATCCGGAACCTCGATTAAAAATTAAAAACATATAACAATTTAAGTAAAACTTTGAGAGACTTAAAGTTCATCCGGGACTGTGCACGCGCAATTATAGGAAAAAAGGCCGCCCTCGGGCGGCCTTTTGTTTTACGGTGCGCCTAAGCTTTAGACGCTGTAATACATCGCGAACTCGACTGGATGTGGAGAGGTATCCAGGCGCTCGACTTCCTCCATCCGCAATTCTATATAACCGTTGATCTGTTCGTCTGTGAAGACGTCTCCGCGCTTAAGAAATTCCCGATCGGCATCGAGTGATTCCATTGCTTGGCGAAGTGAACCGCAGACCGTTGGCACACCTTGTAACTCCTCTGACGGTAAGTCGTAGAGATCCTTATCCATAGGGTCGCCTGGATCGATCTTATTCTCAATTCCATCAAGGCCAGCCATCAGCATCGCGGAAAATGCTAGGTAAGGGTTTGCCGATGGATCGGGGAAGCGAACTTCGACGCGCTTACCGTTTGGGCTTGTAGCGAAGGGAATACGACAGGATGCCGAACGGTTACGGGCCGAGTAAGCCAATAAGACTGGTGCCTCGAATCCAGGAACCAAACGCTTGTAGCTATTAGTCGTTGGATTGGAAAAGGCGTTAATCGCTCGAGCGTGCTTTATAATTCCGCCAATATAATGAAGTGCCGTCTCGGAGAGGTCAGCGTATTGGGTACCGGCGAATGTACTCTTGCCATCTTTGAAGATCGACTGATGGCAGTGCATTCCTGAACCATTGTCATCGACCACTGGTTTTGGCATGAAGGTCGCAGTTTTGCCGTAGTCATGGGCCACCATTTGAACGACATATTTATAGATTTGCATGTTGTCGGCGATGCGGGTCAACGTATTAAATTTAATGCCAAGTTCGTGTTGTGACGGAGCTACTTCGTGGTGATGCTTTTCCATCTCTAAGCCCATCTCGGTCATTGTTGTGACCATTTCTGCGCGAAAATCTGTGCCGGAGTCGACCGGTGGTACAGGAAAATAGCCACCCTTAATTCCCGGACGATGTCCGAAGTTACCCTCTTCAAATACCCGACCAGTGTTATATGGACCCTCATCAGAATCGAGACTGTAGAAAGTGTCATTCATGCTGACGTTCCAGCGCGCATCATCAAAGACGAAAAACTCGGCTTCTGGACCAAAATAGGCCGTATCACCGACACCTGTCGATTTCAAATAACTCTCGGCCCGTTTCGCAAGTGAACGCGGGTCACGTTCGTAAGGCTGGCCGGTCGTCGGTTCCAACACATCGCAGAACAGAATGAGTAATGGCTGTGCCGCAAATGGATCCATTACGGCTGTCTCGAGGTCAGGTTTTAGGCACATATCGGATTCGTTTATGGCCTTCCAGCCTGCGATTGATGAACCATCAAACATGATACCTTCTTCAAGGCTATTTTCATCAATTGTGCTGACGTGTTGTGCTGTATGCTGCCATTTTCCCCTTGGATCAGTGAATCGAAAATCGACGTATTTAACGTCGCGTTCTTTAATCATCTTTAGAACGTTTTCCATCGCGTCGGACATGATGCCGTATTCCTCTATTTAATCGTGATTAGTTGTGTAGTTACTTGGCATTTTTGCAGCTAGACGGCTTCGCCACCTCTTTCGCCGGTCCGAATTCGGAGTGCTTCCTCAATAGCCGATACGAAAATTTTTCCATCCCCAATCCGGCCGGTGCGCGCAGCTTGCTCGATTGCTTCCACTGCTCTTTCAACCAAGTTATCTTCTAGAACGACCTCAAGTTTCACTTTAGGTAGGAAATCAACGACGTATTCCGCACCCCGGTAAAGCTCCGTATGTCCCTTTTGCCGCCCGAACCCTTTGGCTTCAGTAACAGTAATGCCTTGGATGCCAACTTCTTGCAGTGCTTCTTTGACATCATCGAGCTTGAAGGGTTTGATGATCGCTTCGATCTTTTTCATAGCTCTTTCTTTTTTGCGTTATAATTGGTTCGCGTTCATCGCAATTAGGTGAACGCTTGTTTATTTAGCACGCTCCATGCCAATTAATTGGTTTCTATTCTCTCAAGCGTTTTCAGTAGGTTAAGTAGCATAGTAACGTTGGAACAAAGTCGCGTAGCGTGAATATAAGGCTAGTGTTTAAATTTTAATCACGTCAATGCCTAATTTTTAATCTATTTGAGCTATACCCGCAGCAAATCTTTAATTTGTGCGATCGCTCTCTCGATGTTCTCGACGCTATTTGCATAGGAAAACCGTATATAGCCTTCGCCGAAATCGCCAAAGCTAGTGCCGGCGATGGTAGCTACATTAGCTTCTGTCAACAGTTTATCTTGAAGTTCCCGTGCTGGTATACCAGTACCAGTAATGTTCGGGAAGGCGTAGAAGGCACCACCGGGATCGACACATGTGAAGCCAGGTATTTGATTGAGTGCGGGTACTATAACTTTTCTTCTCTCGTCGAAGGCTTGAACCATTTTTATGACCTGTTCATGTGGTCCTTCGAGTGCTGCAATACCAGCGAATTGTGTTGGCGCGTTGACGCAGGAATGACAGTTAATTGCTAGTCTTGTAGCTATATCTACGATCGATTTTGGCCAAACTGCAAATCCAAGTCGCCAGCCCGTCATCGCATAGGTTTTTGACCAACCGTCCAGCATGATAGTTCGATCGCGCATATTGTCGTATTGCAGCATCGATACGTGCTTGCGATCATTATAAAGCATATGACTGTATATCTCATCCGAAAGTACTGCGACATCCGGATGAGCTTGGAGTCCTTCGACGAGCTTGTCCATTTCTGCCTTGGGTGTTGCGCCACCAGTTGGGTTGGCGGGGCTATTTATGATGATAAGTCGTGTTTGTGGAGTGATATTGCCAAGGACTTCTTCCGCGTTGAAGGCAAATTCATTGTCCTCCTTTAGGTGAATTGGAACAGCCTTAGCGCCACAGTAGTCGATGACCGATTTGTATATTGGAAAGCCGGGGTCAGGATACATGATTTCGGTACCCACTTCCCCAAACATCAGTATAGCGAAGAACATCGTGACCTTGCCGCCTGGAACGACTAAAATGCAGTCTGGGTTAACCTCGACGCTGTGACGCTTTGTTAAGTCGGCGGCAACGGCTTCTCGCAACTCTAAAATGCCGTTTGCAGGAGTGTAGCCATGATGTCCGTCGCGGAGTGCTTTTACTGCGGCCTCCACAATATGCTCCGGTGTCTTAAAGTCTGGCTGGCCAATTCCAAGGTTGATGATCTCTTTGCCTTCACGTTCTAATTGCGCGGCGCGCGCTAGGACTTCGAAAGCGGTTTCCGTGCCGAGACGGTTCAGATTTTTAGCCAGTTCCATAATTGTGTTTCCTGCACCAATATATCTATTTGTCGTTTTTATGCCTGAGTGAAGGTGGCGAGGAAAGTGCATTCCGGCTTAGCCATACTTGACGGTGCGTGCTGCGCGGACTAAAGAGGCTGCTCCGGTCTATGGTGGCTGTAGCTCAGTCGGTTAGAGCGCATGATTGTGGATCATGAGGTCGTGGGTTCAATTCCCATCAGCCACCCCATTATTTTTCAACAAATATAAAATCGTAATAGTTAAAAACGTACGAGATATTATACGTACGGGCCGATGATTTGTATTCTCGACCAGTGATGGTGTTTTTTCGTTAATATTACCGCGATGAAAACTTACGGTCGGCGTTCAACAGCACAATTTATCAGGGAATTAGCCACCACTATTAATTTTATCTGTCATTCGCGGAGTGCATTCCAATAAGCAATCTTACAAGCTCCCAGATCCTTTTAGCATACAAAGTTGTTGATTATTTTTACTTATCTGAAATTTTTAGTTAGGTGATATAATATAGAGGTTTAACTAAGCGGTCGGGCAAAAGGCTTTGATTTTGGGTGTGAAGCACGGGGGATAGACAAAGTTGTTAACTGCATTTTATGCGGGCAGCGGTAAGTAAATTCAGCAATGTGGCTGATATGAGGAGGTTGGATAAAAATGTTGAAGATTTGGGGAAGGCCTACTTCGGCGTGCACGCAAAAGGCACTTTGGGGCACTGAAGAGACCGGGATTGATTATGAATTAATCCTCGCGAGCGGTACGATGGGACCTGATGGCCATGTCTCGAAAGGCGGTGCTCCTTTTGGCATAGTCGATACGCAAAAATATCGGTCAATGAATCCGAACGGCACGGTGCCAACGATCAACGATGAGGGGTTTACGCTTTGGGAATCTAACGTCATCGTCCGTTATCTCTCAATGAAATACGCGGCTGATAAGATGTACGGAAATGACGTTCAAGTCTTTGCTTCCGCTAGTCGTTGGATGGATTGGGAACAATCCAAATTTTTGCCAGAGCAACATATTTTGGTGATGAACCTTGTAAGACTTCCGCCGAAAGAACGCAGTGCCGAGGCGGTCGAAGAAGCTCGGCTCTCATTGTTAAATCCTCTTTTGATAATCGAAGAACAACTATCGAAAACCGAATATATTGCTGCAGACTATTTCACTATGGGTGATATACCCATTGGTATGCGGGTGCATCGTTGGTTTCTTTTCGATCTAGAATCGCCACCGATGCCAAATTTAGAGCGTTGGTATAAGGCTATTCAAGAAAGACCGGCATTTAAAAAACATATCGCTGATCCAGCTCTGCATCTTTCTGGCTAAGAAACCTTTTAATTTATTTTTAATAGAATAAGAAACTTGCGAATTTAGTTGGGCCAGATTTCAGGAGTCTCAATTGACAAAAATCTCGAACGTCTCAACGGTGAGTGTTGAAATACCATACGAACATGGTGGTCCGAAGGCAGGTTGGGGCGGCCAGTCGTGGAACAAGCTTTCGATTTTACTCGTAAAAGTTGAAACCCAGGATGGTTATACCGGCTGGGGTGAGGGATTTAGTTATAATTGTCGGCCGGCGGTAAGGGCGGCAGTCGAAAGTATGATAGCACCGGTAGTAATAGGGCGGGATGCCGGTGATATTTTAGGTATTTCGCGCGATATGCAGCAAAATCTGCATCTTTTTGGGCGCTATGGGATAACCATATTTGCGCTGTCGGCGCTGGATATAGCGCTCTGGGATATTGCGGGAAAGAGGGCAGGTATTCCTTTACATCGGCTGATGGGAGGCGCGGCGCGGACGCACGTGCCTGGATATGCCAGTCTTCTCAAATATGGCGACCCGGATTTGGTTGGCCAGAATGTCTTGAAAGCACTTAACGATGGTTATGACGCGATCAAAATTCATGAGACTACGGTGCCCGCGGTAGCTGCTTCCCGCGAGGCAGCGGGAGATGGCACCCCTTTGATGGTTGACACCAACTGCCCTTGGACACCTGAGCAGGCGCGGATTATGGCCGATCGGTTGCAAGTTTATGATTTGCATTGGCTCGAAGAGCCGATATTTCCACCTGAAGATTTTGATGCGTTGGCGTTGCTTGGTGCGGAGAGCGGTATTCCAATTGCCGCCGGGGAAAATGCCTGCACTGCTTTTGAGTTTAAGAAAATGTTTAATGCTGGAGCTGTGCGATATGCGCAACCAAGCGTCACAAAGGTTGGCGGTATAACCGAAATAAAGAAAATTGCGGCACTTGCTGATGCAATGGGTGTAGCACTTATGCCGCATTCACCTTATTTTGGGCCTGGATTTTTAGCGACAATACAGTTTGCAGCTGCGCAGCCTGTTGAAAGTTTTCTTGAACGTTTTTACTGCGACCTTGAGGCCAGCTTATATGGCGAACTAATAGACACGGTAAACGGTGAGTTTTTTGTACCCGAGGGGCCAGGTCTCGGCTGTGAGCCGGACCCTGATGTCTTGCGCGATTATGGTATTGATGACGAATAGTTGCTGACACGACTTTTTGATATTACCCTTAAATTGAGCTAGGTTTTATAGCTCGTACACTTTGTTTTAAAAACGTTAAAATTTGTCTCAATTCAAATCTCACTTCGAACAAATTTTCCTAGGTAATCGTAATGCGAACTCTTGCATTTTCTCCATTATGACGTGGGA